>Ga0193733_1000165_pt1 | contig 23381 bp, 24 predicted proteins | sample U1s2metaG_FD_145076 | JGI IMG/M metagenome (GOLD analysis project Ga0193733, IMG submission 145076) | Soil microbial communities from a riparian zone of the East river system, Colorado, United States - U1s2 | ecosystem: Environmental > Terrestrial > Soil > Riparian zone | place: USA: East River...
GCTGCGCGCGCTCGACACCGCCAGGAAGATTTCGCGCAGAAACACCATCAGCGCGAGGATGAAGGCGAGCATCGCGGCGATGAAGAGCAGCCCGATGAACTTCGACAGATCGATGTCGATGAACGCGTCGACGAAGGCGACCGCAATCAGCAGCCCGACGAAAAGCGCGCAAATCACCGAGAGGACGATCGAGCCGTAGACCAGAAGCACGCGCCGGCTTAGGAGATTGAGTTCCGCGCGCGCCGCCTTCTGTCCCTCGGGCTGGAGCTGGCGCAGCCGTTCCTCGAGCGTACGGCTGCGGTCCACCGCGCGGCCGAGGCGGTTGGAGAGCACTCCGATGATCGTCCCCACCGCGGTAAGCAGGAACACCGGCGCGACCGCGAGCTGGATGAGTCGCGTGACGTCGATGACGTTTTCGGGGTTCATGCGGAGCCTCTCCTGCCCGCTGCCGTGCCTTAGACCATTGCCTTGCGCAGCTGGTGCTTGAAATGGTGGATGTGGTTGAGCGCGACCTTCAGCTTGCCGCGATCCTTTGCGGCGAGCGCCTCGTCGCGCTTTTTCTGCCACTCGCCGATCTTGGTCTTGATCGCGGTCTTGTCGACGCCCTTGACCTCGTGGTGCACGTGCATGTCGATATTGAGCGCCTTGCAGAGCGCAGCGAGCAGATGGTCCTTGTTCAGCTGCGTGTAGCCCTTCACCGCCTCGTGCTCGATTCCGGCCGCGATCTCGCGCAGCTCGGCGAGAGGCTTGCTCTTCAGCTCAGGAAAAGTGTGGGCCATGCGTCCTCCGGGGTGGTTGTCTTAGATGATACTGTAGAGCGTCTGCGGCAGCTACCGGAGCTGCCCGTTGGCGTCCCCTATGCGTCTTCCGACGATGATGAGATCGCGTTCGACTCCGTCCAGGGCAGCAACCTTCGGCAGCTCCCCCCACCGCAGGAATCCGAATCGCTCGAACAACGCAAGGCTCGGTTCGTTGTGGCCGAATATGAACCCCAGCAGCGTGTCGACCCCGAACGTCGGCGCGTGAGCCAACGCTTGGGTCAGCAGATAGGAGCCGAACCCCCGCTTTCGGAACGCCTCGTGAACGTAGACGCTCAGTTCTGCAGTCTTGGCGTATGCCGGGCGGCCGTAAAACGAGGAAAAGCTGAGCCAGGCCACGACGCGACCTGCGTCCTCGACGACCCAGAGTGGCCTGCGATTCGGCGTGTGCTCCTCGAACCAGTTTACCCGGCTCTCGACCGAGACAGGCTCGGTATCGGCCGTCACTATTCGCGATGGAATCGTGGAGTTGTAGATTTCCACGATCTGTGGAAGGTCGCTTCGAGTTGCCGTCCTATGGATCGAGGGCTCAGGCATCGACCCTCTCAAGTGGCTGGGACCTGACGTCTTGGCGAGCGACGGGCCGACGACTTGCGCTTGCGAGACGAAGTGCCGGCGGCCGTCCTCTTCGACTTCGGGTCGGGCAGAGCGGTCCATGGACCCAGGGCGCCCAAAGCTTCCTCTTCGCTCATGACTCTTGCGCGTTCTGTCACCTCGACCGGAACCCATTTTGGAAACGGGACCTCCCTGTTCACATGGCGTCCCGAGGCGGTATGCTCTTGCCGCACCTGCGCGACATGATTCTTAGGGAATCTCTCGGCCACGCGGACAAGGGCGGGCCAGAGTCGGCGATGAACCAAAGTTACTTTCCCTTCGACCAGGCGGCATACGAGAACATCGCCTGATTCGACTACTGCCTGAAGAACCGTGAAGATTTCGTGGGCTTTCGGATGACTCCACCAGCTGCCTGTAATCGGCTCGCTCACTACTGCCTCGGCTAGCCGGGGCACCGGACCTTTGCCCGATGCGAGCACGACCCCGTGCTTTTGTACGAAAGACTTTGCCTGATCACTGGTCATAACGCTCGTGTTCACGCTGCCCAAGGTTCGCGCTGAGCGGGAGTTACAGGCAATTCCCCAAGGCACACCCGACGAACAGCTCTCCCGCAGCAAACGCCAGCATTGAGTAGGGTACCGACAGAACTGCCACCGCGGCTTTTAGCCAAGGAGGAATAGAAGTAAACGAAAACAGCGCGAGTGCCAAGAGCCACGGAACGAACTCGGCGACATCGAACGCTGCCCACGAAAACACCTCATTGGGGTGATCCGGCCACGCGAGCCCGTACAAAACAGCGACCGAAATCACGCAGGCGACGGGCAAAATCAGAAACAGGGCAAGAATCGCGAGCCATGCACGTCCTATGTGCTGCACGTGACATCCTTGATTGGCAACCGCTTGACCATTAAGGCCGAACTCGAAGGACACAACGCCGAGAACTCTTGCGTCTGCTGGATCGCCACCGGCGCGGCTTCACGCAGCACGCGGGCATAACCCAACCGTTCGAAGAAGCGCTCCGCCGTGCTAGTAAGGAGATAGATTTCTTCTGCCCCTTGAGACCGGGCGAAGAGCTCAGCCTGTGCCACAAGGGCGGTACCACAGCCTCGACCGCGACACTTCGAACTGACCACGAGCGATCGAAGTAATGCTACGGATTCGTACAGCTCGAGTCCTACGATTCCGTCCGGAGCGCTAATTGAGCCACAACCGAAGAAGTGCTCCAAGTGTGCGGGGGTCAGGTCGGAGCAGGGCAATCCCGCCTCCCCCAGAATGCGCGTCACAGCCGATGCCCGTGGATGCGGAAACACGTTCATCATTGCCAGCTGACGTCTGAAATCAGCGGCGCGCGCTTGCGCGTCCGCTCTGGATTGACGAGTCAGGCCTCGCTGAGGCCGAAATTATTCGTGATAAACCAGACCCGCGGCAACACCTGCCGCGATGAATTCCACAAGAATTCCCAGGAGCCAATAGAACGCGAGCGCGAGCGGAATCGGCAGAATCACGTACCAGCCGAAGCTGTGCATCACGGACAACATGACTCCCACATACAGGCCGTAGCGAAACCCCTGCCCCAAGCCAGGCTTGCCTTTCTCGTAGCCCTTCACGTAGATCAGCGCGAAGAATGGTGCGAATACCAGCATCCCCACCCAGAAGATCCACATCATCTTCTGCATCTCGGCTTCCGGCCGCCACACTGAAGCCGTCTGCCGGTACACGTCCGACAGGAGTACGCCGTGGATCAGGAATTCCAGCACTGCCACCACGACAAATACCGCCACGCTCGCTAGCAACCACCGTTTCGTATTCATGGGTTCCTCCGCATATTCGGCGTCCGCGTCACACGATGTTGAGGTGCTCGATGCCTGCCGTAATGTCCCGGTTCTTCGCTTCCTTGGAGTACAGCTTGATCTGCAGGCGCAGGTCGTTCACGCTGTCGGCGTTCCGGAGCGCGTCCTCGTAGCTGATCTTGCCCGCCTCGAACAGGTCGAACAGCGACTGATCGAAGGTCTGCATGCCGAGCTCGCGCGACTTCTTCATGATCTCCTTGATCTCGTGCACCTCGCCCTTGAAGATCAGGTCGGAAATGAGCGGGGAGTTGAGCATGATCTCGACCGCGGCGCAGCGGCCCTTGCCTTCCTTCAAGGGGATGAGGCGCTGCGAGATGAACCCCCGCAGATTGAGGGACAGGTCCATCAGCAACTGCTGGCGCCGCTCCTCGGGGAAGAAGTTGATGACGCGATCCAGGGCCTGATTGGCGCTGTTCGCGTGCAGTGTCGCGAGGCACAGGTGGCCGGTCTCGGCGAAGGCGACCGCGTGATCCATCGTCTCGCGGTCGCGGACCTCGCCGATCAGGATGACGTCGGGTGCCTGGCGCAGCGTGTTCTTGAGCGCGGCTTGCCAGTTCACGGTGTCGACGCCGACTTCGCGCTGGGTGATGAGGCAGCCCTTGTGCGGGTGGGTGAACTCGATCGGGTCTTCGATGGTGATGATGTGGCCGTGCGAGTTCTCGTTGCGGTAGCCGACCATCGCCGCGAGCGTGGTGGATTTGCCCGAACCCGTGGCCCCAACCATGACCACGAGGCCGCGCTTGGTCATCACCACGTCCTTCAGCACGTTCGGCAGGCCGAGGTCCTCGATCTTGGGTATGACGGTGGTGATCACCCGCAGCACGATACCGACGTTCGCCTGCTGGACGAAGGCGTTGACGCGGAACCGCCCGATGCCTGCGGGATTGATCGCGAAGTTGCACTCCTTGCTCGATTCGAACTCGGCGGCCTGCCTGTCGTTCATGATCGAGCGGGCGAGGTCCACGGTGTGCGCGGGGGTGAGCGGCTGGTTCGAGACGGGCGTCATCTTGCCGTCGATCTTGATCGCCGGGGGAAAGCCCACGGTGACGAAGAGATCCGAGGCCTTCCTCGTCACCATCAGCCGAAGCAGGTCGTACATGAATTTGATTGCCTGTTCGCGTTCCATATTCGCCTTTCTGAAATCTAAGCCCCGATATCAGTCGGGAGTGTGTCTCCGGCCGGGCGAGCGTTGCTCGCCCTTAACGTTCGGCTGCGCCGAAGTTAGCCTCCGGTAGGTAACCTTCGTCGTAATTTCCCCGGCAGCCAGGCTAGCCGGGGAAATTATCCTTGTTCGCGGCCTTGCCGCGCGCCTCGGCCGCGGAGATGACGTTGCGCCTCACCAAGTCCTGCAGGTTCTGGTCGAGGGTCTGCATGCCGAATTGCTGCCCCGTCTGGATGGCGGAGTACATCTGCGCGACCTTGTTCTCCCGGATGAGGTTGCGGATCGCGGGCGTGCCGATCATGATTTCGTGCGCGGCGACCCGGCCTCCGCCGTCCTTGGTCTTGCAAAGCGTCTGGGCGATGATCGCGCGAATCGACTCGGAGATCATCGCGCGGATCATCTCTTTCTCCGCAGCCGGAAAAACGTCCACGATGCGATCGATGGTTTTCGCCGCGGAACTCGTATGCAGCGTGCCGAACACGAGGTGTCCGGTTTCGGCGCCGGTCAGCGCCAGGCGGATCGTTTCCAGATCGCGCATCTCGCCGACCAAGATGATGTCCGGATCCTCGCGCAGCGCGCTGCGCAAGGCGTTGGCGAACGACAGCGTGTGGGGTCCGACCTCGCGCTGGTTGATCAGGCATTTCTTCGACTCGTGCACGAACTCGATCGGGTCCTCGATGGTGAGGATGTGGCCCTGCTCGTTTTCGTTGATCTGGTTGACCATGGCGGCGAGCGTCGTGGACTTGCCCGAACCCGTCGGACCGGTCACGAGGACGATGCCGCGAGGCTGATCGACGATCTCGGCGAAGATCTTGGGTGTCCTCAGCTCCTCGAGCGACAGGATCTTCGAGGGGATCGTGCGCATCACCGCCGCCGCCCCGCGATTCTGCACGAAGGCGTTCACGCGAAAGCGCGCGAGACCCGGTATCGCGAAGGAGAAATCGCACTCGAGGTTTTCCTCGTAGTGCTTCCTCTGCCCGTCGTTCATGATGTCGTAGATCATCCCGTGCACGTCCTTGTGCTCCATCGCGGGCAGATTGATGCGGCGGATGTCCCCGTGTACGCGGATCATCGGCGGCAGACCCGAGGACAGGTGCAGGTCGGAGGCCTTGTTCTTGACGACGAAGGCTAGGAGTTCCGAGATATCCACTATAATCCCCTTCAACGTGAGGCCCGAACGGAATCCGAAGCAGGGGCCTAAGCAGATGAAAGAGCGAGAGTTTTCAGGTCCGCCGCGCTCGCATCGCCGCGCTGATTATGTCCTCAATACCCTTGAACTTGCAAGCCGTGAGGCAGCGCATCGAATCCGCGACCCGGGCGGCGGGCAGGCCTCCCCAATCGGTGCGATTACTCGGGGTGAGCAAGACGTTTCCGCCGGAGGCCGTTCGCGAGGCGGCGCAAGCGGGATTGCGCGATTTCGGCGAGAACTACGTTCAGGAGGGTGTCGAAAAGATCCGCGAGCTCTCCGCGCTCGGACTCACCTGGCACTACATCGGCCCGATCCAGAGCAACAAGACGCACGCGATCGCGGAGCACTTCGACTGGGTCCACTCGATCGACCGCGCGAAAATCGCCGCGCGGCTCGCGGAGGCGCGCGGCCTTGGGCGAACCGAGCTGCAGGTCTGCATCCAGGTCAACGTGTCGGGCGAGGCGACCAAGAGCGGTGTCGCCCCGTCGGAAACGGCGCAGCTCGCCAAGCAGGTGGCGGCATTGCCGCGCTTGAAGCTGCGCGGGCTCATGGCGGTGCCCGAGCCGACGCCCGACGAGGCACTGCAGCGTCGGCGATTCGCGCAACTGCGCGAGCTGCGCGACCGGCTGAATCGCGACGGCTTTGCGATGGATACCCTCTCGATGGGCATGTCGGCGGACCTCGAAGCGGCGATCGCCGAGGGCGCGACCCTGGTACGGGTGGGTACGGCTATTTTTGGAAAGAGGCGAGACTGAGCCTGTCATGAGAATCACATTCATCGGCGGCGGCAACATGGCCGACGCGCTCATCGGCGGACTGCTGCGCAAGGATTTCCCGCTGCAGGACATACGCGTGGTCGAGATCAGCGCCGAAGCGCGCCGCAAGCTCGTGGACAAGTACGGGGTCACCAGCGTCGACAAACCCAAGGACGCGGTGCGGGCGAACGACGTCGTGGTGTTTGCGGTGAAGCCCCAGCATCTGCGCGAGGCGGCAGCCAAATCCGGGATTGCCGACAACGCCAATCTCGTCATCAGCATCGCCGCGGGCGTGCGCCTCGCCAACCTCTCCAAGTGGCTGAAGGGACACACGCGCCTGGTTCGGGCGATGCCCAATACGCCGGCGATGATCGGCGAAGGGGTTACCGGCCTCTTCCCGTTCTCGAAGGCGGTCACCCGCGAGGACCGCGAGCAGACCGAGACAGTCCTCGGCGCGGTCGGCGCCACCGTCTGGATCACCGACGAATCGCAGATGGACGCGGTGACCGCGATCTCCGGAAGCGGCCCTGCCTACGTGTTCTACTTCATCGAGGCGGTCGAGGACGCCGCGCGGGAGCTGGGACTCCCGGTGCAGATCGCGCATCAGCTCGTGTTGAACACCTTCACCGGTGCGGCCAAGCTCGCTTCGACCAGTCCCGATCCGGTCGCGGTGCTGCGCGAGCGGGTGACCTCTAAAGGCGGAACGACCGAGCGGGCGCTGGCGAGCATGGCCAAGGACGAAGTGAAGGAAGCGATCATCCGCGCGATCCATGCCGCCAACGAGCGCGGCAAGGAACTGGGCGACGAGCTGGGCAAGGAATGAAGCCGGGAGCGCGATGTTCAGCCAGATCGCCCACCTGCTGATCCAGACCGCGTTCGGCTTTTTCGTGTACGCACTGCTTTTGCGCTTCCACATGCAGTGGTTGCGGGCGCCGTTCCGCAACCCGGTGGGGCAGTTCGTTTCCGCGCTGACAGACTGGATCGTCCGGCCGGCGCGCCGCGTAGTCCCGGGCCTGTTCGGACTGGACCTCGCGAGCATTCTGATCGCCTGGATCGTCGAGGCGCTGATGCTCGTGCTGCTCTATTGGCTGCGCGGATTCTCCTTTGCCGGAGCCCCCGGCATCGCGGCGGGGATATTGTTCACGCTTGCCGCGATGGAGCTGATGCGCGCCTCTCTCTACCTGCTGATCGGCGTGGTGATCGTGCAAGTCATCATCAGCTGGGTCAACCCCCACGCCCCGCTTGCACCCGTGTTCGACGCGTTGACCCGCCCCTTCTACGCGATCTTCCGGCGCTTCGTTCCGACCATAGGCAACGTGGACCTCTCGCCGCTCTTCGTGCTGCTCGTCGCGCAGATCCTGCTGATGCTCTTAGAGAACCTGGTGGCGCGCCTGGTGCTGGCGCCGTCTTGAATCCTTCGGAGGATCAAGTCTCGTACACGACCTGCCCGCTGACCAGGGTGTAGCGAACGCGGCCGGGCAGCTCGTAGCCGATGAAGGGCGTGTTCTTTCCCTGGCTCTTGAGGAAATCCGCGGTGATCTTGACGTGCGCGTTCGGGTCGAACACGCACACATCCGCATCCCGGCCGGCGGCAAGATCCCCCGCCGACACGCCCAGAATCGCAGCCGGCTTGGAGGTCACCGTGGCGAGCGATTCGGGCAGCGCGAGGCGCATCTCCTCGGCCCACTTCAGCGCGAGAGGCAGCAGGAGCTCCAGACCCGTCACCCCCGGCTCCGATTCGGCGAAAGGCAGCTGCTTCGCATCCTCGTCCACCGGCGCGTGATCCGAGCACAGCGCGTCGATGGTTCCGTCGGCAAGCCCCGAGCGCAGCGCATCGCGGTCGCGCAAGGACCTGAACGGCGGGATCACGTGGCAGTGGGAATCGAAGTAGCCGAGGTCGATCTCCGAGAGGTGCGCGTGATGCACGCTTGCGTCGCACGTGACGGGCAGCCCCTCCTTCTTCGCCGTGCGCAGCATCGCGACGCTTTCGGCAGTGGAAAGGCGGCATAAATGGACGCGGGTGCGCGTGGCGCGCACGAGTTGCAGGATGGTGGCGAGCGCGATGGTCTCGGCGAACGCGGGAATCCCCTGCAGACCGAGCCGGGTGGCGACCTCCCCGTCGTGCGCCACGCCCCCCCGCGCGAGAAATCCGTCCTGCGGCCGCAGCCACACCGCGATGCCGAAGGTCGCGGCGTATTGCAGCGCGCGCCACAGCATCTGCGTGTCGGGAAGGGGCGTGTCGGCGTGGGAGAACGCAATGCACCCCGCGTCTCGCAGCACCGCCATCTCGGTGAGCCGCTCGCCGCCGAGCTTCCAGGTGAGCGCACCGAGCGGATAGACGTGCGCGAGATTCAGGCTTTTGGCGCGGTGCTTGAGCATTTCCACCAGGCCCGGCTCATCGAGCGGCGGGTCGGTGTCGGGCGGACAGGCGAGGCTCGTGACGCCGCCCGCGACCGCGGCTTGCATTTCCGATGCGAGCGTCGCCTTGTATTCGAAGCCCGGTTCGCGCAGCCGCGCCGAGAGGTCGATCAGGCCCGGGCAGACGACGAGGTTGGCCGCGTCTATCGTGCGCTCGGCGCGAAATCCCGCGGGGGCCTTGCCGAGCGCGACGATCTTTCCGGCGGAGATGAATACGTCCTGCTTCGCGTCGACCCGGTTCTTCGGATCGATCACGCGGCCGTTCTTGATGTGGACTGTCATCACTTGTAGGGGCTTCCGTCCTTGTGCGTGAATACCCATTTCCCGTCCACCAGGCGCGCCACCATGTCCACGTCGGCGTAGGTGGCTCCGTCCCCGGACGTGCGATCGCCGATCTCGAGGTAGAGCACGGGCTTCTTTGTCCCGTTCACGAGCTGATGCCCGTCGGCCTTGCCCGCCGGAAATCCGGCCGCCATGCCGCGCCTGAGCTTCTGTCTCCCGGCATCGGTGACGAGCGTGACCTCGCCCTCGAGCACGTAGATGAACTCATCCTGCTTGGAGTGCCAGTGCCGCATCGAGGACTCAGCGCCCGGGTCAAGGTGTGTGAGGTTGACGCCGAAGTTTTTCAGCCCGGCCGCATCGCCGAGGCGTCGCTTGTGTCGGCCCGCGACGCGGCTCTTGTACGGCTCCGGGTAGCCGGTGATCGACTGCTCGGGTACTTGCGCGGGATCGAGGGCGGGCGGGTTGGGTTTCGTCATGGTCAGTTTCCGGCGAGGATGCTCATCACCGCCATGCGCACGGCAATGCCGAAGGTGACCTGCGGCAGGATCACCGAATGCGGCCCGTCGGCGACCGAAGAATCGATCTCGACGCCCCGGTTCATCGGCCCCGGGTGCATGACGATGGCGTCGGGCTTGGCGAGCGCGAGCTTCTGCGGCGTCAAGCCGTAGGACTTGAAGAACTCCTGCGCGGAAGGCAGCAAAGGCCCTTTCATGCGCTCGTTTTGGAGGCGCAGCATCACTACGACGTCACAGCCTGCGAGCCCCTCGCGCATGTCGTGATGCACGGAGACGCCGAGCTGCTCCACGCCCGCAGGCAACAGCGTCCTCGGGCCGATCACGCGCACGTCGGGTGTGCCGAGGGTGGTGAGTGCGTGGATCAGCGAGCGCGCCACGCGTGAATGCAGCACGTCTCCGACGATGGCGACCGAGAGCCGGGTGAAGTCTTTCTTGTAATGGCGGATCGTGTAGGCGTCGAGCAGTCCCTGCGTCGGGTGCGCATGGCGGCCGTCGCCGGCGTTGATGACGTGCACATGCGGGGCGACGTGGCTCGCGATCAGGTGGGCGGCGCCGCTGGAGGAATGCCGCACGACGAACATGTCCGCGTACATCGCGGAAAGGTTGTCGACCGTGTCGAGCAGGGTCTCGCCTTTGGTCGAAGACGACACGGTGATGTTCAGGTTGATGACGTCGGCGGACAGGCGTTTCGCGGCGATCTCGAAGGTGGTACGGGTGCGCGTTGAAGCTTCGAAGAACAGGTTGAACACCGATTTGCCGCGCAGGAGCGGCACCTTCTTCACCTCGCGCTTGGTCACGCCGATGAAAGACGCGGCCGTGTCCAGGATGTGCACGAGGACTTCGCGCGGGAGCCCCTCGATCGTGAGCAGGTGCTGGAGCGCTCCGTCGCCGTTAAGCTGCGGGTTTCGCATCGGAGAGTCGCAGGAAGAATTTGCCGCGCTCGTCGCGCGCCAGGCGTAGAAGTTTGCCAGCGGGCACCGAAAGCGTGGCGCCGACGTACTGCGCCGCGATCGGCAGCTGCCGCTCGCCGCGGTCCACCAGCGCCGCAAGCTCGATTTTTCCGGGGCGCCCGTAGTCGAACAGCTCGTTCATGGCGGCGCGCACGGTGCGCCCGGTGTAGAGAACGTCGTCGATCACCACGATATGCCGCCCGTTGACGTCGAACGGGATCTGAGACGGCTTCACCTGGTGGTGCAGTCCGGCGGCGTCGAAATCGTCGCGATAGAACGAGATGTCGAGCGCCCCCATCGGCGTCGAGAGCTTCAGTTCCCGGTGCAGGCGCTCGGCAAGCCAGGCGCCGCCGGTGCGGATACCTACGAGGCCGGTTGATTCGGTGACGCCGGCGCGGAGCTTGCGCGCGAGCTCCTCGCACAGCGCTTCAGCGTCGGGCAGATCCATCTAAGTAGCTCTGCAGGATGATTTGAGCGGCGAGGGCGTGGATCGTCTGTTTGCGCTTGCGGGCGCCGAGGCCGGCTTCGCGGAACGTTTCTTCGGCCGCGGCCGAGGAAAGCCGCTCGTCAGCGAGTTCTACCGGAAGCCGGAAGCGCGCCTCGAGCCGCCGCGCGAAGCGCCGCGCGCGCCGCGTCATGTCGTGCTCGCTGCCGTCCATCGCGAGCGGCAGGCCGACCACCAGCCGTTCGGGCCGCCATTCGCGCAGAAGCGTTTCGACCTCCGCCATGCACCGGCTGGAGCCCGCCGCCTCGAACATTCCCAGAGGATTGGCGAGCCGCGTTTCGGTGTCACCCACCGCGACGCCGATCCAGCGCGCGCCGAAATCGAAAGCAAGTATGGTGTGGCCGGAGACCTTCGACGGGGCCACGGCCGACTCGCTCACGCGTGCCCTGCCTCCTCGGACAATCTGGCGAAGTCGATGCCGAGCAGCTTCATCGCTGCGGGTAGCCGTTCTTCGGTCGGCGTATCGAAAATGATCCCGTCCTTGGCTTCGACCGTGAGCCAGGCGTTTTGCTTGATTTCGTTCTCGAGCTGTCCCGCCGCCCAGCCCGCGTAGCCGAGGGTGACGAGGAGCTTGTGCGGGCCACCGCCCTGACCGACCGCTTCCAGAATGTCCTTGGAAGTCGTGAGACCCACCTTGTCGCGCACCGCGAGAGTGGACTGCCACTCGCCGAGAGGCTGGTGCAGGACAAAGCCGCGGTCGGTTTGCACCGGCCCGCCGAAATAGACCGGCTCATTGAGCAGGATCTGAGAAGTCAACCGCAGGCTCAGGCGCTCGAACAGGGCGCCCAGAGTCATCTCGATCGGGCGGTTGACCACCACGCCGAGCGCCCCTTGGTCATTGTGCTCGCAGATGAATGTCAGGGTGCGGGCAAAATACGGATCGACCATGTTGGGCATGGCGATCAGGAAATGGTTGGTGAGATTGACCTGGGCCATGGAGGCGAGTTCCTATTGTAATCCCTCGGCAGGGTGTCCCGCACAATTTTGCACCGCGCCCGCATCGTGCGAGCGCGGGATTTTCAGGCGGCTGCCCGCCGTTCTTTGAGAAACCCGGAAATTTTCTCGAGGAGATCGTCTTCCTGGTAGGGCTTGCCGAGAAAGTGGCTGACGCCGATCTCCTTCGCGTAGTTCTGGTGCTTGTCGGCGGTGCGCGAGGTGATCATGATGATCGGCACCCGGGCGAGGCGCTTGTCCGCTCGAACGTTGCGCGTGAGATCGAACCCGTCCATTCGCGGCATCTCGATGTCGACCAGCATCACGTCGGGAACGAGTCCCAGTAGCTTCTCCATCGCTTCGACGCCGTCGCGCGCCGTCACCACGATGTAGCCCTGGCGCTCCAGCAACCTTCCGGTGACCTTGCGCACGGTGAGCGAGTCGTCGACCACCATGATCGTGGGCTGCGTCGCAGCGGCCTGCGGCTTGGGCGCTTCGTGAACGATCGCCGGGCGAGCAGCCACTTCCTTCAGCGCGAGCAGGACCGGATTCAGGATGAGGACGATCTCGCCCGTGCCGAGCACCGTGGCGCCCGTGATGCCCGCGACCCGCTGCAGCTGCGGACCGATCGATTTCACGACGATTTCCTGGTTGCTGCCGACCATTTCGTCGACGTGCAGCGCGATGGCGTTGGTGCCGCTGCGCAGGTACAGCGTCGGGGAGAAGCGCTTCTGTTCAGCGATCGCGTCGGATATCCCGAGGAGGTGCGGCAGATAATGGAACGGGTAGCGCCGATCCTGCCATTCGGTCTGGCGCGACGCATAGGCGGCGACCAGTTGCTCCTGCCTCAGTTGCAGCACCTGCTCGACCATCACCGAGGGAATCGCGTAAGTCTTGCTGCCTACCCGCACCAGCACCGTCTGGGTCACGGCAAGGGTAAGCGGCAGGTAGATGCTGAAGCGGGTGCCCTGCCCGCGCGTGAAGCGCATCTCCACGCGCCCGCCGAGCGCGGCGACTTCGGTGCGCACCACGTCCATGCCGACGCCGCGCCCGGCCAACTGTGAGACCTCGGTGGCGGTGGAGAAGCCCGCGTGGAAAATGAAATCGGCTATCTCCGCCTCCGAGAGTGTCTTACCGGGCTGCATGAGGCCCTTTTCGATCGCTTTCTCGCGGATCCGGTCGATGTCCAGGCCCCCGCCGTCATCGGACAGGGAGAGCTGCACTTCGTTGCCTTCCTGCTTCAGCTCGAGACGAATTTCGCCGATTTCCGGTTTGGATGCGGCCCGGCGTTTATCGGGCGCCTCGATGCCGTGCGTGACGGCGTTGCGCAGCAGGTGCTCGAACGGTCCGGTGATGCGCTCGAGCACCGAGCGGTCGAGCTCGACCTGGGTGCCTTTAATGTCCAGATTGGCGCGTTTGCCGACTTCCTTCGCGGTCTGGCGCACGACGCGGTAGAGGCGCTCCTGGAGGCTGCCGAACGGCACCATGCGCACCCGCATCAGGTCCTGCTGCAGGTCGCGGTTGAGCCGCGCCTGCGCGAGCAGCGCCTTCTCGGTTTCGTCCACCGCGTTGACGAGGTTTCCGTGGACGGTCGATACGTCGCTGACGCTCTCGGCCATCAGCCGCGTCACTTCCTGGAAGCGGGTGAAGCGGTCGAATTCGAGCGGGTCGAATTCGCGGATGGATTCCTTGGCGAGTTCCTGGCGCGATTGCATCTGCGACTCCGCCTGTATTTCGATCTCGCGCAGCTGCGCGCGCAACCGTAGGACGTTGTCGGTGAGTTCCTGCATGGCCGCCTTGAGCGCGCGCATTTCGCCTTCGATCCGGCTGCGCGCGATGGCGACTTCGCCCGCCTGGTTGACCAGGCGGTCGACGACGTCCGCGCGCACCCGCAACAGCGCCTTCGGCTGCAGCTCGCGCTCTGCGAGCGGTACCGCCTTCGCCGCGGCCGCCGGTGCCCGGGCCAGGGGCACCGGCTCGGGCACCGCCTGCGGCGCGGCGGCGGCCGACTCCGAGGGCACCGCCACGGCGGGCAGGTTTCCTTCCGGCGCGCGGGGCTTCTGCAGCTGCTCGAACAAGATGCCCATGCGGTCCCAGGACGTCTCCAACTCCCCAAACAGTGCCGTGGGCAGCGTCTTGACCGACATGGCGTTCTCGACGCGCGTCTCCATGTGGTGCGTGAGCTCGCCCAGCGCCATGGCGCCCGCCATGCGCGCGCTCCCCTTCAGGGTATGCAGCACGCGTTGCAGCGCTTGGCCGAGCGCGGGATTGGCCGGATTGTCGCGCCAGTCGCGCATGGCCGAGCCTACCGAGGGAACCAGCTCGTGGGCCTCGTCGATGAAGATCTGCAACAGTTCCGGATCGAGGTCGTCGTCGAGCCGCCGCTGGCGGCGCTCGAGCGTAATGTCCAGATCGAGATCATCCAGGAGGCTGTCGTCGGGCTCGGTTGCGGCGAGCTCCTCGGCCGCCTCGCTGTCCGCTTCGCGGGAAAGCGCGGACTGAGGGGCCGGTTCCTTTTCTTCAGGCGTCGATTCCTGCGAGACGCCCGCCTGCTCCCCGATGTGCTCGAGCCGCGCGACGAGCTCTGGGACGGGTCGCGGCACGCGCAATTCGACCACGCTCGTAACCATTGTCTCGATCGTGTCGATCGCTTCTCCGACCAGCGACTGCTCCTCTTCGGAAAGCTCGCTGGTCGCGAGCTTTTGCAGCGCCTTCTCCAACGCATAGCCGAGATCCGAGAGAGCCGAGATTTTCACCGTCCCCGACGTGCCCGCGAGCGTGTGTACCGCACGCATCAGGGCGTCGCTGACCACGCCGTGCTGGCGCAGGGTCTCGTGCTCTTCCCTGATCGCGTTAACGTGCGCGCGCGCCTCCCCGCTGAAAATGGCGAAGAGCGTCGTCGAGACCCGGTGTTCGCCGAGCTCGACGAATTCCTCGGGCTCGGCCGGCGCGACCGGGGCGGAGGCTGCGGCCGCGGGCGCGAGTCCTGCCTTTGCCGACGCGACAAGCTCGGCCGCCGGGGCCGAGGGTGCTCCGGGCGAGTCGGGGGGAGCCTGCTCCAGGGCTTCGCCGCGACGCACGCGCTCCGCGGCCGCGACGAGCGAGCGCTCATCGCTCGAGACTCCCCCCGCTTTGAGACGCTTGACGTTGTCGGAAAAGTATTCGTGCGCCAGCTCGATGAGCTGCAGCAGTCCCGGCGTTGCGGCACGCTCTTCCTGCACCCACGCATTCATGGTCTGCTCGACAGCCCAGGCGGCTTCCCCGAGGCGCATGAGGCCCACCATGCGTCCGCTGCCCTTCAAGGTGTGGAAACTGCGGCGGATCGTCGTAAGCGCTTCTTTGTTGGCGTGCTGTTCGCGCACCGTATCGAGGTGTTCGCGGATCGTTGCCAGCACCTCGTCGGACTCCTCCAGATAGACCCCTAGGAGCTCGGCATCGATCGCCTCCGCGCTTGCGTCGATGAGCTTGGCGGCTTCAGGAGATGGGGAGGGCGCTGCCGCCGCCGTGATTTTCTCGATGGCTTCCCTGAGGAATGGCGTAAGCGGCATGGTGCTCGTCTTGTCGAGCGCCTTGAGTGCTTTCCCAGCGGAATCTTCCAGCTTCTGGTCGGCAATCAGTCCTGCGTCTTTCTGGAGGGCTGCGAGGTTCTTTTTCAGTTCGGCCCGAAGGACTCCGTCTTCGGGTTTGGTCTTCCATTCCTCGTACAGGCTCGCCGTCTCGCGCTGCTGCTCGGCGACCTGTGCCTCGACGGTGGCGACCGGTTGGGCGGCGTCGGCCTCCTCTTTCCTAGCCGCCGCGATCGGCTGCATCGCGGTTTCGAAGTCGACCTTGCCGTGGGCCAGGCCCTCGATGTAGAAACCCAGGCCCGAGAGAGTCTGGGCGATGCGCTCGAAATCCTGCGGACTCGCGCTGTGGGCCGCGTCTGAGAAGCGGCGGATCTCCTCCGCGGCCGCACCCAGGGATTCGCGCGCGCGCTGCTCGTCCAGCATCTCGAGCGCCCCAAGCAGCTGGTGCATGGGCTTGTCGAGCGATGCGAGCTCATCGCGCTTCGCTGTGTCGCGGAAGAAGGCGTCCAGAACCTGTTCGATCGTGCGCAGGTTGGCACGCATTTCCGAGACAACCTGGTTCATGAGCAACCGTTCCTGCGCCTTGCGCGACATCTCGTCGAGCAAGGGGAGTTCCGGCGCGGTGCGCCGGAGCTTGCCGAGCATGCAATCTTCCAAGCGCGAACGCAGAAGCTGCGCCTGCTGGGCAAACTCGCCGGAGAGATGCGCGAAACCGGCAAGCGCATTTTCGAGCAGCAGGAGCGCCGTTGCGACTTCGAGCGCGACGACCTCGCTCATGTTTTCGCGGTTCGAGGCGAGCCACGCGGCGACCTCGGTGACTTCGCCGGCGAGCGCCGTGAGATCTGCGTTGCCCAGGTGCTCCGCGTCATCCTTGAGCGCGGCCGCACTGTCGCGGAATGCGAGCAGCGAGGGAGGATTGCCTGATGCGAACTTGTTCCAGGCGTCCTTCGCATGAGTGAGGTGCTCGCGCGCCGACTTCAGCGCTGGATTCTCCTCGACCGCGTCGCCGTCGCTCTCGGCCGCCGGGATGGTCTGGCCCAGATGGTAGGCATCCTGAACTTCGCGCACCCGCTCGGTCGCCGGTTTGGCGCGAGCCACGTAGTAGAGGACTTCGCGCATCAGCCGCTCGGCGACGCTCGGCGTGCCTTCAACCAGACGCTTGATCTGTTGCTCGACGCGGTTGCACAGCTGTTTGGCGTCGAGATCCTCGGGCAGCGCCTTGTGCGCGAGCGCATCGAACAAGGCGAGCGACACCCACCAGAACGCGCGCTGCGAGGTAGGACCCTGCGCGGCCTCGATCGCTTCGATGGCGGCGCGCATGTCCCCGGCTCCACTGGCATCGTTCTTGAGCCACTTGAGGAATCCGCGCTGGTAGCGACCGCGCTGCTCGCGCAGGTATTTGTCTGATTCGCCCACCCTCAATGCGCCCGCAACCTTGTCGCGCTTGGGCGGGCGGAAAGAGAGATTCGGATAGTAGAGATCGGTCGGGTCGGCATGCCCGCCCCGAGCTGTGACGACATCGCGGTACAGGGTATAGAGCCTGAGCGGCTGATTGGGGTTGCCCGCCATGAGCTGGTCGAGGTAGGCGCGGATTCCGTTAAGGGCGCGCTCGACCACCCGGAAGATCTCGCTCTTCCTTAGGGAAGCCTCCTTTTCGATGCCGGCGAGCAGGCCTTCGAGCTCCTCGGATACGCGCGTGATGCCTTCCAGACCGACGATCGAGAGCGCGCCGTGTGCTTGGTGCAGGTGCGATTGGCTCGACTTGAGCTGTGCCGCGTCCCCGCTGTTCGCCGCGAACGCGCGCAGCGCCTCCTGGGCGCGCTCGATGGCGTGATCGATCTCGCCCTTGACCCAGGAAAGTGGCCCGACGTCGAAATCGGCGCGCGCAGTCATCGCTCCCGACCTGGCTCTCCCGCCTCAGGCAATCTTGAAGCCCGATACCGAACCTTTCAGCTCTTTGGCGAGCTCGGCAAGCTGACCGATCGACACTGCCGTGCGCTTAGTGCCCTCGGTGGTCTGCTGAGTGATGCTCAAAATGTCCTGCATGTTGGTCGCCACGGTGTTTGCGGATCTCGCCTGTTGTTCGGTGGTTGTCGTGATGCCTTCGATCAGCTGTGCGAGCTGCTGCGACACCAATCCGATCTCCGAAAGCGCCTGGCCCGCAGCGTCCGAGAGCTTCGCGCCCTCGACCACACCCTGCGTGCTCTTCTCCATGGCGGAGACCGCGTCCTGCGTGTCAGTCTGAATGGTCTTGACGATCGCACCGATCTGCTTGGTCGCCTCGGCTGAGCGCTCTGCAAGCCGCTGCACTTCTTCGGCCACCACCGTGAAGCCGCGCCCAGCTTCACCCGCCGAAGCCGCCTGGATCGCGGCGTTCAAGGCGAGAACGTTCGTCTGCTCGGTAATGTCCGAAATCAGCTCCACGATCTCGCCGATTTCCTGAGAGGATTCGCCCAGTCGCTTGATGCGCTTGGAGGTCTCCTGAATCTGCTCGCGGATTTCATTCATGCCCGAGATCGAGTTCTGCACCGCCTGCGTGCCTTTTTGCGCGGCGGCGAGCGATTGGCGCGCCACGCTGGCCGACTGCGAAGCGCTCTCCGACATCGCGTTCATGGCCCTTGCCATGCTGAGAACCGAAGCACTGGTCTGGCGAATCTCGACAGACTGTTTCTCGGCGGCGGCGAGCAGCTGCGCGGAGGTGTGCTGCGCGGACTCCGTGGCGCTCGTCACCTGCGCGGCGGCGGCGTTGATCCGGCCGACGAGAGTTCTCAGCTCGTCGATGGTGAAGTTCACCGAGTCGGCAATAGCGCCGGTGATTTCTTCGGTCACCGTCGCTTTCACGGTGAGATCGCCTTCCGCGAGGTTCCCCATTTCGTTCATCAGTCGCAGAATCGCGTCCTGGTTCGACTGGTTGGTGCGCTCGGTCTCGGCGCGTTGGCGCTCGGCCTCTTCGGCGCGCCGGCGCGTGTCGCCCAAGTACACCAATACGATCAGCGAGATCACGGCGATGGCCGCGAGGATCAGGAACCCGAGCACGATGAAGTTGGTGGTGCGCTCGCCGAGTTCCTGCTCATAGGCGTCGGCAAGCTTTTGCGACGCGGCGAGCAGCGGCTCGGAGTCGTCCACGACCTTGCGGCCGGCCTGCTTCGCGTTCACCAGCGATTGCAGGTTTCCGAGAATCGAGGCCACCGCCCCCTGGAATTCCTGGTAGGCCTTTTCAAGTTCGGCAAGCTTTGCCTGCTGCTCCGGATCCTTCGCTGCAGTGACGCGAAGCACGTCATTGCCCTTCATCAAGCCCTGCAGCAACTCGCGGAAGGTGGTGGTATCCTTGCCCATCAGAAACGCCACTTCCGGGTCGATCACGTCGGCACCGAGCATGGCATTCGCGTTCCGCGCGAGCCGCTGCGTCAACATCACCAGCTGCCCTGAAAGGGAGACCTCGCGTGCGGGGGCCTGGGACTGCAGTTTGAGCGCCTGAACCTGCTCGGCAAGATCGAGCAGTACGGGATTATTGGTGTTGATCAGGCGTACCGCCGTGGCGAGTCCGATCAGGTTCTTGCTTTGTGCGAGCACGAGCTGTGTGCTGCGGTCGGTCTTTTCCCATTCCTTGGTCAACGCATCCAGCTGCGGTTTCACCGTGTCGGATGTCGGTGGCAGGGATACGTCACCCGCCTGCCCACCTTGCGTGAGAAGCTTCAGCGTCGCGATGAATTCATCGCGCGACTGCTGCAACTGCTTGAACGCCTCTGGGCTGCCGATGAGCCCGGTTTGCGCCGCCTTGGCGATGCGTTGGGTCAGCATGCGCATCTGCGCGGAAGTGGAGACGTAGATCGTGCCGTAGGTCGCTTCGCGGTTGTCCTTGAACACGATGAATGCGGCCGCGGCAAAGAGCACCGCAAATATCACGCCGAGAATCGTGTACAGCCGGCCGACGCGGGCCGTGCCGAGGCCGATCATCCGCTGCTTCGGTCCTTCGATGACGGTTGTCGGGCCGGGTGCAGGCTTCGCCACGGGCTTGGGCACGGCGCGAGGGATTGCTCTCGGAGCCTGCGTGGCGGACATCGCGTCCTTCTTGGTTCCCGTCTTGGTCGGAAATCTGAGAAATGCCATTGGTCCCTCCTGTGTTCGGGTTAGCGTGGATGCGCGCGCTAGGCGCCCACCTGAAGAAAATCGTCGTGCGCCACGAGCGCGCCTATGTCCAACTCGTGCCAGAGGCGGCCATCCTCGTCGCGGTAGGCGGCTCCGATCCAGGACCCTTCGGTCGCTTTCTCCGCCGGTTGCATGGTCTGCACGTTTTTTAGCCCGAGCATGCGGCTGATCAGCAGTCCACTAAACGAATGGAAGCGCTCGGCGATCAGCAACAAGCGGCAATCGGGCGTACGCACGGTTTGCTCGCCACCCATGAAGGCGGCGAAATCCACGACGCTCGCGAGCACCCCGCGGATGTTCGCCAGGCCCAGGTACCAGGGTTGGGTGAGCGGAACGCCGGAAAGCTCCGGCAGCGGCAGCATCTCCCCGGCATCGTCCAGCTTGAGCAGCCAGTTGCGGCTGCCCGCCTGCACACCCAGCCGCGAGGTGGGCTCGGCTTCGGTCTGAGCTTCCCGCAACCTCTGGGCGAGTCCCTGCTGGAACTCACGCAGGCTGATCTGTTTTGCCACGGCCCAGACCTATTTGTTGATCGACGCGACCTTCGCCAGCAACTCCTTGGCGTCGATCGGTTTCATCAGGTAATCCTTCGCGCCCTGGCGCATTCCCCAGACGCGATCGGTTTCCTGGTTCTTGCTCGTGACGACGATCACCGGGATGTGCTTGGTCGTCTCGTCGCGCGTAATGGCGCGCGTCGCCTGAAAGCCATTGGTACCCGGCATGACCACGTCCATCAGGATGAGATCGGGTTTCTCCGACTTCGACTTGATGATTGCCTCGTCGCCGTTCTCCGCCGTCACGCACTGGTACCCCTGCTTGGACAGCGTTTCCATGAAAAACTGCCGGTCGGTCGGCGAATCATCCACGATCAAGATCTTCCTTACAGCCATGGCAATCTCCTCAGGTACGAACGGGCGCGTGCGCGCCTATGGTTCTCAAAAGACTATCCTTCGTGAATGGCTTGGTCAGATATTCGTCCGAGCCCACCATTCGGCCACGCGCCCGATCAAAAAGTCCGTCCTTGGAAGACAGCATGATCACGGGGGTGGTGGAAAAGTGCGTGTTTTTCTTGATCAGCGCGCAGGTCTGATACCCGTCCAGGCGAGGCATCATAATGTCCACGAAAATGATATCGGGCTGGTGGTCGGTGATCTTGGCGAGCGCGTCGAAACCGTCTTCGGCGAGGATCACCTTGCAACCGGCTTGCACCAGAAAAATCTCAGCGCTGCGGCGAATCGTGTTCGAATCGTCGATCACCATCACTTTGACGCCCGCAAGACTCGTGGCTTCGCTCACGCCCTCCACCCCCAAATTTCCTCTGTCTTTTACTCCGACAGTGCTGTCGGACCCTCTTCACGCAGCGACGCTGGCGCGCCGAGCGCAGTTCCCTCCGACACTATACAACCAAATCCAGTCAAAACAAAGCCTTGTGCGTTTTATTTCAGAAGCACTATCAGGGTGGCAAAGACCGCGCCACCGCCGTTTTGGGCCGCGCCCCGCCGAGGAGCAGGGGACGTCCCCGATTACATTTCGACCATCTCGAAATCCTCCTTCCGGGCCCCGCATTCCGGGCAAGTCCAATTCATGGGAATGTCCTCCCAGCGCGTCCCCAGAGGGATCCCTTCCTCCGGTAATCCTTCCGCTTCGTCGTAGATGAATCCACAGATCAAACACATCCAGGTTTTGAAATCTTGCTTTTCCGTCATCAGGTTGGGATGGGTTACAATGGGCCGTCGCATCATAACCTGAGCGACGAGCCGCCTGCCAGCCACCGCCGGTTCTTCGCTGCCCATGTCCTCCTCTACCCTTCCCCCCATCGTGCTTGCGTTTTCCGCTGCAGATCCGACTGGTGGCGCGGGAGTGCAAGCGGATCTGCTGACGCTCGCCGCGATGGGTTGTCACCCGCTCTCCGTAATTACGGCAATCACTGTCCAAGACACCGCGGGCGTCGAGAACTTGCAGGCCGTCGATCCGGAGTGGGTGGTGGACCAGGCGCGCCTCGTGCTCGAGGACATGCCGGTCGCCGCGTTCAAGGTCGGAATGGTCGGGAGCATCGAGAACATCGCAGCGATCGCGGAGGTCGTGTCCGACTATCCTGACGTCCCGCTTGTCTTCGATCCGGTACTTGCCTCCGGACGCGGCGACGAGCTTGCGACCGAGGACATGATTTCGGCCATGTGCGAGCTGCTTCTTCCCCAGACCACGATTCTCACCCCCAACAGCCGCGAAGCTCGGCGCCTCGTTCAGGGCGACGGCGAGGACGACGATGAGCTTGCTCTCCCCGGCGCTGCGGAGAAACTGCTCGGTCTGGGCTGCGAGTATGTGCTCATCACCGGTACGCACGAGAACACGCCGCAAGTCGTGAACACGCTCTACGGCCCGGAAGGCGTGGTGCGCTCGGACAGCTGGGAAAGGTTGCCGGGGAGTTATCACGGATCGGGTTGCACCCTTGCCGCGGCGATCGCGGCGACGCTCGCCAACGGCCTCGAGCTGCCCGAGGCGGTGCGCGAAGCCCAGGAATACACATGGCAAACGCTCAACGCGGGGTTTCGCCCGGGCATGGGTCAATACATACCGGACCGGTTTTTCTGGGCGCGAGAAATGGATGAGCCAGGCACAGGCAAGGCCTGAGCGCTGGGTGGTTTTACATGCGGGATTTCGCGGTCTGTACGCCGTGACACCCGATGAGCCCGACATCGGGTTGCTCACCCGCAAAGTGAGCAAGGCGCTTGCCGGCGGAGCGCGCATCGTGCAGTACCGTAATAAATCCGCGAATGCCGCGCAGCGCCGCGAGCAGGGCGCGGCCCTGCTTGCACTGTGTCGCGAAGCGCGCATTCCGCTCGTCATCAACGACGATCTGGATCTGGCCAGAGGGATCGGTGCGGACGGCCTGCACCTTGGCCGCGAGGACATCTCGATCCCAGCTGCGCGCGCGCAGCTGGGTAAAGACAGGCTGCTCGGGGTTTCCTGCTACGACAGGCTTGAACTCGCTCTGGCCGCGCGGGAAGCCGGCGCAGACTATGTCGCCTTCGGCAGCGCTTTCCCCTCTGCAACCAAGCCGGGAGCAACGCGTGCTCCACTTTCACTTTATCGCGAAGCGAAGGGGCGCCTCGGTTGCCCCGTTGTCGCGATCGGAGGCATCACGACCGAAAACGCGCATACCGTCATCGAGGCCGGGGCCGACGCCGTTGCGGTGATCAGCGCGCTGTTCGACGCGCCCGACATCGAGGCGGCCGCGCGCAGCTTCAGCCGCCTTTTCGACAAGAAGAACCCGTGAGCAAGAACGAATCGCTGTTTGCGCGCGCGCAGAAAACTATCCCCGGCGGAGTCAATTCCCCGGTGCGTGCGTTTCGCGCAGTCGGCGGCACACCCCCCTTCATAGTACGCGGTAAAGGCAGCCGCATTTGGGACGCCGACGGTCGCGAATACCTCGATTATGTCGGCTCCTGGGGACCGCTCGTTCTCGGACATGCGGACCGGGAGGTCGTCGCCGCGGTGCGGGAGGCGGCGGGCCACGGACTTTCCTTCGGCGCCCCGACCGAGCGCGAGATCGAGATGGCCGAGCTGCTTGCGCGATTCGTCCCGGGGCTTGAATTGGTGCGACTGGTCAGTTCCGGAACGGAGGCGACCATGGCGGCGCTACGGCTTGCGCGTGGATTCACCGGAAGGCCCCGCATCGTCAAGTTCGAGGGCTGCTATCACGGCCATGCAGACAGCCTGCTCGTTAAGGCCGGTTC
>Ga0193733_1000166_pt1 | contig 23347 bp, 13 predicted proteins | sample U1s2metaG_FD_145076 | JGI IMG/M metagenome (GOLD analysis project Ga0193733, IMG submission 145076) | Soil microbial communities from a riparian zone of the East river system, Colorado, United States - U1s2 | ecosystem: Environmental > Terrestrial > Soil > Riparian zone | place: USA: East River...
GGTGAACTCAGCTTCGCTTTCAACGGGTATGCAGCCGGCGCACCACGGCATCATGGGCAATCAGATCTATATTCCCGCGGTTGACCCGGTCAACGCCTTCAGCAACGACAATTTTTTGCCATTGTTGAAGCTCGGCGAACTCACCGACGGACGAATCGTGCTCACTCCGTCGATCGCCGAACTCACAACCGAGATAGGCCATCGCTACGTTGCGGTGAGCTCAGGCTCGACTGGCAGCGCGCTGCTCATGGCGCCACGCGCGCCGCGTGGAAGCGGCGCGGTAATCAACGGAAACTTCTACGGTGGCGCAACGGTGGGCTGGCCAGAGACGGTGAGCAGCGAAGTGCTCAAGCGCTTCGGACCGCAGCCAAAGACGGGCGGCGCTAGAGACAACTTCAACACGGCGGTCGACTGGTCGATGACGGTCCTGCGAGAATACGTGTTGCCCGAGCTGAAGCCCAGCGTTGCGTATGTCTGGGTTACCGAACCCGACCACATTCAGCACGCATTCGGCGCGGGCGCTCCAGAGTCGCTCGCTTCGATCCGCAATAACGATCGTAATCTCGGGCTTGTACTCGAAGCGCTCGACAAGTTAGGTCTGCGCGAGCGCACCAACATCATGATCGTCTCCGATCACGGCTTCAGCCAGACGGTGTACGGCGTGAACGTCAGGCAGGAGTTGCTCGATGGTGGCTTTAAAGCCGAGGACGTGGTGATCGCTTCGTCGGGCCAGAGCGTGGCGCTGCATGTGAAGGGTCGCGACCCTGTGAGGATTAGGGCGCTCGTTGAATTTCTGCAGAAGCGGACATGGGCCGGTGTGGTGTTCACCGCGAAGGGTGCAGGAGCAGCACATGAGGGCGCGTTGGCGGGTACCTTCGCGCTGGAATTCGCACATCTCGGCGGCAACGAACGCAGTCCGGACATTGTGTTCACGTTTCCGTGGTCCTCGGCGCGCAATCGCCATGGCGTGCAAGGCACAGATTACATAATGTTGGTCAATGGCGCGACCGGGTCCCTCGACACTACCGCCGCCAATCATGGCAGCATGAGCCCATGGACGGTGAAGAACACCATGCTTGCCTGGGGGCCGGACTTCAAGCGCGGCGCACGCGTGCGAACACCGAGCGCGAATGTAGATGTGACACCCACGATCCTGCACTTGTTGGGCCATCCAAAGGCCAATGCACTCGATGGCCGTGTACTCAGGGAGGCGCTCGTGGATGGCCCTGACGAAGAACAAGTGGCGATCGAGACTCGCACGCTGCGTGTCATGAGCGGCGCCTATAAGGCCGCGCTCCAGGTTACCGAGACTGCCGGCAAGCGCTACCTTGACAAGAGCTGGCGCGAGTAGAGCGCCGGCAGACGTCATCGATTGCGTAACGGACGTAAACCCATTACCTCGCAGCGCCTAATAAATGTCTGCCTTGGTCGATAGCAGCCGAAAGACGTTGCTGAGGCACCTCTTCGTCCTTATTCTGGTCTGGTGCGGTCCGGCCTGGGGCCAAGCATCGACCCCCGCAGGGCTGTGGCAGACCGTCAGCGACCGCACGGGGCAACCGGGCGGCTTGGTCCGCGTCGTGGAGGTCGACGGCGAGTTCATCGGCACGGTAGTCGCCGTGTTTTCCCCGCCTGCGCCGGATCCGCATCCGTTGTGTAACCTGTGTCAAGGCGATCTGAAGGACAAGCCGGTTGTCGGGATGATCATCCTCCGCGGCGTGCGGCGATCGGGGGACAGCTATTCGACCGGGCAGATATTGGACCCCGACGAGGGACAAGTGTACAGATGCCGGATCGCGCTGCTCGATGAGGGGCGCAAACTCGAAGTTCGCGGCTTCATCGGTATACCGCTCCTTGGCCGGTCCCAGACTTGGAGTCGCAAGGAGTGAGTTCACTTCTCGCTTTCGACGCAATTCGTCGCCGTCTTTCCGGGGGTTCCTCGGTCACGACGGCAGGAAATCTATGGGATAGGTCACCACCATTGCGTCCACGGCTTTCGCGCCAAAATCGAACTGCTTGATGCGCAAGAGCACCTACCGGCTGCGCTGGGCGCTGACCGTCAAGCCACTCATGCAGGAAGGTTATAGTGGAGTGGCGTCCCCAACCGGATTCGAACCGGTGTTACCGCCGTGAAAGGGCGATGTCCTAGGCCTCTAGACGATGGGGACCTTGAGGACTCTTACGACGGCCGAGGCCGGTCTGGTGGAGGTAAGCGGGATCGAACCGCTGACCTCTTGCATGCCATGCAAGCGCTCTCCCAGCTGAGCTATACCCCCACGCAAGGGCGCAAATTATATCACGCAGAAAGATGCGCCTGAAGGCGCTCGAGCACGCGTTTCCTGCCTACCAGCGCGAGCACGGGCCCGAGATTGGGCGTCTGCGCGCGTCCGAACACGATCATTCGCAGCGGCATCGCGAGCTGCGGCAATTTGAGCTTGTGCTTGTCGATCACGGACTGGATCGCGCTCATGATCGATTCCGCCCGCCAGTCTCCGAGAGCTGCGAAGGCTGCCGTGAGCTCGGCCAACGCGGGACGCACTTCATCGGTCACCGAGCCACGCACCACGCCGGGTTCACCGTAGAACATCATCGCCTCTCCGGCGAGCACCTCGAGCGTTTCGGAACGCTCCTTCAGCAGCGCGACGACCGCGGGCAGCTCCGGCCCTCCAGCCAGCTTGCCGCCGGCGCGCTCGATACGCGGAGCGACGAGGTTGGCGAGATCCGCGTCAGGGCGCTGCCTGAGATATTGGTGGTTGAGCCAGCGCAGTTTCTCGGGATTGAATTGCGCGGCGGAACGGCTTATATGGGCGAGATCGAACCACTGGAGGAATTGCTCCACCGCGAACATTTCTTCGTCGCCGTGCGACCAGCCGAGCCGGGCCAGGTAGTTCACTAAAGCCTCGGGCAGATAGCCGTCCTCCTTGTATTGCATGACGCTCACCGCGCCGTGGCGCTTCGATAGTCGCTCGCCGTCGGCGCCGAGGATCATCGGAACGTGTGCGAATTTCGGCAGCTCGGCTCCGAGCGCCTGGAAAATGTTGACCTGGCGCGGCGTGTTGTTCACGTGATCATCGCCGCGGATCACGTGCGTGATATTCATGTCGAGGTCGTCCACCACGACTCCGAAGTTGTAGGTGGGCACGCCATCCGCGCGCAGCAACACAAGGTCGTCCAGCTCCGCATTCGCCACGGTGATTGCACCTTTGACGAGGTCGTGGAAAACGACATCCCCCTCGTCGGGATTTCGGAAACGCACCACCGGCGCCCGGTCCGCCGGCGGAACGAGTCCGGCAGCCTTCGCGCGCTCGGGCCGCCAGCGCCCGTCGTAGCGTGGCTTCTCACCGTGCGCGCGCTGGCGCTCGCGCATCGCGTCCAGATCTTCCTTGCTTGCCCAGCAACGGTACGCTTTTCCCTGCGCAATGAGGTTCTCGGCGACTTCCTTGTATCTTCCAAGGCGCTGCATTTGAAAAAACGGGCTTTCGTCCCAGTCGAGCCCGAGCCAGCGCATGGCGTCGAGGATCGCCTGCACCGAAGCTTCGGTCGAGCGCTCGAGGTCGGTGTCCTCGATGCGCAGGATGAATTTGCCGCCGTGCTTTCTGGCGTACGCCCAGGAGAAGAGCGCGGTCCGCGCCCCGCCGATATGGAGGTAGCCGGTCGGGCTCGGAGCAAAACGGGTTCGGACCATCGTCGCGTCTCGAATCGGGGCATTGTACGCGATGGAATTGCGCAGGGCGGTGCCGGCACCGTTTTGCTAAGATTCGCTCCGCGGGCGGTTAGCTCAGCGGTAGAGCACTCCCCTCACACGGGAGGGGTCACTGGTTCGATCCCAGTACCGCCCACCACTTCTTTCACTGCTCCCGGAAGTAGAGTATCCCTATCAACAATCCATGGCGCGTGTACTGACGGCTAGACTTCTGTCCCTTGGCGCGCGTTGCATGTCGAGCCGCCGCGCGCATTATCTTGTGCTCGCCTTTGTCCTGCTGCTGGCGGCACTGATCAGAACCGTTCCTCTGACGTATTCCCATTTCTGGGACGAGACGGTGTTCCTGCAGCACGCCAAAGTCATCGTCGACGGCCGCACCAACTACGAGGAATTCCACCACCGGCCGCCTTTTCTGTCTTTCCTCTACGCGCTGGGATTCGCGGTATGGGACCACGTCTACGTAGCCAATCTGGTGCAAGGGCTTCTTACAGCGCTGACGGTGGTGTTCGCCTTCCTGTATGCGAGGCGCGGATTCGGCCTCGCTGCGGCCCTTTTCAGCGCCTTCCTGTTCGCGTTTACTCCGTACTTCGTCGAGGCGTCGCATCAGTTGCTCACCGACATGCCGACCCTCGCGCTAATGCTTGCCGCCATGTGGCTGTTCGACAAGCCCGGCGCTCGTTATGCCTTCCTGTCGGGCATCCTCTATGCCTTGGCGATACAAACACGGTTCACTTCACTTTTTCTTTTGGTCTACTTCGCCCTGGACGCCGTCGTTTCCCCGAAGAAGATTCGGAGCCTGGCGTTTCTGCTCGCTGGGGCTGCTGTCGCTATTTCGCCGTATCTCATTTGGATACGGTGGAACTACGGATCTTTCTTCTACCCCTTTGTCCAGGCCCGGAGAATCGTCACCGAGTGGACGGCGCCGGTCCCTGGCGGTTTTTACTGGGAAGCACTGCTGCAGGTTTTTCCCTACAGCATGTGGCTGCTCTTCGGAGCTGGAGTCTTGTTGCCGGTCGCGCACAGGGCGATGTACCGTCGTGCCGGCGGGGATGGAGGGCTGTTGACCGGTCTCGCCGGGCCGAGTGATCGGACCAAGCGGGAGTTGGTGCTTCTCATGTGGGGGGGCGCATTCTTTGCCTACATGCTCTCGATTCCACACAAGGAGGTTCGTTACCTGCTGCCTTTGGCGATCCCGGTAGTCGTTATCAGCGCGCTGGGGCTGGCCGAAATGTTCCGCTGGTGCGCGCGGCAGCCACGTACGGTAAAGACCATCGGCATCGTGCTGGGCATTGCCGTGGTGATGCTCGACTATGCGCCATCGCTGCAGAAGCTCAGGGAGCCGTGGCTCAACCGGTCAGAGCGCGAAGAGGTGCAGATCGGCCTCTATTTGCGCGAGGTTTCCACGCCGGCGGACACGATCTACGCTGCGCACAATTTTCCCGTGTTCGCGTTCTACTCGGAGCGCAGGACCGTCTCCCTTCTACCGATCCAGGGCGAATTCGATCAAGCTTGGCGCGAACTCATGAAACAGCCGGGGTTTCTGGTGTATTACCACCCCGCCGGTATCGAGGAAACCCATTCCATCTATCCGTCATTCAAGCCGGACCAGCAGTTTCTCGAAACCCACCCGAACTTCCACAGGATTCGCGCCTTTCCGAGCGCCGTAGTCTACCGTTACGAGCCTTGAGCGCTCTGCGCGGAAACGAAAGGGCGAGTGTGACTTTCTTGGATTGCCGCGCATATCGCTGATTGCAGACGCATCGAAGAGCAATTTGCCGCTCGGGCAAAAAGAGAATCGAGTTAAACAATCGGCGAGCACGTAATTTCTTGTGCATTAATCCCTGCCTGTTTGTCTGCGCGGCTTGAGTTATGCAAACGTCATAAGTAGAGTTCAATGCGCAAGACAGCAATAAGGCAAACCCTTCAAAAATCCATGATCGGCCAGGCTGGCTGGCTGATCCCGGCTCGACTCGCGCAGGCCCGGCTGGCCCGGCAGAATCGATGCAATTGTTTTGAAACCCAGATATGCGCGGTTCTGATATCACAGCTCGCCCCGTCTCACCGCGGACAGACAACGGGCGAAGCTATCAGCCCGAGGGCTTCGAAGTCGCACTTACCCTCGTCACCCTCGCTGTCACGGCGATGGCGTGCGCACTCCTCGCAGTCGAGTCTACGGCGATCCTCCGGAAAATGGCCGATCGGAGCGACGTTCCGGGCGCTCTCGGCCAGATCCTGTTTATGCTGATCGTCGCGCTGCTCATCTGGGGGAGCCTGGTGTACCAGTTGACGCGCCTGGCGTACTTCCTGCGACGGCTCTGCCACCGCCCCGCGTCGGCTCGCGTACTGGAAGAATTTTCCGACGGCGCGGTCCCGTCGCTTACGGTGCTCGTTCCGTCCTACAAGGAAGAACCGCAGGTAGTGCAAAGGACGCTATTCTCCGCAGCGCTCCAGGACTACCCGAATCGGCGCGTAGTGCTGCTGATCGACGATCCAGCTCATCCGGAGAACGCCGATGATAAGCGGGCGCTTCGGCACATCGAATCTCTCCCGGTCCGGTTGCAGGCGGTCTTTGCCGATGTGGCGAACAGGTTCGAGCGCGAATGCGCTGCCTACGAGCGCAGGTACGCGGGCGGCGCGATCGACTTCCCCGCCGAAGCCCAACGGATCGGCCAGCTCTACGAGAATGCCGCCCAATGGCTCGAGGAGCAGGCGTCTCACTTGGTCGCGGAGGAAGCAGGCGACGCGCTCCTGCGCGACAAGGTATTTCTCCCGCTCGCAGGAAAACACCGGGCGCGGGCACGACATGTGGCGTCACGCGCCCGGGCGGGCGCGCTCGAGAAAGCGCACCTGCTTTGCGAGCACCGCAGGCTCGCCTCCCTGTTCCGCGTCGAGTTCACCAGCTTCCAGCGTAAGCGTTACGTAAACCTCGCCCATGAGCCAAACAAGGCCATGAACCTGAACGCGTTCATCGGACTCATGGGCAAGCGTCTGCGGGAAGTGCGACGCGCGGCCGGTCTACACTTGGAGGATTGCGCGGAGGACGTCGCAACGTGGAGTGTGCCCGACGCTGACTACCTGCTCACACTGGACGCCGACAGCATCATCGTGCCCGACTATGCGCCGCGGCTCGTGCACTACATGAGTATCCCGGGCAACGAGTCAGTTGCGGTGGCGCAGACGCCCTACAGCACGATTCCGGCGACCGCAGGCACCCTTGAAAATATCGCCGGAGCGACCACGGACATCCAGTACAACATCCACCAGGGTTTCACCGCTTTCGGCGGCACATACTGGGTGGGCGCCAACGCTCTGCTGCGCAAGAGGGCACTCGAGGACATCGCCCAGATGGATCGGGAACGCGGCTTTCCCATCACGCGCTTCATCCTGGACCGGACCGTGATCGAGGACACCGAGTCGAGCATCGACCTGGTAAGCCGCGGCTGGCAACTCTACAATTACCCCGAGCGCCTTGCCTACAGCGCGACGCCGCCGGATTTCGGTTCACTGCTTATCCAGCGCCGGCGCTGGGCCAACGGCGGACTCATCATCCTGCCGAAGCTGTTGCGCTACCTGCTGCGGGGCCCTTCAAGGACGCGCAAGGCGGTGGAGGGCTTCTTCCGCTGTCATTACCTGGTATCGATTGCCGCGGTGAACGTGGGTCTGCTCATCATGCTCGCTTGCCCATTCGAGGAGAGCCTGCGCAATCCCTGGCTGCCGCTTTCGGCCGCGCCGTACTTCTTTCTTTATGCGCGCGACCTCGCTCGTACGGGCTATCGGTACGCCGACCTGTTGCGGGTCTATGCGCTGAACCTCATGCTGATTCCCGTCAACCTCGGGGGCGTGCTGAAATCCCTGGAGCAGGCCCTCACCGGTCGCAAGACTCCTTTCGGGCGCACGCCCAAGGTGGCCGGCCGGACTGCCGCGCCGGCGCTTTACGTGCTGGCGGAATACGGGCTGCTCGGCTGGTGGCTGGTGGGCGCGACGACCGACGTCATGCACGCGCATTACGCGCACTTGGCGTTTGCGCTGATGAACGCGGGATTTCTCGCCTATGCCATCTACTGCTACATCGGCTGGCGCAACAGCGTGGAGGACTTGCGCAACGGGATCGCTCTTGCCAATGGATTGGTGAATGGGGCCGGATCCCATCCGCTCGTGCCGGCGACGATCTCGCTGGATCGTCCATCACGGCTGTGAACCGCATCGGCTCCGTGATCTCGCAACGAAAAAGGGCCCATCCAACTGGGTGGGCCCTTTTTCTTTTGGGGAGTCTGGCACTGACCTACTTTCGCGCGGTATACCTCGCACTATCATCGGCGCTGCCCCGTTTCACGGTCCTGTTCGGGATGGGAAGGGGTGGTTCCAGAGCGCTTTGGGCACCAGACATAGCTTGTCGCCTCGTTGATCTCGCAACGAAGCCAATTCGAAAGAAGCGGGTTGGGATTGCATTAAAGCGTGACCTTGGCGTTTCCCAAGGTTATAGGGTCAAGCCGCACGGGCAATTAGTACCGGTTAGCTGAAAGGATTACTCCTCTTGCACATCCGGCCTATCAACGTGGTGGTCTTCCACGACCCTTCAGGGAGGTTAACCCTCCGGGACGTCTCATCTTGAGGCGAGTTTCCCGCTTAGATGCTTTCAGCGGTTATCTCTTCCGCACATAGCTACCCGGCGATGCCACTGGCGTGACAACCGGTACACCAGAGGTGCGTCCACTCCGGTCCTCTCGTACTAGGAGCAGCCCCCCTCAAACGTCCAACGCCCACGGCAGATAGGGACCAAACTGTCTCACGACGTTTTAAACCCAGCTCACGTACCACTTTAAATGGCGAACAGCCATACCCTTGGGACCGGCTACAGCCCCAGGATGTGATGAGCCGACATCGAGGTGCCAAACTCCCCCGTCGATATGAACTCTTGGGAGGAATCAGCCTGTTATCCCCGGCGTACCTTTTATCCGTTGAGCGATGGCCCTTCCATACAGAACCACCGGATCACTATGACCTGCTTTCGCACCTGCTCGACTTGTCAGTCTCGCAGTTAAGCACGCTTTTGCCATTGCACTATCAGTACGATTTCCGACCGTACCTAGCGTACCTTCGCACTCCTCCGTTACTCTTTGGGAGGAGACCGCCCCAGTCAAACTGCCCACCATGCACTGTCCCCGGCCCGGATTCACGAGCCAAGGTTAGAACCGCAAACAGACCAGGCTGGTATTTCAACGACGACTCCACCAGAGCTAGCGCCCCGGCTTCAAAGTCTCCCAGCTATTCTACACAGACCGGTTCACAGTCCCATGCAAAGTTACAGTAAAGGTGCACGGGGTCTTTCCGTCTAGCCGCGGGTAGATTGCATCATCACAAACATTTCAACTTCGCTGAGTCTCGGTAGGAGACAGCGTGGCCATCGTTATACCATTCGTGCAGGTCGGAACTTACCCGACAAGGAATTTCGCTACCTTAGGACCGTTATAGTTACGGCCGCCGTTTACCGGGGCTTCGATCAAGAGCTTGCACCCCATCACTTAACCTTCCGGCACCGGGCAGGCATCACACCCTATACGTCCACTTTCGTGTTTGCAGAGTGCTGTGTTTTTAATAAACAGTCGCAGCCACCTATTCTTTGCAACCCCGTTGGGCTCCAGCTGTACGCCTTCACCTACTAGGGGCACACCTTCTTCCGAAGTTACGGTGTCAATTTGCCGAGTTCCTTCTACCGAGTTCTCTCAAGCGCCTGAGAATTTTCATCTCGCCCACCTGTGTCGGATTACGGTACGGTCGTTCCAGACTGGAGCTTAGTGGCTTTTCCTGGGAGCTGGGTATCGGGGCCTTCGCGGGGCAAGCCCCGCTCGTTGTAACGCCTCAGCTAAGCCGCGCGGATTTGCCTACGCAGCACGCCTACACGTTTGAACCGGGACAACCAACACCCGGCGCACCTAACCTTCTCCGTCCCCACATCGCATCTGGAATCGGTACAGGAATATTGACCTGTTTCCCATCGACTACGCATTTCTGCCTCGCCTTAGGGGCCGACTCACCCTGCGCCGATGAACGTTGCGCAGGAAACCTTGGGCTTACGGCGAGCGGGCCTTTCACCCGCTTTATCGCTACTCATGTCAGCAGTCGCACTTCCGATACCTCCAGCGTGCCTGACAGCACGCCTTCGCAGGCTTACGGAACGCTCTCCTACCAGACAGATATCCCGAAGGACATCTGAATCCGCAGCTTCGGTGTATGGTTTGAGCCCCGTTACATCTTCCGCGCAGGACGACTCGATCAGTGAGCTATTACGCTTTCTTTAAAGGATGGCTGCTTCTAAGCCAACCTCCTGACTGTTTTAGCCTTCCCACTTCGTTAACCACTTAACCATACTTGGGGACCTTAGCTGGCGGTCTGGGTTGTTTCCCTCTCGTGTCCGGACGTTAGCACCCGGTGCACTGTCTCCCGCGCTGTACTTCTCGGTATTCGGAGTTTGCCATGGTTTGGTAAGGCGCCATGCCCCCCTAGCCATAACAGTGCTCTACCCCCGAGAGTAATACGCGAGGCACTACCTAAATAGTTTTCGGAGAGAACCAGCTATTTGCGGATTTGTTTGGCCTTTCACCCCTACCCACAGCTCATCCACCACTTTTTCAACAGTGGTTGGTTCGGTCCTCCAGCCGGTGTTACCCGACCTTCAACCTGGCCATGAGTAGATCATCCGCTTTCGGGTCTACACCCACCGACTTAGTCGCCCTGTTCGGACTCGCTTTCGCTACGCCTCCGCTATGCGCTTAGGCTTGCCAGTGAATGTAAGTCGCTGACCCATTATACAAAAGGTACGCAGTCACCCCTTGCGGGGCTCCCACTTTTTGTATGCATACGGTTTCAGGATCTATTTCACTCCCCTCCCGGGGTTCTTTTCGCCTTTCCCTCACGGTACTGGTTCACTATCGGTCGATCACGAGTATTTAGCCTTGGAGGATGGTCCCCCCGTCTTCAGACAGGATTTCACGTGTCCCGCCCTACTTTTCGCAAACTTAGTTCCACCACCCGGTTTTCGCGTACGGGGCTATCACCCGCTGTGGCCGGACTTTCCAGACCGTTCCGCTAACTGGATGGCTAAAGATTGCTGGCTGTTCCGATTTCGCTCGCCACTACTCTCGGAATCTCGGTTGATTTCTGTTCCTTGCCCTACTGAGATGTTTCAGTTCAGGCAGTTCGCTCCACTCAGCCTATGGATTCAGCTGAGGGTGACCCTTGCGGGCCGGGTTTCCCCATTCGGAAATCTGCGGATCAAAGCCTGTTTGCCGGCTCCCCGCAGCTTATCGCAAGCTACTACGTCCTTCGTCGCCTGTGATCGCCAAGGCATCCACCATATGCACTTGTTCGCTTGACCCTATAACCTTGAGGCCTCGCTTGAGAACGAAGCTCGCAGCCATAGGAATTCTCACGCTTGTGCCGACTCCACCCGACTAAGGCGGAGCCGTTTTGAATGCAATCACAACCCATGCATCGATCTTGGGGGATCGATGCACTTGCTTCTTCCGAATTGTTAAAGAGCGAACAGCCTCTCCGGTCAAAAGACCAGAAGTAAGCCGCACGGCTTACTTGTGATCTCTCTGGAAAACGATTCAGGCAACCACTCCTTCCAGCACCTTGCGATCTCTCCTTTTCAAAATTGGTGGAGGTGAACGGGATCGAACCGATGACCTCCTGCTTGCAAAGCAGGCGCTCTCCCAACTGAGCTACACCCCCGATAAGAAACTGGTGGGTCTGGATGGATTCGAACCATCGACCCCCGCCTTATCAAGACGGTGCTCTAACCAGCTGAGCTACAGACCCTGAATTCAGGGTCCAGGGACCAGGCAGTCGAGGACTCGATTCTCCAGCCCCTAGTCCCGGTCTCACGTCCCTGCATTTGAAAACAACCGATAGGTTGTGGACGCTGAAGCAAAGCTTGTCTCTAGAAAGGAGGTGATCCAGCCGCACCTTCCGATACGGCTACCTTGTTACGACTTCACCCCAGTCATGAATCTCACCGTGGTAGGCGCCCTCCTTGCGGTTAGGCTACCTGCTTCTGGTGAAACCCACTCCCATGGTGTGACGGGCGGTGTGTACAAGGCCCGGGAACGTATTCACCGCGACATGCTGATCCGCGATTACTAGCGATTCCGACTTCATGAAGTCGAGTTGCAGACTTCAATCCGGACTACGACGCACTTTCTGGGATTTGCTCCCCCTCGCGGGTTGGCAGCCCTCTGTATGCGCCATTGTATGACGTGTGTAGCCCTACCCATAAGGGCCATGAGGACTTGACGTCGTCCCCACCTTCCTCCGGTTTGTCACCGGCAGTCTCATTAGAGTGCCCAACTTAATGTAGCAACTAATGACAAGGGTTGCGCTCGTTGCGGGACTTAACCCAACATCTCACGACACGAGCTGACGACAGCCATGCAGCACCTGTGTCCAGGTTCCCTTTCGGGCACACCCGACTTTCATCGGGCTTCCTGGCATGTCAAGGGTAGGTAAGGTTTTTCGCGTTGCATCGAATTGAACCACATCATCCACCGCTTGTGCGGGCCCCCGTCAATTCCTTTGAGTTTTAATCTTGCGACCGTACTCCCCAGGCGGGCAACTTCACGCGTTAGCTGCGTTACTAAGGGAGTTCATCCCCCAACAACTAGTTGCCATCGTTTAGGGCGTGGACTACCAGGGTATCTAATCCTGTTTGCTCCCCACGCTTTCGTGTATGAGCGTCAGTGCTAACCCAGGGGGCTGCCTTCGCCATCGGTGTTCCTCCAGATCTCTACGCATTTCACTGCTACACCTGGAATTCCACCCCCCTCTGCCGCACTCTAGCCTCGTAGTTTCCAACGCAGTTCCCAGGTTAAGCCCGGGGATTTCACATCGGACTTGCGAGACCGCCTACGCACGCTTTACGCCCAGTAATTCCGATTAACGCTTGGACCCTACGTATTACCGCGGCTGCTGGCACGTAGTTAGCCGGTCCTTCTTCTTCGGGTACCGTCATCGACGCGGAATATTCGTCCGCGCCATTTCGTCCCCGCCGAAAGAGCTTTACAACCCGAAGGCCTTCTTCACTCACGCGGCATGGCTGGATCAGGCTTGCGCCCATTGTCCAAAATTCCCCACTGCTGCCTCCCGTAGGAGTCTGGGCCGTGTCTCAGTCCCAGTGTGGCTGGTCGTTCTCTCAAACCAGCTACGGATCGTCGCCTTGGTGGGCCATTACCTCACCAACTAGCTAATCCGGCATCGGCCACTCCTATAGTGTGAGGCCTTGCGGTCCCCCACTTTCATCCGTAGATCGTATGCGGTATTAGCCCCGATTTCTCGGGGTTGTCCCCCGCTACAGGAAATGTTCCGATGTATTGCTCACCCGTTCGCCACTCTACTCGGGGTTGCCCCCTTTCGCGTTCGACTTGCATGTGTAAGGCATGCCGCCAGCGTTCAATCTGAGCCAGGATCAAACTCTTCAATTCAAATTTGAACCTGATCAATCGCTATGCGATTGCGCGAGCCCCGCGTTTTACCGCGGAGCCCACTACTCACTCAAAGTCATTGCAAAGGTAAATAAAAAACCTTGCTAGACCTGGTGTGAGCTTGGGTTAATGCTTTGTGTGACACCAACGCGCTTGCGCGCGCCAATTACCGGTGTCACTGGCTTCACCCAGCGCCCACACCTATCGGCTGTTCAATTGTTAAAGAGCGTTCCCCGGGCGGGGATCCTGCACACCCCAAGAGGGGTTGGTTGCGGGGATAGGATTTGAACCTATGACCTTCGGGTTATGAGCCCGACGAGCTGCCAGACTGCTCCACCCCGCGCCCGGTACAGAAGCGGAATTATAGCGGTCGGCGCGAAGTACTGTCAAACCATTTTGCGCCGCAACAATGCCTTCATCATGTTCGTTCGGTCTCAACAGTTCGCGGCTGCCAGACCATGAGGCGTTTTTCGGCCAATCCCACTGCCCAATCGAGAAGCAGCGCGAACGCTGTCAGCAACAAGATGCCGGCGACGACCGTGTTCATGTCGAAGAACCCTTCAGCCTGGTGGATGAGGTAACCGACGCCCTTTGCCGAGCCGAGATATTCGCCGACGACGGCTCCAACGAACGCAAGTCCCACCGAGTTGTGCAAGCTGGCGAACACCCAGCTCATCGCGCTCGGCACATAAACGTGGCGCAGGAGCTGGCGCGGGCTTGCGCCGAGCATGCGCGCGTTGGCGAGCACCACCGGGCTCACTTCTCGTACGCCCTGGTATACGTTGAAGAACACGATGAAGAACACGAGAGTCACCCCCAAGGCCACCTTGGAGGCGATGCCGAGACCGAACCACACGAAGAAAATCGGTGCAAGGATCACGCGCGGCATGGCGTTGACCGCCTTGATGTACGGGTCGAGTATCGCCGACGCGGTCGGTGACAGCGCGAGCCACAGTCCGATTGCTACGCCAGACACTGTGCCGATGAAAAAGGCAAGCAGCGTCTCGACCAGCGTAACCCACAGGTGTTCGTAGATTTCCCCCGAGGCGAACCACCGCCAGAGACGCCCGAACACCTGGATCGGTTCGCCGAAAAAGAACGCCGCCTGGTTGGCTTCGGCAAAATAAATCGGGGGGAGCAAGGTTGGGCTCGTCAATACGTGCCAGAGCACGATAAGCAGCGCGAGCACCAGCACCTGGAAGGTCCTGAGACGCAGGCGGCTTTTCGCCCCTCTATTGTCTTTGCTGCTGAGCATAGCCTTTCAACACTTCTTCCTTCATTGAGTGCCAGATTTTCGCGTGAATTTCGATGAAGCGCGGCGCAAGTCGTATCTCCGCCACGTCGCGGGGGCGCGGCAGGTCGATTGCGTAATCGCCGATCGGGTGCGAAGCCGGACCGGCCGAGAGCACCACCACCCGGTCCGAGAGCGAGATCGCTTCCTCGAGGTCGTGGGTGATGAACACCACGGACTTCCTGTCGACGGACCACAGCTCGAGCAGCTCGTTTTCCATCAGCTGGCGGGTCTGGATGTCGAGCGCCGAAAATGGCTCGTCCATGAGCAGGATCTGCGGATTCAGGATGAACATCTGCGCAAGCGCCACCCGCTTGCGCATTCCACCCGAGAGCTGGTGCGGGTAGCGTTTTCCGAATCCGGACAGGCCCACGCGCTTCAGCCACTCCTCGCCTCTGGCGAACGCTTCCTCACGCAGCATGCCCCGAAACTCCAGTCCAGCAATCACATTTTCGATGGCGTTCCTCCAAGGCATGAGTGCTTCGCTCTGGAACATGTAGCCCGCCCGCGAGTTGATGCCGGCGAGCCGCGCTCCAAAGACCGTCACCGCGCCGGCCGAAGGCTGAAGTAACCCCGCGGCTACGTTGAGCAGCGTCGTCTTGCCGCATCCCGTGGGCCCCACGACCGAAACGAACTCGCCTTCGCCTACCAGGAGCGTGGTGTCGCGAACGGCCGTGTATCGTTCAGACGAATCGTCGCGTGAGTTGAACGTGCATTCGATGTGCTCGAGCGCGAGGGCGGGAAGCATGATGAGAGAAGTCTACTGCGAGATGAGTAGCGGGAATGTCTGCTTGATCTCGCGGAGTCGAGCCGGCGCCGCCAGACCCAGGAGGATCCGGCCTTAGCGGTATTTCGCGTTCGCCCTTTTCACGAACTCGTTCGTATAGGTGAGCTCGAGCTTGATTTCCTTCGCCTTCACTTCGGGGTTGAAGGTCGGTATGACCTTGAGCGCGGTTCTCGCGCCGGCATCCGAGATGACTCCGTCCGGCGAGATGGCTTCTTTCACTTTGTTGAACGAAAACAGGTACAGCGCCTTGTCGCTCAGCAGATAGGACTCGGGAACCGTGCGAAGCACGTCCTGGGGGGAAGCCGCCTGGATCCACTTGTCGGCCCGCACGATGGCGTTGGTGAGCGCCTGGACCGTGTTCGGATTCTTCCGGATGAAGTCGACGGGCGCATACAAACAGCCCGCGGGCATCGGGCCGCCCAAGACTTGCTCGGTTCCCCGCAAGGTGCGGGTGTCGGCGATGATCTTGATGTCCCCGTCCTGCTCGAGTTTGGTCATGACCGGATCGGTGTTGGAAACCGCGTCGATCTGACCGCTCTTGAGCGCGGTAATGGCCGTCGTTCCGAGGCCGACGCCTATGACGGCGATATCAGAAGGCTTGAGGCCGCCTGTGGAAATAAAGTGATTGAGGATCATGTGCGTGCTCGAGCCCGGCGCGGAAACACCCACCTTCAGGCCTTTCAGGTCTTTCGGCGACTTGTAGTCCTTCGCTTTGGCAGTGGCGATTCCGATTGCAATCTGCGGTGCACGGCCTTGCTGCACGAAGCATTGGAGATACTGGCCCTTGGGCTGCATGTTGAGAGTGTGCTCGTACGCCCCCGACACCACATCGGCACTTCCGCCCACCACCGCCCTCAGCGCCTGCGAGCCTCCGGAGAAGTCGCTGATCGTCAAGTTCAGACCCTCGTCCTTGAAGTAGCCGAGTTGCTCGGCGATGGTGAGCGGCAGATAGTACAGCGAGGCTTTTCCCCCGACGGCAACGTGCACGTCCTTCTTCTCGAGCGCGCCTTGCGCGCCGGCGAACGCAGGCCAAGCGGCGATCAGGATAGCCAGTGTGAGGTGTTTTAGAATATACATTAATAATCTCCTGTAACTACCTAATTATAGATTTAGAACAGGTTCCCCTGCGGAGGGTCCGGGCGACGGAATTTCGTGGTGTCGAGACGGTTGCGTCCACCCGCGTTCAAGCCCAGTCGTTTGCAGGCGAGCTCGAAGCGCTTGCTCAGCAGTTCCGCGAACTGCCCTTCCCCCTTCATGCGGCTGCCGAAGTGCGGGTCGTTATCGCGTCCGCCGCGCATGTCGCGAATGCGCGCCATGACATGTTTCGCCTTGAGCGGATAATTCCGCTCCAGCCAGTCTTTGAAAAGATCCTTCACCTCCCAGGGAAGCCGGAGCAGCGTGTATCCGGCCATGCGTGCCCCGGCCTCGCTCACCGCCTCAAGAACCGCTTCCATGTCCTTGTCGTTCAAGAACGGGATGATGGGCGCTACCAACGTGCCGCAGGGCACGCCCAGGGCGCTCAAGCGGCGAATCGTCTCGACGCGCCGGAAGGGCGCCGCCGCGCGCGGCTCCAAGGTGCGCGCGATCTCACCGTCGAGGGAGCCGATCGAGACGAACACCTGTACCAGGCCTTCGCGCGCCATGGGCGCGAGCAGGTCGAGATCGCGTTCGATCAGCGAGCCTTTGGTGACGATCCCGACCGGGTTCCGGAACTCCCGCAGCACTTCGAGAACGCCGCGGGTAATCCGGTGCTCGCGCTCGATCGGCTGGTACGGATCGGTATTGGCTCCCAGCGCGATCAGCTCACAGCGGTAACCGGGACGCGAGAGCTCCTTGCGCAATAATTCGGCTGCGTTTTCCTTCGCGAACAGGCGCGTCTCGAATTCCAGGCCGGGGGAAAGTCCGAGGTAGGCGTGACTCGGCCGTGCATAGCAGTAGATGCAGCCGTGTTCGCAACCTTGATAGGGGTTGATCGACTGCGTAAACGGGAGATCCGGTGAGTCGTTGCGCGCGATGATCGAGCGCGCCTGGTGCAGCGTCACCACTGTTTCGGGCCTGGACTGGACTTCAGCTTCCGGCTCGCGGCTGCGCGCGAGTGTCTCGAAGCGCCCCTGCGGATTGTCCGCGGCGCCGCGTCCCTTGATGCTCACGGGCGGCCCCATATCGAATCAGTGAAGGCCGCCCGGAATCGGGTGCAGGTCGGTGGCTTTTCCGGCCTTGACGACCTGCCCGGGCAGATCGTGGCTGACGATTGCGCCGAGGCGCTTGGACACCGCGAGAAGCTTGTCGAGGTTCACTCCCGTCGTGTAGCCCATGCATTCGAGCATGTGCACCAGATCCTCGGTGCAGATGTTTCCCGTCGCGCCCGGCGCGAACGGACAACCGCCCAGTCCGCCCAGGCATGCCTCGTAATGCTGGACTCCCGCCGCCAGTCCCGAGAGGACATTGGCAAGCCCCATCCCCCGGGTATTGTGGAAATGCAGGGCGAGCTCCAATTCGGGCCAGCGCTCCCTGACCTCGGCGCACAAATCCAGAACCTGCTTCGGATGCCCCATTCCGGTGGTGTCGGCAAGCGTGACGCTGCGCACGCCCAACTCGACATAGCGGCCGACGAATTGCATCACCCGCCCCGACGACTGCTCGCCTTCGAACGGACAACCGAACGCGGTGGACAGCGCGCCCGCCACGGCGATACCGGTTGTCTCCAGCTCGCGCACGATTTCACCGAATCCCTCGAATGAAGCATCGGTGGAGCGGCGCACATTGGCCCGATTGTGGGTTTCGGAAACGGAAACGACGAGGTTCACCTCATCCGCACGCGCTGCAATTGCGCGCTCGGCTCCTTTCAGATTGGCGATCAGGGCGACGTACTTCACCGCAGGGTTGCGTTTGATGCCCGCCATCACCGTCTCCGCATCGCGCAGGTTCGGCACCGCCCTGGGCGAGACGAATGAAGTGACTTCGATCTTCGCCAGCCCCGTTTCCGACAGCGCATCGATCAATTCGACCTTTCGCTCCGTCGGCACGAACTGCGGCTCGATCTGCAGGCCGTCGCGGGCAACCACTTCATGTATGTAGATATGCTGCATCGGTCCGCGCTAGATGGCCTTGCGCTCCCTGAGGCCGGCAATTTCCGCCTTGCTGTAGCCGTGAGCAGCGAGCACCGCTGCGGTGTGCTCTCCCAGCTCCGGCCCGACCGAATCGATGTCGCCCGGTGTGTCCGAGAGCTTGGGCACGACGCCTGGCACCTTGATCGGCGTGCCGTCCTTGAGCCTGACTTCGCGGATCATGTCCCGCGCCAGATACTGCGCGTCGCTGACGATGTCGGCCATGCTGTAGATCTTGCCGTTCGGGACTTGCGCATCGTTGAGAATTCGCACCAAGTCCTCCGCGTCGTGCCGTGCCGTCCACTCCCCGATCGCCCGATCGAGCTCATCGGCGCGCTTTGCCCGCCCGGCATTGTCGGAAATGGACGGGTCCCCGGCAAGATCGGCGCGCGCCATCACGTTCATCAGCCGCTTGAAGATGCTGTCGGCGTTCGCGCCTATCACCACGTGCTGCCCGTCGCGAGTGAGATAAGTGTTCGACGGAACGATGCCGGTGAGGTTGCTTCCGGTGCGTTCGCGCAGCTCCTTGAACACATCGTATTCTGGCAGAGCGCCTTCCATCATGTTGAAGACGGCTTCGTACAGCGCGACATCTACGACCTGACCCTTGCCTCCGTTGGTTTCCCGATGGCGCAGGGCCATGAGCACGCCGATGACGCCGTGCAGCGCAGCCAGCGCGTCGCCGATCGAAAGGTTAGGCCGCACCGGCGGCCGGTCGGGGAACCCGGTGACGTAGCGCAACCCGCCCATCGATTCGCCGATCGCGCCGAACCCCGCCTGATCGCGGTAAGGCCCAGTCTGCCCGAATCCCGAGAGCCTGAGCATGACGATGCCCGCATTCTGCGCCGCGAGCTGCTCGTAGGCGAGCCCCCATTTTTCCAGCGTCCCCGGGCGAAAGTTCTCGATGACCAGATCGGCATCCTTTGCCAGTCGACGGACGATCCCCTGCCCTTCGGCGGTCCGCAGATTGACGGTGACCGATTTCTTGTTGCGGTTCTGCACGTGCCACCACAGCGACGTGCCTTGATGGACCTTTCTCCATTTGCGCAGCGGATCACCCTCGGGCGGCTCGACCTTGATCACTTCGGCGCCAAACTCCGAGAAGAATTTCCCGGCAAACGGCCCGGCAATCAGCTGTCCCAGTTCGATCACCTTCAACCCTTTCAGGGGTTTTGTCATAGCAGCCTGCGCTCGACGAAAGCCTGCGCAAGAGTCCCGGTGTCGACGTACTCCAGCTCGCCGCCCACCGGAACGCCACGCGCGATCCGGGTAACGCGCAGGTCGCGGCCCTTGAGCATTTCGCTGATGTAGTGGGCGGTCGCCTCGCCCTCGTTCGTGAAATTGGTCGCGACGATGACTTCCTTGACCTCCCCGTCGGCCAAACGCCGTTGCATGACGTCGAGTCCGATCTCTCGGGGCCCGATGCCATCGAGCGGCGAAAGACGCCCCATGAGCACGAAATAAAGGCCGTGATACGCCAGGGTTTGCTCCATCATGAGTAGATCCCCCGGCGTTTCGACCACGCAAAGCTGGGAGGGATCACGCCGCGGAGACCCGCACAACGCGCACACCTCGAGCTCCGTGAAGCTGTTGCACTTGGCGCAGCGGCGAATGCTCTGTAGCGCCCCGCTCAACGACTGCGCGAGCCTCGCCGCCCCCGTCTTGTCGTACTGCAGCAGATGATAGGCGATTCGCTGCGCGGACTTGGGCCCGACTCCCGGGAGACAGCGCAGCGCCTCGATCAGTTCTTCCAGAGCGGTGGGCGACTTCATCGCGTTCGGTCAGAACGGCAGCTTCATCCCGGGAGGCAGACCGAGACCGCCGGTCAAAGCCGACATTTTTTCCTGGACCGCAGCCTCGACTTTGCGCGCGGCGTCGTTGATCGCCGCGGCCACGAGGTCCTCGAGCATGTCCTTGTCGTCGGCCAGCAAGGACGGATCGATTCTGACCCGCTTGACGTCGTGCCTGCAGGTCATCGTCACCTTGACCATGCCCGCGCCCGACTGCCCCTCCACCTCGACCGAGGCGAGCTCGTCCTGGAGCTTGCGCATGTTTTCCTGCATTTGCTGGGCTTGCTTCATCAATCCCGCAAGTTGTGTATTCATCGAAATGTCTCCGTCACTGTACGGGCTTGATCGAGGACTCGACGATGGTCGCGTCGAAATTCTCGACCAAGTCGCGCACGAATGCATCCCGGCCGACTGCGGCAGCCGCTCGATCGCGGGCGGTGTTGCCGGTGGTTTCTCTTATCGTCACGGTCAGGCGCACGGGCTTGCCGAAGCGCTCCTGCAGGGCCCCGCGAAGCTTTTCCTGGTAGCTCTTTTCCGCCAAATGCTTCGCAGCCGGAGACACGCAAAGCTCGAGCGCTTCGCCGTCGAAACTTCCGAGCTCGCTTGCCTGAGCGAGCTGTTTCGCGATACCGCCTAGATTGAGCGAATTGGCGAGTTTGGGCCAATCGCCGTCGAACGACGCCCGGGCAACTGCCTGCCGGTCCGCCGCCGGCGTCGCCGCATCAGGGACCTCGCCTCCTGCCGATCCGTTCCGCTGCGATTCGCCGGCGTCGCGCGCTCCCGGCGAAAAGGCGAGCATGCGCAGGAGCGCCATCGTGAAGCCGGCGAACTCGTCCGGAGCAAACGGAAGATCCTGCCGTCCGTGGATCGCGATTTGATAGTAGAGCTGGACCTCCTCCGGGTCGAGCGTCCTGCCGAGAGCGACCAATCGCTCGCGCAATCCTCCCTCTGCGTCGACGGCGCCGGGCGCCGCCTGAGCGAGAGCGACGCGATGCAGGAGCGTGCCGAGATCCTGGAGCGCGCCGTCGAACCCGACGCTGCGGGATCTCATGTCCTCCGCAATTGCCAGCACGGCGCCCGAATCGCCGCGCGCGAGCCCTTCTAGGATCGAGTACAGGAAGCTGTCGTCGATCGTGCCGAGCATCGAGCGCACGGCCTGCTCCGTGACGTTTCCGGCGCTGTACGCGATCGCCTGATCGAGAAGCGACAAGGCGTCGCGCATGCTCCCGCGCGCGCACTCGGCCAACAGCCTGAGCGCCCCGGCTTCGCCTGGAAGCTTTTCTTCCGCGAGTATGGCCTCGAGGTGAGCCGCGATCGCGCGCGAAGGCATCTGCTTGAGGTTGAATTGCAGGCAGCGGGAGAGCACCGTCACCGGGATCTTCTGGGGATCGGTCGTCGCGAGAATGAACTTGACGTGTTCGGGCGGCTCCTCGAGAGTCTTCAGCATCGCGTTGAACGCCGAAGTCGAGAGCATGTGGACTTCGTCGATGACGTATACCTTGAATCGCCCGCGGCTCGGTGCGTACACCGAGTTCTCCAGGAGCTGGCGCATCTCGTCGACCTTGGTGTTGGTTGCGGCATCGACTTCTATCAGGTCGACGAAGCGGCCCGCGTCGATTTCCACGCAGGCCGAACACTTCCCGCAGGGGCTGGAGCTGATGCCTGTCTCGCAATTGAGGCATTTCGCGAGGATCCGGGCGAGGGTCGTCTTGCCCACACCGCGGGTCCCGGAAAACAAGTACGCGTGGTGCAGGCGCTTCTGATCCAGCGCGTTGCGCAGCGCCTTGACGACGTGCTCCTGCCCGACCAGCGACTCGAACGTGCGGGGGCGCCACTTGCGAGCGAGAACTTGGTACGACATGTGAAAATTTTACCACTCACCCTCACCCATAGTCCCTCTCCCGCATGCGGGAGAGGGAAACTTCGTGAGTTCCTCGTGCTTCTCCGAGGAACTGGGTCACGTTGGGTGGCGAGCCTTACCCCCGGCACTTGCAGCGATTAGCTGTGGCTGCTTCCTTCCGGACCTGACCAGATTCACTAAACTGCAATGCGGGGAGGCCCGCCGTAATCGTTTGCGGCGCGGAAGCAGCCGCATTCCCGGAATTATAAGGCGGTTTTAACGCCGAACCCTACGCCCGTGCGCGCCGTTTCCGCGGCATCTGGATCGCGCTATGATGGCGGCGAAAAACTCGCGCGACGTTTCCACGGCGCGGGGCCGGTCGACACTGGAGGAGAGATCATGGTCCGACTCGCAAGGCGTAGCGGAGGCCGATTCCACGCCCTCCCCGGAGTCGCCGCAGGCATACTATCCGCCACCTTAGGGGTCTCGCCCCTCCCGGCCGCCGCGCAATCAGCCGACTCCTTTCCGACCCGGCCGATAAAGATCCTCGTGCCCTACGCACCGGGCGGAGCAACCGATATCATCGCCCGAATCGTCGCCGCTAAACTCACCGAGTCCCTTGGCCAGAGCGTTCTCGTGGAAAACCGTCCGGGCGCCTCTGGCAATCTCGCTCTGGAAGCCGTTGCGAAAGCGCCCGCCGACGGCTACACCCTGTTCGTCGGCAACGTCTCCACCAACACCATCAACGAAAACACCTTCGCGCACCAGCTGCAGATCAAGCCGTCCCGTGATCTGGTAGGCATCGCGAAACTCGTCGAAATTCCGCACATCATCGCGACGACGGCGGGTTTTCCCGCCAACTCGCTCGCCGAGCTGATCGCGCTCGCGAAAAAGGATCCCGGAAAGATCAACTACGCGTCCGCGGGCTTGGGAAGCTACCCGCACCTCGACATGGAAAAACTCCAGAAGGCCGCGGCAATCACGCTCACCCACATTCCCTACAAGGGCGGCGCGGGACAGATGATCCCGGCGATCATCGCGGGCGAGGCGCCTGTGGCCTTTCTCAACCTCTCTTCCGCCTTGCCGCACATTCGCTCCGGAAGGATGAAGGCGATCGCCACCACCGCGCCGAGCCGCCTCGCCGAGCTTCCCAACGTCCCAACGATGGCTGAACAGGGATTCCCCGGAATCGGCACCAACGCGTGGCAGGGAATGTTCGCGCCCGCTGCGACCCCGAAGCCGATCGTCGACAAGATCTACCAGTCGGTCGCGGCGGTCCTGTCTGACTCACAGATGAAGGAGCAATTGTCCAAGCAAATGCTCGACGTTACGCTCTCGTCCTCGCCGGCACAG
>Ga0193733_1000167_pt1 | contig 23167 bp, 14 predicted proteins | sample U1s2metaG_FD_145076 | JGI IMG/M metagenome (GOLD analysis project Ga0193733, IMG submission 145076) | Soil microbial communities from a riparian zone of the East river system, Colorado, United States - U1s2 | ecosystem: Environmental > Terrestrial > Soil > Riparian zone | place: USA: East River...
CACGAGCTGACCGTGCCCACCAACAAACGGATCATCGCCGCGACCAAGGTGGTGGACGGAGGCGAGAGCACCACGGTGAAATTCAGCACCGCCCTGCGGGTGCAGGGGGCGCGCTACGTGTTCTTCTGCACCGCACCCAGACACTCCGCCGTGATGCACGGAAAGTTCCTGTTTGGCGATGCCACACGCCTGGCGCAGGCGGGAAAATAACGTAATACCGGGGCGCGGCGCGGGCGGGAACTGCCCGCGTCGTCGTCTCGTGCCGCACGTGCGAACTCGCTCATGTGCGGCGGCTGCAACTTCGACGATACTTCGGATTCCTGCTCTGCCCTGGGAGTGCCCGATGCCGGTTCGAAGCCCTCAGCTCACCTCCATGATCGCGCTGGGCGCCTGCCTTCTAATCCTGATCAGCACCGCCCTGCGCGCGGCCGATCCCCCGGCCGCGCCGGCGCCGGCAGCCGCCCCGGAGACCAGCGCAGTTGAGCCACCCCGTTTTCAGCCCGGCCTGTGGGAATATCGGCGCACGCTTGTGAGTGGAAAGTCTGCGAAGCCGCAGGTCTCAACGGTCCGCAAATGCGCGGATCCCGGCGCCGACATCCGTGAGAAAATCGCGGACCTCAAGAAAAAGAACTGCCAGTTCACGCCGCTCAGACGCAACCAGGACCACTATCTCTCCAGCTGGCTCTGCCCGACCCCGAGCGGTCCGATGAGGTTCCGCGATGTGCTGATCGCCAGCGACCTGACCAGCTATCAGGATGTGAGCGAGACGCATTCCGCGCAGCAGGTGACCCAACAGAAAATCGAGGCCCGGCGGCTGGGTGAGTGTCCGGGACTCGGCGCGGGCACGCCGCTCCCCCGCACCCCGAAGCCACCGCGGCGGCCGTGACGGCCCGCCCGCTTGTCCACGAACGGCAGGCAGCAGTGAGCATGCGGCCACCACCGAGCGCGCTGAGGCGCGACGCTCTGTCGGAATCGGGCACCGGCCCCGGCGGGGAATCCTAGGGGGAAGCAAGCAGCTTCTGGTAGTCGTCCACCAGCTCGTCCGGGGTCACAAAGCCCTCGATGCGCAGCCAGGGTTTGCCCGGGGCGGCACGCATCAAGGTTACCGCGGTGTGGCTCATCTTCTCGCCGCGGTAAACGTCAAAGGCGTTCTGTGCCGCGATGCTCGCCGCGATGGAGCCGGTGTAGTACTGCCACTCAGGTCCTGCATGGAATCTGCGCGCGTACTCGGTGAGGCGCGCCGGCGTATCCTGCTCCGGGTCGATCGAGATCGACATCAGGTGCACCTTGGCGGCCTCAGCTCCCAGCTGGCGCTGAAACTCCTCCAACGTGCGACTGGTCAGCGGGCAAACGGACGAGCAGGTCGTGAAAATGAAATTCAGCAGCACCGGCCGGCCGTCGTCGAGCTCCTGCGGCAGCGACACGCTCTTGCCGTCCGCGCGTACCAGGGTGACGGCCGGAGCCTCATAGGACACGGTTGAGCGTGAGACCGTGGAGGCCGTCGCGACCGCGAACAGCCCGGCGCACATCAGCGCAGCGCCGACCCTGCCTTGGATACGCGCAGTCACGACCGCTACTTCTTGGCCGGAGCCGCCGCCGCGGGTGCGGCCGGAGTCGGCGAGGCCGCGACCAGCACCTGCGGTTTGGAAAAGCGCGCATCCTCCAGCGAGCGATTCACGGTGACCGACTCGATCACCATCCGGTGGGTGCGCGGATTGCCCTCGTTGGCCGTCTCGCACAGATAGGGCACCATCACCCCCTGCACGGCTCTGAAATCGCGCTGAGAAATCCATACGGTGCGCATCTTGCCATCCATGCGGCGCGGCTGGCCCTCGACCTTCACATCGAGGAAACTCTGCGCGTCGATCCAGATGTGTTGCACGTCGCCGTTCTTGAGCGTCAGTTTGAGCTTGTAGGCGTTGTGCCCGTCAACCTGGTCCACGCCCTCGAGTGCGACCTGGGTCCCCTTGGCGGCGTAATCCACCAGCGGCGGCTCAAGATCGGCCTTGCCTTCTTCCGACTTGGCCTCCTCCGCGGTGAAGGGCTCGACATCATCGCGATTCAGGTAGGGCCGCAATTTCCAGCCCTGCTGTCCGTCGTACACCTGCACGGCGGTCTTGCCCGCGAAATCGATCTCGAGGCGCGACTTTCGCGGGCGCTTCATCTCGAGCCGGAAGGGCAGCTGGACCTGCTGCGCCGTCTTGTCGGTGCCGCCCTGGGCGGCTGCGGCCGGCGCCGGTTTAACACTCGCGCCCACGCCCTGGCGAGCGATCTTAGCGCTGCGTTCGATCGAGTCAGGCGTGCCCGCATCGAGCTTGCCGCTCACCGAGAGGGTCTGCACGGTGCGCCAGGCCTTGAGGCCCCCGCGCGCGGCGACGTACTTTTCGACGATCTGGGCGACGCTTACGCCGACGGCAGGCGCTTTGGTGTCGGCCGCGGCCACGGCCTGCGTAAGGCAGGCGCCCGCCAGAAGGCTCATTAGGAAGGGCGCTGTGCTTCGCATGAGCACACTCTCGTGATCAGACATACGGGTCACTTGAACTTTTTTGACATGATTTATCCGTGATTCTGTGCGGCCGGTCTCGCCGGCGGCGGTTCGCCCCCGAACCTAGTCGACCACCAGTCCATCCGCATGAAAGGCGCCGATCACGACGTTCACGTGATCGCCGCGTTTGACCAACCTGCCTTTGTTCGAGAACACCATCCAGTAGGACAGGCCGTTTTCCGGCGGAGCGCTCTGGCGCAGCTGTCCGACGTTCTCCAGCGATGGCACTACGAGCTTGACGCCTCTTTGCGGATCAACCAGCGAGGGCTCGAACTTCTTGTCGTTGAGTAGCTTCGCCCTGTCCGCGTCCAGGACATGATAACTGAAACGAATGACCTCACCGGATTCGGCCCACTTCACGGCCAGGGAATCCACACCCCAGACCATGCTGTAATACGTACCCGCGCGTCCTGCGAAACGATCGGGCTGGTAGCGGCTCGCCTTTGCGCTTTGCCTCGCTTGCGCAGGCGGTTGCTCACCCTTGGCCGGTTGTGGGGCAGGCGCCTGCACCGCATTGGCCGGCTGCGGGCTGGTCTGTGCCAACGCTGTGAGCGCCGCCAGCAGGCCCGCCAGCGACACCGCCGCGGCGCCCGCCACTACCCTATTTGCGCTCACGCGAGGGTTCGGAACAGAACCGCTTGGCATTGCGCGGGTCGATCTTGCCGACAAAATCAACCACCGAGTCATAAGCCTTCCGGTACTCATCGCTGTTGCGCACCTCGGCCAGCTGTTGTTCGCTCGCCCCTTGCACGAGCTGCTTGATCATCCGCCGCATCCCGTCGGCGCCCACAGGGTCGAGCGGTCCACAATAGTTAAGAGCGCTTTCTGCGACGCCGAGCGCTTGTGCGTTCGGCGCCGGGCCGTCAGCACAGGCGAGTGGCGGCAAACCCAGCCAGGCACAGGCCAGCCACGCGGGAATGCCGTCAGCGTGGCGCATTCTGCGCATGCTACCGGTGCCCATGAGGACCGTCGCCAAACATGCGCCGATCACGAGGGTGAGTCTTCAATCCTGTATTCATGTGTCGACTCCGACCGCTTCTTCCGCCGGTTCTTGTTTCGTTCGACCTGCCCGCGCAAGCCGAGTTTCCCGAAACGCGATGCTGCTCGCAGATTTCTCTGCGAGCAGCATCTTGCTTTCCGTCTGACCCGGTCCAACCGCCGCTAATTTGCGGTGCCAGTCAAGGTCGACGTCTGCGTGCCCGCGGCGTCGGTCACCGATATCGTCGCGGCCTTGAGCCCAGTGAGCGCCGGCGCGGCCTGCGGCCGGAACTGCACGGTGACCACGCAGGAGGACCCCAACGCCGGCGCCACAGCCAGGGTCGTCTGGGGCAGCAGCTGGCCATTTCCAGCCGGACCGCAGGTCGAAAACGCCCGCACGACGAAATAGTCAAGGGGGCTGGTGCCTCCGAGCACTGCTTGCGTGACGCCCGTGAGTGGTACGGTGCCGGTATTGGTCAGAACGAACACCTGGACCGGACCCGCTGTGGTCGTTCCCCTGGTCACCGTTCCAAAGTCGTGCGCGGCCGGAGTCAGGCTTGCGCTTACGTTCCCACCACCACCACCACCGCCCGCGAACTCGACCGCACCCGCGTCGACCGCCCCGTTCTTGCGCGAATTGCCGAAGAAGTCGGTGTCCGGCGCAGCCGTGTAAGTCGCGGCCGAGTTGGCGGGCGTGACGTAGTTGATGGCCGGCGAACCCGCTGTCAGGGCGTAGTTGCCGAGCGTAGCGTTGGTCACCGGGTTCGTCATCGCCAGCGGGCCCCAGCTGATGTTAACCCAGTTGTTGCCCTCGTCCACGGTCGCGGCCGGGGTCAGGTTGAAGATCGGGTTCGGCACGGTCGCATCGGAGATGCCCGGGGGCACCCGGTAGCCCGCCGCCGAACAGCCCGTTCCGACCGGGCAGGCCGACAGATATTCCGGCGGAATCCGCGAGCCGTCGCAGTACTGGCTGACAACGGCCGGGTTGGATCCCGAGTTGGCCCGGAAGCCTGCGCCCCCACCGGCATAGCCACCGGTGCTCAGGAACGACGCCTCTGGATTCAACGTGACCGTGGATGCATGGTTGGTCGGTCCCGTGTCGCCGCGCACGCCGATGTCCCAGTAACTCGTTCCGGCGACGCAGGCGCCGGTGGCCGACTGGCTCGCGACCGTAGTTCCCAGAGACCCGGTCCCGGTGTACGGTAACGTCGGGTTGTACAGGGTGACCACGTGTTGCTGGTTCGTGGTTCCCGTACCGAGCGCGCCCACGCCGATGTGGAAGCTGCGGTTCTGCCAGAACACGTCGTTGTAAAGCTCCGGATATGAGACCTGCCTGCAAAGCCCATTGGTAACGCCGCCGGGACCGGTCCCTCCTCCATGCCCGGCGGGGCAAATGATTGGAGTGGTGCTGTTAGTGGCGGGGAAGTTCGCCACCAGAGTGGCGCTGTTCTGGATGCTCACCAGGCCGGCCGGCTGCGGCGCGGAGTTCGTGCCGCAGTTCGACGTGCAGGTGGGGCCCGACGCGCTGGCCAGAGGAGCTCCGATCGTGTTGAACAGCACTCCCGACGAAGCGGTGGTGTCGTTGGACACGACCGTGTTGTTGATGATGTTCACGTTCAACGCATCCAGCAGGGAGATGCCGCCGCCATCCCATCCCGCGACGTTATCGACGATGATGTTGTTGGTAACGGTGGCGGAGTACCACGGCGACCTGGCCCCGCTGAGGCCCGGGAAAGTGACAACGCCCGCGCCGTTCGGGAAGTTGATCACTTCCGAGCCGTTGAGGTGCTGCAGACGCAGTCCACCACCGCTGCCACTTTCGGCTGCGTTGCCCATGATCAGGTTGGCGTTGATGACCAGGCCGGGGCCGATGCCGTCACTGGGCCCAACCGAGCCAAGGGCCGGCACGCAATCCAGGTCGGTCGTAGCGCCGCAAGTAGGATCGACATCGGCGGAGCCCATGATCAGGAGGCCGCCGCCGTTGGTGGCGATCGTCGGGTTGGTGCTCTGGTTGAACAGGATCGAGTTGTGCTCGATGTCGCCGCCGTAACTGAACCCCATGTGGCCGACACCGCCGCCGTCCCCGGTGCTCAGATTCCCGCAAACCCAGTTGTAGTTGAATTTGTAGAAGTCCGAACCGGTGCAGAAGCTGACACCGCCTGCTCCCGCCGGCGTCGCGGAGAACAATTCGTCGCCGGTGGAAGAGTTCGACGTGACGCCGTTGTGGTGCACATTCACGTTCAAGTTGAGGCAGTAAGGCAGCTGAAGATTAGTGATAAGGCTGCTTTGGCAGGATCCGGGAGCCGCGTTGGTGGCGCTCCCTGCGAGGTACGAGGGAGGAAATTCACCCTGCCCGACGTTGATCCCGCCCGAAAGCGTTCCGGAGTTGTTGTAGATCCGGTTGTTGGCGATCTGCAGGTTATGGCCCCAGCCGTGCACGAAGATGCCGCCGCCGCCCTGGGAGCTGTCGGTGATGCCCAGGCCGTCGATGCTGGACGGATTGCACCAGAAGCTGCTCGGGAACGGATTCGGTCCGGCTGCGGTTCCACAGGTACCGGCCGTGAGCAGCGTCGTGCCGGTGGGGAAGCCGGCCAGCAGAGTGGGATCCCACGGATTGCCTCCGTGGAAATCCACGCCTTTCGCCAACACCGTAATGGCTGCTCCTTCCAGCGCCCCCATCAGCGAGGGCTCCTGCAACAGCTCGGCCAGGTTGCCGTTAAGGCCGGCGTCCCAGCCCACGGTGGCTTCCAGCGGAAGCCGGTCGATCTGCGGATTGTTGGCGGTGGCGACGAAGCCAAACCAGCCAGTTCCGCAAGCGTTGCTCCACGTGGTCGGCGAACCATTGAGGGCCAGGCCGAACAGACAATCGACCCGCTGGCGCCAGGTGTCCAGCTTGCCCGCGGGATGGGCATTCGCGTTGATGAGGCTGGAGGCCGCTCCGACACCTTGCAGCCGGACCGGCTTCCACATCAACAACATTTCCTGGTGGGCAGCTTGGGTGTGGAGAGCGGTGCTGCCAGTGCATGCCACCGGACTCGTCGGGGCAGCAGCCGTAGCGCAAGTTGGATCGACGATGATCAGGTCGCCCGGCTTGGCCGCGTCGATCGCCGCTTGGATCGAGCCCGAGGCGGCGACGTGGGTCGGAGCTTTCCCGCCGACGGTGACCGTCACGGTGTCGATCGACTGCTGGCCCGTGGTGGTCGTGATGACCAGTTGCCCGCATGCCGCGGTTGATCCACCGTATTGCACTTGCTGCTGAATTCGGCATGCAAAGTTCGGATTTTGAACGACGGCATTCGGAATCGTAGCGGTGATCGTAGTGTCACTCCAGCTACCGATGGTCAGCGGGATCGAGATCGTCGCGCCACCGGGGTTCAAAGAGTTCAATGCCGCCGATGATCCCGTTCCTCGAGCTCCAAAACCATAGTGGCGGAGGACCTTCTTCTGATTGTAGGGAGCCGTGGGGGCGGACGGTCCCGAGTAGGCATTGTTGGGCACCATCTGGTCGCCCAGCGCGGTGATGGTGAGGGTCCGAGTTCCAGTCGCGCTGACATACGGACCAACTCCATCGCCGTCCACTTCAGCGATCGCCGGCGTCAGAGCCGGATAGGCGCAGTCGGGGTTGTTGTATCCCGCTCCGGCAAACGCCGAGGTTGGCGTGACCGGCGTGTCCATGTACTGCGTCTGCCCCGGCATGAACGGGATTTCGTAGCAGAACTGGCTGTACTGCGGGTTGAACAGCGGATCCGGAGTCGGCCCGCTGCCCGGGTCGTTCATGCAGGTGACCATCATCGTGGGTGCATACCCGGTCGGATTCGGCGGGTTGACTTCCCAGGTCGAGTAGGTCAAGCCGTTATAGGCGCCCCACTGATCGGAGTACACGCGCGCTATCTCGGTTCCGGACCAATCCCTGAACGAGACCGGCATGTTGGGCGGCGAGAATTTCTCGCCGAACGCCGGCGAGAACGGGTCGAATTCCGAGGTGAAGTCGTCGGTGATTATGCCGGTGAAGTGGGCGGCGACGTGCGTGGAGCTGAAGATCCAGAACTTGGCCAGGGCCGACATCTGATCAGTGAGCGTCACTTCCTTGCGGTCGCACAGGTTGCGGGTCGCTCCGGCGAACGGCGCGACTTCCCCGGACTGCGGGAACAGGCTGATGAAGTCGGGCACGATACGCGCCGCTCCCACGCACGGCCAGAAGGTCTCGACACTGCCCGTGTCGCCCTCGTGCCGTGGAGTCGCACCTAGAGCGGTGGTCGGATTCTGCGGGTTGTTGGCGTTGTAATACGCCGAAACTTCCGCCTGATCGGGCAGGATGAAGATGTTGCCGAGGCCTGCGAACTGCTGCGTCACCGGCGCGATGTAGTTGTCGCCGATCAGGATGTTCTTGTCCTCTTCCTTCACCAGTTCATAGCCTGGAGGAACAATCATTTCCACGACGTACTTGCCGGCCGGAAGCATGGGGGTACCAGACCGATAGGCATCCGTCGTGTCCGGATTCGGCACGCAGGCTGTGCAGTTGGTGCCCGTGGGCTTGCCGGTGGTCGGGCTCAGGCCCGTAACGCTCGGGAACGAGTACATGCCGTCGTAAGGCGCCGGCTGGACTTGGTTCCAGTTGTGCATGCCGTCGTAGCACTTGAACTGGGAGTTGTTCGGCAGCGCCGTTGAGCCAGGTCCGCCGTGCTGCGAGTTGTACAAGTCCAGGTACATCGGCTGGTTGTACAGCGAGAAGAAGAACAGGTCGGCGTTAGTGCCGCTGGCCGTACCTTGTCCCGGGCAGTTCATGTTGGGAACGCCATCGGAACGGAAGCCCTGCGCCCATGCGTCCCAGCTGCTGGTCTGTGTGTGGTCGACCAGGGTCAGGGTCGGAGTGATGCCATCCGGCGCTGTGCCTTCCTTGTAGAGGTTGACGGTCACGCCCGGCACGTCCGGGGTCCAGCTGGTGTGGAGCAGCAGCGCCGGATCATCGAACGGCCGGGTCGAGGCGTAGATCACCTCGCCGTGGATGCCTCCGGTCTCGCCGGGGATATAGGGCTTCTTGCCGAATTCGACGAAGCTGTTCTGGCCAGAGAAGCCCTGCCATCCCTCGGAGCCGAACCAGAAAGGCGGATCGATTCGGCCGGTGGAGCCTCCTGCGCTGTCGCCCGCGGGGCAGTCCGCGCTCGCACAGTACCTCGCGCCGGGTACCCGCAGGTTCGCGGGCAGGGGGATCTGTTCGGCCGTGTTCGCCATGAAGTGGGCAATGTCGGAGTTTCTGCACACCGTTCCCGTGGTTCCCCCGCACGCCGAACCGTCGGACGGCCCGCCGGCGTCGTAGACCACGTGGACGCCCGTGCTCTTGTAGCGCGTAGTGTCGGTTTCGATCACGTACCAGCTGAAGAGCGGGAAGATCTCGTTGAAGCCCGCGTTGCCCTGGAGGTCGGTGTTGTTGAAATTGGAGTAGCTGCCGTCGCGGAAGCGGATGTTGGTCGACACCAGCGTGAGACCGGCTTCGTTGCCGTCTTGAATCCCATTGCCGTTAAGGTCGAAGAAGGTCTTGGTGTAGATATTCGCCTGCCACTGGTTGATCGCAAGCTGTGGAAAATGGCCAGCGCTGGTGCCACCGTCGAAGGAGACGGTATTCCCGCCGCCCAGCCGTACCGGCGTCGACAGGCCGTCCACCAGCATGTCGTTCCACTGGTCGAACACCGTGATTCTCCAATCACCTTGAGGAAGACGGCTCAGCGTGAACTTCCCGTTCGCGTCGCACTTGGTGAACGCGAAGTCTTCGCCGTCCGCATCCCCAAAGCTCACGTAGCACTGGGTGAAGGCAAAGCTGCCGTTGTCGCCGCTGCTGTAGAGCCGCTCATCCGGGGTGCGGCTCATGCGCTCGGTGGTGACCGTGCCGGTCACCGTATTGTTGCAGGTGTAGGGGACTCCGGGCTGAGGGCTGCTCGGGTCGGTGCCACCGCACACGTATTGTTTGCGGGCGTTGATGATTCCCGGGTTGGCAAAGCCTATGGACACGTGGTATCCCGCCGGCCCGTACTCCTGGAAGAAGCTCGGCTCACCGATCCGCAGGAACGAATCGTGCGCCTTCTGGCCGTCCAGCGTGTTGGTCTGCAGCCACTCTTCGCCTCGCGCAATCCGGTCGGCCCCCGGGGTGGCCACCACGCCGTATCTGCCGGGCATCAGGTTGAAAACGACGGCCTGGCCCGCCAGCGGGGACAGGGTCTTGCCATCCTTTTCGTACTTCGGGCAGGTCACGATCGTGCCCGTGATGCCTGTTGGGTTCGTCGTCCCATCGAAACCCTTAGTCTGATTCGAGCCGGAAATCGGGCATGCATCCAGTCCCGTGGCCGGATCGATCGTTCCGGCCAGTCCGTTCGATAACGGCATGTTGAACATGTCGTAGGTCATCTGTCCGGTCGCATCCCCGGTGCCGCCGGCATCGTCGAACAGCGTGAGGTTGAAGCCCCCGAGGCCCGGCTCCTGCGGCGAGAGCACGCCGACTCCGCCGCCAGCGTCCTGCTCGCCGTTGAGCGGGAAGTCGTCCTGGAACACGAACACGGAGAGTTTCGACGGCGGGAAGGGATTGGGTTGCACCAGCACGGTCAGGGTCGCCGGGAAGGCGCCGGTGGTAGCGGTGCACGTAACCGCCGGGGCCACAGGCACGCAGGCAATCGGGGCGCCGCCCATTCCGTGGCCGCAACTTGGAGTGGGATTATCCAAACAACTGTTCACGTTCTCGAACGAGTTGGCCGCATCGCCCGGCATAACCGAGATGTAGTAGTGCTTGGTCGGATCCAGGTGGACCGCCGCGGGATTAAGCGGCGTCTGTTGTGACGCGCTCGTCCTGCAAACACCATTACCCACATCGCACACCGCCGCGGTACCGCCGACGCTCTGGCCCGATTCACAGGACAGCGCACCGGTGCAGCCGGCCGCCACCACCGGCATGTAGCTGGTGTGGAAGTTCGTCCCAAAGGTCGGAACGATTCCGCTGGCTGCCGTCGGGCAGCCCGCCGGCGGGGGGTTCGTCGTGCAGGCGGGGTTGATGTAGAAGGTGCGGTCTTCCTCGATGATCCACCGGTAGTCGCTGATCGTGGCTCCCGCAGGATCCTTCACGATCACCGCGAGGTTCGTGGCCGCCGGGAAGGTCAGCGTCACGGTCGCGGCGGCGGCAGCGACAGTCCCTTGTGAGTTCTGCGCCTTGAAGGTGAACGAGTGTACACCCGCCCCGGTGACGGTCGCGTTGAAGCCGCCATTCGGATCGACGGATAGCGTGGCGAATCCAGACGACGTCACGCTGGCGGCGTTGACCGTCAGCGGATAGCCTGCCGCATCTTTGCAGCCCGCGAGGATGCCCGAGGGTTTGATGCTCAGGGTGCTGGCCACCGTCGCCGAGAATGCCGAATTCGCGCAGGTAATGCCGCTGGCTGCCTCGAGAGGCGCCGCACCTAGTGTCACGGTCGCGGTGTATGGGGAGGAACAGACTCCGAGCGTGACGGACCCGTTGGCGCAGTACGTAAAGGTGGTCGGCGGGCCCGTGTAGGTAAATGTTCCGTTGGAGTTCAGCGTCAGTCCGGCAACGGTCCCTACGACCTGAACCCCGTACACATTCGTGTCGTTGGCGATCAAGCCCTTGGCCGGATCCGACACAACGAGCGTATTGCCTGTAACGACCGAGTTGTAGGTATCCGCCCTGGCCACTGCAGCCGTAAGTCCGGGGGCAGCCGGCAATCCAGCGCCGTTGATGCCGATGTAGGCCAGCATCCCAGCGTCACGCGCGGTGGCGTTGCCCGACAGGCTCAGTTCGCGGTCGTACACCGGAAGCGCGGTTCCGCCGGCAGCCGGAACATTCACCATCACGTCGTACGTCTTGCCCGCGGCCATGAACACTTCGCTCTGCACGCGGGAAACGCCGGGCAGGGGGTTGCCGTCTTCAGCAACCAGGCTGAACCCTGGGACGGCCGCGGCAGTGGTGCCGGTCGGAACGACGGCAGGTGTGGTCAGAGAACCGACGATCGAGGGCACGTGCATGCGCAGGCCGGCGTTCACGAAACGCACCAGGACGCTTCCAGTGATCGGAGTTGCCGCTGTGGATGGCAGAGGCGCGAAGAGCGAGGGGTTGATCGCGGCGGTGCTGGCTTTGTTGAACGCGACGCCGTTGAACAGGTAATACAACGGCGTGTAGTTCACCGCCGGCGGATAGCAGTTACCGGAGTTCGTCGTGGCCGGATTTCCACAGCCGCCTGGCAGGCCAGACCAGACCTTGGTCTCGCTGAAGCCCGGCAGGGTGACGGCCTTGGCGACTGCCGCGTTCTGGACCGGATCGATTTCACTGAGCAACAACGGAATTTCCGCGTTGTAGGTCACGGCGGGGGTCGTCCCTACTGCCGGGTATGCTATTCCCAGGGTTGCGCCCGCGGGTGCGGTCGTCACAACCAATATTCCGTACAGCCCCATCGGGCCCTGAATCGACGGGTGCGTGCCCGACTCGATCAGGTAGGTGCCGGGCTTGAGGCCGACCCAATTCAGCGCCGTCGTAGCTCCCGGCAGCACCGGTGTGGAGAACGACTGGACGCGGTTCGCCTGCGGTGGCGGTACATTCTGCGGGCCGGCAGCCGCGATGGGCCACGTGGTGTCCTGCGTGGCGTGAGCCGGACTGGCCACGGCAGACGCTGTCGTTCCGAGGCCGCCGCCCAACTGGCCCACGATCACCAGCGACGTCTCGGGCACCGCCGCCGGTAAGCTGTTTGTCAGGCTGACCGTCAGGTTGCCGGGCGGGACGGTAATCACCACCGGCGACCACGTCCCGACGGCGGCGCTCGCGTTCAAAGACGCGCAAGTGGCAGGTGCAACCGCGGCCGCACTGCAACTGTAGCCCCACATCTGCACCACTGAGCCGTCGGGCAGCGTGGTGGTGGTCGCGGCCGCCGTCAGGCTCACTGACTGGGCGAAGGACGCGCCGCTCGCCAGCAGGAGAACGGAAGCCGCCAGTCCCGATTTGATCAGGCCCGACTTATAGGTATTGGATCGCATTGCGTGCTCCTCGTCCTAGTTCGACTCGTCGATTTGGAATTCACGTGAATCGACGAGCATCATCATCAGCATGCCGCCGGGGAATATGTTGTTGGTGGTGATCTCCCGCTCGTTATGGGAGTGCCACATGAAGGCAAAGCCCGCTTCGCCCGTCGGAGAGTTGGCGATCGTGCCCGAGGGCGGTGTCGTGCCGGTCGGACCCGCGAAGCGCGTCGTCGCATCCGGGCCCAGATAGGGGCTGCCGCCGTACCACGCGCCGTTGGTAAAGAGGTTCGGATCGGGCAGGGTTACCGGTCCGCCGCCCGCCACATCGCCGAACGGATGCGCCTGCATCGGCTTGTTGTGGTCCTGGCACCATTCCCAGAAGTTGATCGCCGTGGGCGCACCGGTGTTGTAGCCGTTGGCATCCGGAACGCAGGCAGCGTGCACGGGCATGTTGGATGCCGCTGTCGATGCAGGATTGTGGCCATACGCATCCCAGTTCAGCCCTTTGCCGGTCCAGTAGAAAATCCCATCGAAGGCCAGCCCGGGAGTGGTGGTGGTCGTGAACTGCAGGGGGCCGGCCAGACTATTGGGGTCGGTCGCGCTCAGGATCAGGTTGCCGTCGCGCCCCAGGATGCGCACGTGGTTGCCGTGCTCGTGGAACGGGTGCTGCCAGCGCCCCTGGCCGATAACGCGTATCAACACCTGTTCGCCCGGGTGCATGTGCGGGTTGCCGTTGTAGGGCTGGTGCGGGTACTGGGCCGCATAGTTGGTGTCCATGTCGTCCGGCATCGAGCGGCCGTTGATCATGAAATACGCGGGGTGGTACGGCTCGGTCGGGACCTCGAGGCTGCATCCGGCGGTCCCGGCCGCGCAGCCGGCCTTCGCCGTGACCTGCGCCAGCGCCTGGTTGTGGATGTTCAGGTCCATCTCGGAGAACTGGAACAGGTACTCACGGTCGTAGCACGTCTTGGCGTGGTCGTAAGCGGCCGCCGCCAGACGGAAATCCGCTTCACGCGAGTTGCCTGGCGCGATGTAGTGGGCAGGAACGCTATTCAGCGCCGTGCAGCCGGCCGGAGTGGCCGTGCTAGGCAGCACGATAATGGCGCCGTACAGCCCCATCTCGACCTGCAGGTCGCCCTGTGTGCCGCTGTAATAGGCGCGCGTCCCGGGCGAATTCGCGATCAGGTGATAGGTCACTGAGGCGCCCGGCGCCGCTTCCTGCGTGAGCAGGCCGGCCACTCCGCCGGTGGGCGGGCTGCTGACCGACAGGCCCGGAAACAGAATCGACGTGTTGCCGGCCGCAGTGGGAAGGTTGTTGGTCAACGCGACGCTGAACGCCACTCCTTCGGTGACGATCAGCGTGGGGCCGGGGATCTGCATCACGCCACCACATACACCAGTGACTGGCGGCGTGATCGTTGTCGGAGCCGCACTCCCGCCGCCGCTGCAGGCATATCCCCACGAATAGACCATCTGTCCGTCGGGCTGGCTGATGTATGCCGGGCTCGCGGTGAGGGTGAAGGCCGTCCCCTTCACCCCCGGTGCCGCGGCGTGCGCCGAACCGAGCAGCAGCAACGCCGCCGCCGCGCCTGCAATGCAAAGCAGTCGATTGTTCATCGAGTTCGCCTTCTTCATCGTCGTTGCGCTCATTGCCTGCCCCTTAATTGACATGAACCTCTGTCATCAGGCCGCCGAAGTTCTCGGCGTCATTCGACAGGTGGTCAAGGTTCGGCGTGTACAGGTAGTAGGTGCCGGCCGCTATCGTTGCACCCGCCGCGGTGCTGCATGCGGAAGACGGGTCCCCGAGCGTGGTGCGAACGAGGCACGTGTCCAGGATCACGTCCAGCGATTCGCCGCCGCCCAAGGTGATCGAATTGGTCGTGTAGTACAGGTTGTTACCGGCCTGGTCGCGCAGCAGCTTGGCGTTGTAGCCGATCACCTTCATCGGAATTCCGAGCGAAGCGAGCGTCTGGTACTCGCTCACATCCAGGGAGGAAATGCGCAGCAGCGCCGTCTGGCCGGCCTTGATGTTGATAATCGAGGGCAGGGGCTGCGAGAAATGCATGACGCCATCGACGGTCTGCGTTGCCAGGGGACCGGGGGTCACCGTATCGGGGTAGCTGCGCCCGTTCAGCAGGAAGTACTTGTCCTTCATGTCGGTGAAGCCTTCCGGATTGAAGGTCATGCCGACGAAGTGGAAGTCCGGGTCGAAGCCGTGCATCTGCAGCGGGTACTCAACGTCGTAGGCGGTGGAGCCGTCGCCGTCGTTGTAGGCGTACTTGGCGGTCGCGACCCGAGTCGCAGTATTCACAGTCGCCCCCCCCGCCGGCAGCGGATTGCTGCACAGGATGTCGGCGGCGGAGTTGCAGGCCGTGCGCAGATCGCCCTGCTGCGTCTGCAAAGCGGTATAGAGGCTGCTGCCGACCGCCACCCGGTTCTGCCGCGGCCGCACGTACAGCTGTCCGACCATGCCCATCTGCAGGTGCTCGGGCGGCGTGATGTGGCAGTGCCAGAAGTAGGTGCCCGCATCCGGCGCCAGGTAGTAGTAGGTGAAGCTGGCCGCGATGTTGATGGCGACCGAGGCATCCGGCACGCCGTCGTAGAAGGCGGACGCGTTCGGGTAGCCGTGGAAATGGACCGTGTGCTGCTCGAACAGGTCCGGCCGCATGATCATGCCGACGTTGGTGAGGGTCAGGAAGAACTCGTCGTCCTCGTCGATCGCCATGAGCGGCGCCGGGATGTTGCCGTTCATCACGCCCACATCCATGATCGGACGAGGATCCACGTGGCCATCGATTCTCGGGGCAAGTCCTGCGGTTGCCGTCGCCGATTCGGTAACCTCGGCCAACCCCGTGGTCGTGCTGGTGTACGTGAAAGCATAGTTGGCCGGGAAAAAAGGATTGGTGGCGGTGGGGGCGACGACGGTGTGGGGGCCGTTATAGCCGGCGGTGTCGGCGCCTGAGATGACTACCTGGTCCCCAGCCACCACACCCAAGGGCGCGTTCCCGACAACCCTCACCGTGTTCCCGGACTCGCTGATGTCGTAAATGCTGACGAGGTTCGGGATATCTAAAACCAAGCCCACGGCGCCGTTATATGTAGTGCCGCTGGTGGCAGGATCACCGGGCTGAAGCGGCGCGCCCGCATGCACGGTGTTAAAGACGCTCGGGAACTCGGTACCGGGCAGCCCCTTCGCTATGTCTGCGAGGCCCGACAGCGGCCCGAACGAGAACAGGTAGGTCTGTGTGCCATCGCCCATGGTCGCGTAGCCGTCGCCGCCGGAGATCTGCTGGCACTTGATCGCGCCCTTCACGCCCGGGCCGATGTTGGCCGGCTCCGAATTGTTGTTGGCCGCGTTCGGGTGGGTGATGGTGCTGGTTGGACACTGAACGCGAAAAGACTGAGCCATCGCGGGCAGTGCGAACGCGCTCAGCAACCCCAACGCAATCCAACCCCGTGTATTAAACATAACGCCTCCAACCGAATCCGCCGCCAGGCGGAGCGCGGTGAACACCCATGAGTGACTGTGAAGGGCGTGCGTCGCCCGCTTTGAATTCAATGTGCAGGTTGTACAAGTTTCGACTCGTGCCAGCGCTGTCGTCAGCGCATTGCTTCGGACGGCTCCCAACTACCGGCGCCCCGCGGCGCGTGTGCGCTAGACCTGTAGCGCGTGGTTGTTGTACTTAACGTGCCGGTTGGCGGCGATGGCACGACGCCGAAGCACCACACGGGTCAATTCAGTAGCGGCGAGTGGGGTTAGTGGGTAGGCGCCGCGGGGCGCCGCGCACTTGACTTAGGCAGGCGAAAACGCCTGGCCGGCTCCGGCAGAGTTGAGCGCGGGGGATGAAGGCGACGGCTTAGTCGCTCGCCGCGCTTTCCTGGACAAGACCCTCGCGCACGGCAAAGCGCGTCAGCGCCGCGGTGCTGCTGAGTTGCAGCGCAATGCGCAGCCGCTCGCGGTGCTTGTGGACCGCCTTCACGCTCACGCCCAGCATCTGGGCGATCTCGCGCGTGCTGTACCCGAGCGCCACCGAGCGCAGCACCTGGCGCTGGCGTTCGGTGAGATACGTGGCCTGGGTGCTCGAGCTGCCCTCACCGACCCGCGCGCCCGCGCGGGCCGCAGGGACATCGCAGCAATACCAGCGCCCCGCGGCAACCTCGCGGAGCGCGCTCGACAGCTCGGCGCGGCCCTGGTCCTTGAGAACATAGCCCAGGGCACCGGCCCTCCTGGCTGTCGCCGCCGCACCGCGCGCCCGCTGTGCCGTGAGCACAAGAATCGCAACAGTGGGAAAACGCGTGCGCAGCTGCTCGATGAACTCCAGGCCGCTGCCGTCCGGCAGGTGCAGATCGGTCAACACCAAATCCGCTTGCAGCGAGCCGATCAGCTCCAGCGCCTCCCCTGCCCGCCCGGCCTCGCCGACGACCGCGAAATCCTTCTCGGCCCCCAAGAGGATTCGCAGCGCCTGCCGGAAGATACAGTGTCCATCAACGAGGACTACGCGGAACGCACGGTGTTCCTCCGCAGCGGGCGTGCCGGTGCTGGGCGAAGCGGTGAGAGTCGAGGCCGCCACGGTGCTGTGTGCTGTGTTGTTCTGCAACACAGCTTAGGTGCGTCACTCGGACGCCAAATCAGGGTGGGCCCGTACGTGTCCGCCCCGAGGCTGCGCCCGGCAGCCTGCGCGCCACGCTGCATCGGCAGCTGGCGCGAGGAGTGAAAAGTGTAAACGGGCTCGCGGTTCAGCCGGCCGCGAGATTCATGCGAATCAGCTGCGCGAGCGAGTCGCACTCGAGCTTTTCCATGATGCGCGCCTTGTGAACCTCGACGGTCCGCGGGCTAATGCCGAGCTGCGTGGCGATCTCACGGTTCTGGTGCCCCGCGGCGATCAGCGCGAGAACCTCGCGCTCGCGTCCGGTCAGGCGCTCGATGCGCGCGTCGGCGGAGGAGCGCGAGCTCGCCGCCGTGCGTCGCGCACGATCGGCACGCAACGCGTTGCGCAACACCTCGATCAGCATGACGTCGTCGATCGGTTTCTCGAGGAAGTCGAACGCACCATTCTTCAGCGCGGCGCGCGCCGTCGCGACGTCGCCGTGCGCGGTGAGCACCACCACCGGCACCTCGACCTGGCGCTCGCGCAGCACTGCCTGCAACTCAAGGCCGGTCATACCGGGCATGCGCAGGTCCGTCAGCACGCAGCCGGCCCAGTCGGGCCGGTAGGTCTCGATGAAGGATTCGGCGTTGGCGAATGGCTGCGTGCGCACGCCTTTAAGCGACAGCAGCAGCGTGAGCGAGTCGCGTACCCCCGGATCATCGTCGATCAGAAAGACAGTGCCGTCCTCATTCGTCATTGGTTCTTCGCACGCATTATATCGTCCTCTGCGGGTTCACCCGAGTTGCAAGTCGGATAACGAAACGCGCGCCGCCGAAGCGGCTCGCCTCGCTCCACAGATCGCCACCCTGATGGCGCAGCAAGGTGCGGCTCAAGGAAAGGCCCAGGCCCATACCGCTGATTTTGCTGGTGACGAAGGGCTCGAACAAGCGTTCGGTGAGATTCGCCGCAATCCCGGGTCCCGAATCATCGATACCAATCAGCACATCCGTACCCCGCACCTCCGCCGTAACCTCGATGCGCCGGCCGCGGGATCCCTTCGCTGGCAGGGCCTCGAACGCGTCAAGGGAATTCGTGAGCAAATTGTGCAGGGCGATCTCGAGCTGTGTGCGATCGACCATTACAGTCGGCACGCCCTCGCGGTTGCGTAGCTTGAACTCCACCTCGCTGCGACGCATGCGGTCCTGCAATGCCCCCGCCACACGGGCGCACACGCTCAGCGGGTCCGTGGGCTCGAGTCGCGTGTCCTCACCGCGATAGAACTCGCGCAGCCGCCGCAGCACGGCGGCCGCTCGACCGGCTTCCTCGCCGGCCTTGCGCACGGTACCGGCGAGTCGCTCGTCTGCGCGCGCCAGCGGTTCGGTCATAAGCTCCGCTGAGCGCACGTAGGACAGCAGCGCCGTCATCGGCTGGTTGAGCTCGTGCGTGAGCGCCGAGGCAAGCTGGCCCGCCACGGCGAAGCGCATCGAGCGCTGCAGAGCGGCATCCTGCTGGCGCATCTGGCGCAAAGTCGTGTCGCGCTGGGTCGCCAGCGCGCCGAGGAACAGCGCCGTCACACCCAGCGACAACAGCGGAAACTGCACGTCGAAGAGCGGAATCGATCCGGGAGTGAGCTCCAGCGCCGCGACCAGGGCAGCCTGTACGAGTGAGACGCTGATCATGGCGCCCGGCACGCCGTGACGCAGCGCGATCAAGGTGACCGGTGCAAACAGCGGATAGAACAGCCGCACGTCGCGGGCCGCGGCGAGCGCAAAAGCGAGGCCGACTCCGACCACGGCTCCGAGGCCTTGCAGCATGAGCTCGCGCCGGTGGCGCAGCATGTCGTCCCAGCGCAGGGCGTGGCCGACTCCGAGCAGCAGCACCGGAGTGAGCGCGATGATGCCGTTGAAGTCGCCGATCCAGTAACGCCCGACGCTGCTCCAGGCTTCGCCGAGGTTCAGCACCCCGCCGCTCACCAGGATGACAACATAGCCTGCGGCAGCAACGCCGCTTGCCACGGCCGTGACGCCGGCGAACCACGCGGCGCTCTTCGGCGTGCCGATGGGTCGATCAAGGCCGCGCCGGCGCAAGCCCCAGGCGGCCAGGGTGTATACGAGGGCAAGATACCCGGATGCCAGCGCCCGCACCCACCACGGAGCCGGAGCGTCGTCGGTCAGAAGTTCACCGACAAAAATTCCGAGGGTTACCAGCGGCGCCCAGCGCCAGCCGCGTGTGAGCAGCAGCGCCATGACCACGCCGGTGTTCGGGTTCCAGGGAGTGATACTGGTGTGGCGCAGCGGCTGGACGTAGCTCGCCCAATCGAGCAGCAGATAGAGCGTGAGGTAGCCCGCGCCCAGAAGCCAGGACTGCGGCGAGAGCGTCAGAACCTGACGGCGGATCTCGGTTGTCGAAGAGTCATTCACAGTGCAGCGACACGCAGCCGCCCCGGGGTGCGAGACGCGACGCTGCGGAATTCCCGGCCGCATCGCATCTTGAACATGCGCACCCGACAGGGCTCTTTAGCAGAGTGTTCCGCAACGGACGCGCCACCCTGCCTGCGCCCCGCGGCTCCCCGGACTGTCCCTGCGTCGTCGGTGCTCTTTACGCCAGGAACCGCGTGCATCTACAACTGCCTGTATTTATTGACACTAGGGGGCTGGCCCGCGTATTGCCTCCCTATTAGGGTACGCCCTTACTTTCTGCCCACACAAGGAGCTGACATGCGCCCACTCCCAACGTCCTTGACCGATCACGCGCAGCTACGGCGTGATCCAGTCGCCGAGCGCGACGACCCGCGGCCCCTCCGGATCAGAGAAGCGCACGACATAACCGCCCTTTGAAGCGAAGCGCTGCCCCGGGGCGAGTGTCAGGCGTGGGTAGTAACCGGTCAGGACGCGGTGATCGAGCGCCATCTCCACGCGTTCGATCAGATAGTCGCGCACGAACGCGTCCACCATGTGGTTCAGGGTTTCGGACACAAGCCCGCAGGCGAGATAGGTGTCCACCTGCACCTGTTGCGCGACGACCGGGATCTTGCGGATGCGAAACCAGCTGAGCGCGTAGTCGACGCGCACCACACGCTGCCCGGGAAGGTCGACCGGATACGCCATGCGCGTGGCGGCGCGCCAGCTCGCCGGCAGCGGCGCTCGCTCAAGCCCCCCCATTTCTCCCGAAATCCACACCCGCGATGTCCTTACAGGCACGCTCTCCAGCGAGCGCAGGTCTTCGGGCCGCAGCCACAGCACCAGCGCATCCGCGGACCCGACCTCGCGCAGCGCCGCGCCAAGTTCCTGCACCGATCCATGTGCCTTCAAGACCCGATTGACGATCTGCTGCCCGGAACCGCCGCGCAGTGCCCGAGCCGCCTTCTCGCCCACATCTCCGGCTCTAAAGACCTGCACCACACGGCGAATCGGCTCGCCAGCTTCCGCGAGCTGGCGTGCAATCAGTTGCGCTTCCAGCAGCACACCACGGGAGAAATAGACCGAGTAAAAGTCATCATCATTCCCGGCGGGTGCCTCAACATTTGGAAACAGGCACGGCAGAGACTGCTGCTCGCAGAAGCGATGCACCGGTTCCCAGTTGCTGCCGCCGAGTCCCGAGATCGCCGCGAACACCGGCTCGGCGGCCAGATGCTGCCGCAGCTGTGCCCCCCAGGTCGCAGGCGCGCCGGTGAGCTCCCACACGTGCAGCTGCCAGCGCCGCTCGACGCGAAACATCATCGTGTGCGAGGAATACAGGGTCGGCGCCTTGGTACGAGCCACAGCGCCGTTCTTGTCCAGGAAATACTTATTCATCACGTCGAGCATGCCGCGGCGTTTCACCGGGTCGGCATCCGGGGTGATGATGGTTGCAAAGTGCAGCACCGAAGCGCTCGCTCCGGGCGCGGGACCGACCGTCATGCCCTTGAGGTAGGCGATGAGCTCCGCCATCGCCGCATCATCGATTTGATAGCGCGGCATCAGGTAGTTCAGCGGACGCCCGCTCGCGCCGCTGCCCTCGCGAATCGCACGGGCGAGGGTCGCATCGGTATACGGCTCGTGATTGAGGCGCGCGGTATCCACGAACGGAATGCCCAGCTCTTCCAGACGCTTGCCCTGCGGAGCAAACAGGTACTGTCCGGAAATCGGCGGGATGGTGATCCGACCCTCGCTCGATCCGAGGCCGCTGCGCCGGTGACAGTTGACACAGGCCGCGTCAAGGCCCTGCATGCTGGCACCGGCTTCGCGTACGGCCCGCACGGGCTCTCCGGAGGGCAGCAGCCCACGCCGGTACAGGGTTTCCCCGGCGGCAGGACTCGCATGCGCCGCGCCCAGCGCGCACGTCCACAGCAGCAGTGAAAATGCGATCAGCGCCGGCCGCACTGAGGCGCGCCTCGCTGTCGGTATCGGGCGCCAGCCCTGGCGGGTGATCCTAGGGGGAAGCAAGCAGGTTACGGTAGTCGTCCACCAACTCATCGGGTGTGACAAACCCCTCGATGCGCAGCCACGGTTTACCCGGGGCCGCTCGCAGCAACGTCACCGGAGTATGGCTCATCTTCTCGCCCCGATACACATCGAAGGCCCGCTGTGCCGCGATACTCGCAGCAAGCGTGCCGGTGTAGTACTGCCACTCGGGACCTGCGTGGAACTTGCGCGCGTACTCGGCAAGGCGTGCGGGAGTGTCCTGCTCGGGATCGATGGAAATCGACATCAGGTGAACCCTGGCGGCTTCAGAACCGAGCTTGCGCTGAAATTCCTCCAGCGTGCGACTCGTGAGCGGGCAGATCGAAGAGCAGGTCGTGAAAATGAAATTGAGCAGCACCGGTCGTCCGTCGTCGAGCTCCCGCGCCAGCGACACGCGCTTGCCATCCTCGCGTACCAGGGTGACCGCCGGTGTCTCATAGGTGACGGTCGAGCGCGCGACGGGTATCGCCGCGACTGCCGTGACCAGCACGGCGCCGGCGCACACCAGCGCCGCCGTGACTGTACCTGCGGTGCGCACTTTCATCTTCTGCCCGCTACTTCCCGGCCGGCGCCGGCTTGCCCGGTACAGCAGGCGGCGGCGATGCCGCGACCAGCACCTGCGGCTTGGCGAAGCGGGCATCGTCCAGTGTCCGATTCACGGCGACCGACTCGATCACCATCCTGTGAGGGTGCGGGCTGCCGTCGATGGCGGTCTCGTACAGATAAGGCACCATCAGGCCCTGCACCGATCTGAAATCGCGCTGGGAGATCCATACGCTGCGCATCTTGCCGTCCATGCGGCGAGGGGCCCCCTCGACTTTCACGTCGAGAAAACTCTGCGCGTCGATCCAGATGTGCTGCACGTTGCCGTTCTTGAGGGTGAGTTTGAGCTTGTAAGCGTTGTGACCGTCTACAGGCTCGATTCCTTCGAGCGCGATCTGAGTCCCCTTCGCGGCGTAGTCAACCAAGGGACCCTCGAGATCCGCTTTGGACGCCTCGGACTTCGTTTCGTCCGGCGTGAACGCCTCCACGTCGTCGCGGTTGAGATAGGGTCGGAGTTTCCAGCCGTGTTGACCGTCGTAGACCTGCACGGCGGTCTTGCCCGCGAAATCCACCTCGAAACGCGACTTGCGCGGTCGCTTCATCTCCAGCCTGAAGGGCAGCTGTACCTCCTGCGCCTCGGTCCCCTTTTCCGAGTCCGCGGGCGTCTTGCCTGCACTGCCCCCCCGCTTCACGCTCGCACCCAGCCCTTCCCGGGCCAGTTTCGCGCTGCGCGCCGCGGAGTCGCCGCTCCCGGCATCGAGCTTGCCGCTCACCGACAGCGTCTGCACCGCGCGCCACGCCTGCATTCCACCGCGGGCCGCTGCGTGCTTATCGACGATCTGCGCAGCGCTCAGGCCGGCGGGCGGCGCTTTGCTCTCGGCCCCGGCCAGCGCGGGTACAAGACAAGCGCTCAGCAGGACGCTCATAAAAAGTGGTGCTTTGCTTCGCATAGGCAGATCCGCTTGATTGGACATATAAGAAGCCAAGGATTTTGACATGATTTCTCTCTGATTCTGTGTGGCCCGTCTCGGGTCGGATCGATCAGCTGCGGCTCGCTAGTC
>Ga0193733_1000168_pt1 | contig 23159 bp, 28 predicted proteins | sample U1s2metaG_FD_145076 | JGI IMG/M metagenome (GOLD analysis project Ga0193733, IMG submission 145076) | Soil microbial communities from a riparian zone of the East river system, Colorado, United States - U1s2 | ecosystem: Environmental > Terrestrial > Soil > Riparian zone | place: USA: East River...
GACCCACAGCGGCCACGGCAGCTGCGCGAGCCGCTGCGTGATCCACAACAGCACGATGAAGGCGATCAGCACACCCACGGCGAGCGCCGGGGAGAGCACCAGGTAATAAACGAGCGCCGCCGCGGCTGCGAGCGTTGCCCAGTTGAGCCATGGCGAGACCTCCGCAAACACCGCCGGTACCGGCGTCGACCACAGCAGCCCCATCACCGCCAGCACGATGGGCGGCACGCAGATCCAGTGCAGCAGCTTGTTGACGGGGTTCTGGTGGCTCACCCCGTACTCGCCGAGCCAGTCGGTCACGCTGCGCATGCGCGGGGCTCGCCGCAGCCGGCGCTTCAGGCGGCCATCAGGCCGCGAAGCTTGCCGAGCGCGCTCGACTCGATCTGGCGGATGCGCTCCGCTGACACGCCGTACTTGTCGGCGAGCTGGTGCAGGGTGGCCTTGTCTTCCGACATCCAGCGCCGCTGCACGATATCGCGGCTGCGCTCATCGAGGCCGCTCAGCGCACCGTGCAGGCGATCCGTGGAGTCATCGGCGCTTTCCGCGTCTTCCACCTGCCCGGCGGGATCGGCATCCGGGGCGGGCAGATACGCCGCCGGGCTGTAGGCTTCCTCGTCGTCGGCGTCCGGCGCCGGATCGAACGACAGGTCGCGCGCCGCGAGCCGCTTCTCCATCTCGGTCACTTCGGCCACGGTCACGCCCAGGTCACGCGCCACGGCGGCGGTTTCCTCCGCCGACAGCCAGGCGAGGTTCTTTTTCAGGCGGCGCAGGTTGAAGAACAGCTTGCGCTGCGCCTTGGTGGTCGCGATCTTGACCAGCCGCCAGTTACGCAGTACGTACTCGTGAATCTCGGCGCGAATCCAGTGGACCGCGAACGACACCAGCCGTACGTTGAGGGTGGGATCGAAGCGCTTGACCGCCTTCATGAGGCCGACGTTACCCTCCTGGATGAGGTCACCGATCGGCAGTCCGTAGCCGCTGTAGCCGCGCGCAATGTGCACCACGAACCTCAGGTGCGACAGCACCAGCTGCCGCGCGGCGGCGAGGTCGCCGGCTGAGCGGAAGCGCTCGGCGAGCGCGCGCTCCTCCTCGCGCGAGAGGACGGGAATACGGCTCACCCGTTCGAGGTAAGCGTCGAGACTTCCCAGCGGACCGGCCAAAGCCTGGTCGCCGAGGCGGGTAACCAATGCGGTACCTGTACCTGCGGACATGAGATCTCCCGTGGCTTGGATAGGCATTCTAGCAGTCGCCTCGTTAGAGTGCTAAACCCCCGGGGAGTTCCACGGCGGAGGCAGCGTTTGCGCTTTTCAAACAGCAGCTTGCGCTCACCTCAGACCCAAGCGAAATGCCCCTTCCGGGGGGGTCGGCACAAGCCCGATCGGGACCGCCACAGCCGCGCTTAAGGCTAGGGTGAGCGCCTCGAGGGGGGCATCAGCCTCGCGGCATTTGGTGATGCGGGGCGCGTTTGGTTAAAGTTCGCTCTCGGCACCGCCCATAAGACATAAGAACAGAGGGGAGTCTCCATGATCAGTGTGCTGTCGCTGTGGCTGCCGATCCTGCTCTCGGCGGTGATCGTGTTTCTGGCGAGCTCGGTGATCCACATGACCCCGCTCTGGCACAAGAGCGACTTTCCCAAGGTGCCCAGGGAGGCGGACCTGCTCAATGCCTTGCGGCCGTTCGCCATCCCACCGGGCGATTACTTCATCCCGCGCGCCGCCGGCATGCAGGACATGAAGTCGCCCGAGTTCATCGAAAAAATGAAGCAAGGTCCGGTGGCCGTGCTGACCGTGATGCCCAACGGCCCGATTTCCATGAGCCGACCCCTGGCGCAGTGGTTCGTGTTCCTGATCGTGGTCGGCATTTTCGTGGCCTACCTCGCCAGCCGGACCTTGCCGGTCGGCACCCCCTACCGCCACGTGTTCCAGATCGTGGGCGCGACCACGTTCATCGCCTATTCGCTCGCGCTGTGCGAGCTGTCTATCTGGTACCGGCGCTCATGGCGCCTGACGCTGAAGGGGTGCCTCGACGGCCTGATCTACGCCCTGCTCACGGCGGGAACATTCGGATGGTTATGGCCGCGCTAGCGGAGCGGCGGCGCGAGGCATGTGGAGTGCGTCACGCGCCCCGGATGTTATGTCAGTTACGAGGTGAGGGAAAACACCTACCCGGTTGATCCGGCGCGCAAACCTGAGAATCCGTCACGTATCGGCGACATAAGGGATGGTCTGATAGCCTCATGAAAAGGACAGCGCAAGTACGGCAGTCTATGAAGCTGGGTTTGCCGGCCACGGCATTCGCCGGCCTGCTGCTGGCCGCTGCAGCCTCCCACGCCGCCGCTCTATCCGGCGGCACGGCGTTGCCGGTACACCTGAAGTACGCCGGGCGCGCCTCGCCGGCGGCGCCCGCGCTGCGCTCGAGCGCCGCTCTGGTTCTGGACACCACGCACGCCTCGGTGCTGTATTCGCGCCGCTCGGACATCGCCCTGCCCATCGCCTCGATCACCAAGCTCATGACCGCGCTCGTGGTCATGGACGCCGCGCAGCCGCTCGATGAGCAGCTCGAGATCACCCCCGAGGACGGCAGGCAGCGCAGTCGCGTGGTCTCGCGCCTCGCGCCCGGAACCACGCTGTCGCGTGGCGACCTGCTGCACCTGGCGTTGATGTCCTCGGAAAACCGCGCTGCGCACGCCCTCGGTCGCAACTATCCCGGTGGACTGGTCGCGTGCGTGGCCGCCATGAACGCGACCAGTCCACCGGGATAGTTGACGAATGCGCGCTTCGTGGAGCCGACCGGGCTGTCGGACGAGAACGTCGCCAGTCCCGAGGATCTGTCCAAGCTGGTGATGGCCGCAGCCAAGGTTCCGCAGATCCGTGAATACTCCACCGACAGCCGCTACCAGGTACGGGTCGGCCGGCGCACGATGTGGTACGGGAACACCGACTCGCTGGTGAGCCGACCGGACTGGAATATCGAAGTGCAGAAGACCGGCTACATCTCGCGGGCGGGCCGCTGCCTGGTGATGCAGACGGTGATCGAGGAGCGCACCGTGGTGATCGTGCTGCTGAATTCCTTCGGCAAGCACACTCGCGTGGCCGACGCGCGCCGCATCCGCAAGTGGCTGGAGGCGACGCTCCTGACGCTCGCCACGGCGGTACCGGCGATCACCTAGGCGCGCGGCTCGATGCTGCGCAAGTGCCGCGCGGCCGAGATCCACGCACCCAGCCACCCGAGCGCCGCCCCGGCGCCGAGCAGAATTCCGATGTCATCGCGCGACGGGCCCCGCAGCACGTAGCGGCTGCCGTAGAGCCTGGCGAGGGTCGCTACCGGGTCGCCGAGCACGGCGACAGCGATCGCGACGATCCCCCACGCGAGCAGCGCGCCGCCAAGTCCATACAGCACGCCGGTGTACAGGAACGGGCGGCGCACGAACGAGTTGGATCCGCCCACAAGCTTGGTCACTTCGATTTCCGCACGGCGTCCCTGGATCTCGAGGCGGATGGTGTTGCCGATGACCGCCAGCACTCCCAGGCCGAGCAGGGCTGCGGCAATCAGCAGCAGCCGCCGCAACACCTCGAGAATGGCGTTGAAGCGCATGACCCATTCGGAGTCGACCTGCACCAGATCCACTTCGGGCCAGGCGCTGAAGTAACGGCGTAGCGACTCGAGCGCCGCGGCGGAACTGTCCTCGGCCTTGGGTCGCACGTGCAGCACGTGCGGCAGCGGATTGTCCTTGAGCGCCTGCAGCGCATCCCCGAATCCCGAGTAGGTGCGGAAGTCCTCGAGTCCCTTGTCCGCCGCAATCACCGTCACTGCAGACACGTCGGCGCGCTGCCCGGCCGCCTGCGCCAGCTGCTGCGCCTTGGCGAGCGGCACGTCGGTCTTCAGGTACACCGACACCTCGACGGCGTTGGCGAAGTTGCCGGTGGCGAGCTGCGCATTGCTCACGAACAGCCGCAGGCTGGTGGGCAGCGCGAGCGCGAGCGCGATCACCAGCAGCGTGAGCAGCGTCGAGAGCGGGCTGCGCGCGAGCCTGCCGAGCGAACCGAGCAGGGCCTGCAGGTGCCGGGCGCCGGCGACCCCGAGGCTCATCGCGTGGCCACCACGGAGGGCAAGGTGTCGGCGGCATCGCCGTGCACCTGGCCGTTCTCGAGCACGATCACGCGCTGACCGAACTCGCGCACGATGTGCAGATCATGGGTGGCGACCACCACCGTCACGCCGACATCCTGGAAGCGTCTGAAGAGGCGCATGACCTCGAGCGACAGGTCCGGGTCGAGATTGCCGGTGGGCTCATCCGCGATCAGCAGCGGGGGCTTGCTCACCACCGCGCGCGCGATGCCGACGCGCTGCTGCTCGCCGACCGACAATTCGAGCGGCAGCGCGCGCTCCATGCCGAGCAGTCCCACCTGGTCCAGGGCGGCGCGTACGCGCTTGTCGATTTCCTTCAGCGGCGTAGCGGCCACGGCCAGCGGCAGGGCAACGTTGTCGAACACCGGCCGGTCGGCGAGCAGCCGGTGGTCCTGAAACACCACGCCGATGCGGCGCCGGAACGCCGCGATGTGCCGCCCTTTGAGGGTGCGGGTGTTGCGGCCGTGCACCACCACGTTGCCACGCGTCGGGCGCTCGAGCAGCGCGATGAGCTTGAGCACCGTGCTCTTGCCGGCGCCGGAGCGGCCGGTGAGAAACACCATCTCGCCGTTGTGGATGTTGAAGCTGACGTTGGTGAGCGCCTCGCGCCCGCTGGCGTAGCGTTTGCTCACCCGGTCGAACGTGATCATGCCGTGCCCGCCTGGCCGGCCGCGGCGGAGCCCGCCTGCGGCCCTTCGACCAGCGCCGCGGCAAAGGCTGCGGGGTCAAACTCGCCGAAGTCCTCGGGACTCTCGCCGACGCCGATGAAACGGATCGGGATCCGGAGCTGCTGCGCGATGGCGATCACAATGCCGCCCCGGGCGGTGCCGTCGAGCTTGGTCAGCACCAGTCCCGTCACGCCCACCGCCTGGTGGAACTGCTGCGCCTGGGCGAGCGCGTTCTGCCCCTGATTGGCATCGAGCACCAGCAGCACCTCGTGGGGAGCCGTCGGGTCGACGCGCTGGATCACGCGCCTGATCTTTTTGAGCTCCTCCATCAGGTGCGACTGGCTATGCAACCGCCCGGCCGTGTCCGCGAGCATGACGTCGATCCCGCGCGCGCGCGCTGTCTGCAAGGCGTCGAAGACCACCGCGCCCGGATCCGCGCCCGGCAGCTGCGCCGCGAAGGCCGCACCGGAGCGCTCTGCCCATACCTCGAGCTGCTCGATCGCGGCGGCGCGAAAGGTATCCCCGGCGGCGAGCAGCACACTGCGACCGTCGGCGGCACAGCGCCGCGCGAGCTTGCCGATGGTCGTGGTCTTGCCCGAGCCGTTGACGCCCACCACCAGAATCACGAACGGCCGGTGAGCCGCATCGACACGTAACGGTTGCGCGCAGGGGGCGAGAATCTCCACGATGCAGCCTCGCAGCGCGCCGATCAGCGCGCTCACATCCGTGAGCTCCTGGCGCGCGACGCGCGTGCGCAGCTCCGCTAGGATGCGCTCGGTCGCCTCCACACCCACGTCCGCCGTGATGAGGCGCGTCTCGAGCTCCTCCAGGATCGCCGCATCGATCTGGCGCCCCTTGAAGAGGTCGGCGAGATCGCAGGTGAGCCAGGAGTTGCCGCGGTTCAGACGATTGCGCACCCGGGTGACGAAGCCGGGACGCTCGTCGGCGCTCGCTGCAGCGTGCTCGGGTACGCGTCGGAACATAGTCCCAGCATTGTAGGGCAAAGAAGAAGGGCGGCCGATCGGCCGCCCTTGGCGTGCATCCTGCGCCTCCGTAGCGGTGCGCTACGGCTCGATCACGCTGGGATCGGCGCCGCCCATCAACATGGTCGTTCCTGCCGGGGTCGCGGGGAACACGGGCGGTATGGGTGCGCCGGTGAACGTGATCGCCTCCGCCTGCATCTCCTTCGTCACGTTCAGCCCCGCGCTGGGATCGATGATCGAACCGTGACTGCCTGCGACGAAATTCACGTAGGCCCGGAGCCCCGGCGGCGTGCCACTGCCGCTGGAGACTGGCGTGGGAGCCGGGGGGTTCGGGCGCGGGATTCTCGTGAGCGCCGAGGCGCCGTACGCGGAAGCCGTAACCAGACGCTGCGTGGCGGAGTTCGGTACCACCTGGTCAGGGCATCCCGCGGGCGTGGGTTGGAGGATACATAGCGCCGGCGGCGGCGGCGTCGCGCTGCCCACCACCTGGATGAGATGAATCGGATGGTTGGTCGTCGCCAGGGCAATGAAGTTGATCGGGTCGCCGGCATCGACCACGGTCTGCGCATCGCGGAAGAACTGCTCATAGAGCGTGGTGCCCGGCAGGAGCCCCTGAGCCGCGAGCCCGGCGTTGATCACGGGCGCGAACGTCGGCGAGTCGCGCAGCAGCTGCGCCACCTCGCCCCCGGGCATGGCGAGCGTCGCGGTGCCGACCTGTGCGGCGGGGATGACGCCCATGAACGTGCCACCCTCGATGGCGCCGAGCGAGTGCCCGAGGTAGTGAATGGCGGCGGGATTGGCACTGCCGGCGGCCCCCAGACTCATGCCCGGCAGCGAGCGCGCGAGCGTGATGAGATCCGCCACGCCCTCGCGCAGGTTGTCGCGCGAGGTCAAAAGACTCGACAGGTTGATGAAGTGCGAACCGGAAGTGTCTATCACGCCCGGCACGCCGCTGGTGTTGAGATCGAAGGTGCGCTCGATGGAGCCGCTCGCGGGCAGCCCCAGGCCCGCGTACAGCGGATTGGCGCCGCTGGCGTACAAGGGATCCGCCTGGTTGGTGATGCCGTGCAGGGGCAGGTCGACCGCCACCACCACGAAGCCGCTGTCGGCAAACGAGTCTGCCACGCCGAACATGTCCTCGCGGTTGCGGGTGATGCCGTGCTGGAAGACCAGCACCGGCCAGCCGCCGGCTGGACTCGCCGCGCCGAGCACGGACGCCGCGTTCGGCACGCTGACCAGCACCGGGATCTGCAGGGTCGCGGTCGGCACCGGCAGCGGGTTGAAGCGCGTGACGAAAGTGCTGGTCGTGTCCAGAGGGAAGGGCGGCGCGTGCCAGTACTCGGTGAGCGGCGCGGCCTTGCTCGAGTAATACGGGACGTTGAGCACGCCCACGTACAGGTCGGCGTGGCCGGGCAGACCCAGCCCCGGGATGGCGGCGGTCGTAAGCCCGGTGGGATGCACGCTGATGGTCTGCGCGGTGGCGGTGGCGGAGATCAGCTCCAGCGTGTCGACCGTGGATTCGGTGGTGAAGCTGAAGGACAGCACGATGTTGGCCGGGTTCAGGTGCAGCGCCGCCGCAATCTGTAGATGCGCGCCGGTCAGCAGGCAGATGCTGTGCAGCGTCGCGTCGCTGATCGCGGCGCAGGTCGGGAGCGCCGCCTTGATGCTGGCGTAATCGGAGTCGGGCACCGCGGGGTTGCCGGACGCATCGGTGATACCGTTCATCAGGAACACCAGGTAGCCGGTGCCGCTGGTGCAGTTCGGCCCGAGAAACATGCCGCCGCTCAGGCAGGTGCTCGGCAGCAGCGGGTGCAACGGCTTGATCTCGAGAATCGTGGCCCCGACTCCCGCCTCCTGCCCGAGTCCTGCCGAGAAGTCCGTACCCAGCGCGAGCGGCAGCCCGAGTACACCCGTGGTCGCCTTCGTCAGGTTGTCGGTGCTGACCGGCACGATGATCACCGAGGCGGCGGTGAATGACGCCGGGTTCAGCGCGCCCCCGAAGCGCTCACGGATCACCGCGGTGGTCGAGAAACCGTCGAGCGCGTTCACCGCCGACTGGTTGGGCATGAGCGCATTCGCCGGCTGGATGTTCAGAGTGCCGTCGGTCGAGCCGGCAAAATACAGGTCGGTGGGGTACGGCAGCACTCCCGCCGCCGGGTGAAACAGTGCCGTGTTGCTGGAGGGCTGAGTGACCGGCGTCGTGCCTCCCGGATTGCCGTTCAGCATGGTGAGGTTGGCCGAACCTACGGTGCCATACCCGCCGCCCGAACAACCGCCCGAGAGCAACGCAACCGAGACCATGCAGGCGGCGATGAGTTTTTTCATGTCCCTCGAACTCCTAACCGCGCGGAGCGCGCGCCGTGAGACGGGCGCGGCGGCGATCCGCATTTCTTGTGTCGTGGCTCACCGGCCGTGATCCCTCCCGCCGGTGCTGTTTGAGCGCTTCTGGACGAGGCAAGCTAGAGTACGCTTACGGCAAGAACAGTGGCAAGGTGCGGCAATGTTCCGTGGCAAGGCAGGCAGCCGCGCGGCCGTGCCTGTGAGGCGCGCCGGCCGGGCGCGCGTGCTGCGCATCATCGGGGGAACATGGCGCGGCAGAAAGTTGCGCTTCCCCGCGTCCGCGGCCATCCGTCCGACCCCCGACCGCGTGCGCGAGACGCTCTTCAACTGGCTCGGGGCGCGCACGCCGGGAGTGCGTGCCCTGGACCTGTTCGCGGGCAGCGGCGCGCTCGGGCTCGAGGCGCTGTCGCGCGGCGCATCGCACGTGACGTTCGTCGAGCACGATGAGGCGGCCGTGCGCGAGCTGCGCGCGCGGCTCACCGAATGGCAGGCCGGTGACGCCCGGGTCGAGCGCGCGGACGCCCTGCGCTACCTCGCCGGCGAGGCGCGCCCATTCGACCTGGTGTTTCTGGATCCTCCGTTCGCCTCGGAGCTGCTGAGCGAGGCGGCGCGGATGCTCGAGGAGCGCCACTGGCTTGGCTCCGGGGCGCTCATCTACGTGGAGTGCGCGGCCCGCGCAGGCCTGCCGCCGCTGCCGGCCTCGTGGCGGCCGCTCAAGGCGAAGCAGGCCGGCGAGGTCGGTTATCATCTGTTCGCGCACACTGCGCCGTAGAGCACCGGACACCGCATGAAACGCAACGCCGTCTATCCGGGCACCTTCGATCCCATCACCAACGGCCACCACGACCTGGTGCGGCGCGCGGCCGGCATTTTCGACCAGGTGATCGTCGCGATCGCGGCCAACACCCACAAGACACCGATGTTCCCGCTGGACATGCGCGTCGAGCTGGCGCGCCGCGTGCTGAGCGACCTCACGAACGTGGAGGTGCTGGGCTACTCGGGACTCACGGTCGATTTCGCGCGCCAGCACCACGGCGCGGTGATCGTGCGTGGTTTGCGGGCGCTGTCCGATTTCGAGTTCGAGTTTCAGCTCGCCAACATGTCGCGCCACCTCGACCGCAACTTCGAGACCGTGTTCCTCACGCCGCAGGAGCAATTCACCTTCATCTCCTCGACCCTGGTGCGCGAGATCGCCGTGCTGGGCGGCGATGTGAGTCAGTTCGTCCATCCGATCGTGGAGGCCGAGCTGAAGAAGCAGCGGCGCGTTTGAGGAGGGCGGCTACGCTCGCGTCCACGGATCACGGCCGGCGGCACCAACTCGAGGGTGCGTGGGTGCCGATCGCAGCCAGCGTCGCGGGCAGCCGCATGGCCGTGGATGAGCTGCGGGTGCGTTATCTGCTGCTCGAGGCGGGTGGCTACAGCATCATCGATCGCAGCAACCAGGTGGTCGATGGCGGCTGCTATCTGGTGAACGAGGAGCTGACCCCTGCGACCATGGACATCGTCGGGCGCAGCGGCCCGCACGCCGGGCGCACGATGCGCGCGATCTACGAGTTGCGCGGCGATGAACTCACCGTGTGTTATGACCTGGAGGGCAGGGAACGCCCGGCGAACCTGCAGCCGCAGGACGATCAGCTGCTGCTGCGCATCACCTACGCGCGCGCCGCTATCGTGCTTTAGCTTTCCTGGCTTTCCTGGCGCGCTTGGCGCGTGGCGCGCCAGGCGATGTGCGACGCGCGTGCACCGCCGTCCCCGCGCGCGGCTTCCTGCGCGCCGGCTTCCTGGCCGCTGCGGGACGAGCAGCGCGGCGTCGCTTCTTCAGGCGCGGCAGGCGGATGCGCTCCGCAGGCGCCGGCAGCGTGCCGGCGCGCTTCAGTTCCAGCGCCCGCCACAGGTACCAGGCGGCCGTCGTCCTGAAGGGCTTCCAGCGCTCGCCCCAGAGGGCGAGCGCCTTGGGTCGCGGCATGCGGGCAAGGCCATACGCGGCGCGAAACCCGTTGCGCACTCCGAAGTCATCGACCGGCAGCACATCCGGGCGCCGCAGCTGGAACATCAGCAGCATTTCCACCGTCCAGCGGCCGATGCCGCGCACCTGCGTGAGGCGCGCGACGATCTGCTCATCGGACAGCTGCATGAGCGCGGCTCCATCGGGGACCACGGCGGCGAGCGTCTTCGCCGCGAGATCCTTGAGCGCGGCGACCTTGGCGAACGAGAAGCCGGCGGCGCGCAGGCTCTCCACCGAGGCCTGCAGCACCAGGTGCGGTGTTGGAAACGTGCCCTGACCGCAGGAGTCGATGAGGCGTTTGAGGATCGTGTTGGCGGCGGTGCCATTCAACTGCTGGTGAGCGATCGCCTGGGCGAGTACCTGGAAGGGGTGGCAATCCTCCGGCGGGGCGAGTTTGCAGGGCCCCACGGCGCGGATCAGGCCCCCGAGCACCGCATCCGCCCTGGACAGATGCGCGAGAATTTCCTGGTTCATGCGGGTTACTTCTGGCACGACGGACAATAGTACGTGGAGCGCTGTCCCTGGGTCACCGCGCGCACCGGCGTGCCGCAGCGGCGGCAGGGCTTGCCCCGGCGTTCATACACATACAGCCGCTGGCGGAAGTAGCCCGGCGCGCCATCCGCGCCCAGGTAGTCGCGCAGCGTCGTGCCGCCGGCGCGGATCGCCTGCGCCAGCACCGCGCGCACGCCGCGCACCAGCCGCGCCGCCTCCGCGTGCGACAGGGTCTTTGCCTGGCGCTTCGGTCCGATGCGCGCGCGGAACAGCGCCTCGCTCGCGTAGATATTGCCCACCCCGACCACCAGGCGGCTGTTCATCAGCAACTGCTTGATGGCCACGCGACGCCGCCGGGTCGTGCGCCACAGGTAGTCCGCATCGAAGGCGGCCGTGAACGGCTCGGGCGCGAGACCGGCGAGCAGGGGGTGCTGCTGCGGGTCGCCGCTCGTGTACAGAAGGCTGCCGAAACGGCGCGGGTCGTTGAAGCGCAGCGCGAGCCCCGAATCGAGCACCAGGTCGAAATGGTCGTGGCTCACTCGCGGCGTCTGCGCCGGCACGACGCGCAGATTGCCGGACATCCCGAGGTGCAGCAGCAGGGTGCCCGACTCGAGCTCGAGCAGCAGGTACTTGGCGCGACGTCCGGCGCGCACGATGCGCTGACCGGCCACCTTCTTCGGCAGATTGCGCGGCACCGGCCAGCGCAGCCGCGGCTCGTAGACCTCGAGCGCGACAATGCGTCGCCGCAGCGCGTAGGGCCTCAGGCCCCGGCGCGTCGTTTCGACTTCAGGCAGTTCGGGCAAGCGCGCGCTTGCACGCGGTTACTTGATCTTCGACTCTTTGTAGGCGACGTGCTTGCGCGCCAGGGGGTCGAACTTGCGCACTTCCAGCTTGTCCGGATGCAGGCGCTTGTTCTTGGTCGTCACGTAGAAGTGGCCGGTTCCGGCCGAGGACAGCAGCTTGATCTTCTCGCGCATGGTGGCTCCTAACTTGGCTGCCGCCCTAGAGCTTGTGGCCCTTGGCGCGCAACTCGGCGACGACCTTGTCGATGCCGCGCTTCTCGACGGTGCGCATGCCGCTGGTGGTCAGCCGCAGGGTCACCCAGCGCTTTTCCGTCTCGACCCAGAAGCGCTGCGTGTGCAGGTTGGGCAAAAAGCGCCGGCGCGTCTTGTTGTTGGCGTGGGAGACTCGATTACCCACAGCCGGCTTCTTGCCGGTGACTTCGCAAACGCGGGACATACGCTTTACCTTGAGAGATTTCAGTAACTTGGAATCGAGGAGGGTGCTCCCTCCCGAACCGAACTTTATACCAGCCCGGCGGCGCGATCACAAGCAGGCCGGGTTGCAGGCGGCGCAGGATCAGCGTACGGTGCCGCACCCCCGATGCCCGGCGGTAACTTAGCGCCGCGGGCCTCGGTCCAACTCCAACAAACCAATCCAACCACCTTGGGAGAAACGTCATGACACTCATGACTCGAGTTTTCTGCGCCGGCGGCGCTCTACTCTCGCTCACCGCTCTCGCCACCATAGCCCAGGCCGACGGCCGCGACTGGAACGACGGCCCGGTCGTCAATGTTGCGTCGATCCGCACCGTCGATGGTCATTTCGACGAATACATGCACTGGCTCGCGACCACCTATAGAAAGCAGCAGGACGCGGCCAAGACCGCCGGGCTCATCACCGGCTATCGCGTGATGGTCGTCGAGGCGCGCAGCCCGCAGGATCCGGATATCTACCTGGTGACTGAATACAAGAACTGGGCCGCGCTCGACCGTCTCGGCGGCAAGTTCGATCAGGTCAGCGCCCAGGTCGAGGGGTCCGTCGAGAAAGCCGCTCAGTCCGAAGCGGAGCGGGCAAAGATCCGCACAGTACTGGGCTCACGGACCCAGCAGGAAGCACTGCTGAAGTAACAAGCGGGCACGCTGGCGGGCGCGCCTGACGGCGCCCGCCGGCTGTTTGCCCCGGTCCCGCAGCGCTTAAAGTCACGCCAGGCGCTGACAGAATCAGATAAGTCCATGTTCTGAGAAGGAGAAGCACAGCCCGTCGCCGATGATGAAGTGGTCGAGCACGCGGATATCCACCAGGCCCAGGACCTCCTTCAGACGCCGGGTGATGAGCTCGTCCGCCTGGCTCGGCTCGAGTACACCGGAGGGGTGGTTGTGCGCGAAGATCACGGCCGCCGCGTTGTGCAGCAGCGTCTGGCGCAGCACCTCCCGGGGATGCACTCCGGCGCGGTCGATGGTGCCGCGAAACAACTCCTCAAAGGCGATGAGTCGGTGCCGGTTGTCCAGGTACAGGCAGCAGAAAACCTCGTACGGCCGGTCACGCAGCTGCGCCAGGAGGAAAGTGCGGGTCGCCTCGGGGGCCGCGAGCGCCGGTCCGATGCGCAGCGCCTCGCGAAAATGCCGCCGCGCCAGCTCCACCGCCGCCTTGAGGATCGCGTAGCGAGCCGGCCCGATGCCCGCCTGCGCGAGGCAGCGCTGCGCTTCCGCGTTCAGCAGCTCGCGCAACGAGCCAAAGTCCGCGATCAGACTGCGCGCCAGCTCGACCGCGCTACGCCCCCGGGTCCCGGAGCCAAGAAGCAGCGCCACGAGCTCGGCATCCGAGAGCGCGTGCGCGCCGCGCTCGAGCAGCTTCTCCCGCGGCCGCTCCGCGCCGGGCCAGTGCCGGATGCTCATTACCTTCAGTTCTAACGACTGTGGGCCGCCAGTCTAAGGACCCGCCGCCACGGGGCGGGAGGGGGAGAAAGCCCCCGAAGTGGCACAATTGCCCACATATTCACGCGCTGGTTTGCGCGTTCCGGGAGGCGCGGTGCGATAATTGCCCCGAGGCGAACCGAGTTTCCCATGCAAGGCAAACGCATTCTTCTTGGCGTGACGGGTGGCATCGCCGCCTACAAGAGCCCGGAGCTCGTGCGGCGCTTGCGCGAGCGCGGCGCGGAAGTGCAGGTCGTGATGACCGCCGGCGCGCGCGAGTTCGTGACGCCGACCACTTTCCAGGCGGTCTCGGGGCGCACGGTGCGCAGCGACCTGTGGGATGCGGCCGCGGAGGCTGCCATGGGCCACATCGAGCTCGCGCGCTGGGCGGACGCCGTGCTCATCGCGCCCGCGAGCGCGGACTTTCTCGCCCGGCTCGCCACCGGGCAGGCGGACGACCTGCTGGCGACGCTGTGTCTGGCGACCGAGGCACCGATCGCCGTGGCGCCGGCCATGAACCACATCATGTGGGCCAATGCCGCCACGCGCGCCAACATCGGCACGCTCGCGCAGCGCGGCGTGCAGGTGTTCGGACCCGCCGAAGGCGATCAGGCGTGCGGCGAGAGCGGCGAGGGCCGCATGCTCGAGCCGCTCGAGCTCACCGAGCGGGTGGGCGCGCTCCTGTCCGGGAGCGGCGTGCTCGCCGGCAGGCGCGTACTCATCACCGCCGGTCCCACGCGCGAGCGCATCGACCCGGTGCGTTTCATCAGCAACCGCAGCTCCGGCAAGATGGGCTTCGCCGTCGCGCAGGCGGCGCGCGAGGCGGGCGCGACGGTGGTGCTGGTCTGCGGACCCGTGAGCCTGCCGACACCCGCCGGCGTGACGCGCGTGGATGTCGAAAGCGCCGCCGACATGCTGGCCGCGGTACTCACCGCGCTGCCCGGAACCGACATCTTCATTTCCACGGCCGCGGTCGCGGACTATCGGCCGACGCGCGCCGCCGAGCACAAGATCAAGAAGACCACCGACACGATGGAGCTGGCGATGCAGCGCACTGCGGATGTGCTCGCCACGGTGGCGGCACGGGCCGATCGGCCGTTCGTGGTGGGATTCGCCGCCGAGACCGAAGCGGTGGAGCAGAACGCGCGCACCAAGCTCATGAAGAAGAATCTCGACATGATCGCGGCCAACGAAGTCGGCCACGACAAGGCCTTCGACTGCGAGGACAACCAGCTGATCGTGTTGTCCCGCAACGGGCGCCACGAGCTGGGCCGGGCCGGCAAGCTCACGCTCGCACGCGGGCTCGTTAGCCTGATCGCGGGAGATCTCGCGGCGCGCGCCGGCGCCCGCACGCGCGGCACGGCGCTCGCTTGAGCACCCGCTCTGCCGCTCGCCGCACGCTCAAGGTGCGGATCCTGGATACGCGCATGGGCACGGAATTCCCGCTCCCGGCCTACGCTACCGACGGTTCCGCCGGCCTCGATCTGCGCGCCTGCCTCGCCGCCCCCCTGGTGCTCGAGGCCGGCCGGGCCGAGCTGATCCCGACCGGGATCGCGATCCACGTGGACGATCCGACACTCGCTGCGGTGATCCTGCCGCGATCGGGATTGGGACATAAGCACGGCATCGTGCTCGGCAATCTGGTCGGGCTGATCGACTCGGACTACCAGGGGCAGCTGATGGTGTCGTGTTGGAACCGCGGAGAGCAGCCGTTCACCGTTCGCCCCGGCGAGCGCATTGCGCAACTGGTCGTGGTTCCGGTGGTGCAGGTAGACCTGCAGGTCGTGGCGGACTTCGCAGCGTCCGCGCGCGGCGCGGGCGGCTTCGGCCACTCCGGCCAGCGCTGAAGCTGCGGCACCTACTGCGTGTGGATGGTGTGCAGCGCGCGGTAGCGCTCGATATCGGCCTGGAACTGCGCGCGCAGCGTCGTCTCTTCCTGGGTCTTGACGGCGAGCTCGTGGCCCTGCGCGTTCAGTTCATTCAAGGTGCGCACCAGATTCTCCGCCAGGTCATCCGGCATGCGCCGCGCGTCGGCGCGTGCGCTGTAGGGCTGGAAGCTCAACGCCCGCGTCTGCAGGGTCGCGAGGCGCGTCCGCAGACTCTCCGTGTATTGCTCCGCCGCGGCGCGCTGACCTCTGAGCTGATCGAGGCGCACGTCCCGCAGCGCCTCGATGTCCTTGATCGAGGTATAGGTCGTGATCAGGAAGGCATCGTGCTGCCGCAGCTTCATTTGTGCCGCGCGCTCGCGCGCAACCGTAGCAGCTTGCTCCGGCGTCTTCTGCGCATCGAGGTGCCCGACCTCCACGCCCTGACCGTTGAGGATGGCGCGATCCTTCGAGGCGTACTGCGGCGGAATGTGGTCACCGTAGTGCACCACGCCCTGCTCATCGACCCAGCGGTAGGCGATGCCCTGCTTGGAAGACTGGCTTGGAGCGGCCGCGGCGCACGCGCCGGCAGCGACGAGTGCAGCGCAGGCAAGCAGCCAGCGAAATCGGGGGCACGGGGCGCGGGCGAACATAGGAGTATATTCCTGCGTCAGCCGCGTGGCTGGCAAGTTCACGCGGCGCCGTAGCGCTGCTGATAGGCACGCAGAGCTGTGAGCTGCTCGACAGAAATGCGCACGCCTCCTGCGGGCGGCCGCGACAGGGCCTCGATGAGGTCGGAAAGTGTGACGATGCTCACACACTGAAGGCCGTGCTGCTCGAGCTCCTGCACGGCGCTCGCGGCACCCTGGCCGCGTTCCTGGCGGTCGAGCGCCAGCGCCACGCCCGCCGGCTGCGCGCCCGCGGCGCGAATGATCTCGAGCGATTCGCGCACCGCGGTGCCCGCGGTAATCACGTCGTCCACGATCAGTACCCGTCCTTTGAGCGGCGCCCCCACGATGCGGCCGCCCTCGCCATGGTCCTTGGCTTCCTTGCGGTTGAAGGCGTACGGGACGCTGCGGCCGTGCTCGGCCGACAGCGCCACCACCGTCGCGACCGCCAGCGCAATGCCCTTATAGGCCGGGCCAAAGACCATGTCGAAGCGGATGCCGGAGTGGACGATGGCCGCGGCATAACATTTCCCGAGTGTCGCCAGCGCCTCGCCGTCGCTGAACAGGCCGGCGTTGAAGAAGTACGGGCTCTGCCGCCCGGACTTGAGCGCGAAGTGCCCGAAGCGCAGCGCATCGCGGCTCAGAGCCAGGTCGATGAACGTGAGCTGGTATTGCTGCATGCCCTATCATTGCCTGATGCGTGTCATCACCGTCAACGTCTGCGGGATCCGCTCCGCCGCGGCGAAGGGATTGTTCCGCTGGCTGCGCCGCCAGGACGCGGACTTCATCTGCCTGCAGGAGACCAAGAGCCAGGAGCATCAGCTCGCGGAGCACAAGGTGACCCTGCCGGGGTATCACAGCTTCTTCTGCGATGCCGAGCGCAAGGGCTACGCCGGAGTGGCGCTCTACACGCGACACACCCCGGATCGTGTGGTGCGCGGCTTCGGCGTCACCGAGTTCGACCGCCAAGGGCGCTACCTGGAAGCGCAGTTCGGGGAGCTGTCGGTCGTATCGCTGTACCTGCCCTCGGGCTCCGCAGGCCCGGAGCGGCAGGCCTCGAAATTCCGCTTTCTCAATGCCTTCACGAGGCACCTCGCACGCCTGCGCCGGCGGCGCCGCCACTACATCCTGAGCGGCGACTGGAACATTGCTCACCGCGCCATCGATCTGAAGAACTGGCGGTCGAACCAGAAGAACTCCGGGTTCCTGCCCGCGGAGCGCGCCTGGATGGATCGGCTCTTCGGGCCGGCCGGGTACGTGGACGCGTTCCGCGAGCTGCGCCCCGAGCCGGGGCTGTACACTTGGTGGTCGAACCGCGGGCGGGCGCGCGCCAACAACGTCGGCTGGCGCATCGACTACCAGGTGGTGAGTGACACGCTCGCCGGCAAGGCACGAGCCGCCTCGATATACAAGGAGAAGCGCTTCTCGGATCACGCGCCGCTCATCATGGACTACGATCTATGAGCGCGCCGCGCGCCACCGGCCAGCCGCGGCTGCGCGCGGTGCTCGCGAGCCCCAAGATGCTGGCGATCCTGTTCCTCGGGGCCGCCTCAGGGTTTCCCAACCAGATTACCGAGAGCGCGCTGCAGGCCTGGCTCAAGGACGCGGGAGCCACCAACGTCACCATCGGCGTGATGTCGTACGTGGCGCTGCCCTACCTGCTGAAATTCCTGTGGGCGCCGTTCATCGATCGCTATCCGCTGCCGCTGCTCGGGCGGCGCCGCGGCTGGATGCTGGCGATGCAGGTCGCGCTCGGTGCCACCATCGCGCTGTTTGCGCTGCAGAACCCAGCGGTTGGGCTCGCGCCGATCACCGCCTGCGCGGTCGCTATCGTATTTTTCTCGGCGACCCAGGACATCGCCATCGACGCCTACCGGACGGACGTGTCGCTCCCCAGTGAGCGTGGAATGGCGGCGGCGGCCGCCAATCTCGGCTACCGCTCGGCGTCCTGGATCGCTTTGGCGGTTGCGCTGGTGGTCGCCGATCATTTCGGCTGGCGACTGGCGTTCCTGATCCTCGCCGTCGTCATGCTGCTCTTTGGCGTGGCGACGGTGCGCGCCCCGACGACGCACAACACCTACCAACCGCGCTCGCTGCGCGAGTCGGTGCTTGAACCGCTCAGGGAACTCCTCGGCACGCCGAGCGCGCTCACGCTTCTTGCCATCGTACTGCTGTTCAAAGTCGGGGACGCATTCGCCAACAAGCTGTTCACGCCGTTCATGATGGATGTCGGCTTCTCGAAGACCGAGATCGGGATCATCGTGAAGGCCCTGTTCACCGCGAGCAGCCTCCTTGGGTCGGTGCTGGGTGGGGTTCTCATGGTGCGCCTTGGGCTATTGCGCTCAATGCTCGCCTTCGGCGTGCTGCAGGCGGTGAGCAACCTGCTCTACTGCGCGCTGGCGCTCGCGGGCAAGAGCTGGCCCATCATGGTGGCAGCGGTGACCATCGAACACGTGGCCGCAGCGATGGGCGGCATTGCGCTGGTCGCCCTCATCATGGCGCTGTGCGATGTGCGCTACAGCGCGTTTCAGTACGCACTGTTGTCGGCGCTCGCGCTGCTGCCGCGTTACAGTCTCGGGTACCCGGCAGGCTGGATTGCCGACCACGGCGGCTGGTATGTCTACTACGTGATGAGTTTCGTGCTCGCATTCCCGGGGCTGACGATCGTGTACCTGACCCGGCGCAAGATCGAAGCGCTGGACAGGATGCACAACTAGGAACGGCCGTGACCGGCGACGGCATGCAGCACGCACCGGCATTCGATCTGGAGAGGGTCGTGTGCCGCCTCACGGAGCTCGAGCGCCTGGGCGCGCGGGCCTTCACCATCGGCGCCGGTGACTGGCCGCTCAGGGGCTTTGTGGTGCGGGTGGGCGAGGCGGTGCGCGGCTACGTGAACCGCTGTCCCCACGCCGGTCATCCGCTGAATCTGCTGACGGACCGATTCCTCACGCCCGACGGCGCGCTCATCCTGTGCTGTTCGCACGGCGCGCTGTTCGAGAAGAGTACTGGCTATTGCGTGGCGGGTCCGTGCGCCGGACGCGCGCTCACCCCCGTGGCGCTCGAGATCAGGTACGGATTCGTCCTGCTGGCCGACGGCGTGGACGTGAACGCTCTGGCGCAGGCGGCCTGTTAGCGAGGCGGGCGCCCCGCAGGGCGGTGGATCATTCGAACAGATCGATACCGTCGAGCGAGCCCGCCCGCAGCTCCCGATCTTCCCGCGACTCCGAGCCGCGGCCCTCGTCGTCCGTGGGCTCGACATCGACCGAGCCGCTCCAGTCCTCGGGAGCTTCGGCGGCTTCCAGCCCGCCGTCCTCCCACTGCGTCTCCCAGTCCTCGATGTCCATTTCCTCGACCGTGCCGTCGAAATACTGGATTTCGATGGTGCCGTCATCGTCGTCGAGGGCTACCACCTCGAACAACGCACCGCCGCTTAGGCGATACCAATCGCCGATAGCCGGTTGTTGAGGAGTCGCCATCGTCGCCACCTCCCGCGAAGACATTCCTTGTTCAGCGGATATCCAGTGCGTTCTACAATCGATGTTGCGCTTCGTCTTTGACGCTTTCAAGGACTATCGGGGATTTTGCCGCGGGCCGTCCGTGCGCACAGCATCATGCTCGAGCAGCCACTGAAATTCTTTGTCGTATTCTTCGTGGTCGTCGAACCGATCTCGCTCATTCCGCTGTTCACCGGGCTCACTGCCGGCGCCACCCGCCAGTACAAGCGCCGCATGGCGCTGAGAGCCGTCGGCGTGTCCGCCGTGATCCTGCTGCTGTTCGCGCTCGGCGGGGCGGCGTTCCTTAATCTCATGGGCATCAGCCTCGAGGCGTTTCGCATATTCGGCGGCTTGCTGTTGTTTCTGCTCGCTCTGGAGATGGTCTTCGCGCGCGAGTCCGGCACGCGCACTTCCAGCGGCGAAGCGGCCGAGAGCCGCCGCCGCGCGGATATCTCGGTTTTTCCGCTGGCGTTTCCGTTCATCGCAGGTCCCGGGGCGCTCGCCACCATTCTCCTGTGGTTCGGCCCTCTGCACCTTGCCGCCCAGGCGGCGCTTTTTGGCACGCTGCTGGCCGCGGTGGCACTGGTGCTCGCGATCGCACTGCTGCTGATGCTGCTGGCCGATCCACTGATGCGCGTGATCGGCGTGACCGGCGCCAATGTTGCGGCCCGGCTACTGGGGGTGGTCCTGGGCGCGCTCGCCGTGCAGTTCGTGCTCGACGGACTGCGCCAGGCGTTCGGCGTCAACTGAAGGCGTGGCGACAGTCTCAGGTTCGCCGGAACGCCAGGTCCCAGACCTCATGTCCCAGGCGCTCGCCGCGCCGCTCGAAGCGCGTGGGCGCGCGTTCCGCCGGCCGCGGCACGAAAGCGCCGTCGGCCGCGAGATTCCCAAGGCCCGGCGTTGCCATCAGTGTCGCCAGCATCTCGAGCGCGTATGGCTGCCAGTCCGTGGCGAGGCGCAGCACGCCGCCGTGCGTGAGGCGGCTCACCGCCAGGTCGGCGAACGGGCGCTGGATGAGGCGCCGCTTGTGGTGGCGCTTCTTCGGCCAGGGATCCGGGAACAGGACGAGGATCTCGTGCACGGATTGCGGGGCGACCTGCCGCTCGAAGACCTCGACCGCGTCGTGACAGATGACGCGCACGTTCACGAGCCGCCGCTCCTCGAGCCCGAGCAGCAGCCGGCCGACGCCCGGACGATGCACCTCGACGCCCAGAAAATCCCGCGCCGGATGCGCGGCCGCGAGCGCCAGCAGGTTGTCGCCGTTGCCGAAGCCGATTTCGATGGTGCGCGGTGCGTCGCGGCCGAACAGCGCGCGCACATCGAGCACCTGCATCCCGAACGCGACGCCGTACTTCGGCCATAGCGCCGTGAGCGCGCGCTCCTGCGCCGCCGTGATCCGGCCGCCGCGGATCACGAAGGAGCGGATCGAGCGTGGATGTTCGGTGCCGGTCATGTCTTGCGCGGATCTTACAGCGCGGCAAGCGCGCGCTCGTGGTATAAGCCCGCGCGGTGCGGGCGCGGCCCGCCGGCAAAAGGGAGGCGTGCAATGTCGAAGTGGCGGTCGGTGGGCCTCATTGCCCTGGCGGGTGTGTGCGGCACGGCGTACGCGGACGAGCGCCCGCGCGCAGAGGAACCATCCCATGCGGTCGAGCAGCCTGGCCCCGCAGCGCTTCTCACCTCGCAGCTGTGCAGGATCGACATCAAGGGCGAGAAGAAAGACCAGTGGATGCGGCTGCCGAAGGCGGAGAGCTCGGTCACCCAGCATCGCTTTGGCGTCGGCGGCAAGTCATTCGACTACACCGCCACCGCCGGCACACTGATCATCCGCGACGACGAGGACAAGCCGATCGCCAGCATCGGCTACGTCGCTTATGTCCGGCACGATCTCAAGGGCGGCGGCGCGCGGCCGCTGATGTTCGCGTTCAACGGCGGACCGGGATCCTCATCGCTGTGGCTGCACATGGGCGTGCTGGGACCGAAGCGCGTCGTGGTGTCCGATCCGGGTCCGACGCCGGCGGGCCCGTATCGCACGGTGGACAACGAATTCGGCGTGCTCGACAAGAGCGACCTGGTGATGATCGATCCGGTCGGGACGGGCCTGAGCCACGCGGTCTGCGATCACAAGGACGACGAATTCTGGGCGGTCGATCCGGACATCGATTCCGTCAGCCGCTTCATCGCGCAGTACGTGAGCGACAACAATCGCTGGACCTCGCCGAAGTACCTGCTGGGCGAGAGTTACGGCACCACGCGCGGGGCGGCCATCGTCAACTACCTGCGGGCACGGCGCTCGTTCGCCTTCAACGGCCTGATACTCGTGTCCGTCGCCACCGACATCGAGGCGATATTCGCCGAGCTTCCCGGCAACGACCGGCCCTACGCCGTGTACCTGCCCGGGTATGCCGCGGTGGCCTGGTACCACCACCTGCTGCCCAACCAGCCCGCGGCGCTCGAGCCGTTCCTCACCGAAGTGCGCGCCTACGCCATGGGCCCCTTCGCCGCGGCGCTGCTCAAGGGCGATGCGCTCTCCGATGCCGAGCGCGCGGCCGTGGTTGAGAAGATGCACGAGTACACCGGGCTGTCGGTCGAGTACCTGAAGGCGGCCAATCTGCGCGTGTCGGAGAATGCCTTCGCGCACGAGCTCCTGAAGGCGCAGCGCAAGACCGTCGGCCGCCTCGACGGGCGTTTCACCGGGCCGACCCCGGACCTGCTGGAAAAGGAGACCGACTATGACCCGCAGTCGTCCGCGATCAGCGCCGCCTTTGCGGCGGCATTCCTCGACTACTACCACGGGGAGCTCAAGTTCGGGCAGGGCAGCACCTACCGCACGACCAATTTCACCATCGGTCAGCACTGGAAGTGGGTGCACAAGACCGAACACGGCGAGCAGCCGATGGTCAATTCAGGCGTCGACCTCGCCGAGGCGCTGGTGAAGGATGCGAACCTGCGCGTGCTGGTGGTGAACGGCTACTACGATCTCGCCACGCCGTTTTCCGCGACCGAGTACGTCATGGCGCACCTGGGTCTGCCGCCCGGGCTGGGCGCGCGCATCGAGATGAAGTACTACGAGGCCGGCCACATGATGTACGTGCATCCGCCGTCGATGGCCAAGATGAAGCGCGACCTGGACGCATTCATCGACTCGACCGCTCGGCCATGAAATGGGCGCGCGGCGCGCTTGAACGCTTCCACAACGCGGGCGTAGATTTTCACGCGCCATGACGCCTCTGGATTGGCTCACAGCGGGCACGGCGTTGTTCATCGTCGGGATGGTGTGGCTGCGCACCCGCATGCACTACCGGCGCGGGCGCGAACGCACATCGCTCACCCGCGCCGGCCGCATCTACTTTGCGGTGCTGCTGGGTGTACTCGTGTTGGGCTGGCTCGTGGCCCCCGCGGCCGGGCACGCCCTCTGGCCTGCAGCGGCGAGCACTCCCACGCTCGCGCGCGTCGTGTGGTTTCTCGCCACTTACTACCTCTTCATTCCCTTGCACCGCGCGTTGAGGGCGCAGGGACTTGAGGTATTCAAGGTCCCTGTCGCGCACGTACAGGAGGACGCCTGACCACCAGCGCCTGTGGCAGCAAAGACACGTTCGTGTGTAATATGACCGCACTTACGAAATCCGCCGACAGTCGGGCAGAGTCAAAGAACAAACGAGACGCGTCGGTTGATTGGGCTGACGGCTCGCATTTTTCGGGAGGAATCGACATATGGCGCGCACTCGAGCGAGCTTTATCAGGAGCCTGACACTATCCACCGCGGTTGCCGGCTTCGCAGGACTGCCTTTTGTGGCCAGTGCGCAACAGGTGGATCAGGTAG
>Ga0193733_1000169_pt1 | contig 23155 bp, 23 predicted proteins | sample U1s2metaG_FD_145076 | JGI IMG/M metagenome (GOLD analysis project Ga0193733, IMG submission 145076) | Soil microbial communities from a riparian zone of the East river system, Colorado, United States - U1s2 | ecosystem: Environmental > Terrestrial > Soil > Riparian zone | place: USA: East River...
GCCTCCGGACAACGCCAATCCGCCGGCTGTCGGGATGCAGTCAACATCCATGACCATCAGATCTCGAGATCATTGATCACGCGAGTCTAGTTTGTGCTCAAGGCGGCGCGCTTTTTGGCGCTCCCGCTCACCTTCCGCCTTGTCTCCACTCTCCACCGAGGCATGCCCCAGAAGTTCTTGTTTCGTGGCGTCGCCGGGATCGGTTCTGGCGGGTTTTCTGCATTCTGGAACCGCTTCAAGGTAACGGTGTGTGCTCCGAACAGGATCGGGCAAAGAAACGACGGTGGAATCGAATTACTTGGATCCAGAATAGCCGCTCTGCGAAGTTCTTCTATCGCACTTGCGTTTGAGCCCATGAAGAAAAATGTGACTCCCGCATACAGATGCACCTGGGGATCATTAGGCCTGGCTGGAAGAACTCTCCGAAAGAAATTACCGGCCTCTGCATACTCTTTCTGCTCGAACAATGATCTAGCAAGTGCCGCTTGGACAGTCGTATTGTCAGGTTGGGAATCGATACCGTCGGGTCTGGCGGAAGCTCTGGGGCCGTCTTTTCTATAGAGCTTGACGCGAAGTGCTAGATCACCCCGGCTTTGACGAATTCCGCGAATCAGTCCAAAATTGGACATCTCTCCGATGCTGGCCATTGGCGGTATGGGCGTGCGTGGCCGCTCTCTGACAGAGTGTCGCTGTTTCCTTGGAGTCGGCGGGAGGCTCCGAAGCTTGTGTCTCCATCCCCCAAACCAGCAAGGCACCAGGGCAACAGCAGATAAACCAAGTGCAGCAGGGCACTAGCGGTCAGATAGCCCTGCTGTGGTTGGCGTCCAAGGGGACGTCAGCATCACGGTTGACCAAAGTACCGGAGAGGCCAAGCCGCAGAAGCCGGCAGAGAGAAGTACCGATCAAAAGAGGAATTGATGCTGGTATCGCCATTCATCGCGCTGGTTATGGCCGCTCTGCAGCAGGCTCCAGCGAGCATCGTGCAGAAGACTAGCGGCTGGTGTAGTCCTGCGATAGCAAATGTTGTAGGTAACGTAACGGTGAACTGCGTCGGTGTCGATCCAGGTGCACTCAAACGGCTGAATGCCGATCTTAATCGTAAGAACTTAGAGTTGGCAGATAAGATTCGCGACGCCAACCAGTGGACCAGCCGGTACAAGGAACTCGAAGCACGTCTGAGTAACGCGGGTGATGATAGTGCGCTTTCACGCCAAGCGGAAGAGTACCTACACGAGGGCGAATTAGAAAAGGCGGGCGCGATTCTCGACCAGATCTTGAAAAATGAGGAGAAACAGATCGATCGAACCGCCGCCAATCACTACAACCGTGCGCTGGTGTTCGAATTGCAGTTTCTTCCCTTGGATGCTATGCCCCACAGCGAGAAGGCCTATCGATATCGTCCGGAGGATCTGAAGTATAGCTGGAGTTATGCTGCCCTGTTGCTTGATCAAAAGGATTTCAAGCGTGCCGAGCCTGTGCTTTTGGCAACTCTTGACAATGCTCTCAAGTTCGCCAAGGTCAATCCCGCCGTCTACCAGCTGGATGTCGCCCAAACGCTGAGCGGCTTGGCCATCCTCTACGGCGATACCCAGCGGATGAAAGAGGCGGAGGCAGCCTCCCGGCAGGCGCTAGACATTTATCGCCAACTGGCCAAGACGAATCCCACCGCGTACCAGCCGGATGTCGCCCAGATGCTGAACAACCTGGCGATCCTCTACGGCGATACCCAGCGGATGAAGGAGGCCGAGGCGGCCTACCAGGAGGCGTTGGAAATGCGCCGCCAATTGGCGAAGGCGAATCCCGCCGTCTACCAGGCTGACGTCGCCGAGACCCTGAACAACCTGGCGATCCTCTACGGCGATACCCAGCGGATGAAAGAGGCGGAAGCAGCCTACCGGGAGGCGCTAGACATTTTTCGCCAACTGGCGAAGACGAACCCCGCCGCGTACCAGCCGGGTGTCGCCGGGGCGCTGGGCAACCTGGCCGGCCTCTACTACAAAACCCATCGGGTGAAGGAGGCCGAGGCGGCCTACGGCGAGGCGTTGGAAATACGCCGCCAACTGGCGAAGGCGAATCCCGCCGTCTACCAGCTGGAGGTTGCCCAAGCGCTGAACGGCCTGGGGTTGCTCTACCGCGATACCCAGCGGATAGACGAGGCCGAGGCAGCCTATAGGGAGGCGCTGGAAATTTGTCGCCAACTGGCGAAGGCGAATCCCGAGGCATACCAGCCGCATGTCGCCCAGACACTGAACAACCTGGCGATCCTCTACCGCGATACCCAGCGGATGGACGAGGCCGAGGCGGCCTACCAGGAGGCGTTGGACACGCGTCGCCAACTGGCGAAGGCGAATCCCGAGGTCTACCAGCCGCATGTCGCCCAGACACTGAGCAACCTGGCGATCCTCTACCGCGATACCCGGCGGATGAAGGAGGCAGAGTCGGCCTGCCAGGAGGCGTTGGAAATGCGCCGCCAACTGGCGAAGGCGAATCCCGAGGTCTACCAGGCTGCTGTCGCCTCAACGCTCGGCATCCTGATCCTCTTGCATCTCCAAACCGGGAGCTTTTCGCGAGCAGCCGGGGAAAGTCAGGAACTTGTTAGTATCAACAGAGAACGGTGGAAAGCGAATGCAGGGGTCGCAGCCGACGACTTGGCACAAAGCTTGATCCTAGCCAGTCTGGCCCAGAAGGAGTCACCCTCCGTGTGCCAGTGGGTGCGTGAAGCCGCCAGCGTGGCCCAAAGCCCGCAATTGAGAGAGTTAGCTAATAAGTACGCAGACAAGTGTCCCCCGCCATAAACACTAAGCCTTCGTGGACCGCTTCGACGAAGGCACAAAATCCGCCCAAGCCAATCCCAAGGCGGCGTGCTGGCAGTGTCATGAAGACCATGCGGCAGTCGAGCACACCTTTGTGCAGTTCTATCCGACCTTTAAGCCGCTGGCGAACAAGTTCGGAACCTATAAGCAAGCCGCGGAGAATCCGACTAATTGACCTCGAGGAGAGAGATAGCCGCGCAGCCCAAATGCGGAGGCCCCAGGTGCAGGAGATCACAGGGCGCTGAACGGGCGAAGGAAAGGCGTGACTTAGGGTCTAGAGGCCCGCCGAGCGGGTCCCTTCTTTCCCCTCGCTGAAGCGATTTCATAGCCAACCTATCGGCAGAAGCGCTGCACATCCGGTGGGGGCGGTGTGGGAACCGGATTGCGCGAGGCCACGGGTCACGGTCTTTTCCAAGGCGCGACCTTTGCTTTTCGCTTCTTCTACCCGGCTTCTGCCCAACTCTGCCTCGAGCGCCGCTAGTTCACTGGCAACGGTTTGGTTGCCGGCATCGAAGCTCATCAGTAGCCATACATAAGCCTCGAACTTGTCCGCGTTCACGCCCTGGCCTTGTTTGAGAAGCTCGCCTAGTTGCCGCTGCGCCTGAGCAAGACCCTGCACGGCGGCTCTTCGGAACCAGTCCGCCGCCTTGGGATAATCATTGCGTTCCAGCCTGACCATGCCTAGCAAATACTGGCCAAACGGATCCCCCTGGTTTGCGGATTTCTGCAGCCACAACTCGGCAGCACTCAAATCGCGGGGGATTCCACCGCCTGTGTAGTAGAGCCGTCCCAGCAGCCACTCGGCTAGGCGATCATCCTGCCTGGCAGCCTTCTTGTACCAGTCGGCAGACTGCTGCGAGTCCTGCGAGACGAGCGATCCGGTATCGTAAAAGTACCCCAGCACGACCTGAGCAGGAGGATAGCCCAGTTCGGCCGAGCGACGAAGATACTCCACCGCGTTCACGTCATTGCGGCTGACGCCTGCCCCCATCAGGTTATTCATGCCTTTCTCGTAAAGCTGCGGCGCATTCAGTCCGAGCGAGGCAGTCTGAGCGTAGGTTCCGGAAGTCAGCAGCAGGGACAGCAGGACAGAGGCAGCAATCCGACGCATAGGCACCTTCGAAGCGACCTCTATGATTGGATCGGGGCGCCGGTTCGTCAAGGTACATTGGTTACTGGTCGCTCGTCCCACGGGCGATCGTCACCGCCGCCGGTAATCAGGCGAGGGTTCGACCAATCTGCGATAGACAGCAAACCGAAGGCTGATGCCTGAAGACTATCTTTCAATCCAACCGCACCAAAAAGACCTTTCCTTCATTCGTCCGCGTGTCGCGAGCGACTTCCTCGGCCCGCTTGCGATCATCTTTCAAGACCCGCACCCGGACCCACCAGTCCCCCACCGGGCTGCTGAAGCGCAAGACTTTGGCGGTCTTGTACCGCCGGGAAAGCCGGTCGGCGATCGTGTTTGCCCCGTTCTCGTTCTGGAAGGAACCGATCTGTACCGCCCACCGGCCGCCGCGATCGAACGGAACCGGCGTGCGCAGCACTTCCAGTCGGACCTGGGCTACGCCCACCTGCCAGACATCGGCCTGCTTGGCGGCGGCGAGCGAGAGATCCACAATTCGTCCTTCCACAAAAGGCCCGCGATCGGTGATCCGCACCACAGTTGCGTGACCGGTCTTGAGATTTGTCACCCGCACGGTCGAGCCCAGGGGAAGAGTGCGGTGAGCCGCAGTCAGGCTATGCATATCGTAGATTTCCCCATTGGAGCTGCGGCGGTTGTGATACGGCGCCCCATACCAACTGGCTTTGCCGGTTTCGACCGAGAGCGGCTTCGATACCTCGGGAATGGCGGTGGCGGCTTCGCCAACTTTCTCCTGCGGCCTGGCCGCATCCCGCGGTTCAGGGCGCTGCGATGTGGGTGGAGTGGGCGCGGGAACCGTCGCTTGAGGCTCAACCAGCGGAGGAGGAGGCGGCGGGATGACTTTGGCCTGCTTTTTTCCGCCGCATCCGCTCAGGCCGAGCACGGCGAGTATTGTGGTCAGAGCGCAGACAGTCAGGCGCCCTACCGGCGCGGTGACTTGATCTCGTCCAGGTAGTCGGCCAGCCTTGACATCTTCTCGGCAGCCACCCGCAACGCTTTGGTGGAGTGTTGCCGGACCGCGGGCACGACTTCGTTGTTGAGATAGGCGATGAATTCTGCTGTCTCTTTCTCGATGCGGTCGGTGGCCTCGGCCACGGATTTGTTCACGCGAGCCGAAGCGTCCTCCACCTTACGGTTGAAGTCGTTCATGCTCACAGTGTAGCTGTCAAAGCGCAGGAATGCGCGCCCATCGTTTGCGATGGCAGGTTTCCTCTCATTATTCTCCGCATCCTGTCCGGGGTCAATCGGGGGAGCATGGCTAGTTACACCCTGATCCAGTCGTCCGGTCGTCGGTCTTCCGAGCCTCTACTGTAAAATCACGCCATGGAACATCGCCTGGCGGTCTTGATGCTTTGCGCGATCATGTTGCTCTCCGGTTGCACCGTGTGGCGCGAGCACCAAGTCAGCGATTTCAAGGATGCGACTGGCGGCGAAGGCTTGGAGCGCAGTTTCTGGAGGCAAGTGAAGGCCAAACGGTGGAGCGCGCTGGAAGGGCACCTCGCTGGCAACTACGTTTTGGTCACTCCCGACGGGGGCCGTCTCGACCGGGTTGCCGCGCTTGCCCGTCTGCGCCAATTCCAGCTGGACGAGTGCACTCTCGGCGACTTTCAGACAGAACTCAACACCGAGACGCTGGTCGTGACCTACGCCATCACCATGCGGGGCACGCTCGACGGCCAGCCCCTGCCCACAGACCCGGTCCGCATGATGACGGTCTGGCAAAAGCAAAAGGCGGGCTGGATGGAAATTGCACATTCCGTGCTCGGGCCGCAAAAGAAATAGCCGGCAGCTTGTCTGCTCAATCCCTGATGAAATCGGAATTTACTCAGCAGCTTGACGGCAACGCGCAACGTCGCTGGCGCCGGCGGTTGCTGGCGTGGTACGACCGCAATGCCCGTGAACTGCCCTGGCGCCGGGATCGCGATCCCTATCGCGTCTGGCTCTCGGAAGTCATGCTGCAGCAGACCCGCGTCGGCGCAGTTCTGGAGCACTACCGCCGTTTCCTGCAGCGCTTTCCGACAGTGCAGAAACTGGCCGCGGCGCGAGAGTCGTCAGTGCTGGCGGTGTGGAGCGGTCTGGGATACTACCGCCGAGCCCGCATGATGCATGCTGCAGCAAAGACCATCGTGAAGAAGCACCAGGGGAAATTTCCCGGCACTCTCGCCGGACTGCGCGACCTTCCCGGCATCGGTCGGTACACGGCTGCGGCCATCGCTAGCATCGCATTCGAAGCGCCCGCCGCAGTCGTCGACGGGAACGTCGGTCGCGTGCTGGGGCGTGTCTTCGGAACCAGCCTGATGGAAAAAGACTCCTGGCAGGCGGCGGAAGCTTTGCTCAGCCGCGCCCGTCCCGGAGATTTCAATCAGGCCATGATGGAACTGGGTGCAACCGTATGCCTGCCTCGCCAACCGAGGTGTTCCATCTGTCCCGTGTTCGACCTGTGCGCGACGCGCGGAACTCTCGATCGCCCGGGAAAACCAACCCGGCAAAATCGACGGGAGATCTGCTATGTGCTCGATCGGCGCGAGAGTTCGATTTTTCTGGTGCAGCGGCCGAAACACTCGTCTCTTATGCCGGGGATGTGGGAGCTGCCGGAAGTGCCGGCCGACCACGCGACGGGCCGAGCCAGCCTCACTCTGAGACACTCCATCACGGTGACGGACTACATCGTCCGCGTGATGCAGAGTCCGGCCAAGGGCGGAAGCGGCGGACGATGGGTGCAGAGAGAACGCATCGCGCGGCTTCCGTTAACCGGTTTGACACGAAAAATCCTCCGGCAGGCACAGGTCATCTAAGTAGCAAGTCGGCTGACAGGCCGGTGACGTGGCGGCAACACAAATGCGTAGCACAGGCGACGAAAAAGCGTGGGAGGAAGAGATGGCAGGTTTGAATCCGAGAACTACGGCGCCAGATTTCACTCTGCAAACCATAGACGGAAGGCAGTTCTCGCTGCGCGAGGCTCTGGCCCGCGGGCCGGTCCTAGTCGCATTCTTCAAAATTTCCTGCCCCACCTGCCAATACGCCTTTCCTTTCCTGCAGCGGCTTTATGAGGCGCATGGAAATGAGCGCCTTACCATCGTCGGCGTTTCGCAGAACGAAAAGAAAGACACTGCGGCATTCATCAAGCAATATGGAGTGACTTTCCCAGTTTTGCTCGATGACACGAACACCTACTCGGTCTCTAACGCTTACGGGCTCACCCACGTGCCTTCCATCTTCTGGATCGCGACTGACAGCGAAATCGGGATCTCCAGCGTGGGATGGATTCGAAAAGAAATGGAAGAATTGAACCAGCGTGCCGCCGCGATGTCGGGTGCTGGTCTCATTCCGCTGTTCCACCCGGATGAGCAGGTCGCCGACTTCCGTGCTGGTTGAGGATCGAAAAACTAGCCCGCGGTCGCGGGCCAGAAGCGGACGTCGAACCGCGGACTGATTCCGTGTTACCTGAGTCGGAGGACCCTTACGCAAGCAAAATCTGTCTCGTCGTATCAATGCATTCTTCCGGACATCCGTGCGGTTCGAATCCGCTTCCGTTGAGAACGAAGGGGAAGTCCCTGCTCAGAACAGCTCGAAAAGTTTGGGAACCAGGGTCCACCGTTCGAAGGCCGAAGTCTGACGTCTGATTCCGGCCGTTTGGGTACAATACAAAGCTCTTAGATCCAATGTCATCGGATATCTTGCGAAATTCGATTTGTCACCTTTATGAATAACGAAGACGCCGTAAAACAGGTCCTTTCTGATTACTACAAGGTATTCAGCACACTTGATGTCCAATCCATCCTGACCTACTTTCACCAGCCAGCGCTGCTCATCGGACCGTTAGGGGTGATCGCGATCCCGACTCCGGCCGCGGTGGTTCCCATCTTCGGCCAGGTCATGGAAGACCTTCGGCAACGGAAATATCGTCGGAGTGAATTCAGCCTACAACAGTTCAAACTTCTTAGTGCCACATCGGCATTGGCGGCCGGAGTGGCCATACGGTACAAGGCTGATGATCAAGAGTTGGAGCGGGTGGGCGTTACCTACTTGCTGCACAAAGGAGATGACGGTTGGAAGTTTGCCGTCATGGTGCTACACGATACCGACAAAGTTGCGCCCCGCGAATAATTGGACGTACATGTTGAACCGCAGGGAGGGGGAGAAGTATCCAAAATCTCTAGACTGCTCCGAATAGGGCAACCCATTTTGGAAAAGAAGGTTGAATTGCGGATCCTCTGCTTGGGTTCTGCGCGCAGATGTTAGGACAGATGTTACGACGTTCTATTGGGCTCATCCCCAAATGAGCCGCCATTTTCCAAGAACGCACGGGCCTGACCGCATGTTGTCACGATAGCTTCTCCGAGCCCGAGTACCAGCAGCCTCGTCTGAGAGTCGTTTCCGTGTGCCGCCACTTTCATCTCTTGCAGGTTGTGTATAGTGACTTAGTCCAATCTCATCGCACGAGGAGCCGGTTGCATGCGCAAGAGCCTGATCATCTTGTCCCTTATTTGCATGATCTATGGCGTCTGGGCCCAGAATTCATCCCGCCGGTCGGACTCCGCGACGGCTTTGGTTCATTTCCCACCTGCGGCTATCGCTGCATTTCAGAAAATCGATGCTGAGCGCATCCGCGCCCATGTGCGTTTCCTGTCCCATGATCTGCTCGAAGGACGCGGAACCGGACAGCGCGGCGGCGACATCGCGGCGGAGTACATAGCCACGCAGTTTTCGCTCTACGGACTGAAGCCAGCCGGTGACAACGGCACTTACATGCAGAAGGTTCCCATGGTCGGCATGACGCCCGCGCCGGACACAACTTTTTCACTGGTTCCAGCGAACGGATCGGCCAGGGAATTGAAGCCGCTCATTGAGTACGTTGCCTACGACGAAACTCAACAGCGGGATTCGACCGTGAATGCGGATATTGTCTTTGTGGGTTACGGCGTCGAGGCGCCAGAGTATAAGTGGGACGACTACAAAGGATTTGACGTGAAGGGTAAAGTCCTGCTCATGCTAGTGAACGAGCCGACGTCCGAGGATCCCAATTTCTTCAAAGGCAAGGCGCTGACCTACTACGGTCGCTGGGTTTACAAATTCGAAAAGGCGGCCCGCAAGGGCGCGGTAGGCGCGCTTCTGATCCATAAGACCGACATGGCCAGTTATCCCTGGGACGTGGTGCGCAACTCTAATTCGGGCGAGAAGTCTTATCTCCAGCTTGACGGTTCGCCCAAATTGAAAGTCGCCTCTTGGATTCATCTGGATGCGGCCAAAGACCTGGCTGCCGCGGCAGGCATGGATCTGGACAAAATGATGACCGATGCCCGCTCCCGGGACTTTCATCCGGTGACGCTTCCGGTGAAGTTACAGGCGCACATGGTGAGCAAGGTCCGTCCGTTTGAATCGAACAATGTGATTGCCATGCTGCCCGGCTCCGACGTGAAATTAAAGTCCGAAGCGGTGATGTACACCGCCCATTACGATCACCTGGGCATTCGTCCCGGTATGCCCGGAGACAACATCTACAACGGCGCTGATGACAATGCCACCGGATGCGGCATTTTGCTCGAGCTGGCGCACGCTTTTTCCGGAGCGGCGCAACAGCCGCGGCGATCGATTCTATTTGCGTCAGTCACAGCGGAGGAACAGGGTCTGCTGGGCTCCGAGTACCTGGGGAAACATCCGCCGATTACCGCTGAAAAAGTCACGCTCGACTTGAATTACGACGACCTCCCTCCGCTAGGCTCTCCCGAAGAAGTAGAAGTGTCAGGCTCTGAGCGTACAACGTTCTATCCTACTGTGGAGGCATTGGCCGCCGAATTTCGGCTCGCGATTCGCCCGGACGCGCACCCCGAAGCGGGGCACTATTATCGCTCCGATCATTTCAGCTTGGCCCGCGTAGGCATCCCCGCGTTCTCGGTTAATGAAGGCATCAAGTACAAGGGCCATGATGCAGCGTGGGGCATGCAAAAGGCGAATGAATATAACGAGAAGCACTACCACCAGCCCAGTGACGAATACGATCCCGAGATGGACTTTACCGGTGACGCCGTGATGGCCCGCTTCGGCTTCGCCTTAGGATGGCAGGCGGCCAGCTCGGCCAAACTAGTGGGATGGGAGAAAGGCGACGAGTTTGAGGCGGCTCGAGCCAAGAGCGGCGCAAACTAAAATCATACTGAATCGCGTAGGTCGGACCGGAAGATTAGATCCGCGCCACGCCAAGAAGATTCCGCGTATCGGGAAGGACAGGATCGATGACACATCCCGCCGTGTCTGCACCGCGAAAGTCAGCCTTGCATGGTCTTAAGATGTGGGCTCAGGATGAGCGTAGGTTCGGTGACGCGCTGCACATCGTCCGCTGTGAATCCGGGAGCGATCTCTTCCAGCACTAGTCCAGTGGACGTCACCTGGATCACGGCCATCTCGGTGACGATCGTATTCACCACCTTCACGCCGGTGAGCGGCAGTGTGCATTTTTTCAGGATCTTGGGCTGTGACTCTTTGGTGGTGTGCTCCATGGCCACCACCACCCGGCGGGCGCCGGCTACCAGGTCCATGGCTCCGCCCATGCCTTTTACCATTTTGCCGGGAATCATCCAGTTCGCGAGACTACCCTCCTCATCAACCTCCATGGCTCCGAGCACGCTCAGATCTACGTGGCCGCCGCGGATCATGGCAAACGAGTCGGCGCTGGAGAAATATGCCGTGCCTTTGATTTCGCTGATGGTTTCTTTGCCGGCATTGATCAGATCGCAATCCTCTTCCCCTTCCACCGGATAGGGGCCAATGCCGAGCATACCGTTCTCGGACTGTAGAATCACATCCATACCGGCAGGCACATAGTTGGCTACCAGCGTAGGCATCCCGATGCCAAGATTTACGTAAAAGCCGTCACGCAATTCGCCGGCAATACGTCGCACGATGCGTTCGCGCTTGTCGAGATCTTGGGCGGGTTTGGTCGGAGGAGACATATGCGAATGTTCGGTAGTTCGATGAGGGCGACTTTTCCGGCCACTGATCACTAGCGGCGGCCGACTGCTTTTCTCAGGGTTCGCTTCTCGATTCTCTTCTCATACAGCTCGCCCTGAAAGATGCGCTGCACATAAATGCTGGGCGTGTGCACCATGTCAGGGTCCAGTTCGCCCACCTCGACCAGATTCTCGACTTCTGCAATTGTTACCTTGGCGGCGGTCGCCATCATAGGATTAAAATTCCGCGCCGTCTTCCGATACACCAGGTTGCCCCACTTGTCGCCTCTCCACGCCTTTACAAACGCAAAGTCCGCCGTGAGCGCGCGTTCCATCACGTATTGGCGGCCGTCGAAGTCGCGCGTCTCTTTGTTCTCCGCGACGATCGTGCCCACTCCGGTAGGCGTGTAGAAGGCGGGGATGCCCGCACCGCCGGCGCGAATACGCTCGGAGAAAGTACCCTGCGGCACGAGATCCAGGTCTACCTTGTGCTGCAAAACCATTTGCTCGAGCAGCTTGTTTTCGCCGACATAAGTTCCGATGTGTTTGCGGATTTGTCCAGCGGCGAGCAGCAGACCATTGCCCAGGCCGTCGACGCCGGCGTTGTTACTGATGGTGGTAAGGTTCTTTACGCACTTGCGCACCAGGGCACGAACCAGATTTTCTGGAATTCCGCACAATCCAAATCCGCCAATCATGATGGTGGCGCCGTCGAAGACGTCTTTGATCGCCTCGTCAGCACTGGCTACAACTTTATTCATAAGAAAGGAATTCTAAATGAAAATCGAATAGTACGGAGATAGAGTGAAGCAAACTCAACGACCATCATTTCGTCCGTGGCCTCTGCGCGATCTGTGGCTTAACCACGATTCTTCCTCAGATGATGCGCCCGCTCGAACTCCAGCGCCAGTTCCTTCGTATCCAGATTCTCCCGGATATGGGCCAGGCGCTGCTCCAGCTTCAGCAAGGCGCGCTGGATATTCGTCTTGTTGGTGAGAGCGACGTCGCGCCACATGGAGTATGGACTGCCCGAAATACGCGTCATCTCGCGTAGGGCACGACCACCGGTCTCGAGCAAGGGAGCATCTTCACCAAATTCATCCACCAGGGCCGCGGCCAGGGCAGTGGAGATGAACTGCGGCAAATGGCTGACCCATCCGCAAACGTGGTCGTGCATATCGGCTTCCATGCTGGCCGCTCCCGCGCCTATCTTTTCTACCCAACTCAGAAACTCTCCACTCACCCCTGCAAAAATGTTCTGTTTCGCACTAGGCGTCACAAGCCAGATCGCACCTTGGAAAAGATCAGGATCGGAAGCTTCCACTCCCGTCTGTTCCTTCCCGGCCATGGGATGCCCGCCCAGGAAACGGCGCCCCGTGTCCTTCCCAAAAACCGCAGCCGCGCGGGACAGAACTTCCGCTTTGGTGCTGCCTACGTCGGTGAGCAAAGTCGTCGCCGAAAGAGAAGGTCCGAGACGACCGATCAGCTCAATAATGGCGCCCACGGGCGTGGCCAGTAAAACCACCTGGCTACCCTGGACCGAGGCAGCCGGATCCACTTCGATGTCGTCAACCGCGCCTTTTTCCCGCGCCTGCTTCAACACCGACGCGCGGTCGCAGCCGACGATCCGGCCGGTAAAGCCGCACTTCTTCAATGCCAGTCCAAAAGAGCCGCCAATGAGACCAGTTCCGACGATGGTGATTTGGCGAATTGCCATTTAGGGTCAAGAACCAGTGAAGCGAGACCTGCTACCAAACTTCGCCCCCGGTTTGCGATTCAATTTTTCAAAAGGCCGTTGAGGTCGTCGGGATGGTTGGCGTAGACCAGAGCATCTTCGCGATCGATATGGCCCTGCTTAACCAGTTGCCCGAGGCACTCTTCCAGGCTGAACGAACCTTTGTTTCTCGTAATCGTGATTTCTTGATGGAGGTGTTGCAAGGAGTTGCGACGAATATGCTGTCGGGCTCCATATCCGACCATCAATAGTTCGGCCGCCGGAATGCGACCACCATTGTTAGTCGGAAGCAGAATCTGGGTGAGCACTGCAGCCAGGGCCATTGCAAGTTCTTGCCGGATCGTATTTTGACGTTCGAGCGGGAACGAATCGGAGATCCGGGAAATGGTGTTCGCCACGTCAGTAGTGTGCAAAGTAGACAGAACCAGATGGCCAGTTTCAGCCGCGGCCACGGCGATGCGCATGGTCTCGGGGTCACGCATCTCGCCCACCACAATAATGTCTGGCGCCTGTCGCAGCGCGGCCCGAAGTGCCGTGGGGAAATCCGGCGCGTCTACGCCTACTTCGATTTGCTCCAGCAGGCTGTGGCAATGGATGTGCTCGTATTCAACCGGATCTTCGATGGTGATGATGTGCCGTGCCTCGCGCTGGTTGATCAAATCGATCAGAGCGGCAAGGGTGGTGGATTTCCCCGATCCCGCCGGGCCCCCCACCAGCACCAAACCCCGGGTTAGACGACTCAAGGCCTCCACCGCAGGCGGCAGACGCAGTTCCGCCAGCGAAGGGATCCTGGCGGGCAGGGCGCGAATGGCCGCAGCTGCGAGACTTCGTTCCCGGTGGAGGTTGATCCGAAACCGTCCTATTCCGGCAACCTGATAGGAACAGTCAGCAATGTGCATTTCTCGATACTGCTGTAACCCGTGGGGAGTGAGCGCGGGGACGACGGCGGCCTCTATTTCCGGGCCATCCAGCGTTCCGTCGTCGATAGCTCGCACTTGGCCTTCGAAGCGAATACAGGCTGGCGCGCCAGGAATGAGCAAAAGGTCGCTGCCCTGTTGTGCCATCAGTGTCGCGAGCCATTGATCGAGCTGGGATGGAGGCGGCGACGAGACTTGTGTCTTGCCGCCGTGCCCCATTTCTGGACCAACAGGCTCGGTATTGGACTGACTATCCATGGGAGAAATGACCCGAGCAGCCGACGAAATCACGCCACTTTGCGTCCCACCGCGGGCGCGATCATACGCAATTCGTCCATCAATTTCGCGAACTGCTCGGGAAAGAGCGATTGCGCGCCATCGGAAAGCGCCTTGTCGGGGTCATGATGGACTTCGATCAGCAGGGCGTCAGCACCGGCTGCCAGCGATGCCCGGGCCATGGGCGGTACCTTGTCCCGCAGCCCCGTGCCATGCGACGGATCGGAAGTCATGGGCAGGTGCGAGAGTTTTTTGATAATCGGAATCGCCGAAACATCAAGGGTGTTGCGGGTATACGTCTCGAAGGTGCGGATACCGCGCTCGCACAAGATCACTTCGTAGTTTCCGCCCGCCATAATGTATTCGGCTGAGAGCAGCAACTCCTCGAGCGTGGCCGCGATGCCGCGCTTGAGCAGGACAGGCTTCTTAACCTTCCCCAGTTCACGCAACAGATTAAAGTTCTGCATGTTGCGGGCGCCCACCTGGAAGATGTCGATGTAAGGCAGCATGAGCGCGATCTGCGAGATCTCCATGACCTCGCTGATGACCAGCAAGTTGAACTGGTCGCCGGCCTCGCGCAACAACTTGAGCCCCTCCAATCCCATTCCCTGAAACGAATAGGGGGAACTGCGCGGTTTGAAAGCGCCGCCGCGAAGCACGCGAGCTCCGGCCTTGGCCACCAGTTCGGCCACGGTGAATAGCTGCGCGCGCGATTCCACGGAGCAGGGACCAGCCATCACCACCACCTGGTCGCCACCGATCTGGACTCCTTTGGGAAGGTCGATGATTGTCCCCTGCGGACGAAAACTGCGCCCTGCCAGCTTGTAAGGCGCGCTGATGCGGTGAACGTGTTCCACCCCGGCAAGGACTTCAAGATTGCGGGTATCGAAATCAACTCGCGCGCCTACCGCGGCCAGTACCGTCTGCCGCTCCCCAGTGGTGCGATGTACGGAGAAGCCCATCCGGATCAGATGTTCCACGACCTGTTGGATCTGCTCATCCGTCGCTGTGTCTTGCATGGCAACAATCATAGTGGGTCAATCGGCATCTCTCGTCTGTCTTAAGCCGTCAGGAAATCACACAGTTCGCTTCGAATCGAAGCCTGCTGACGACCGACAACGGACGACGGACGACCGTCCTCAATCATTCACGTCGTTGTCCAGCTCCGTATCGCTCCCGCCTCCCCTGGTGGTCTCCGGCGCAATCTCCTGCTGTTGGATCTGACGCATCACATCCATGATCCGCTCATAAATCCGCAGTAGGTCGCGATCTGGCAAGGGACCAGCATTGCAGCTGCGCACATTGCTGAAGACATTGCGCTCTCGGTCAGGCTCGTAAATCGGCATGCCCGCGCTGCGTTTCAGTTTACCGATCTCATGGGCTGCATGCGCCCGCTGGCTCAACAACTCCACCAGCTCGCGGTCAAGGTCGTCGATCTTCTTCCGCCAGTCGAAAATGTCCATGAGAGCAGCCGTCGGTCATCAGCCTTTAGTCGTCGCCGTCCAGCACCTATGCTTTGGCCGTTACTCGCCAGAGGCTGTCCGCCATTTGCGGTGGAAGAAATTCTTCGCTTCTCTAGTCAACTTGGCGCGGGAGTGCTGACGACGAACGACTGACGACCAAAAGCTGCTTTACAAATTGTGCCACACTCTCAGCTTCTTTGCCCGGATTGCGCTCAATGCTTTGCACAATCGCGCTGCCCACCACTGCCGCGTCGGCAAAGCTTCCCACGGCGCTGAACTGTTCTGCGGTGGAAATGCCGAAGCCGACCGCCACCGGCAGCTTAGTATACTTGCGCAAACGCCTCACCAGCGCGGGCGCGTCTTCGGGCAATTGTTGGCGAGCGCCTGTCACCCCGGTTCGCGAAACCGCGTACACAAATCCACTGGAGAGCTGGGCAATCTTCTTCAACCGCTCGTCCGTGCTGGTGGGAGCAGCCAGAAAGACTGTGGCCAGCGCCCTTTTTTCCATCTCCCGCAGGTAGTCGTGGGATTCTTCCGTCGGCAGGTCGGTGATCAAGGCGCCGTCGACGCCAGCGTGTTTCGCCGCGGCGCTAAACCTCGCCAATCCCATCCGCATGATCGGGTTCAGGTAAGTGAAGATGATGAGCCCCGCCTGGGAACGCTGGCGAATTTCCTGGGCCAGCACCAGTACCTGCTGCAGCGTAGTCCCGCCCCGCAGCGCTCGTTCGCTGGCGCGCTGGATCACGGGCCCATCCGCCACCGGATCACTGAAAGGAACGCCCAGTTCAATCACGTCAGCGCCGGCTTCAATGGCCGCGAGCGCGATGTCTCGCGAGGTCTCTAAATCAGGATCGCCGCAAGTGAGATAGGCGACCAGAGAGGGACGATTTTGGAAGCACAAAGGCATGGTTGAGGCGAAAGCAACAAACAATGACTAAATTCCCCAATCAAGGTCCTCAGAACTTAATCCAACTTCAGGTGTTCGCGCAGAATCCCCATATCCTTGTCTCCACGCCCCGAAATGTTGACGATCACCAGATCGGACTTCTTCATTCGGGGCGCGCGTTTGATCAGCTCAGCTACAGCGTGGGCAGACTCCAGCGCGGGAATGATGCCTTCGGTTTGCGCCAGCAGAGTGCAGGCGGCGAGCGCTTCCGCATCCGAGGCCGAGACGTATTCCGCCCGGCCACTATCTTTGAGCCATGCATGCTCGGGGCCAACCGAGGGGTAATCAAGACCGGCTGAAATCGAGTGCGTCAAAGAAATTTGTCCTGCCGCATCCTGCAGCACATACGAGTAGGTACCTTGCAGCACGCCTGGCGATCCGCCACTAAAACGGGCGGCATGGTCGCCCAAACGCGAGCCTCGCCCGCCGGCCTCGACGCCGACCAGTTGCACGTTCTTGTCCTTAATAAATTCGTGAAAGATGCCAATCGAATTCGATCCTCCCCCGACACAGGCGATGATGGCCTTTGGCAATTTGCTCTCAGCCCGAAGAATTTGTGCGCGGGCTTCGCGCCCTGTCACCTTGTGAAAGTCACGCACCATGCTGGGATAGGGATGGGCGCCGAGCACGCTCCCGAGAAGGTAGTGGGTGGTGCGCACGTTGGTCACCCAGTCGCGCATGGCCTCGTTGATGGCGTCTTTTAAAGTGCGTGAGCCGGAGTTCACACCGCGCACCTCCGCACCCAGCAGTCGCATACGGAAGACGTTCAACTCTTGACGCCGCATGTCTTCCGTTCCCATGTAGACGACACATTCAAAGCCCAACAGAGCGCACACCGTAGCCGTCGCTACACCGTGTTGCCCGGCGCCGGTTTCGGCGATGACCCGATGCTTGCCCATGCGCTCGACCAGCAGCGCCTGTCCCAGGCAGTTGTTGATTTTGTGGGCGCCGGTGTGAAGCAGGTCTTCCCGCTTCAGATAAATTTTGGCGCCGCCCAATTTCTTGGTGAGGCGCTGCGCGAAGAACAGAGCCGTGGGGCGACCGGCGTAGGTGCGCAGCAGTTCGTCCAAACGGTGCTGGAAACTGCGGTCGCGCTTGGCTCGCTCGTAGTGCTGCTCCAGATCTTCCAGGGCCGCCATCAATGTCTCGGGAACATAGCGTCCGCCATAGACACCAAAACGCCCAACTGAACGCAGACTTCCTGCTGTACGCCGGGGTTGGATTTTCGCCGTTGCCATGCTCAGTTCTTCTTTTCCGTCTCCCGGACGGCTTCTACAAAGGCACGAACTTTGTCAGGGTCTTTCTTCCCGGGGGAGATTTCAACGCCCGAGGCAACATCCACACCCCATGGCTTCAGAATGCGGATTGCCTCGGCGACGTTGCCGGGATTAAGTCCGCCGGCGACCACAACTCGCCCGAGGCCCGCTACCACCCCAAGGTTCGACTGGCTCTTCTCCCAGTTGAAAGTATTTCCGGTGCCGCCGTAGTTCGACGAGTTGGCCGCATCCACCAGGAAGGCGTGCACCACATCGTGACCCCACATCATGGCGTAACCTTCTGGTTTCGGATGATGCATCGAAATACCCACGATGACCTTGAGATGCGGCCGGCGCTTCACAATCAGATCGGCGACATGCGGATCGAGGCTATCGCCATGTAACTGGACGGCACTCAGGCCTGCTTCATCAGCCTGTGCACAGATCGAATCTTCGGTCTGATTCACGAAGACGCCGACTTTTTCGATCCTCCCGGGCAGCTTTCCAATAATCTTTCGCACCGTCTCCGGATCAGTCTTCCGTGGGCTCCCCTCATGAAACACAAAGCCCAACGCATCGGCACCGGCATCGGCAGCATTCAATGCGTCTTCCAGATTCGTGATTCCGCAAATTTTTGTCCAGGTCATGAACCACAGTTCCCGGTTCTTAGTTGAGACTTCTCAGAAGGTGAGCTCCTAGCTCTGCGCACTTAGCTGCGAGCGCTCACGTTCCACCTCCGCCAACAGCGACCGCAGCGCTTCGCCCGGCGACGCCGCTCTCATTAGAAACTCGCCGATCAGGAACGCTTGATATCCGGCACTGCGCAACCGGGCGATGTCCGTCCCCTTCTCTAGGCCGCTCTCGGCCACGCCAACCACATCCTTCGGAATCATTGCCGCCAGCCGGAAAGTAACTTGCGGATCCACTTCGAAGGTTCGCAAGTTGCGATTGTTAATTCCGATTAGGTCGCAACCCGCATCCACCGCCCGTCGAAGTTCTGCTTCGTCATGGGCCTCGCAGAGCACATCCAAACCCATGGCGCGGGCCTTCGCCGTCAAGGTAATCAATTCGGCTTGCGACAGCACGGCCACAATTAGCAGGATCGCATCGCCAGCGTAGGCCCGCGTCTCCAATAGTTGAAACTCGTCCACGATGAAATCCTTACGCAGGCAGGACAGCTTCGTGCTCACCGAGGCGCGTCGCAAATTCTCCAGCGATCCTTGAAAGAACTCTTCTTCAGTCAGCACCGACAAGGCCGCAGGTCCAGCCGTTTCCAATTCTCGGGCCAACTGCCCGGGATCAAAGTTGGCGCGAATCAGTCCGCGAGATGGGGAAGCCTTCTTAAGTTCCGCGATGACGGCTATTCCGGTACGGCTCTTGGCGGCCAGCCCTCGCCGAAATCCGCGGGGGACATGTTCTTGTGCCCGCCGCTCGAGTTCACGAAGGTCCACCGAGCGCTTCGCATCAGCGACTCGGCGGCGCGCGGCGGCGACGATCTCGTCAAGGCTCGAAACCATAGCGAATCTGAAGATTATACGGGAACAACGGGCATGAAAGAGAACGGCGCCGCGGCAGGCTGAGCTGATCTTTGCCGCGGCGCCGAAAGTCCAAATACCAAGGTCGGCACCATCATTCCGTGGAGAATTTGAAAATCGTCTGCGAATGGAATGTTTTTCCCGGGCGCAGGATGGTTGAGGGAAAATCGGGATGGTTCGGGGAATCCGGAAAATGCTGCGTCTCCAGGCAAAATCCGTTGCGCAATTTATAGGGGTGCCCCTGCTTACCGCTGATGGTTCCGTCCAGGAAGTTGCCGGAATAGAACTGCACCGCAGGTTCGGTCGTATAAACTTCCAGCACCCGCCCGCTGGTAGGTTCATGCGCTCGGGCGGCCAGCGTTAGCCCTTCACCTTTCCGGTTGATCACGAAATTGTGATCGTATCCGCGTCCAACCACCAGCTGTTCGTAGTCGTCGTTGATGCGAGCACCAATCGTAGTGGGCTTGGTGAAATCCAGCGGCGTTCCCTGCACGGCGCGAAGTTCGCCGGTGGGGATCAGGGTCTTATCCACGGGCGTGAATCGATCGGCATTGAGCATCAGTTCCTGCCCAAGAATGTCGCCGCTGCCTTCTCCCGCCAGGTTGAAATAACTGTGCTGCGAAAAATTAATCGGCGTAGCCTTGTCAGTGGTCGCCTCGTAATCCAGCATCAGCTGGTTTTCATCCGTCAACCTGTAACTGACCTTGACCTTAAGGTTGCCGGGGTAGCCTTCCTCGCCGTCCTTACTTAGATAGCTGAATGAGACTCCAATTCCTTTTGCGTCCTTAAACTCCTTTGCTTCCCAAATCACTTTGTTAAAGCCAACCATGCCTCCATGCAGCGAATTCGGGCCGTCATTCTTGGCCAGCGTGTATTTCACGCCATCGAGAGTGAAAGAGCCATTGGCAATCCGGTTGGCATAGCGTCCCACAATGGCCCCGAAATAGGGTGGATTCACCAGATATCCGTCCACCTGGTCGTGGCCGAGAACGACATCGGCCATCTTGCCGTTCTTGTCCGGCACGCGCATGGACACGATGATTCCGCCATAAGTCATGGCGCGTACTTCCATGCCATTGGAATTGGTTAAGGTATACAGATCGACCGGCCTCCCGTCCCCGGTTTTCCCGAACGCCTCTTTGCGAACCTGGCGCTTGCCTTTTGCCGGGGCAGCGTCTCGCGCCAGAGCGGCGGAAACAAAGACTACCAGCAGGAAGAGGTGAAAAATAATTGTTTTGTGATTCATCATGGTTCCTGGTCCGGCAGGAATACGTTTACTCATCGGCCCATAGAGGTTAGCACGCTCCACGCCCGCCGGAGATAAATTTCACATTTTCCGGCCGCACGGCGGGCGTTGTCGCCCTGCCGCTGCGCTCTTCTATTATTGCGGATCCTAAATCGATTGTGAATCTTAAATCGGGCTTACGACGTCGATACCTTGGTTCCGCGTAGGAACCTTTTCTGCCCTTTCGGGTCCCCATTCGCCCCTCGGAAGCTCTTACAATAAGGATTATGGTTTCTCGAGTTCCTCTTTTGCCGCTGGTTTTCGTTCTTATATCCGGGGTTTTGCTCTGGGCTGATACCGCTGCGTTCGATCTGGCGGGACCCAAAATAGAAGTAAGGGTGACCCGCGCGGGCAAAACTCTGCCCATATCCAAGGTTCCGAACCTGCAAGCCGGCGACCGACTCTGGATTCACCCCGACATGCCCGACGCGCAGTCCGTGCGTTTCCTGATGATCCCGGTATTCCTGCGCGGCTCGACCAATCCCCCGCCCGAGTCCTGGTTCACAAAAGTGGAGACCTGGAACAAGCACGTGCGCGAGGAAGGCATCGTAATCACGGTTCCGCAAGGGGCTCAGCAGGCGCTTATTTTCCTGGCTCCGCAAACTGGGGGCGATTTCAGTACATTGCGCGCCACCGTACAGGGCAAGCCGGGAGCTTTCGTCCGCGCCTCGCAAGACCTGAACCAGGCCAGCCTGGACCGTTCTCGTCTCGACAAATACTTGAACGCCGTCAAAGAAATGTCCAGCAGTGATGCCACCGTCCTGCATGATCGCTCCGTGCTCCTGGCCCGGAGCCTCAACATCAAGCTGGATAACGATTGTTTCTATAAGCCACGGCAGCAACAGGAATCTTGTCTGACCCAGAATACCGATCATCTGGTGCTCGACGACGGTCACAGCCAGTCCATGGTGGCGGCGCTCACCACTGGCAGCGGACCTGATCTCGTCGGGCAGCTTAGTTCCACCCGATTAGCTGGTGGCGGTGCTTATAGCCCGTACGTGGGTGCGGTCGTGGATCTGGCTAAAATGATGGAAAGCTTCCATACTCCGGAGTACCGCTACATTCCGGCGCTGGCTTTGCCCCACCGGGATGAGCTGAATTTAAAGCTGAACAATCCACCCTCGTTTCGCAAGCCAATGTCGGTCATGGTACTAGGTCTGCCGGCGGTGGAAGCGCCGCAACTTCCCCCGCTCCGTGCAGTGGATGCAAATCAGGTCCTCTGTCTGGAAAAATCTTCGCCGCTGCTGGCAGCCGAAGGCGCCCCGGTGGTTTTTTCGACCGACTATGCCCACGATCTGGTATTGCACATTCCCGACAAATCAGGCCATGCGATCGACCTGCCGGCTACCACTGATGCCGCCCGTGGCGGTTTTGCCATCGAAACGCACTCGATTTCGCCCGAGAAACTGGAGCGCGAGGTCATAGGAACCATCCGCGGCAACTGGGGGTTCGACTCTTTTGAAGGTCCGGCTTTTCACCTGCAGAACTCTCACCCCGCAAGCTGGACGATCGCCTCCGCGGACGAAAGCGCACTAATCGTGGGCCGCGAAAACACCATTCATTTGAAATCGGATGCAACAGCCTGTGTGGACTCCGTCACCTTGAAGAATGAGCAGGGCAGACCGATCAAGGCCACCTGGAGCTCGGCCGCTGCCAATGATCTGGAACTCAAGGTGCCGCTGAAAGATGAAAGCCCGGGAAAGATCAGGATGCTGGTACAGCAGTACGGCGCCGGCAAATCCGACGAGGCTGAACTGCACAGCTATGCCGAAGCTGCGCGTCTGGACAAGTTCACCATCAACGCCGGCGACTCTCAAGCCGCGTTAGTCGGAACCCGGTTGGACCAGGTGGCGGCGATGGAGTTAAATGGCATCCACTTTGCTCCGGCGGAGCTTTCTCGCAAGGACACGAAAGATGAACTCCGCCTGTCCACCGATGCCAAAGATATTTCCACTCTGCATGCTGGTGACAAAGTCACGGCCCGCGCGAACCTCAAAGACGGCCGCGTCTTGAACCTGGAAGCAATCATCAATCCCCCTCGTCCGAAAGTGACGTTGCTCAACAAGAGTGTACAACCCGGGCCGTCCCCCTCTGCGATTCAGCGGGGCAATCAGGACGAGTTGCCTCAGGATGGAAAGCTGTTGTTTTTCTTGAAAACCGAAATCCCCGATACATTCTCACGTACCCAGAAGATCGAAGTGGCCACGGTGGACGCCTCGTACGATGTTTCCCTGAGTCTCGAGGATGGCAGCCTGGTCGCGCAGGATGCTCATATCGTGATGGCGACCCTCGACCCGCTCAAGAGTCTCGGACCTTCCGCCTTTGGCCCGCTCCGTTTTCGCGCGGTGGACGGCAATGCGACGGGTGACTGGCAACCGCTAGCCACCCTGGTGCGGTTTCCGGCGCTGAAAGAAGTGCACTGTCCGGAGAGTCCAGACAAACAATGCGTCCTTAGCGGAGCCAATCTGTTCCTGATCAGTTCCGTTGCGTCGGACCCGGAGTTCAAACACTCGGTTCCGGTCCCCGAAGGGTTTGCGGACTCTACATTGAGCGTGCCTCGTCCCGAAAACTCTTTGCTTTACGTCAAATTGCGGGACAATCCATCTTCAGTCAATCCCGCGGCCTTGCCCATATTGCCGGAACAACGGTAGCGTCCGCCATCAGACCAGCGACGAAGTCATCCGCTCGGAGAGCCTAGTTATCTGCTAGGTTTCCTGAGTCTGACCGAAGGGCGAGTTCCGGGCACTCGAAAAACTTCCCGGAGGGCCTTGCCTGGTATCGTATTTTGGTAATACTCTAGTTATTACGCCAGACCATGAAGAGAAAATTTCTGCGGACACT
>Ga0193733_1000170_pt1 | contig 23089 bp, 23 predicted proteins | sample U1s2metaG_FD_145076 | JGI IMG/M metagenome (GOLD analysis project Ga0193733, IMG submission 145076) | Soil microbial communities from a riparian zone of the East river system, Colorado, United States - U1s2 | ecosystem: Environmental > Terrestrial > Soil > Riparian zone | place: USA: East River...
GGCGACAGAAGGCAGCGTGATATGCGACAGAAGGCAGCGTGATATGCGACAGAAGGCAGCGTGATATGCGACAGAAGGCAGCGTGATATGCGACAGAAGGCAGCGTGATATGCGAAGCAAGGTGACCACTTTCTTCTTCCCCTCCTTACTTAAGGAGGGGCGCCGGCCAACGGCCGGCGGGGTGGTTGCGGGTTTGGGCGCAGAAATCACCACCCCGCCCGCTGCGCGGGCACCCCTCCTCGACGAGGAGGGGAATTACAGTTGCGTGCGCCGATGACCAAGCGCATCGAATCCGTCAACGCCTTCGTCGTCAAGTTCGCGAACGTGAACGGCTCGGGCTCGGCCTCGGCCAACGAGCTCTTCGCGAAAGCCATCCTGCGCATGGGCGTGCCGGTCAGCCCGCGCAACATCTTCCCCTCGAACATCCAGGGCCTGCCCACGTGGTACGAGGTGCGCGTCTCGGAATCGGGCTGGCTCGGCCGGCGCGGCGGCGTCGACCTCATGGTCGCGATGAACCCGCAGACCTGGGACGCCGACGTGAAGGAGATCGACGCCGGCGGCTACCTTTTCTACGACAACACCAAGGCCCTGCCGAAGTCGAAGTTCCGCGACGACATCAACGTGGTCGGCCTGCCGCTCACCGAGATCTGCAACCAGGCCTACACCGACGCGCGCCAGCGCCAGCTCTTCAAGAACATCATCTACGTCGGGGCGCTCTCGGCGCTGCTGGACGTCGACCCGCTGGTGATCGCCGAGCTGATCGGCGAGCAGTACCGGGGCAAGGAAGCGCTCCTGAAGCCCAACTTGAACGCACTGCAGCTCGGGCGCACCTACGCGCTCGAGCACCTGGATTGCCCCTTGGGCATCCGCGTGCGCCGCCTGAAAGGCGAGGCCAACGCCGTCGGCGAGAAGATCTTCATCGAGGGCAACGCCGCCGCGGCGCTCGGCTGCATCTACGGCGGGGCGACCGTGTGCGCGTGGTACCCGATCACGCCGTCCTCCTCCCTTGCCGAGGCCTTTCAGAAATACTGCTCGAAGCTGCGCGTGGACAAGGAAACGGGCAGGAACAGGTTCGCCATCGTGCAGGGCGAGGACGAACTGGCTTCGGTGGGCATCGCCATCGGGGCGGGCTGGAACGGCGCGCGCGCCTTTACCGCGACCTCGGGGCCGGGCATCTCGCTCATGCAGGAGTTCATCGGGCTCGCATATTTCGCCGAGATCCCGGTCACGATCATCGACGTGCAGCGCGGCGGGCCTTCGACCGGCATGCCGACGCGCACGCAGCAGTCCGACATCCTCGCTTGCGCCTACGCGAGCCACGGCGACACCAAGCACGTGCTGCTTTTCCCCGAGGACCCGCACGAATGCTTCGAGATGGCCGCGCAGGCGCTCGATCTCGCCGAGCGCCTGCAGACCCCGGTTTTCCTCATGACCGATCTCGACATCGGCATGAACCAGCGCCTGTGCAAGCCGCTCCAGTGGGACGACAGCCGCCGGTACGACCGCGGCAAGGTGATGACGGCCGAGATGCTCGACGCCGGCAAGGAATTCGGGCGCTACCTCGATGTGGACGGCGACGGAATTCCGTTCCGCACCTATCCCGGAACGCACCCCTCGAAGGGCGGCTACTTCACCCGCGGCACCTCGAAGAACGCCTACGCGATCTACTCGGAGCAGGGCCCGGATTACAAGGCCAACATGCAGCGGCTCCTGAAGAAATTCGAGACGGCGAAGACGCTGGTGCCCAAGCCCATCCTGAACGCGTCCAAGGAGCCGGCGCGCTTCGGCGCGATCTACTACGGCTCGACCGGCCCCGCGATGGCGGAGGCGCTCGACGCGCTCTCGCGGCAGGGGATCTACGTGAACGCCCTGCGCCTGCGCTCGTTCCCGTTCCAGGACGAGATCTTCGACTTCGTCGCCTCGCACTCCAAGGTGTTCGTGATCGAGCAGAACCGCGACGCGCAGCTGAAGACGCTGCTCGTGAACGACGCGGGGATCAACCCGGCGAGCCTGATCTCGGTGCTGCACTACGACGGCACGCCGATCACCGCGCGCTACATCACCGCCGAGATCGCCGAGATCGTCGCGGCGCTGAACGTGCGCCCGCTCGTCAAGAAAGACAAGGACAAGGCCGCATGAGATCAGAGGCAATGAGATCAGAGGCAAAGCGTTCGTCTTTTTCCCCTCCTCGCATGAGGAGGGGTGGCGCGAAGCGCCGGGGTGGTGTTCTATGACCTACCTCGCCAAGCCTACGCTCCATCACCCGACCCTCCCGAAGAACAAGGTCGGCTACACCCGCCGCGACTACGAAGGCAAGGTCTCGACGCTGTGCGCCGGCTGCGGGCACGACTCGATTTCCGCCGCGCTGATCCAGGCTTTCTTCGAGCTCGATATCCTGCCGCACCGCGTCGCCAAGCTCTCGGGAATCGGCTGCTCGTCGAAGACTCCGGATTATTTCCTCGGCAACTCGCACGGCTTCAACACCGTGCACGGCCGCATGCCTTCGGTCTTGACCGGCGCGAACCTCGCCAACCGTGAGCTGATCTACCTCGGCGTCTCGGGCGACGGCGACTCGGCCTCGATCGGCCTGGGGCAGTTCGCGCACGTCATGCGCCGCGGCGTGAACATGACCTACATCCTCGAGAACAACGGCGTATACGGCCTGACCAAGGGCCAGTTCTCGGCGACCGCCGACGCCGGCTCGAAGTCCAAGCGCGGCGTGGTGAATGCTGACGCGCCGGTGGACACGGTGTCGCTCGCCCTCATCATGGGCGCGACCTTCGTCGCGCGCAGCTTCTCGGGCGACAAGGCGCAGCTCATTCCCCTCGTCAAGGCCGCAATCGCGCATGAAGGGGCAGCCTTCATCGACGTCATCAGCCCTTGCGTCGCGTTCAACAACCACGCCGGCTCGACCAAGAGCTACGACTACGTGCGCGACCACAACGAAGCGGTCAACCGCCTCGACTTCTGGCCCTCGCGCGAAGCCATCAACGTCGAGTACAACGAAGGCGACGCCATCGAAGTGCCGCAGCACGACGGGTCCATCATCCGCCTGCGCAAGACCCACCCCGACTACGACCCGACCGACCGAGTGCAGGCGCTCGAATACGTCGCCCACCACGCCGCGAAAGGCGAAGTAGTCACCGGCCTGCTGTACCTCGACACCAACTCCGAAGACCTCCACGCCCACCTCAATACCGTGGAGACCCCGTTCAACAAGCTCTCAGAGAAGGAGCTGTGCCCGGGGGCGGGGATGCTGGAGAAGATAAACGCGGCGTTGCGGTAGCGTTGTCGTTCTTGCACGGCGGTGACAGGGGTTCAAATCCCTTCGGGTCGCCATTCCGATGGACCTTCGGCGGCGGAGCGCAAGGCGCTCCCTGTGCCGTTCCCGCAACCGCACTTGCAAGGCGAGGGCGCCACGCGCATGATTCTCCGGAGGGAATACATCGCCCGTTCCGATGTTTGCCCGGACAGCGCGCAAGGGTCCCTGGCGCTTGTTCCCGACCTACCTTTCAAAGGAGGGTTCGATGAAAGCCACAGGTATTTTTCGCCGGTGGGTTCCCGTAGTGGTGGCCGCGGCGGCGCTCGGCCTCGCTGGGTGCGAAACGATGAGCTCTGCGTGGAACTCAACGACAAGCACGGTCGGCGGCTGGTTCAGCAGCGGGAGCAAAGTCACGCTGAGCGGCGCCGAGGAAGTGCCTCCGGTCAATACTTCCGCCTCCGGCGGCGGCAAGATCACCGTGAAAGACGACCATTCGGTGAGCGGCAGCGTCACGACGAAAAGCCTGAGCGGCATCGCCGCGCACATTCACGTGGGTGCGCGGGGGCAGAACGGGCCGGTCATCGTTCCCCTTGCCAAGGGAGCCGACGGAAACACCTGGTCGGTTGCCGCGGGCGCGAAGCTGACCGACGCGCAATATCAGGCTTACAAGGCCGGCAATTTGTACGTCAATGTCCACACCACCGCACATAGGGGCGGAGAAATCCGCGGGCAAATCAAGCCCTGAGCAATCCTTGGGCAGCTCGCGCGGGCGCGGACCCACGTGGACTGCGCCTTGAGCGCAAGGTTACGGCAGCCTGGAGCCACCCCTCGCAGGGCAGCTCGATACGCGAAATATAGCGTGCAAATCCTCTTGGGGACGCCGCCTGCGGTGGTTCGTCCAAACGCACTACTTCACCATTCGCACCACCCACGGCAGCGTCACCGTCTCAAAAATCTTCTGATCCGATATCGCGACATTCCTCCCCATGTGCCCGCCCTGCGGGTTGATCCAGACTTCCTTCGGCGAGCCCGAGCGCATCAGCAGGAATAAATCTTCGACGGGGACTTGGGTGTCGCGCATGCCGTTGATGACGAGCATGGGCGCGGAGGGTTTGTCGAGCCAGCCGGCGGTCTTGAGGGACATTTTCGGGCCGTAGGCGAGGAATTCTTCGAGGGTCTTGGCGCCGTAGATGGCGGCGCGGGCTTCGAAGAGCTCGAAGAGGTATTCGCGCGTGCCGATGGCTTTCTTCTGCCATTCCGGCTGGAAGTATTCGTGCACCGGCCCGCCTTGCACGACCGCGCCGCGGATGCGCTCGCGCTCGAGGTAGGCGAGGCGCGCGGCCCAGTGCCCGCCCCACGATCCGCCGTAGACGACGACGCGCTTGGCGTCGAGCTCGGGGCGCGTGGCGATGTAGTCGAGGACGCGCGTGAATTCGCGCTCGGCGCCCGGCACGACCTGGCGGATGGTCGATTGCCCCGTTCCCGGCATATCGAAGGAGAAGTAGCCGACGCCGTGCGCGAGGTAGGCGTCGCTGCGGAACGAGGCGTTTTCCTTGCGGCTGTCGAGGCCGCCGATGGTGAGGACGAGCGGGGCAGGGCGCGCGCCTTTGGGCAAGCGCAGGTAGCCGACGATTTCCTTGCCTTCGAAGGGAATGCGCACGATCTCGATCGCCGGGTCCTGCAGCTTCGCGTAGGCGGCGAAGGCTTCCAGCGCCTTTGCGTACGCTTTTACTTTTCCGGAGGAGTTCTCGAGCGGAAAGCGCGCGAAGAGGTAGTACTCGAATGCGTACTTGTAGTGCTTCGAAGCGTCGGCGCGGTCGGATGCGTTTTTCCCCTGCGCCATATGCCGGTCGCCGATCGCGCTCCACGCCGACGCCCACTCGTCGCGGTCGAGGGTCTTCAACGCCGATAGGGCCTCGCGCACCTCGGCGGGTTCGAGCTGGGATACCGGATAGACCTTGCGGTCGGCGCGCTCCTCGACCTCGGCCTTCAGCTCGAGCAAAGTGCGCGGCCCGCCCGACTGGGCGAGGGCAGCGGTTGGCAGGCAAGCGAGGAGGGCAGCGGCAAGGAGCATCTTCATATGGATTCTCCCTAGGGCGCGGCGCGCTTCCACACGTGACGCTTGCGCGAGGCGAGCAGGGGCACCGCCTCGGCGAGATACTTCTTGAAGTGCGCGGTCTGCTGGTGCGCATCGAACGCCTTTTCGTCCAGGTACACTTCGTAGAGCATCACTTTCGTCCGGTCTTCCGGGTCGACGAGCACGTCGAACTGACGGCAGCCCGGCTCCTTGCGCGAGTGGGCCGCATTCTCGACCGCCTTGGAGATGAAGCTCTCGACGTTCTCGGGCTTGATTCGAAGATCGACCGACAGGACGAACATACCGACTCCTTTGCTATGGGCGCTTGGACGCGAGGCGAATTCGTGCCGGAATCATAAGCGAAAAAGACTCCGCGACCCGGCCTGAACCTCGTTCACTGCCTCTCCCTAGGGCTTGACGATCCGCTCCCCGCCGTCCTCGTTTTTCAATCGCAGCGAGCTGGCCGTGCCCCACGCCCCCAGCTGCACGTAGGTGTCCTTCGTGCCCGTGGGGCCGACGAGCGCCAGTCCCGCGCTCTGCTCCGACGCGCTGATCTTGACCGACGGGCGCCCGCGCTCGGTGATCAGCCGCAGGAGCACGGTTTCGGCGGAAGGCTCGCCGTTTTTCTGCACGCTCGCGGGAAGCACGCTGATGCTCGCCCGGACCCGGCCTTGCTCGTCGACGATTTCGAGCGCGCGCGCCCGCAGCACCGGCGCTGTGCCTTGTGCGAGGGCCGGATGCAGCTGCGCGAGCGTGACGATCAGAAGCGCGAGGTTCATCAGGGTCAGGGCGACGACAAGCCGCTGGATCTTCATGGTGTTCCTCCTGTGCCGTGGGTGAAGGCGCTCACCTCGGCCCGGTATACCTCAGAATCCACAACCCCTGGTTCTTCTCCGTGACGTAGATATACCCGCGCGCATCCACCAGCACGTCCTCGGCCTGCGCGACCAGTTTGGTGGGCAGCGTCCCGTAGCGCTTCCTCGGGTCGGGCGGGATGAAGTAGCCGACTTCGCGCGGCGCTCGTGCGTCCGAGATGTCGACGATGCGCAGGCCCGCGTTGAAGTAGGTGAGATACACGAGCTTGTCCGAGCGCTCGACGAATTTGTTGTGGTAGAGCTGGTTCAGGTTGTGCGGGCCGAAGCGTCCGCCTTTTTCGCAGAAATTCTTGTAAGGCGAACCGGCGGGAGGCATCGGCAGCGGGAACATGGAGAGCAGGGTCGGTTTCGCCGGATCGGCGATGTCGACCAGCGACGCGTGGTTGAGCGGCTCCTTGCAGTCCTCGCGGATGGCCTCGGAGTTGACCACCGCGAGCTTGCGCGAGGGCAAGGGCAGCGCGCTGTGCGCTCCGATGAAGCCCAGGAATGGTGGCGTGAAGGGGAGCTGGCCGACGAGCTTGGGATGCGCGACGTCCGCGATGTCGAGGATGACGAGGCCCGCCGCTCCGTAGGGAATGTAGACGAGCGAACTTTCGACGTGCGGCGGCCCGTGCACCGAGACATCGCGCTGCGGCTTCTCGCCGCCCGCCGTGTGCTGTCCCGGCACCCACCAGCGGCCCGCCTCGACCGGTTTCGCGGGGTTGCCGATGTCCACGATCACGTAGATGTTGCCGCTATAGCCCGGCATTCCCGCCGCGAGGTGCATGTAGCGCCCGCCCGCATAGGAATTGCGATGGGTGCCGGTGCCGCCGGTCTTGTACTGGCCGAGAAGCTTCGGGTGCAGCGGATCGGCGAGGCTCCAGATGAGGACGCCCTCGTCATTGGGCTGCGACGCATCTTCGCCCCAGCCCTGGCCGATTTTTTCGAGCGCGGTGATCATCTTGTCGCCGCCGATCTCCATCTGGATCGTCCAGGTGTTCGCCGGGCCGGGAATGAAGTTCGCGACGCCGGGCTTCGCCGGATCGGTGACATCGAGCACGGTCCAGCCGCGGTGCCACAAGTGGCCCGCGTAGAGATACCAGCGGCCGTTCCGCTCCTGGATGGAAAGCTTGAACGGCGGCCGGCCGTCCACCTCGCTGTAGCCGACCACGCTGACGTTGCTCGTCATCGCGCCCGGCGGGATCTGGGCGAGGGCGGAGCCGGATTGCGTCGCGGCGACAAGGCAGGCGAGAGCGAGCAGGGCAGGCAACACATTGCGCATGGCATTTCCTTTCGATGAACGGCCTTCGATTCAAGCTCCGCAGCGGGGCGATTGACGACCGTCTCGCCGGGTTCGGTTCAACATGCTACCGAAGCGGTAACATGTGCGCTATGGCCTCCAAACCGAAGATGGGCTGCTCGCCGAACGGCCCGTACTACCTCCTGAACGACATGGAAGTCAGGCCGGTGCCGAATCTGCGCCGCGCGTCCGGCGAAGCCTGCGCGAACGTGCGCGCGGTGGCGCTGTGCCGCTGCGGCGCCTCGAAGAACAAACCCTTCTGCGACGGGACGCACAGCGTGATCGGCTTCAAGGACACGAAGACCGCGGATCCGAGCAAGGACATCCGCGATAGCTACGCCGGCAAGCGCATCACGATTCTCGACAATCGCTCGATCTGCTCGCACGCGGGGGTTTGCACCGACGAGCTAAAAGCCGTGTTCCGCTACCACGACGACCCCCGGATAGCTCCTGACGCCGCCGGCGTGGAGGAGATTATCGCGACGATCAGGAAGTGCCCTTCCGGAGCGCTCAGCTACGCGATCGACGGCGTCGAAGCCGAGCCGCTAGAGCGCCCCCCGGTGATCACCGTGACCGACAACGGGCCGTACGCGGTCGCCGGCGGCATCGAGCTCATGGGCGTGAAGTTCGGGCAGGGCGCCTCGACCGAGCACTACACGCTGTGCCGCTGCGGCGCGTCGAAGAACAAGCCGTTCTGCGACGGCTCGCACTGGGACGTGGAATTCCGCGACCCGGTCTAGAGCCCGCTTTTCTTACGGAGACCCTGCATGGACACGATCAAGCCCCTCTTCACCGCGACCGCGACCGCCACGGGCGGGCGCAACGGCTACACCGAGTCGAGCGATGGCGTGGTGAAGGCCAATCTCTCGGTGCCGAAGGAAATGGGCGGTCCGGGCAAGCCCGGCACTGCGACGCCCGAGCACCTCTTCGCCGCCGGCTACGCCGCGTGCTTCGGCGGCGCGCTCGACTTCGTCGGCAAGCGGCAAAAGAAGGACGCCTCGAAGGCGCGGATCACCTGCGCGGTCACGATCGGCCCGCGGGACGGCGGCGGTTTCGGCCTCGCGGTGAAGCTCAGCGTGCAAGACAAGAGCCTGCCGCAGGCCGAGCTCGCCGCGCTCGCGCGCGAGGCGCACGAGCAGATCTGCCCGTACTCGCACGCGACGCGCAACAACGTCGCGGTGGAGCTCGAGATAGTCGGCGGCTGACCGGCTTTCAGCCCACGTATTTCTTCACCACGTCCGCCGTGCGCACGTGCGCCGCGGACGGATCGCCGCCGGTCTCCCGCAGGGCGCGCCGCTGCCGCAGCAGGTCCCAGCACTGGTCGAGCTCCGCCTGCACGGTGGCGAGGCGCTTGCTCTGGTCCTGGTCGAGCGATCCCTGGTCGAAGAGCCGGTGCTCCTCCGAAACCAGGCGCTCGATGTGGGCCAGCACCGTTCCGTCCTTCTTGCCATGGTCTTCCATGCGCGCTCCTTTATGCGGAATGTACGTAGGCGAACACTATATCGAGAAGAGACGGCCGGCGCGCGGACTGACCGGGGCGCCGGAGCACGGATGGCCGTCCCCGCCCGAAGGCCGGATAATGCAAGCGCATGAGCGCCGATCGCATCCTCACCACCCACGTTGGCAGCCTGCCGCGGCCCAAGGACCTGCTCGACCTGATGAAGGCGAAGGTGACGGGCGCCGCCTACGACGGGGCCGCGTTCGACAAGCGCGTGAAAAGCGCGGTCGCCGAGAGCGTGAAGAGGCAGGTCGAAACCGGTATCGACATCGTCAGCGACGGCGAGCAATCGAAGCCCGGCTTCTTCACTTACGTGCGCGAGCGGCTCGAAGGTTTCGATGCGCGGCCGCAGCAGAAAAGACGCATGTTCCCGGACGAGGTCGCGGCCTTTCCCGAGTACTACGAGAAGTATTTCAGGGAAGCCATGACGGGCGGCGCGATCGCGCCCATCGTGCCCCTGGTCTGCACCGGGCCGGTCAATTATTGCGGCGAGGAGGCGCTGGCGCGCGACATCGCGAATCTCAAGGCCGCGGCGAAAGACGCACAGGCCGGCGGCGCCTTCGTGCCGGCGGTCGCGGCTAGCGGGGTCGGAACGAACGAGTATTACCGCACCGAGGAGGAATTCTTCCACGCTGTCGGCGCTGCGCTCCGCACGGAATACAAGGCGATCGTCGACGCGGGCTTGCTCCTGCAGGTGGACGACCCGTTTCTCTGCGACATCTTCGGCGATTCAGCGCTGGACGCCGCCCGGCAGCGGGCGCGCGCCGAAATGTACGTCGAGGCGGTCAACGGAAGCCTCTCCGGCATCCCGCCGGAAAAGGTGCGCTACCACACCTGCTACGGAATCAACGAGGGCCCGCGCATCCACGAGGCGGCGCTCGCGGACGTCGTCGGCTACATGCTGAAGGTGAACGCCGGCGCGTACAGCTTCGAAGCCGCCAACCCGCGCCACGAGCACGAATATCACCTGTGGGAATCGGTCAGGCTCCCCGAGGGCAAAGTCCTCATCCCGGGGGTGATCACCCACGCGAGCAACATCGTCGAGCATCCCGTCCTGATCGCCGAGCGCCTCGCGCGCTTCGCCAAGCTCGTCGGCAGGGAAAACGTCGTCGCGGGCGCCGACTGCGGGTTCTCCTCGCAGGCGACCTACAACACCGAGGTGCACCCGACCGTGGTGTGGGCGAAGTTCGAGGCGATGCGCGAAGGGGCGCAGCTTGCTACGAAGCAGCTGTGGTCCTAGCCCTTGACGCGTTTCAACTACGACCTCTTCACCATCGGCGCCGGATCGGGCGGCGTACGCGCGAGTCGCATGGCGGGCCAATTCGGCGCGAAGGTGGCGATCGCCGAGAAGTACCGCATCGGCGGGACCTGCGTGATCCGCGGCTGCATTCCGAAGAAGCTCTTGTCCTATGCCGCGCATTACGCCGAAGATCTGGAGGATGCGCGCGGCTACGGCTGGACCGTCGAAGGCGCGTCGTTTTCCTGGCCCGCGCTGATCGCGAACAAGAACCGCGAGATCGCGCGGCTCTCAGGCGTCTATGCCGAGACGCTCGCCCGCGCAAAAGTCGCCGTGATCGAAGGCACGGCCAAACTGCTCGATGCGCATACCGTGGCGATCGACGGGCGCAGCGTGACGGCGGAAAATATCCTGATCGCCACCGGCGGCTGGCCGGGCAAGCCGGCGATTCCCGGAATCGAGCATGCGATCACCTCGAACGAGGCCTTCGAGCTTCCCGCGTTGCCGCGGCGCGTGCTCATGGTGGGCTGCGGGTACGTCGCGGCGGAGTTCGTGGGCATCTTCAACGGGCTCGGCGCCGAAGTGACGCTGTCCTACCGCGGCGAGCAGATCCTGAGGGGCTTCGACGACGACGTGCGCCGCCACCTGCACGACGAAATGGGCAAGAAGGGCGTGCGCATCCTGTTGAAGAGCGATGTGTCGCGCATCGCGCGCCGCGCCGACGGAACGCTCGAGGTGGATGTGAGCGGCGTCCCCGGCGGCAAACTCGAGTGCGACGCGGTGATGGTTGCGACCGGCCGTGCGCCCAACACCGCCCGTCTCGGCCTGGCGGAGGCCGGCGTCGAGCTGGACGAGGAAGGCGGGGTGGTGGTGGACCGCTATTGCCGCAGCAGCGTCGCCAACATCTATGCGGTGGGCGACGTGACCAACCGCGTCGCGCTCACGCCGGTGGCGATCCGCGAGGGCGCGGCTGTGGCGATGACGCTCTTTGGTGGAGTAGAGACGCCGGTGGACCATGATGACGTGCCGAGCGCCGTTTTCAGTCAGCCGCCGGTGGGCACGGTCGGGCTCTCCGAATCCAAGGCCGTGGAGAAACTCGGCAAGGTCGACATCTACAGGGCGAGCTTTAAGCCGCTGCGGCACACCCTCTCGGGCCGCGACGAGCGCACCCTGATGAAACTCGTCGTCGACGCTGCCACCCAGCGCGTCGTCGGCGCGCACATGGTGGGTGCGGACGCGCCGGAAATCATCCAGGGAATTGCAATCGCGGTGAAGGCGAGGCTCACCAAGGCGCAGCTCGACGCCACCGTGGGCATCCACCCCACCGCGGCGGAAGAGTTCGTGACGCTGCGGGAGAAAACTGTCGCCGGGTGATCGGAGGCAGGGCCGATAGTAGGGCGGACAGTTGTGACTTGACAATATACCAACCAGGCGGTGCTCCAGGGCGCCTTCATCCTGGCCAAGGCCAGGCAAGGACCGCGGGTCGCCGCCGATTGCCTGCAGCACCTGCGGCGCTACCTCGAAACCCAGTTCACCCCAACGAAGGAGCACGAGCCATGGCCAGCAAGCAGAAAATCACGACGTTCCTCTGGTTCGACAACAACGCCGAGGAGGCGATGAAGCACTACGTCTCGATCTTCAAGAATTCGAAGGTCCTGAGCGTGACGCGAAACGGCAAGGCGGGACCTGGCCCCGCCGGAACGGTCTTGGTCGGCAGCTTCCAGATCGAAGGCCAGGAGTTCACCGCGCTCAACGGCGGTCCGCGATTCAAATTCACCGAAGCGATTTCCCTCGTCGTGAACTGCGACTCGCAGAAGGAAGTGGACGATCTGTGGACGAAACTCTCCGAGGGCGGCGCGCCGGGGCAGTGCGGCTGGCTCAAGGACAAGTTCGGTCTGTCCTGGCAGATCGTTCCGCGCGTCATGATCGAACTGCTGCAAGACAAGGACCCAGTGAAGTCACAACGCGTCATGCAGGCGATGATGCAGATGACCAAGATCGACATCGCGGGACTGCAGCAGGCTCATCGCGCCCATTAGGTCCGAGTCCCGGTATTCACTCAACTGTTCATACAAGGAGCCACGATCATGCCAAAACCAGCCGTCAAGCCCATCCCCGACGGGATGCACTCTCTCACCCCGCTTCTGACCTGCGCCGGCGCAGCCGACGCCATCAAGTTCTATACCAAGGCGTTCAATGCCGTCGAAGTATCGCGCCTGCCCGGTCCGAAGGGCAAGCTGATGCACGCGATGCTTCGGATCGGCAACTCGGCGCTGATGCTGACGGACGAGTTTCCCGAATGGGGCGGGTTCGGGCCGAAATCGCTGAAAGGTTCGCCGGTGACGGTCCACCTGTACGTGGAGAACGCCGACGCGACGGTGGAGCAGGCCGTCGCTGCAGGCGCAAAGATCACCATGCCCCTGGCGGACATGTTCTGGGGCGACCGATATGCGCAGCTGGAAGATCCGTTTGGGCACCGCTGGTCCATCGGGACGCACACGCGCGATTTGAGCCCGGCGGAGATTCAAGAGGCGATGGGCAAGGCGAGCGCAGCATGAATTGACTCTCTCCCCGGCGAGGCATAACGTGATCGCGTTCCCGGAAAAGGAGGAGCCCGTGCATATCGATCGCAGAGCGTTCCTGGCGACGCTGGGTTCGGCGGCCGTCGTCGAGGCGATGTCATCGGAGGCGCGCGCCGACGCGCTCGAGCACTACATGATCGCGCAGCTCGACAAGCCGGCGGGGCCTCCGGCGCAGCCTCTCGTGGTGCGGCGCGGCGCCGGGGCCTTGTTCGGCGGCCCGAGCCCGAGCGGGCAGCGCCCGGAGCTGACGGCGCTCGCGACCATGCCCGAGCGCCCGACGCTGGTCGATTTCATCCGGTTTCGCGGGACGCCGAGCATCGGCAACCACATCCTGCAGAGCGCGAACGACGCGCTCAAGAAAGGCGAACCCGAGGAAACCGTGCTCGCGTGCCTCTTGCACGACTTCGTTCTCAATCTCATGAAGACCGATCACGGCTGGTGGGGCGCGCAGATGATGGAGCCCTACGTTTCGGAGAAGGTGAGCTGGGCGATCCGCCATCACCAGGCGCTGCGCTTCTACCCGGACCCCTCGGTCGGCTACGAGTATCCGGAGCTCTACGTGCGCATCTTCGGGAAGGATTACGTGCCCGCGCCTTACATCAAGTCGAGCTACGAGAGCGCGCGCAAGCACAAGTGGTACATGGACGCGCGCATGATCACCGTGCACGACCTCTACGCGTTCGAGCCCGGCATGAAGGTGGCTATCGATCCCTTCACGGACATCATCGGCCGCCACTTCAAGCAGCCGAAGGAGGGCCTGGGGTTCGACGACAGCCCCGTCGCCCACATGTGGCGCACGCTGAACTATCCGGACAATCCCCTGTAGCGGTGGCTTGAACCGGTAAGAGCGCGAGGCGGGTATCATTCCGGAACTCCAGTAAGGTATAAATGGAATAAGTTTCGCGCTTCTCGCGTTTGCGCCTTGTCGTTCACCCAGAAGGAGATCCCATGTTCCGTACCATCGCCGCATTGCTGATTGCCGCCGTATCCGCTGTCGCCATCGCCCAGGCCCCCGCCAATCCGCCGGTGAGGATCCGGGGCACGGTGGAGAAGATCGACGGCACCAACCTGACGATCAAGGCCAACAGCGGCCAGACGATGAACGTCAAGCTCGCGGACAATTACGTGGTCGTCGGGATCGCGAAGGCGAGCCTCGCCGATGTCGCCAGCGGAAAATTCATCGGCACCACGACGGTCGGCGAGCGCGACGGCGCGCTGGTGGCGCTGGAAGTGCACATTTTCCCGGAGAACATGCGCGGGACCGGCGAAGGGCACTACGACTGGGACTTGAGGCCCACCAGCAAGATGACCAATGCGAACGTGGCCAATGTCACGAGCATGGGCAAGGACCGCGTCCTCACGGTGCAGTACAAGGGCGGCGAGAAGAAGGTGCTGGTTCCGGAAAAGGCGGTGATCGTGTCCTTCACGCCCACCGATCGCAGCGAGCTCAAGCCCGGCGCCAAGGTATTCACGGTGACGCAGCGCCAGCCCGACGGCAGCCTCACCGCCGCGCGCGTCAACGTCGGCCTGAAAGGCCAGGTGCCGCCGATGTAGCGCGGCCCGGTCGATCGCCATGCCGATGTGACTCACGCGAGAATGACTGCCCGGGTATAGTTTCCGGGCATGGATGCGAACGCACGGGAGCCCGGGGAGGAGAAAGAGCAGGTCCTGCGCGAGGATCGGCGCCTGCTCGGCCGCCTTCTCGGCGACGTGATCAGCGAGCAGGTCGGCCCCGAAACCCGCGAGCGCATCGAGGCCATCCGCCAGACCGCGGTGCGCTTCAGGCGCAGCTTGTCCGATCCGGCGCTCGCCGGAGAAGCGAAGGCGGTGAAGGCGGACCTGGAGTCGCAGCTCGACGCGCTGACGATCGAGGAGACGCTGCACGTGGTGCGGGCGTTCAGCTATTTCTCGCACCTGCTCAATATCGCCGAGGACGCGCACCAGAACCGCAGGCGCCGCGCGCACGCGGAAGGCCGCTCGCCGCGGCGGCCGGGGAGCTTCGCGTATGCACTGGAGCGCGCGGCGGCACAGTCGGGCGAGTCGCTCCTGGCTTGGTTCGCGCGCGCCCGTGTGAGCCCGGTGCTGACCGCGCATCCCACCGAAGTGCAGCGCCAGAGCATCCTCGAATGCGAGCGCGAGATCGCGCGCCTCATCGCGCTGCCTCCTTCGCCCGGGCGCGATCGCGCCCTGCACGCGGAGGTGCTGAGGCTGTGGCTCACGGCGATGCTGCGCCTGTCGAAGCTCACCGTGGCGGACGAGATCACCAATGCGCTCGCCTATTTCCGCCTCACTTTCATTCCGGGGATCCCGCGCCTGTACGCGGACTTGGAAGAGGCCCTGCGCGCGCGCCTCGCGCTCCCGCGCGCACCCTGGCTGCCGCCTTTTCTCACTGTGGGCACCTGGGTCGGCGGCGACCGCGACGGCAATCCGAACGTCGGCGCGGAGACGCTCGAGATCGCCACCTCGGAGCAGGCACGGCTCATCCTCGCGCATTATCTCGAGGAGGCGAACCTGCTCGGCAGGGAGCTCGCGTTGTCGGCGCGGTTGAAGCCCGTGCCGCGCGAGGTGCTGGAGCAGGCGGAGCGCTCGGGCGACGAATCCGTGCACCGGCGCGACGAGCCGTACCGACGCGTCGTGTCGGGCATCTACAGCCGGCTCGCCGCCACGGCGAAGGCGCTCGTCGGCCTCGAGGCCGTGCCCGTGCCGATCGCCGAGCGGCCGCCCTACGAGACGGCGGCCGAGCTCGCCTCCGACCTCGACCTGATCGCGCGCGCTCTGGAAGAGCAGGGTGCCGGATTGCTCGCGGAAGGGCGCTTGCGCGCGCTGCGCCGGAAGGTGAGCGTCTTCGGCTTTCACCTCGCGCCCATCGATCTGCGCCAGAGCTCCGACGAACATGCAGCGGCGGTGAGCGAGCTCCTCGCGCGCGCGGGCGTCGAGCCTGCGTACGAAAACCTGAGCGAAGCCGGGCGCGTGGCGCTCCTCGCGCGCGAGCTCGCGGGTCCGCGCCCGCTGCGCTCGCCGCACCTCGCTTACTCGCCCCTCGCCGAACGTGAGCTCGGCGTCGTCGCTGCCGCGGCGCGTGCGCAGAAACGCCTGGGAAAGGCGGCGGTGTCGAAGTACGTGATCTCGCACTGCGAGTCGCTGTCCGATCTGCTCGAAGTGGGCGCGCTCCTGCGCGAGGCGGGACTGCTGCGTCCCGACGGCCTGGACGTGGACGTGATTCCGCTCTTCGAATCCATCGGCGACCTGGAGCGCTGCGGCGCGATCATGCGGAGCGCCTTTGAGAATCCCGTGTACCGCGGCTGGGTGCGCGCGCGCGGCGACGAGCAGGAAGTGATGCTCGGCTACTCTGACAGCAACAAGGACGGGGGCTATCTGTCCTCGAGCTGGACCCTGTACAAGGCGACCGCCGATCTCATGCGCGTGTTCCGCGCGCACGGCGTGCGGCTGCGGCTCTTCCACGGCCGGGGCGGAACCGTCGGGCGCGGCGGCGGCCCGAGCTACGAAGCGGTGCTCTCGCAGCCGCCGGGCAGCGTCGACGGCGCGCTGCGGCTCACCGAGCAGGGCGAGGTGATCGCGAGCAAGTACGCCGATCCGGAGAACGGACGGCACAACCTCGAGATCCTGACGGCGGCGACCCTGGAGGCGAGCCTCGTCGCCAGCCCTGAGAACGGTCACGGCCGCCGTGCGGAAGTCATGGAGGAGCTGTCGCAGCTCGCGCTCGCCGCCTATCGGGGCCTGGTGCGCGATACGCCGGGCTTCATGGAGTTTTTCCGCGCGGCCACGCCGTTCTCGGAGATCGCGCGCCTCAACATCGGCAGCCGGCCGGCGTCGCGAAAAGCCTCCGATCGTCTCGAGGATCTGCGCGCCATTCCCTGGGTGTTCAGCTGGAGCCAGTGCCGCATCATGCTGCCGGGGTGGTACGGCTTCGGCGCCGCGGTGTCGCAGTGGCTGGATCAAAAGCACGGCACTCTGCAGGAGCTGCAGGAAATGCACGCGAGCTGGCCGTTTTTCCGCACCGTGCTCTCCAATCTCGACATGGTGCTTGCGAAGACCGATCTCGGGCTCGCCGCGCGCTACGCCGAGCTGGCCGACGCGCGAGCGCGCGAGGCTGTGTTCCCGCGCATCGAGGCCGAATGGCGCGCGGCGCGCGACGGGCTTTTCGCGATCACGGGCGAGAGCGAATTCCTCGCCGACAACCCGACGCTCGCCCGCTCCATACGCAACCGCTTCGCGTACCTCGATGCGCTGAACCACATTCAGCTCGCGCTCCTGCGCCGCTACCGGGCGGGGGACACGGACGAACGCACCCTGCGCGCGATCCATCTCTCGATCAACGGCATCGCCGCGGCGCTCCGCAACAGCGGCTAGCGCGGCGGTCGCGGGTCGCCTAGTCGGCTCGAATACCGACTTCGCGGATCAGCTTTCCCCACTTCGCCGTCTCGGCGGCGACGAATGCCGAGAACTGCGCCGGCGTCATCGGCGTAAACCTCGCGCCTTCGGTCAAGAGGCGCTGCTGCACTTCGGGCGTGCGCATGACCGCGAGGATCTCCGAATTCAGTTTCGCGGTGATCGCGGAAGGCAATCCCGCCGGGGCGAAGGTGCCGACCCAGTTGTTGACCTCGAACCCCGGCAGCGTTTCGGCGAGCGCCGGGAATTCGGGCGCGGCGGGCGAGCGGCCGGTGCCGAGGACGGCGATCCCTTTCAGCTTCCCCGCCTTCACGTGCGGCAGCACGGTGGGCATGGTGGCAAACAATATCGAGGTCTGGCCGCCCAGGAGATCGGTGATCGCGGGCACGTTGCCCTTGTAGGGCACGTGCGTGACGTCCACGCGCGCCATGGACTTGAACAGCTCGCAGGCGAGGTGGCTGGTCGTGCCCACGCCCGCGGAGGCGCAGGTGAGCTTCCCTCCTTGCGAGCGGGCGAGCGCGATCAGCTCGGAGGGCGTATTCGCGGCGACCGAAGGATGCAGCGCGAGCAGGCTCTCCGCCTCGATCACGAGCGCGATGGCGGTGAAGTCCTTCGCGGAGTCGTAGGGCATGTTGCGGTAGAGGCTCGCGTTGACCGCCTGCGTGCCGATGCTGCCCATGAGGATCGTGTAGCCGTCGGGCGCGCTCTTCGCGACGAGATCGGCGCCGATGTTGCCGCCCGCCCCGGCGCGGTTTTCCACCACCACCGGCTGGCCCCAGGACTCGGCGAGCCGGCCGCCGATGATGCGCGCGAACACGTCGGCGATGCCGCCGGCGGGGAAGGGCACGATGTAGCGGATCGGCTTCTGCGGATAATTCTGCTGTGCCAGGGCCGCCGGCGCGGTGGAAAGCACGGCCGCGATGAGGAGGCCCCGCACGACAGCCGGACGCATCATTCCACCTTGGCGCCCGACAAAATGACGACCTTCGCCCACTTCGCCGTCTCGGAGGCGATGACCTTGCCGAAGTCCTGCGGCGTGCCTTTGATCGGCTTGCCCCCCAGCTCCGCCAGGCGCGCCAGCATATTGGGATCACTGAGCGCCCGGTTCACTTCGGCATTGAGCCTCTCGATGATCTCAATATGCTGGCGCGCCTGGCGGCCGATGCCGAACCACGCGGTGGCCTCGTAGCCGGGCACGGTCTCGGCGACGGTCGGCAGGCCGGGCAAGGACGGCTCTCGCTCCGCCGACGTAACCGCGAGCGCGCGGATGCGCCCGCCCTTGATATGACCGATGGAGGAAGGCAGGTTGTCGAAGATCACATGGACCTGGCCGGCGATGAGCTCGGCGAGCGCGGGGCCGGCGCCCTTGAACGGAACGTGAAGCATGTCGCAGCCCGTCATGGATTTGAACAGCTCGCCCGACAGGTGCACCGACGTGCCGCTGCTGGAAGACGCCATATTGATCTTCCCGGGGTTCGCTTTGCAGTAGGCGATGAATTCGGCCACGGTTCTGGCCGGAAAGGAATTGGTGACCTCCATCACGTTCGGCGTCCTCACGATCCCCGCGACCGGCGCAATGTCCCGGATGAAATCGAAAGGCAGATTCTTGTAGAGAGTCGCGTTGATTCCGTTCGCAGGATTCACGAGGAGCATCGTGTAGCCATCGGGGGGCGCATGCACGACATATTCCACGCCGATATTGTTGCCAGCGCCCGCCTTGTTCTCGATGACGAAAGGCTGCCCCATCTTGTCGGACAGCCATTGCGACACGATGCGGGCCAGGACGTCCGTCGTCCCGCCGGGCGGATAGGGCACGATCCATCTCACCGCGTGCGTCGGATAATCGAGCGCGACTGCGGAGCCGATGCCGGCGAGGGAGACCAGTAGAACGAGCGCAAGCGTGCGGGCAAAGCGAATCACGGAACCTCCTCTCAAGCGAACGATGGTTCGCACCATCTCCGTATCGTAGCGAAATATTGCGGCGGGAATCCACTGTTTCTGCCGCTAGCCCCCGACCCCGAGGTAGGTCGCGGTGATCCTTTGATCCGCCCGGAGAACGGCCGGTCGGCCTTCGAACACCACCGTGCCATGGTCGATGACGTAGACGCGGTCGGCGAGCTGCAGAGCCATCTCGACGTTCTGCTCGACCAGCAGCATGCTGACGCGCTGGTTCTTCAGCTCCCGGATGGTGTCCATGACCGCGTTCACCACCAGCGGGGCGAGGCCCTGCGAAGGCTCGTCGAGGAGCAGCAGGTCCGGACCGGTCATGAGGGCGCGGGCGATGGCGAGCATTTCCTGCTCGCCTCCGGAGAGGAGGCGCCCCTTGCTCTCCAGGCGCCCGCGCAGCGCGGGGAAGCGCTCGAGCACGGTGTCCATCTGCCAGCGCGATTCGCGGCGCCGGGCGATGGCGAGGTTCTCGCGCGCGCTCAAGTAGGAGAAGATGCCGCGCGTTTCCGGGACGAGGGCGATGCCCATCCGCGAGATCCTGTGGGGGGCTAGTCCGGCGACGCTCCTGCCTTTGTAGCGGATCTCGCCCGCTCGCGGCGGGGTGAGTCCGGTGATGGACCGCAAGGTGGTCGTTTTCCCCGCGCCGTTGCGCCCGAGGAGCGCCACGACCTCGCCCTCAGCTACCTCGAGGGAAAAACCGTGGAGAATATGGCCGAGGCCGTAGAAGGTATCGATGTTCCTTATTTCCAGGATCATGCCGCGACGCCGCCCAGATAGGCGCGGCGCACCTCGTGATTGCGCTGGATCTCGGCCGGCGTCCCTTCCGCGATCAGGCTGCCGAAGTGCATGACCGAGATGCGGTCGGAGACGCTCATGATGATGTCGATCTTGTGTTCGATCAGCACGATCGTGTAGCGCCCTTTCAGCGCGCGCACCAGCGCCACGAGCCTCTTCGTCTCCTCGGGCGAGAGACCCGCCGCCGGCTCGTCGAGCAGCAGCACGCGCGGCGCCGCGGCGAGCGCGATGGCGAGCTCGAGCTGGCGCTGCTCGCCGTGCGAGATCTCGCGCACGGGCCGGCCGGCCTTGTCCGCGAGCCCGACGTCGGCGAGCGCCGCGAGCGCCCTTGCGCTGACCTCGGGGTAGCGGTCGGCGCGCCGCCACAGGAGCCCCTTCCACGACGGAGCGCAGGCGAACGCCGCGACCCAGACGTTGTCGAGGAGCGAGAACGCCGGGAAGACGTTGGTGCGCTGGAACGAGCGCGCGAGGCCGAGATGGGCGGCGCGGTGCGCCGGCGTGCCGGTGATGTCGCGCCCGTCGAGGAGGATACGGCCCGAGCTCGGCGCAGTGGTCCCGGTGAGAAGATTGAAGAGCGTGGTCTTCCCCGCGCCGTTCGGGCCGATGATGGAGTGCAGCGTGCCGGCCTCGATACGGAGGCTCACGTCGTTGACGGCAGCCAGGGCGCCGAAGGCCTTGCTCAGGTTTTTTGTTTCGAGGATCGCCATGACCAGAACCGCGCCCAGGCTTCGACCACGCCGCCGCGCAGGAAGAGCACCACGATCACGAACGCCACGCCGAGCAGGAGCGGCCAGCGCGCCCACAGCGTGCTCACCGACTCCGACAGCCAGATGAAGACGAACGAGCCGATGATCGGCCCGTAGAGCGAGCCCGAGCCGCCGATCAGCGTGGCGAAGACGACGTTGCCCGAGGTGACGAAGCCGATCGCCTCCAGCGGCACGATGCCGAAGAGCATCGCGTAGAGCACGCCGGCGGCGCCGGAGAAGGCGCCGCCGATGACGAAGGCGAGCAGCTTGAAGCGGGCCACGTCGTAGCCCACGGCCTCGGCGCGCACTTCGTTCTCGCGGATCGCCTGCAGGATCCTGCCCAGGGGCGACTCGACGATGCGCTTCATGATCCACAGCGAGAGAAGGAACAGCGCCGACACGAAAACGTAATAAGGCAGGGGCTCGTTGAAGTCGATGCCGAGGAAGGCCGGCCGCGGGATTCCGGGCATCCCGTCCTCTCCGCCGGTGACGCTGGTCCACTGGTAGGCGACGAAGTAGAAGAGCTGGTTCAGCGCGAAGGTCAGCATGATGAAGTAGAGCCCCGAGCGCTGCACGCAGAGATAGCCGACGAGGGCCGCGGAGGCCGCGCCCACGAGGACGCCGGTGCCCAGCGCGAGGAAGACGTTGATGCCGTAGTGCTTGAGGAGCCAGCCCGCCACGTACGCCGCGGAGCCGAAGAAAGTCGCCTGGCCGAAGGAAAGGAGCCCGGTGTAGCCGAGCAGCAGGTTCAGTCCCAGCCCGAGGATCGCGAAGATCCAAATCTCCGAGGCGATGGCCGGGCGGAGGACGAGCGGGAGCACGAGGACCGCCGCGAGCAGCAGGATGGTTTCTTTTTTCACCTTATTCCGAACAAGCCCTGGGGTCGCACGAGGAGAACGCCAGCCATGACTGCGTAGATCACGACCGTGGAGGCCTCGGTCCAGTACGCCGCGACGAGGGCCTGCGCGACGCCGATGAGGAGGCCTGCGGCGATCGCGCCGAGCAGGTTCCCCAGGCCGCCGAGCGCGACCACGACGAAGGCGATGCCCAGCATGTCCACGCCCATGCCGGGCGACAGACCGCGGATCGGCGCCGTCAGCGCGCCCGCGATGCCGGCGAGGTAGGCCCCCAGCGCGAAGGCGGCGGTGAAGAGCCGGTGGATGTCGATGCCGAGCAGCGACACCATCTCCTTGTTCTCGATTCCCGCGCGCATGATGGCGCCGTAGCGCGTCTTCTCGAGAAAGAGCCAGGTGAGGAAGACGAGCAGCCCCGCCACCACCATCACGAACAGGCGGTACTTCGGATAGAAGGTGAAGCCGAGGTCCACGCCGCCGCGCAGGACCTCGGGCGGCAGGTGGCTGATGCCGACCGGCCCCCAGACGAGGATGATGCCCTCGGCCAGGATGAGCGAAAGGCCGAAAGTGAAAAGGAGCTGGTAGTCGTGCCCGGCGGCGTAAAGGCGCCGGATGCCGGCGTATTCGATGGCGAGGCCGAGGAGGGCCACGCCGAGCGGCGCCGCGACGAGGCCGATCCAGAAGTTGCCGAGGACATTGACCGCCGTGACCAGAAGGTAGGCGCCCACGGCGAACAGCGCGCCATGGGCGAAGTTCGGGATGTTGAGGATCCCGGTGATGAGCGACAGGCCGAGCCCCATCAGGGCATACAGCATGCCCGTCGCGATCCCGTTGAGGATCTGGCCGGCGAGCAGGCTCAAAGCGGAAGGCTCAGAAGCTGCCGATGTCCTTGCAGGCTGCGTATTCCTTCGGCAGCGGCGCATCCCCGGTGGCGACGACGTCCGCGAAGTCCAGCTCGTGCTTCATCGCCGCCTTGGGCTTGCAGCGCAGGAAGAAGTAAGGCCGCAGCGTCTGGTGCGTGGCGCCGTCGACCCGCATCGGCCCGACGATGTCGTTCATCTCGAGGCCCTCGAGCGCCTTGACCACGGCCTGCACGTCGTCGGACTTCGCCCTGTCGAAGGCGGCGAGCAGCATCCGCGTCATCGAGTAGGCGGCAGAAGGCGCGTAGCCCGGCGGAAGCTTGAACTTGGCCTGGTAGCTCTTGACGAAGCTCTTCGCTACGGGCGTGTCCGCCGTGTAGTAGAAGTTCGTGCCGACCCACAGGTTGTCGCGGATCTCCGGCGCGAGCTGCACCAACTCCTCCACCCCGGAGGACCAGCTCATGATGAGCGGCAGCCTGGGCGTGAGGCCGAAGTTGAAGATCTCGCGCGCGCCGGCTACGGCGTCGCCGCCGAAGTTGATCATCGCCACCACGTCGGGCCGGTTCGCGGCCGCCTTCTGCACGTAGTTGGAGAACTCGCGCTCGCCCAGAGGATGCCGGTCGGCGCCGACGAACTCGATGCCGTGCGTCTTGCCGACCTCCTTGAC
>Ga0193733_1000172_pt1 | contig 23013 bp, 15 predicted proteins | sample U1s2metaG_FD_145076 | JGI IMG/M metagenome (GOLD analysis project Ga0193733, IMG submission 145076) | Soil microbial communities from a riparian zone of the East river system, Colorado, United States - U1s2 | ecosystem: Environmental > Terrestrial > Soil > Riparian zone | place: USA: East River...
TCTCGCCGCCAGCGCCGCCCTGGTCGGCCACACCGGCATAGCCGATAACCCGGACGTGCAGGCGGCCGCTACCGTGGTGGAGCGTGCGTGGCTCGCCCTGCAGCGCACCCGCGTGCGCGCGCCGGTCACCGGCTACATCGCCAGGCGCAGCGTGCAGCTGGGCGAGCGCATCGCGCCCGGCGGGCCGCTCATGACCATCGTGCCGCTCGAGCGGCTGCGGGTGGATGCCAACTTCAGGGAAGTGCAGCTCAAGCACATGCGTATCGGACAGCCGGTGACAGTGATCACCGACCTGTACGGCGGGCAGGTCAGGTACCACGGCACCGTCGCCGGGCTGGGCCTGGGTACCGGCGCGGCGTTCGCACTGCTGCCGCCGCAGAATGCCACCGGCAACTGGATCAAGGTCGTGCAGCGTGTGCCGGTGCGCATTGCACTCGAGGCGCGCGAACTCGCGGCGCACCCGTTGCGCATCGGACTCTCCACAAACGCCCGCGTCGACATACACGATGACTCCGGCCCCCAGCTCGCGCCGGCGCCGCGTCAGGAGCCGGTGCTCACCACCAGCGCCTATGACATCGACCGGGGGGGGATCACGGCGCGCATCGCGCAGATCATCGGCGAGAACTCGCTCGAGGCCGCGGTGACTCAGTCCAGCTTGAGGTAGTCGAGCGGCAGGGCGGTGGTGTACTTGATGGTCTCGAGGGCGAAGCTGGCACTCACGTCCTGGAACTCCACCGCCGAGATCAGCCGCTTGTACACGACATCATAGGCGTCAATGTCCGGCACCACGATGCGGATGAGGTAGTCGACGTCGCCGCTCATGCGGTGAATTTCCGTGACTTCGGGGATGTCGCGCACGGCACGCACGAACTTATCGAACCAGGCTTCGCTGTGATTGCCGGTCTTGAGGGTCACGAACACCGTCGTGCCGACGTTGAGCGAATGCGCATCGAGCAGCGCCACGGTGCGCCGGATGACGCCGTCCTGCTGCAGCTTCTGGATGCGCCGCCAGCACGGGGCCTTGGACAGGCCGATGCGATCGGCGATCTCGGCGGCGCTCAGCTCGCCGTTGCTCTGGAGCAGGTCCAGGATTCTGGCATCCAGCTTGTCCATGAAACGATGTGCACCGCACCCCCGCAAACGCGCAACATTGTTGCGCAGCTGGCCCGGGTTTGCCATGACTTCGCAACCGCGTAGCGCGCGCTCGGGGCTAGCATGCCTTGGTATGGACCCGATCCGCGCCTTTACGGTACATCCCGCTTCGGTCGGTGAGACCTACACCGAGCACCTCGTGAGCGCGGTGTGCTTCGGCACCCGCATGGTGTTCGCCGGTATCGCCTGCCTGGTGCACGGCATCCTGCCGTTTCTGTTTGTGCGCACGGGCAGCCGGGCGATTGCCGAGCTCAACGAAAGGATGATCGCCGACCGACGGCTCCCGCTGCCCCCGATCGCGAGCGAGCGGCTGCCGCTGTAGCCGTGCGCTCGCTCCTGCGGGCGTTCGCGCCGGGCTGGACGGCGCTGCGCCAGGCGGCGCCGGGCGTGTGCGTCGCCATCGCCCTCGCCGCAGTGGCGCGCGGCGTGGCGCACGCTGTGGCGCAGGGCGTCGGCGGCCTGCCGAAGGTTCCCTTGAGTCCGGTAATGTGCGCGGTGCTGCTCGGCATGCTGTGGCGGAACAGCATCGGCGTGCCCGTCTGGGCGAGCAGCGGACTCAACTGGGCCATGTACCGGCTGCTGCGCGTCGGCATTGCGCTGGTGGGGCTGCGCCTCACCCTCGGTGGCGCGACGGCCATCGCCGCTACGGCGCTACCGGTCGCCCTGAGTTGTCTCACCGTGGCGCTGCTCGCCGGTATCGGCATTGCGCGCCTGCTCGCAGTGCCGCGTCGGCTGGGATTACTGCTGGCCATCGGCACCGCCGTGTGCGGCTGCACCGCGGTGGTGGCGATGGCGCCGCTCATCCGGGCGCGGCATGCCGAGACGGCATTCGCCGTCACCTGCGTGGTGTTGTTCGGCTGTATCGCCATGCTGTTTTATCCCTGGGTGGCGGGCCACTTCCTGGCCGCCTCCCCCGTGCACGCCGGCATCTTCCTCGGCACCGCCATCCACGACACCTCGCAGGTGATTGGCGCAGCGCTCATCTATTCACAGCAGGCCGCCGCCCCCGCAGCGCTCGCCGCGGCGAGCGTCGCCAAGCTGCTGCGCAATCTGTCGATCGCGGTGCTGGTTCCGGCGGCCGCCTGGCTGGCGCGGCGGCACGAGGCGCGCTCGGGCGCGCAGGCGCCGGCCGGACAGGGCACGCGCGCGCCCCTGATCCCCTTGTTTGTGCTGGCATTCGTCGGCTTCATCGTGGTGCGCACTGCCGGGGACACGCTGTGGCACGGCTCCGCCACACTGTGGCCGGCACTCATCAACACCGGCTACACCGCCTCGGATGTGTTCCTCACCTGCGGCATGACTGCCGTGGGCCTGTCGGTTTCGTTCACCGACATGTGGCGCATCGGCTGGCGGCCGCTCGCCGCGGGACTGGTGGTGGCGATCCTGGTGGGTGCCTGCAGCCTGCTGCTCACGCTCGCCATGCTGCACTTTGTGACCTGACGGGTCACCTGACGGGTCGTATCGCGCGCCAGCGCCCGCTACACTTCCGCCAAGCTGGCGGCCAGCCGCTGGACGCGCCGCGGGAGACAGGTCAGATGGCGAATGCTCGATCCCGGATCTCACGCCGCGCCGCTGAAGGCGCGGTGCGCACGCTGTTGCGCTGGGCGGGCGAGGATCCGCGCCGCGAGGGCCTGCGCGACACGCCGCACCGGGTCGTGGATGCCTACCGCGACTGGTTTTCCGGCTACCAGATTGACCCGGCCGCCTACCTGCGGCGCACCTTCGAGCAAGTCGGCGGCTACGACGAGATGATCGTGCTGCGCGACATCTCCTTCGAGTCGCATTGCGAGCACCACATGGCGCCCATGATCGGACGGGTGCACATCGGCTACCTGCCCGCCAGCAAGGTCGTCGGCATCAGCAAGCTCGCGCGCGTAGTCGACGGCTACGCGCGGCGCTTCCAGGTGCAGGAGAAGCTCACCACCCAGATCGCCGACTGCATCACCGAGGTGCTGAGGCCGCGTGGCGTGGGTGTGGTCGTGGATGCCGTGCACGAGTGCATGACCACCCGCGGGGTGCACAAGCGCAACGTGTCGATGGTCACCAGCCGCATGACCGGCACCTTCCGCAGCGACGCCCGCACCCGGGCCGAGTTCCTGCGCTTCATCGACATTTCCGGCGCCAAGGAGCTGTAGTTGCGCGCACCGCTGCGGCGGTGCACGGCCCCACGCGGGCCTTCAGGCCGTGACGGTGTTGTCGCTGCGCGCTGCGCGCTTGCGGTCCTGCTCCTTCAGAAAGCGCTTGCGGATGCGGATGGAGGTAGGCGTGACCTCGACCAGCTCGTCATCGGCGATGAACTCGACCGCGTACTCCAGCGTCAGCTCAATGGGTGGAGTCAGCAGGATCGCCTCGTCCTTGCCGGCGGCGCGGATGTTGGTGAGCTTCTTGGTCTTGATCGGGTTCACCACCAGGTCGTTGTCGCGGCTGTGGATCCCGATGATCATGCCCTCGTAGAGCTTCTCGCCGGGACCGACGAACAGCCGGCCGCGCTCCTGCAGGTTGAAGAGCGCGTAAGCGACCGCCTCGCCGTGCTCGTTGCTCACCAGCACGCCATTGTGGCGATCGGGAATATCGCCCTTCACCGGCGCAAAACCGTCGAAGATGTGACTGATGAGGCCGGTGCCGCGCGTGAGCGTCATGAACTCGCCCTGAAACCCGATCAGGCCACGCGCCGGCACGCGGTACTCGAGGCGCGCGCGGCTGTTGCCGAGGCTCATGTCGCTGAGCTCTGCGCGGCGGCTGCCGAGCGCCTCCATCACCGCGCCCTGGTGCGTGTCCTCGATATCGACGGTGAGGGCTTCGTAGGGCTCATGCACCTCGCCGTTCACGATCCGGGTCAGCACCTGCGGGCGCGACACGGCGAGCTCGTAGCCTTCGCGGCGCATGTTCTCGATGAGGATGGTCAGGTGCAGCTCCCCGCGGCCTGCGACCCGCAGTACGTCCGGCTCCTCGGTGTCTTCCACGCGCAGCGCCACGTTGCTCTGCAGCTCGCGGTACAGGCGCTCGCGCAACTGCCGGCTGGTGACGAACTTGCCCTCGCGGCCGGCGAGCGGCGAAGTGTTGACCTGGAAGTTCATCGCCAGCGTCGGTTCATCCACGCTGATCGGCGGCAGCGCCAGGGGGTGCTCCGGGTCGCAGATCGTCATGCCGATGTTGACCGACTCGATGCCGGTGACGGCGACTATGTCGCCGGCGCTCGCTTGCTCCACCGGGTTGCGCTCGAGGCCGGTGAAGGTCAGCACCTGGCCGATCCTGGCGAGTCCGTGGTCCTGATCGCCAAAGCGCAGCGCCACGGTTTCGCCCGGGCGCACCACCCCGCGGCGAATGCGGCCGATGCCGATGCGCCCGACGTAGGAGTTGTAGTCGAGCGTGGAGATCTGCAGCTGCAGCGGCAGGTCGGCCTGCGCGGCCGGTGGCGGCACGTGGGTGAGGATCGCCTCGAACAGCGCCGACATGTCCGGGCGGCGTTCGGTGTAGTCGGTGCTCGCCCAGCCCTGCAGGGCGGAGGCGTAGATGACCGGGAAATCGAGCTGCGCGTCGCTGGCGCCGAGCTTGTCGAACAGGTCGAAGGTCTGGTCGACGACCCACGCCGGGCGGCTCCCGTGCCGGTCGATCTTGTTGACCACCACGATGGCCTTCAGGCCCTGCGCCAGGGCCTTGCGCGTGACGAAGCGTGTCTGCGGCATCGGTCCTTCGACCGCATCGACGAGCAGCAACACACCGTCCACCATCGACAGTACCCGCTCGACTTCGCCGCCGAAGTCGGCGTGGCCGGGCGTATCGACGATGTTGATGCGCGTGCCGCCATACTCGATGGCGCAGTTCTTGGCGAGGATGGTGATGCCGCGCTCGCGCTCGATGTCGTTGGAATCCATGATGCGCTCGCCCATCCGCTCGTGGGCGGCAAAGGTCCCCGACTGCTTCAACAGGCAGTCGACCAGCGTGGTCTTGCCGTGGTCGACGTGCGCGATGATGGCGATGTTGCGGATCGGGCGATTCATGGGTGGTTGGCTGCGGTCCGCGTGTCGCCGGCAGGCAAAGCCCGCGGGTCAGCGGTGTCCGAGAAAGGGTGCGCAGGGTAGCAGATTCGCCCGCTGGCCGCCTTGTTTTACGGCCACGGCCCGCGCTTACCGGGCTAGGCCCCCGGTGAGCCGATGCGCAGCGCCGCGGTGGCGAGCCGCGCCTCGATGAAGAACGCGATGAAGGCTGCGCTCAGGCACACCATGGCGCCGACGAACAGCAGCGCGATCAGCAGCCCGAGCTCCGAACGCAAAAACGCATTGGCAAACAGCGTCACGACCACCAGCGCGACCAGCAGTGCCGCGAGCGCGCACATCGAGATCGCCGCGTTGATGTAGCGCGCGCGCCGCGCCAGCACCGCGAGGTCGGCATGCAGGTGCTGCGCGCTGCCCGGGTGACCCTCGAGCCGCTGCTCCAGCGTGCGCGCCCGATCGACGATGCGCGCCAGGCGGTTGGTGAGCACGCCGAGCGTGGCGGCGACACCGGTCAGCAGGAACACCGGTGCAACCGCTGACTGGATCAGACGCGCAATATCCATAGGTTCTGAGGCGGTCAATGGCCTGCTCGCGGCAGGGCAATATTGCGGGCGCGGTTCATGCTGCTGTACGATCGTTCAACAACGTACCTCGGCACGCCACGTACTCCCATGAAGCCCAGCCATCTGCAGCCAGTCGAACCCGCCGCGCCCGCCGACACGGACGGCGTGAGTCTACCCGCCTGGATTTACCGGGATGCGGAATTCTTCGAGCGCGAGCAGCAGGCGATCTTCCGCAGCAGCTGGCAGCTGGTGTGCCACCTGAGCGACGTGCCGCGCCCGGGGGACTTCCACACCTTTGAGTTCGGTGGCGAATCGGTAGTGGTGCTGCGCGCCGAAGACGGCGTGGTGCGGGCATTTCACAATGTCTGCCGGCACCGCGCGTCGCGGCTGCTCGACGGGCCGCGCGGCCATTGCGGCCGCCGCATCACCTGCCCGTACCACGCCTGGACCTATGCCCTCGACGGACGCCTGATCGGCGTGCCGCAGCGCGAGAGCTTCACCGGGCTGGACAGCGCGCGCCACGGGCTCCTGCCGCTCGAGCACGAGGTATTCATGGGCTTCATTTTCGTGCGCTTCGCGCCGGGGCTGCCGAGCGTGCGCGACATGGCGGCGCCGTACGCGCACGAGCTCGCGCCCTACCGCCTGGAGGAGCTGGTGCCGCTCGGGCGCGTCACCCTGCGTCCGCGGGCGGTGAACTGGAAGAACGTCGCGGATAACTATTCCGACGGCCTGCACATCAACGTCGCGCACCCGGGACTGACGCGCTTGTTCGGCAAGGGCTACGGCATCGAGGCGCGGCCCTGGATCGACAAGATGTGGGGCACGCTGCGCGATACGCCTTCCGCCAACTGGTCGGAGCGGCTCTATCAGCGGCTGCTGCCGGCGCTGCCGCATCTGCCGCCGGAGCGGCAGCGGCTGTGGACCTATTTCAAGCTCTGGCCGAACCTCGCCTTCGACATCTACCCCGACCAGATCGACTTCATGCAGTTCCTGCCGGTGTCGCCGACCGAGACCCTGATTCGCGAGATCGCCTATGTGCACCCGGACACTCGCCGCGAGATGCGCGCCGTGCGCTATCTGAACTGGCGCATCAACCGGCGCGTGAGTCTCGAGGACAAGGCGCTGATCGAGCGGGTACAGGCGGGCATGGCCTCGAGCAGCTACACCTCGGGACCCTTGAGCGAAGGGGAGGTGTGCCTGCGCAGTTTCGCGCGGCGCATGCGTGCCCTGATTCCGCAAAGCGTCCTGCCGCGGGCTCCGGCGCGCGGGTGGAGCCATGGGTGACGCCGCGCAGCGCGGCGACCGGCGCGGCGATGCACTGATCATCGGTGGCGGACACAACGGGCTGGTGTGCGCCGCGTACCTGGCGGGGGCGGGGCTCAAGGTCACCGTGCTCGAGCGGCGCGCAGTGGTCGGCGGCGCGGCGGTCACCGAGGAATTCCACCCGGGGTTTCGCAACTCCGTCGCTGCCTACACCGTCTCGCTGCTCAACCCGAAAATCATCCGCGATCTGGATCTGGCCGGCCACGGCTTGCGGCTCGTCGAGCGGCGCTGCGCCAACTTCCTGCCGACCGCGGACGGCCGCTATCTGCTCACCGGCAGCGGCCGCACCCAGGCGGAGGTGGCGCGCTTCTCGGCGCGCGATGCGGCGCGCCTGCCCGAGTACGGCGAGCGGCTCGAGGCCATCGCGGACGTGCTGCGGGACCTGGTGCTGACCACGCCCCCGAACGTGCTCGAAGGCAGCTGGCGCGCGGCGCTGCCGGAGCTGGTGCGCGCGGCGCGTGTCGGCGGCCGTGTGCGGCGGCTCGACATGAACTCGAGGCGCGAGCTGCTGGCGCTGTTCGCCATGTCGGCCGGCGACTACCTCGATAACTGGTTCGAGAGCGACCCGATCAAGGCCGTGTACGGCTTCGACGGCATCGTCGGCAACTACGCGAGCCCCTATACGCCGGGGTCCGCATACGTCCTGCTGCATCACGTGTTCGGCGAGGTGAACGGCAAGCGCGGCGCCTGGGGTCATGCCATCGGCGGCATGGGCGCCATCACCCAGGCGATGGCGAAGGCCGCGACGGCGCGCGGCGCGCTGATCCGTGTGGCAACCGCGGTGCGCGAGGTCGTGGTCGAGGGTGATCGCGCGGTCGGCGTGGTGACCGAATCGGGCGAGACGCTGCGCGCGGCGGCCGTGGTCTCCAATCTCAACCCGAAGCTTCTGTACCTCAACATGTTCGCGCCGCAGGCCCTGCCGCCGGAGTTCCGCGAGCACATCAGTCATTGGCGCTGCGGCTCCGGGACCTTCCGCATGAACGTGGCGCTCACCGAGCTGCCGGATTTCAGCTGTCTGCCGGGAAGGTCGCCCGCGGACCATCACACCGCGGGCATCATCATCGCGCCCACGCTTGCCTACATGGAGCAGGCCTACTTCGATGCGCGCACGCACGGCTGGTCACGCCAGCCGATCATCGAGGTGGTGATCCCCTCGACGCTCGACGACACGCTCGCACCCCGGGGTAAGCACGTGGCGAGCCTGTTCTGCCAGCACGTGGCGCCGCAGCTTCCCGACGGTGAGTCCTGGGACGCGCACCGCGACACGGTCGCGGATCTGATGATCGACACCGTCAACGCCCACGCCCCCAACTTCAAGGCGGCGGTGCTCGGCCGTCAGATCATGAGTCCGCTCGATCTGGAGCGCACCTTCGGGCTCATCGGCGGCGACATCTCCCACGGCACCCTGAGCCTCGATCAGCTGTTCTCGGCGCGCCCGATGCTCGGCTACGGCAATTACCGCGGACCGCTGCAGGGGCTTTACATGTGCGGCGCCGGCACCCATCCCGGGGGCGGCGTGAGCGGCGCCCCGGGTCACAACGCGGCGCGCGAGATCCTCAGCGACTTTCGCCGCGGGCGGCTGCGGCGGGTGGCGTGAAGAGCGGCGGCGTGCGGGCGCGCAAGCCGCGTTTCGAGCGCCAGCTGCCGCAGCAGCGGCGCCAGGCGCTGATTGAGGCCACCATCGAGTGCCTCAAGCGTTACGGTCACGAAGGACTGTCGATCCGCACCATCAGCGCCCAGGCCGGTGTGTCGGTCGGTCTCATCAATCATCACTTCCCCAACAAGAACCAACTCATCGCGGCGGCGTACCGGCACTTCAACAGCGAGCTGGTCGGCGGCCTGCAGGCGGCGGTGGAGCGTGCCGCGGATTCGCCCCGGGCACGCATGCGCGCCTTCCTCGAGGCGTCCTTCTGCCCGCCGAATCTCGACCAGGACGTGCTCGCGGTGTGGGTGGTGTTCTGGGGACTGTACCGCCACTCGCGCCTGATCCAGCGGGTGCAGCGTGCGACCTACCGCGGCTACGTGCGCCTGTTGCGCGGGATGCTCACCGAGCGGCTGGCGCGGGCGCGCGCGCTGCAGCGCCGCCGCCCGCGACGCAGTTCGCGCGCCGCGCGGCCCGACCTGCGGCTCGCCGCCATCGGACTCACCGCTCTGCTGGATGGCCTGTGGCTCGAATGGTGCCTCGAACCGGGCACCTTCCGGCCCGCCGAGGCCGTGGCGCTGTGCGAGGCGTGGGTGGAGAGTCTGTGCCGGCGCGCCGGCAGATCCTGAGCTGGAATAGCCGATAATCGTCCCCACATCGGTTGAGGTTTCACGGATGCGGAGGAGCGCGTTGCACGGCCCGGGGCGAGCGCGGATTGTGATTGTCGGCTGCGGTTTCGGCGGCTTGTTCGCCGCCCGGGCGCTCGCGCGCAGCGCGGCCGACGTGCTCGTCATCGACCGCAACAATTACCACCTGTTTCAGCCGCTCCTGTACCAGGTCGCCTGCGCGGCGCTGGCGCCGGCGGACATCGCGCAGCCCATCCGCACCATCCTGCGCTACCAGAAGAACGCGCGCGTGATGCTGGCCGAGGTGCACGGCATCGATCTGCAGGAGCGTTGCCTGTACGCCGCCGGCAGCCGGGTGCCCTACGACTACCTGCTGCTCGCGCCCGGCGCGGTCGACAACTACTTTGATCACGAGGAGTGGCGGCAGTTTGCGCCGGGTATGAAGGAGGTGGAGGAGGCACTTTTCATCCGCTCGCGCCTGCTGCGCTCCTTCGAGAGTGCGGAGATCGAAGCGGATCGCGGCGAGCGCGCCGCGCACCTGACGTTCATCATCGTCGGCGCAGGCCCCACCGGCGTCGAACTGGCCGGAGCCATCAAGGAGCTGGCGGTGGATGTGATTCCGCGCGACTTCCGTGTCGCCGACACGCGCCGCGCGCGCGTCATCCTCATCGAGGCGGGCGCGCGCGTGCTGCCGGCGTTCCACAGCGATTCCTCGGCACGCGCGCTGGCGCAGCTGCGCGAGCTCGGTGTGGAGGTGCGGCTCGGCGCGCCGGTCACACAGGTGTTCGCCGACGGGGTGGAGTTCGGTGGTGAACGGCTGCGCAGCTACAACGTCATCTGGACGGCGGGCGTGCGCGCCGCGCCGCTCACTGCCACGCTCGGTGTGCCGCTCGGACCCGGCGGGCGCGTGCGGGTGTTGCCGGACTGCTCGGTTCCGGGGCACTCCGAGACGTTCGTCATCGGCGACGCTGCCTACCTCGTCGATGCCGCGAGCGGGCAGCCGGTGCCGGGCGTGTCGCAGGGCGCGCTGCAGATGGGGCGCTACGTCGCGCGCGTGATCGACGCGGAGCTGTGCGGGGCGCGCAGCGAGCGCGCCGCCGGATTCCACTACCACGACAAGGGTTCCATGGCGACCGTCGGCAAGTCGCGCGCGGTGGTGGAGATCGGCCGGCTGCATTTCGGGGGCTGGCTGGCGTGGCTCGCCTGGATGGCGCTGCACCTCACGGTGCTCATCGGCTTTCGAAACCGGCTGGCGGTGCTGTCATCCTGGATCTACAGCTACGTGTTCTTCCGGCGCGGCTCGCGGTTGATCACGCGGATTGCCCCCAGCTCACCGGCATCGCCGCAGCGCCGCTCCTGATGGCCACACCGGTTCATCCCCCGCACCACGCCGGCGTAGCGCCCGGCGGCCGCGAGGCCACGACCCTGCGGGGTTTTTTCGGCGTATTCCGTTACAGCCGGCGCGCCCTGGAGCTGGTGTGGAGCACCAACCGGGCGCTGACGCTGGCGCTCGCCCTGCTCACGCTCGTCGCCGGCATTCTGCCCGCCTCGGTCGCCTACGTCGGCGCGCTGATCGTCGATGCGGTGGTGGCCGCGATCCGCGCTGGCGGCGGCCAGGCGACCCGCGTCGCGCAGCTGGTGGTACTGGAAGGAATCCTGGTGGCGGCGATCGCGGCGGCGCAACGCGGGCTGTCGCTGTGCCAGTCATTGTTGCGCGCGCAGCTCGGCCAGCGCGTCAACGTGATGATCCTCGAAAAGGCGCTCACCCTCGAGCTGCAGCACTTCGAGGACTCGGAATTCTACGACAAGCTCACGCGCGCGCGCCGCGAGGCGTCCACCCGCCCGCTCAGTCTCGTCACCCGCACTTTCGGGCTGGTGCAGAACGGCATCTCGCTGGTGAGCTACGGCGTGCTGCTGGCGCGGTTCTCACCGTGGGCGGTCGCGGTATTGCTGTTGGCGGGACTGCCGGCGTTCGTCGCGGAAGCCAAGTTCTCCGGCGATGCGTTTCGGCTTTTCCGCTGGCGCTCGCCCGAGACCCGCATGCAGATTTACCTGGAGACCGTGATCGCCCGCGAGGATCATGCCAAGGAGGTCAAGCTCTACGGCCTGGGTCCGCGCCTGCTCGAGCGCTACCGCGACATTTTCCGGCGGCTGTACCGGGAGGATCGCTCGCTCACCATGCGGCGCGATGCCTGGGGCTTTGCCCTGGGACTCATCGCCACCGCCGCCCTGTACGGCGCCTACGCCTGGATCGCGGTCACCACCGTGCGGCGCGTCATCACACTCGGCCAGATGACCATGTATGTCGCGCTGTTTCGCCAGGGGCAGTCGGCCGTGTCCGCCATGCTGGCGGCGGTCGGCGGCATGTACGAAGACAACCTGTACCTGTCGACGCTCTACGAGTACCTGGAAACCAACGTGCCCGAGCCGGCTGGCACCGCGGTGCGCGGTCCGCGTCCGGAGGATGGCGTGCGCTTCGAGGACGTGAGCTTCAGCTATCCGGGAGCGGAGGAGCCGGCGCTCGAGCACGTCACGCTGCACCTGACGCCGGGGGCCAGTCTCGCGCTGGTGGGCGAAAACGGTTCGGGGAAAACCACCCTGATCAAGTTGCTGACACGCCTGTACGCACCCACCGCAGGAAGGATCCTGCTCGACGGGCAGGACCTGGCGCAGTGGGACGAGCGCGCGCTGCGCGAGCGCATCGGCGTCATCTTCCAGGACTTTGCCCGCTATCAGATGCTGGTCGGTGAAAACGTCGGCGCCGGCGATGAGCGCTTCTTCGAGGATGAAGCCCGCTGGCGTACCGCGGCAGACAAGGGGCGGGCGAGCGAGTTCATCGAAACCCTGCCCTTGGGCTATCACACGCAGCTCGGCAAATGGTTCCGCGACGGGCGCGAGCTCTCCGGTGGCCAGTGGCAGAAGATCGCGCTGTCGCGCGCCTTCATGCGCATCCGGGCGGACATCCTGGTGCTGGACGAACCGACGGCAGCCATGGACGCGCAGGCGGAGGCGGAAGTTTTCGAGCATTTCCGCCAGCTGGCGCGCGAGCGCATCACCATCCTCATCTCACACCGTTTTTCCACCGTGCGCATGGCCGATCAGATCGCGGTGCTCAATCGCGGCCGCATCGTCGAGCGCGGCAGCCACGAGGAGCTGATGCAACTGAACGGGCGCTACGCGCAGTTGTTCACCCTGCAGGCCCGCGGCTACCGCTGAGCGCGCCGGCGTCATCGTCCGGCGTTTCGCAGCCGGCAGCCACCAGCGCCACCGGGAACTCGGCCAGGGCGTGCGCGGCCAACAGACCCACGCTCTCGCCCTGCCGCACCGCCTGCAGCTGCGCGCCGTCGAGCACATTGCGGAACGACAGCCGCGATCGCTCCTCGCGCGGCAGCTCGATGAGCGTCTCGCCCCACACGCCGTCCCCGAGGGGCAGCCCGCCCTCGTCACCGAGCAGGCGCCGGTACAGGCGCGGCGCAATGACCACGAGGGACTGCTGCCGGAAGCGGCGGGCGAAGGCGCACAGGTGCTGTGCCTGACCGCCGCGCACCCGCAGGCGCCGGTAGTCGCCGTCGCGAAACAGTTGCGGGTGCGCGCGCCGCAGCTGCAGGGCCTTCCAGGTGAGCAGCAGCTTGCAGCGCCCGTCCTCCATGCGCTGCGCGGCCGCGCGCGGTGCGGCGCTGGCGTCGGCGTGCAGCAGCTCGGCCAACAGGGCGCGCCGGCACGGGTAATCGACCGCGCGGCGATTGTCAGGATCGACCAGCGAGAAATCCCAGATCTCGTTCCCCTGGTAGATGTCGGGCACCCCGGGCGCGGTCAGCTTGCACAGTGTCTGCGACAGGCCATTGAGCAGGCCGAAGCGCGCGACGCGCCGCTGGAACTCGACGAAGTCCCCAAGAAACAGGTTGTTGTCGCGCGGCTCCAGCACGCTGCGCACGAACTGCAGCAGCGCCTCCTCGTAGGCCGCGTCCGTTTCGGTCCAGCTGGTGCGCTGCTTCGCCTCGCGCGCCGCCTTGAGCATGTAGGCTTCGATGCGCTCGCGATAGGCGGCAGCACCCGCCGGGTCCGGTTCCGTCAGCGGCCAGGTACCCACCAGGGTCTGATAGAAGTGGTATTCGTCGTTACGCGAGGGTGCCTGCCGCCCGTCGACTTCGCGCTTGCGCGAGCGGTTGATGCGGCTCCAGCGCCGCACGGCGTCGCGCCACGGCGTCGTCATTTCCGAGAGCACGTTGAGCCGTGCGCGCACGTCCTCGGAGCGCTTGGTGTCGTGGGTGGAGGTGGCGAGCATCTCGTGCGGCCAATGCCGGACGCGATACTCCGCGTCTGCATGAAAGGCGCGCACGCCGCCGCCGTAATTGCCGGGCTCGCCGCCGACCTCGTTGAGCGACAGCAGGCGGTTGAAGCGATACAGCGCGGTGTCCTCGATTCCCTTGGCGGTGATCGGCGCGGTGATCTGCTGGAATTTCATGGCGAAGGCACGCATGCGGCGCCGCAGCTCATCGGTCGGCGCCGGCAGTTCCAGCAGCAGCGCCGCACGTACGAAATCGAACACCGACGCCTCGGTCGCGGCGCGGCGCCGCCGGGCGCTGGCAATTGCCCATTCGATGTAGCGCCGGTCGCTGTCGGCAACCGTTGCCGCGACGTAAGTCCGGTAGACCGGGAAACAGGCGATGACGTCCGCGAGCGCGCTCCGCAGGCCGTTGAAAGTGAAGTCGCGCGTGCGCCGGTCGGCACGCGCGATCCGCGCCAGCTGGTTGGTGGCGACGTTCAGCTCCGAGGCCAGCGAGCGGCGCAGCACCAGCTGCTGGCACTCGTACGCCACGTCCCGCCACTCGAGCGGCTCGTCGATGACTGCGCGGTACACGCGGTCCATGCGCGCGCGGGTGGCGGAATCGACCAGCATGCGGTTGACGACGTTGGCGAAGTGGTAACCGGTCTCGCCGTGCACCGGCCAGTCCGACGGCAGGTGCTCGAAGGAGGCGGTGATCTTCTCGACTACCAGGTACAGCGCGCGCGTGCCGCGCCGGCCGCTGACGGCGCCGATGCGCTCCTGCAGGCGGCGAAAATACCCGGCCGGGTCGTGCAGCCCGTCCGCGTGATCGATGCGCAGGCCGTCGATCCTGCCGGCGGCGATCAGCTGCAGCACCAGGCGGTGCGTGACTTCGAAGACCGCTTCGTTTTCGACCCGCAGCGCCGCCAGATCGTTCACATCGAAAAACCGCCGGTAGTTGATATCTTCGGCCGCGACGCGCCAGTAGGCGAGCTGATAGGCCTGCAGTTCGAGCAGCTCGTGCAGCGCATCGAAGCTCGCCGGCTCCGCCGCCGTGCCGGCGAAGCTGTGCACCGCCGCTTCGATCGCGGCGCCGACCTCCGGCTTGCCGGCCGCCAGCACCACGAGGCGCTGCTTGTGGAGCTCTTTCTCCCGGCTGCGCTCTGCCACCTGTTCGGGCGTGAGCGCCTGGCGGTCGGGCAGCGCCGCCAGCGAGCGCCTGATGTTCTCGAGTTCGGTGTTGGAGACCAGCGCCGCCACGCGATCGAGGATCCGCGGGTAGGTGCGCGGATCGAGCGGCAGGCGATGCGACTGGTAATACACGGCGAAGGAGCCCGCGCGCGGCTCGAAGCGCAGCTCGAGCTCGCCGCGCTCCAGCACCGTGCCGTAGAAATCCGCCAGCACCGGCACCAGCACCTTGTGGGCGCGGTCCGGATTGGACGGCGCCCAGTCGATGTCGAAGAACGCGGAATACTTGGATGCCTCGCCGTTCTCCAGCACGTCCATCCACCAGGCGTTGTCGGCGCCGAGGATGCCGACATGATTCGGCACGATGTCGACAATGTGACCCATGCCGTGCGCGCGCAATGCCGCTACGAACAGCTCGAAGTCATCGCGGTGACCGATCTCCGGGTTGAAGGAGTTGTGGTCGACCACGTCGTAGCCGTGGGGGCTGCCCGCGCGGGCGCGGAAATACGGCGAGCAGTACACGTGGCTGATTCCGAGCGCGGCCAGATACGGAACGATCGCCGCCGCATCGCGGAACGTGAAGCCGGCGTTGAGCTGCACCCGGTAGGTGGCGCGCGGAATGACGAGCTCAGCGGCGTCGGAGGCCGCCGCACCGCGCCGCGCCGGGCCGCGCCGCTCAGCGCGATTCACCGCGGTGCTCCACGCGCCATACGACGCTCCAGGGTCCAAGGTGCTGGCCGGGAAGCGCGGCGCCAGCGTCACGCTGGGTGGCGAAGATCACGCGGCCCGCCGCACTGCCCGCCAGCGGCGCTGCGGCCGCGCTGAGATTGGCGCTGAGGCGCAGCACCTGCTCGCCCGCCGCCCAGTCCACGGTGAAGGCCCCGCCGGATCCGGTCCGGGTGCAGCGCCCCGCGCGCAGCTGCGGAATCAACGGGGCGATCTCGCGCCGCCTGATCGCCAGCAACTGCCGGTGGTATTCCAGCGCGTGCGCGTGAGAGGGCTCATTGAGGCGCCGCCAGTCGAGGCGCGCGGACGCGTAGGTCGCCGCGTCGGCCGGATCCGCCGAGCCCGGGAACTCGCGGCTGCGATGCGCGTACACCCGTGACGCGAGCTCCGGCTCGAAGTCGCAGAACCACGGGAAGGGCTCGGTGGCCGCCCACTCCTCGCCCATGAACAGCAGCGGCGGTGCGGGCGCAAGCAGCAGCACCGCGGCCGCGGCGCGCAGCGCCGCCTCGTTGGGCACCAGAGCAGTGAGTCGCTCGCCGCGGGCTCGATTGCCGATCTGGTCGTGGTTCTGCAGGAAGTTGACGAAGGCGCTGGGCGGCAGGTGCGTACTGCTCTCACCGCGCGGCCCGTCCGTGTAGCGCGAAACCTCGCCCTGGTAGGCGAAGCCCTCCGCCAGGCTGCGGCACAGCAGGGCGTGCGGCTGCCGGGCGTAGTCCGCGTAGTAAGTGCCGGATTCCCCGCTCAGCAGCACATGCAGGCAGTGGTGCGCGTCGTCGTTCCATTGCGCGTCGCAGGTCGTGGGAGCGCCGGCGGCGCCGAGAAAGCGCACGGCGTTGTCGAGGTTCTCGACGGTGAGGTAGATCGTGCGGGTGCGACCTTCGGCCGCGCGCGCCGCGCAGGCGATTTCGTTGACGATGTGCGGTTCGCTGGCGTCGTGAATGGCGTGGATCGCATCCAGACGCAAACCGTCGACGTGATATTCCTCGAGCCAGTAGAGCGCGTTGTGGATGAAAAACTCACGCACCGCAGCGCTGTCAGGTCCGTCAAAGTTGATCGCGGGGCCCCAGGGGGTGACGTGCCGCTCATTGAAGAATTGCGGCGCGTACCAATGCAGGTAATTGCCCTCCGGGCCGAAGTGGTTGTAGACGACGTCGAGCATCACCGCAAGTCCGCAGCGATGTGCGGCCGCGATCAGCGCCTTCAGCTCCTGCGGCGTACCGTACGAGCCCTGCGGGGCGTACGGCAGCACGCCGTCGTAGCCCCAGTCGCGCGTGCCCGGAAAAGCAGCCACCGGCATGAGCTCGAGGGCCGTGACACCCAGGTGCGCGAGGTGCTCGAGCCGCGCCGCCACCGCGGCAAAGGTACCCTCGGCGGTGAAGGTTCCGACATGCAACTCGTAGATGACCGCGGTGGGCCAGGGCGGGGCGCGCCAGCCCTCGTCATCCCAGGCGAATGCCGTCGCGTCGATGACTTCGCTCGGCCCGTGAACGCCTTGCGGATTGCAGCGCGAGGCGGGATCGGCGACTTCGCGCACGCCATCGAGCCGAAAGCGGTACAGGCTGCCCGCGCGGGCCGCAGCGGTCTCGAGTGCGAACCAGCCGCCGGGGAGCGAGCGCATCCCCAGCAGCTGCCCGCCGCCCGCATCGTAGAGGATCACATCGACCTGCCGCGCCGCCGGCGCCCACAGGCGAAAGCGTACCTTTCCCGCGGCGGTGAACTGCGCCCCGAACGGCATGTCGTGCCGGCGCCGGATCTTCGGCTGCATGCGCTCGACCTCTCAGCCCGCGAGGGCGACGAGTCTGCGCAGCGGCACCTCGGCCCATTCCGGCCGGTTGACCAGCTCGTGACGCAGATCGGCGAGGGCCGTGTCGAGCTCGAACAGGCGCAGCAGCGGTGCCATCTCCTGGAACGATGCGTACAGGCCGCTCGCGCACGCGATCTCATCGTAGCTCGCAAGAAATACGCTGCGCGCCTGCTGCTCCCACTGTTCGAGCTGCGGTTCCCATTTGCCGCGTTCGTGCGCGGAGATCAGCGAACACTGTTGTAACGCCATCTGACGCGCATATGCAAACGAGCGCAGCATGCTGGCGACATCCGTCAGCGGCGAGTGTTTGCGTCGCCGCTCGGCAACGCTGTGATCAGGAGCGCCTTCGAAATCGGTGATGATGAAATCGTTGCGCTTCAGCAGCACCTGGCCGAGATGGTAGTCGCCGTGGCAGCGCAACCTGATGCCGCGCGGGGCACTGCGGCTGGAGGCGCCGATGCTGCGCAGCAGCGCGGCGCGCTGCCCGAGGAGGGTGACAGCCTCCGAGGCCGCCGCGGGCGGCAGGGCCGTGGTGCGCTCGGCCAACATCTCCAGCGTAGCCGCGGCGGCCTCGCGCGTGGCGCGGCGCCAGGCGCCGAGGTCCTCGTCGCTGATCGGTTCCGGGGCGAAGGCCGGATCGGAGGTCGCCGCCGCGAGCGCGCCGTGCAGCTGCGCGGTGCGCGTGGCGAGGGTCTTCATGAGGGCAAGCTGCAGCCCATGCGCATCCGCGGGCGGCGTCACGCGCGTCACGCGCTCCTCGAGGAAACGCACCAGGTGATTGACGGTGTAATCCCAGCCATCGCCCTGGTTGGTGACGAATGCCTGCAGCAGCGCGAGCGTGCATGGGACGCCATCGCCGCGCTGGTGCTCGATGAAGCCCGCCAGGGGCACGCAGTTGGGAAAGTGCGCGACTTCGGTGAGATAGCGGCCGATTTCCACGCCGGGATTGATGCCCGGCTGCAGTTTGCGGCAGATCTTCAGGAACCACGTGTCCCCGACCCTGACCGTGGTGTTGCCGCCCTGTGCGCCCGCGGGGCCCACCACGAGGTCTGCGGCCTGAGTGCCGCGCAGTGCGGCAAACGTGCTGGTCGGGTGGCAGCGCACCCGGCCATGCTGCGTGGGCCACTCGTGCGATGCTCCGATGGCCTCGACGAGGCTGCGGCAGAAGTCCTCGTCCGCGCCGGCGTCCGCCAGCACGCCCACCGCCGCCTGTTGGCGCACGCGCGCCAGGGCTGCGGGCTGGAGCTTGCGGCAGCGCGCCTCTTCGCTGTCCTCGAAGGCGATCGCCAGCGGCACGAAGTACTGGCCCGACAACGCGCCGCCCGCAACTTCGAAGATCGCGAGCAGCCAGCGATCGAGATCCAGCTGCGGCATGACGCAGTCCGCAAGCGTCGCACCGCTTAAGCCCGCACCGCGCGCCGCCGGGGGTCCGGGAAGCGCCACGCCCGCAGGCGCGGCCCAACGCTGGGTGGCGAGAAACCCGGGCACGACGCGCCCTTCGAGCTGCGTACGCAGCCCGGTGGCGAGCGCCTGCCGCCAGGGAGCCACGCGCTCCGGAAAGAAACTGCTCCATCCCTGTACCAGCACCATCACCGGCAGGTCTTCCCGCGCCAGGTGCTCGCCGTGCCATGGCGGCGCCTCGGCCTCGCGGCTGAGGCGAAACCAGTAAAACGCATACCCGGGCAGCGTGAGCAGGTAGGGCAGTTCGCCGATCGGCGGAAACGGCGCCCGCCCGAGCAGCTCGATCGGCACGGCGCCCTTGTGTTCCGTGAGGTCGAGCTCGACCGGCTGAGCGGACCGCGACAGGTTCGCCACGCACAGGATGGTGTCAGCGCCGTACTGGCGCAGGTACACCAGCACGTGGCGGTTGCCGGGACGGATGAAACGCAGCGTGCCGCGACCGAAGGCCTGCGAGCCGCTGCGCACCTGCAGCAGGCGTTTCATCCAGTTGAGGAGCGAGGAGCGGTCGCGTATCTGCGCTTCGACGTTCACGGCCTGATAGCCGTACACCGGATCCATGATCGGCGGCAGGTACAACTGCTGCGGGTCGGCGCGCGAAAAACCCGCGTTACGATCCGGACTCCACTGCATCGGCGTGCGCAGGCCGTTGCGATCGCCGAGAAACACGTTGTCGCCCATGCCGATCTCGTCGCCGTAGTAGATGATCGGCGAGCCGGGCATCGACAGCAGCAGGCTGTTCATGAGCCTGATGCGCTCGAAGTCATTCTCCAGCAGCGGCGCGAGCCGCCGCCTGATCCCTAAGTTGAGGCGCGCGCGCGGATCGGCGGCGTAGGACTGGTACATGTAGTCGCGCTCGCGGCTGGTGACCATCTCGAGGGTCAGCTCGTCGTGATTGCGCAGAAAGATCGCCCACTGACAGGTTTCGGGGATGTCGGGGGTCTGCTCCATGATCTCCACGATCGGGTGCCGATCCTCCTGCGCGATGGCCATGTACATGCGCGGCATCAGCGGGAAGTGATAGGCCATCTGGCACTCATCCAGGCCGTCGCCGAAATAGTCGCGCACGTCCTCGGGCCACTGGTTGGCCTCCGCCAGCAACATGCGATCCGGGAATTTGCCGGCGACCGCGCGGCGGATGATCTTGACGATTTCGTGGGTCTCGCGCAGGTTCTCGTTGCTGGTGCCCGCGCGTTCCACCAGGTACGGGACGGCATCCAGCCGGAACCCGTCCACTCCGAGGCGCAACCAGAAGTCCATGATGCGCAGCATCGCCCGCAGCACGTGCGGGTTGTCGAAGTTCAGGTCCGGCTGGTGACTGAAAAAGCGGTGCCAGTAGTACGCCTGCGCCTGCGGGTCCCATGCCCAGTTGGACGTCTCGGTGTCGCGGAAGATGATGCGCGTACCGGCATAGCGCTCCGGTGTGTCGCTCCAGACGTAGTAGTTTCTCTTGACCGAGCCGGGTGCGGCGCGGCGTGCCGCCTGGAACCAGGGGTGCGCGTCGGAGGTGTGATTGAGGACCAGTTCGGTAATGACCCGCAGGTTGCGCCGATGCGCCTCGCGCACGAAGGCGCGGAACTCGGCGCGCGTACCGTAGTTCGGATGGATGTTGCGGTAGTCGGCGATGTCGTAGCCGTCGTCCCGGCCGGGGGAGGGATAGAACGGCAGCAACCATACGGTGTTGACGCCCAGATCCTGGATGTACTCGAGCTTGCGCGTGAGACCGGCGAAATCCCCGCAGCCGTCATCGTTGCCGTCGAAGAATGCGCGTACGTGCACTTCGTAGATCACGGCGTCCTTGAACCACAGGGGATCGCCGCCGGAGCGTTGCTTGCGCCGCGCGTTCATGTGCCTCGAGTCCTTCCTAGTCCGGCGTCAGCACCACCACCGCCAGGGGCGGCAGCCGCACGTTCAGGGAGTAATCATGGCCGTGGGAGTCGAGCGTCTCGGCCTCCAGCGCGCCGAGGTTGCCCTGGCCGCTGCCGCCGTAGTCCGCGGCGTCGCTGTTGAGCCGCTCGCGCCAGCGGCCGCCACGCGGCACCCCGATGCGGTATGTCTCGCGCGGCACCGGCGTGAAGTTGCAGGCCACCAGGGCGAGCTCGCCCGCAGCGCTGCGGCGCAGGAACGAGATCACGCTTATGTCGGCGTCGTCGCAGTCGACCCACTGGAAACCGGCTTCGGAGAAATCCAGCTGGTGCAGCGCCGGCGTGTTGCGATAGAGCTGATTCAGATCACGGACCCAGCGCTGCACGCCGGCGTGCAGCGGATACTGCAGCACGTGCCACTCGAGACTCTCCTCGTGCTGCCACTCGCGCCGCTGGCCGAATTCCCCGCCCATGAACAGCAGCTTCTTGCCCGGATGGGTCCACATGTAGCCGAACAGCAGCCGCAGGCTGGCGAACTGCTGCCACTCATCCCCGGGCATCTTGCCGATGAGCGAGCCCTTGCCGTGCACCACCTCATCGTGTGACAGCGGCAGGACGAAGTTCTCGTTGAAGGCGTACCAGAGGCTGAAGGTGAGGCGGCTGTGGTGATACTTGCGGTTCAAGGGATCCTGCTGGAAGTACTTGAGGATGTCGTGCATCCAGCCCATGTTCCATTTGAGGCCGAAGCCCAGACCGCCGAGGTAGGTCGGACGCGACACCATCGGCCAGGCGGTCGATTCCTCGGCGATCGTCTGGGTATCCGGGTGATCGCGGTAGGCGGCGAGATTGAGCTGCTTGAGGAACTCCACCGCCTCGAGATTCTCGCGGCCGCCGAAGCGGTTGGGGATCCATTCGCCGGCGCGCCGGGCATAGTCCAGATACAGCATCGAGGCCACCCCATCCACGCGCAGCGCGTCGATGTGGTAGGTGGCGAGCCAGAACAGCGCGTTGCTGGCGAGGAAGTTGCGCACCTCGGCGCGGCCATAGTTGAAAATGGAGCTCTTCCACTCCGGATGAAATCCCTGGCGCGGGTCGGCGTGCTCGTACAGGTGCGTGCCGTCGAAGAGCGCCAGGCCGTGTTCGTCGCTCGGGAAGTGCGACGGCACCCAATCGAGGATCACGCCGATGCCGCGCTGGTGCAGGTGCTCGACGAAGTACATGAAGTCCTGCGGCGTGCCGTAGCGGCTGCTGGGCGCGAAGTAGCCCGTGACCTGGTAGCCCCAGGAGCCGTAGAACGGATGCTCCATCACCGGCAGCAGCTCCACGTGCGTGAAGCCGAGCGCCGTCACGTAGTCACCCAGCGCGTGCGCGAGCTCGCGGTAGTTCAGGAAACGATTGGCCTGCTCCGGCATCCGCCGCCACGAGCCCAGGTGCAGCTCGTAGATCGACCAGGGCGAGCCCAGTGCGTTGGCGTGCGCACGGCGCCGCATCCAGTCAGCGTCGTGCCATTCAAAGCCCAGATCCCACACCACCGAGGCGGTGCGCGGCGGCAGCTCGGCGCGAAACGCGTACGGGTCGGACTTGTCCACCGCGTAGCCGGCTTGCCGCGAGGCGATGTGGTACTTGTAGAGCGCGCCCGGCCCCACACCGGCCACCGTCCCTTCCCAGATCCCGGAGGAATCCGCGCGGGCTTTCAGCGGATGGCGACGGCGATCCCAGCCGTTGAAGTCGCCGACGACCGTGACCGTGGCCGCGTTCGGCGCCCATACGGCGAAGCGCGTGCCGTAAGGCGCGCCCTCCGTGGCGCGCACCGCGTGGGCTCCGAGCTTCTCGTACGCCCGGAAGTAAGTGCCCTCGCGGAAGTGATAGATGTCCTGTTCCGTCAGCAGCACGCGGGAAGTCTAGCAAGTCGCGTGCGGCCGTGCTGGGATGGGCCGCATGAGCGCGGTTCCGACGAGCCGGACCTACATTGGAGGAAATTTTAGTTCTGCTGCGCGGCGTGGAGGAACAGTGCGCGGCCCGTGCAGCTGACGCGCCCGCCCGGCCGGCGGTTGCCTTAGCCTCAGGTGGCGCGCCGCCGACCCGAGCTGCCGACGAACACCACCGATTCGCCCGCCTCGCGACGCGGCAGCTGTGCGGCCGCTTGCAGGGCCAGCCGCGCGCGCGCGCTGGCAGCCTGCGCTTCGGCGGCGGCGGCGTTCGCTTCGACCGGCTGGCCCAGCAGGAAGCCCTGCGCGCTGATCGGACCGCAGCACGACAGAAACTCCAGTTGCGCCGTTCTCTCGACGCCTTCCGCCACCACCTGCAGACCCAGGCCATGACACAAGGCGACGATGGAGCGCACGATCGCTGCGGAGCGCGGGTTGGTGTCCACGCCCGCTACCAGCAGCCGGTCGAGCTTCAC
>Ga0193733_1000176_pt1 | contig 22866 bp, 16 predicted proteins | sample U1s2metaG_FD_145076 | JGI IMG/M metagenome (GOLD analysis project Ga0193733, IMG submission 145076) | Soil microbial communities from a riparian zone of the East river system, Colorado, United States - U1s2 | ecosystem: Environmental > Terrestrial > Soil > Riparian zone | place: USA: East River...
ACTCGGAAATACTCCCATTTCCCCTTGCGCCCCAAATGAACCCTCCCCAAATCGGCTTTGTCTCGGGTTACATCTTAAATGGCGCGACGTTGTCCCCTCTGGTTACATTTTAGATGGCGCGATACGGCGCGTTGACTTGAATCTCTGTGCGACGTAAGATGCCGACACAGACGGTGCGAATTACCGCGTCGTGAATTGCCTTCCGCTTCGGGCCTTGTGACCTGGGGTACATGGTAGTGCCGGCTCAGCTGATATCTCATTACCGCATTCTCGGTCCCCTCGGCAGCGGCGGGATGGGCGTAGTTTACCGCGCTGAGGACACCTCCTTGCGCCGCACCGTGGCTCTGAAGTTCCTCCCCGAACCAGCCGCGAGCAATCTAGGAGTCAACGAGCACTTACGCCGCGAGGCCCGTGCGGCGTCGGCACTGAATCATCCGAATATTTGCACCATTTACGAAGTTGGCCAAGACGCCGGCGAAGTGTTCATTGCCATGGAGTACGTCGAGGGCCGTACGCTTGCTGAGTTGATCCGGGAAGGAGGCTTGCCAGTGGAAACAGTCCTCCGCTCCGGACGCCAACTCGCCTCGGCGCTCGCGCACGCCCATGATCGTGGAGTGATCCATGGAGATTTGAAACCTCTGAACATCATCGTGACGCCTGGCGGAGATGCCAAGATTCTGGATTTCGGTTTGGCGCGGCGCAAAGATCCGGCGGAATTTGATAAACGGACGCTGGAAACGGTTTCCGCTGAGAGCAGGGTGGGCTTGGGAGGCACTCTTCCCTATATGGCCCCGGAGCAGATCAAGGGCGCCGATGCATCGCCGTGCACCGATCTATGGTCCCTCGGGATAGTGCTATACGAGATGGCCACGGGAACGCGCCCTTTCCAAGGCGAGAATCTTTATCTGCTTTGCAATTCGATTCTCCGGGAAGCGCCGCGTCCTTTCTCTCCACAGATTCCTTCTGGCCTCGCTACGGTCATTTCCCGGTGCCTCGAGAAAGAGCCGGCCCGGCGCTACCAGCGAGCAGGCGAAGCACGCGCTGCTCTCGAAGCTCTCACTTCTTCACAGGTAGAAGCCATTTCACCGCCTCGCCCTGCGGCGTCGCGCGCGCTACGCGCAATGGTTGCCACCATAGCGCTGGCGGTATTGGCTGCCGCAGGCTTACTCACCATTCGCGGCGACAAGCTTTGGAAACACCGCGCGTCGGGCACCGTGCCCTCGCGGGTCCTGCTCGGCGTGCTCCCTCCAGTTAGCAGCGGCGACACCTCGCAATCCGCGTTTGAAAGCGGCCTTGCGGACACGCTGAACTCGCGCTTGGGTGAGCTAAGCACCCGCCACGCGTTCGCGGTCATCCCCATGAACTTGACCCTCGAAAAGCACGTGACTACCATCGATGCCGCGCGCCAGCAATTTGGCGTGAACCTTGTCCTGGTCTTGAACGTTCAACGAGCGGCAGGCGAGGTGAGGGTGAACTACGCTCTCGTGGACGCTCGTTCCAGCCAGCAGGTGCGCAGCGGCACAATTACCGCGGCTGCTGCCGACCCTTTTGCTTTGCAGGATCGTGTCTTTGAACGCGTTGCTGCGGCCATGGAGCTCCAACTCGCACCACAGGAAAAGCAGTCTCTTGCCTCTCACGGCACCACCCAACCGGCGGCCTACGATTTCTACGTTCAAGGCCGAGGCTACCTCCAGGACTACGTGGTGCCTGAAAAAGTCGACAATGCCATCATTCTTTTTCGACGCGCAATCGAGAAAGATCCAGTTTATGCCTCTGCGACTGCCGGCCTCGGCGAAGCTTATTGGCGGAAATACCAGTTAACGCACGATAATCAGTGGGCGGATGCAGCCGTCGAGAATTGTCAGAAAGCAGCCGAGCTTGGCGAGGCCCTCGCTGCGGCTCACTCGTGTCTCGGCCGGGTCTTCACTGCCAGAGGTAACTACGAGAAGGCCGCCGAACAGTATCATCGTGCACTCGAACTCGAACCCACGAGTGACGACGCATACGGCGGACTCGCTACTGCTTATGAACAGCTCGGCCGCCCGGTCGATGCGGAGGAATTGTACAACCAGGCCATCTCAGTGCGTCCCGGCTATTGGGCCACCTACAATTGGCTCGGACTCTTCTACATGCGGCATGCGCGCTATGAAGACGCCGCGGTCATGTACTCCCAAGTGGTTTCGCTGGCGCCGGATAGCTTTACCGGTTACTACAATCTCGGCGGCGTTCGCATTTTGCAAGGCAAGTATTCCGAGGCCATTCCACTTCTCGAGCGGTCGTTGAGCATACGGCCGACGGCAGATGCCCGGTCAAATCTTGCCACGGCTTATTTTCAAATGCGGCGCTACGCCGAGTCCGCTGCCAATTTTGCAGAAGCCGTGAAGCTGGACCAGAAGAATTACGTGCTGTGGGGCAATCTGGGCGACGCGTACTACTGGACTCCCGGGAGACGCTCCGAAGCGGCAGCAGCCTACGGTACAGCTATCGCACTGGGAAAAGAAAAGCTGCGCCTCAACCCCCACGATGCACAGTTGCTGAGCAGCCTTGCCATGTACTACTCCATGCGAGGAGAACGAAAGCCTGCTCTCGACAATCTTGACGCTTCCCTCCGCCTTCAGCCCAAGAGCCCAGACATGCTCTTCAACGCAGGAATTACTTATCAACAACTCGGCGACACGAAACGTGCCTTGGATGCACTCGAACAGGCAGTTTCTTTGGGCATCTCGCCCGAGATGCTTCGCGACACGCCGAATTTCGATGCTCTACGGGGAAGTCCAGGGTTCGTCAGGCTGATCCAGAGTAATCAAGGGAAATGAGGGAGGTTGATATGCATTCTTCTCGGGTACGGTACGACGGTGCCATTCGTTTCGCCCTAGTGTTGCTCTTCGCCTTCGGAGCTGGCGGTTGCAAGAAAGCGTTTCACGAAGAAACGGTCACTTTTGCTTGCCGCGATGAAAAGCTCGATGTCGACCCAACTGATGGGACGATACCCAAGGCCATTTACCTTTGTGCAGGCAAGACAGTGACCTGGAACCCAAACGGCCATCGGTTCCGAGTCGTGTTTAGAAAAAAATCTCCATTCGTCGACGATAAGACAGTATTTGACAACGACCACCCCAAATCAGCAGGTGCGAAACATGCTGCCCAGCTCATTGTTTACTATTACGATATGACCATTGATGGGATGCTCGTTGATGACCCACAAGTGATTGGTGGCGGCGGTCACTAAAGACGAGTTCCGTCTCCAGGGCCATTGATCCTGGTCTCTGGCAGAAACTGACGTTTGCAAACCAGTTTTGACGAGAACGAAAACCCATGTGTTTGCCTGGGGTGAAGGAAGTAACCGTGGGCCAATAGGGAGGGTAGAGCGCAGCCCGGGCACCATGCAAACTGCCACCATCAGCGAAGCGAAGTGACCATAGTCCCGTCGCAGCCCGCGATGACGTAAACTGAAAAAGTGGCTGCCTGATTGAGCGGGGGTATTTCGCAGAAAGCGAATTGCTGCTGGTAAATCCGCTTCCCTCCGGCGAAGCGCAACGGAGTTCCAGCGCTAACTCTCTGTCTTCGTTAGGGTTCGATGTTTCTCGCGATGTGACAAGAAGCGCAGCCAAATTGCACCAAAACCTGGTCCGATGATATTTCAGTTTCCGAGATGTTTTCGCGACCCTTTTTTTGGAGCAACTTTGGAGCAGGCCAAGGATGGCCCGGAACTCGTAAGCGCAACCGGAGCAACGACTTGGATTGAATTTGCGGCTGGTTCGTAGCCAGACGCTCTATCCAACTGAGCTACGGGCGCACTGTGTTCATCCCCTCTATTATAAGCAGCTTACGCAAAACATTCAATGTCACCACTTTCGGTGCAAATCGGTGCATTCGGTGCAATTGAAGGGGTTTGATCCGGAAGTGCAAGACCAATCCCCCACTTGCTGCGGTCATTTTGCGGGCACTTCACATCGTTCCTAATTTGCGAGTATTCTTCCGTCATGCTCTTGCGTGTGGCCGAGCAAGAAGCCGCAATCCCAAGGAGGCGTTAGGGTCTGTTGCAGTTCCATCCAAAAACGAGGCTCTGACTGTATAGTCTTGAAGGGAGCACTACAAACCGAAGACTCTGGAGGCATTGGGTCCATTAGTTGGTCGGAAACCGTGTTATCGACAGGTATCCGCGCCCAAGCAACTCCAACGCCGGAATTCTGGCTCGTCTCGCGATGCTATCTGCGGCTTTTCGGTGTCTGCGCTGATAGCGATCGGCTTAGCAGCACTCGTTCGCAAAACTTTTGTGGGCGGAGGACTGACATGCGCTGGAATTTCCCTCCTCTTGTCTGCGATCAATGCACCCTTTTGCAGTGTAGTCTCCTACTCATGCTAGGCATCAGTTTCCAGGGCATGAGTGCTTCGAATATCTGGGCAATAACGCAGACTCTAGCCGGACCGTATGCCGCTGGGCGTTGGACAGGTTTGCAGAACTTTGTGGGCAATCTGGCGGGGTCGTTGTGGCCCCGGCACTCACAGGGTTTGTTTTGGATCGCACTGGGCACTTCTATTGGCCCTTTGCGATTCTGACCATCGCCGTCTTGGTCGGCACATCCCGCCGGCTGTTTCTAGTGGGACCAGTACGGGAGGTAACCTGCCAAAAAGAATTGAGAGGACTTACTCACTCTTTGGAAAAACGGTCGTGAAAGCGAAACCGGCCTTTTTACTAACGATGTGCTGTCTTCCACTGACGATCTCCGCACAGATGTCGACCGTTATCCCATTGGCTTCCGAGCCTCATCATCGTCTTGCACTGCACAACAAATACGTGAATGTGTATGAAGTTGAAGTCGCTCCCCGTGGCACGGTTCAATTGCACCGGCATGAATTTGACGCGATCAGCATCATGATGAGCAGTTCGGAAGTTATTGTCCGCGCTCCCGGCAAACCAGACGTACGCCAGAAACTCTCCCAGGGTCAGGTGCGGCTTCAGTCCCGCGGCTATGTGCATTCGACGTCGATCGAGGGCGATACCACCTACCGCAACGTCACTGTAGAGCTCCTTTTCCCCCAGCAAGGAGCGCGCAATCTCTGCGCCGCTGTGATTGCCACTCAGGGGCTGAACTGCCCCCCGGCTGAATCATCACTGCTGGGCACAACGCATATTGATCAAGCGCAGTTTGAGACCAAGCAGACGAGGGTGACGCTGATTCGCCTGATGCCTCACCAGGGCATGAACATGGGGGACCCTAGCCGTTCGGTGCTAGTCGTTGCACTTGATGACGCACTCTCAACTATGAGTGGAGAGAAAACGCAGAGTTCGGTGCGGCCTGGCGATTTTGTGTGGCTCGAACAGGGGGCGCCAGCGCGCGCACTTAGAAACACTTCAGGAAACGAGGCACGGTTGATTTCGTTCATCTTCGAACGTTGATAGTCTGCGAAAAGCCGAGTTCGAAATGCAGGATGGTCAACTGACCTGCTTTGGGCGACTCGCTGGTAGAGCGATTGCCGCCCCAGGTCTTTGGTCGCCTAACCTAAGATATTGCGCTGGCCCCCGGGATAGATAAAAGCAAATTAATGTGATGTTAAGCTCGCATCTTGACAGCTAAAGGCCTGATGAATACCGGCTCCGCGCTGGCCGCCATAGTCTCGCCTCTGGTTTTCGGATATGTGATCGATAAGACGGGAGATTGGACGCTTCCCTTTCTCGGCAGCAACGGATTGCTGTTGATTGGTACAATTCTGGCGTTTTGGATGAAACCGGACGAAGAACTCCCTGGTGCAGCATTGACCGTCACGCTCGCAGCGAAAGAGGCAAAACTCTAAAACAATCAGATATGGAAAACTTATCTTTCATCTTTTATTCTGCAGCCTTCTGATCCAATCTAAGAAGACCGTGCACACACTCACCCCATTACCGTTGAGTTCGCATGCAAAACTCGTGGACTCGTTTTCTCAGGCTTTGGAACTGGAGGAGGAACTCAAGCGAACGCTGAATGGTGAAGTACGATTCGATCGAGGGAGCCGCGCGCTATATGCCACGGACGGGTCGAATTACCGGCAGATTCCCATTGGCCTGGTGGTCCCGCGCAATGACGCAGATGTCGTTGCAGCGGTAGCAGCATGCAGGAAGTACGGTGCTCCAGTTCTGGCGAGAGGGGCCGGGACAAGTTTGGCTGGTCAATGCTGCAATGTCGCGGTGGTATTGGATTTCACGAAGTATATGAACCGCATCCTTGTGCTTGACAGCGACGCGAGATTCGCACGAGTTCAGCCGGGAGTCGTTCTGGACTCACTTCGGAACCGCGCAGAAATGCATCAGTTGACCTTTGCGCCGGACCCTTCAACTCATAATCGGTGCACGATCGGCGGCATGATAGGAAATAATTCGTGCGGAACGCACTCGCTGCTCGGGGGGAAAACGGTCGACAACGTCGAAGAGCTGCGAATCCTGCTTTACGACGGCTCGCAGATGACGGTGGGCGCTACTAGCGGGATGGAGCTCGCTCACATCATTTCTCAGGGTGGCCGCCGTGGCGAGATTTACAGCAAGTTGCGCCGGATCCAGGGACACTACGCTGGCTTGATTCGCGCGCGCTTTCCGCAAATTCCACGACGAGTCTCCGGCTACAACCTGGATGAATTGCTGCCTGAAAGAGGATTCAACGTCGCGCGCGCGCTCGTCGGAACAGAGGGTACTTGTGCAATCGTACTGGAAGCAAAGTTGAAATTAATTCACAGTCCTCAGCATCGCGCACTCGTTGGACTGGGATATCGAGATGCCTTCTTCGCAGCCGATCATGTTCCAGAAATACTGCAGTTCCATCCGATCGGACTCGAAGGATTTGAAGGAAGTATCGTCGACGGGCTCCAGAGGAAGGGAGCACCGAACCTGAATCTCCTTCCCGAGGGGCGCGGGTTTTTGCTGGTGGAATTTGGTGCCGATGATCCGAACGAGGCGCAACATCTTGCCTCGCAGCTTATCGACCGGTTGAAACAGGCGAGCGCCGCACCTAACGCACGGCTGTACTCCAGGAGCGAAGCGCGTGCAGTGTGGCAGATTCGCGAGGCTGGGCCGCGCGCCGCCGCCTTTGCTCCCGGCGCACCGGCGGAGTGGGAAGGCTGGGATGACGCTGCGGTCGCTCCCGAAAAGCTGGGAGGCTATTTGAGAGACATCCGCAAGCTGATGAACGAATACGGCTACCGCGGTGCATTCTACGGACATTTTGGGCATGGCTGCGTCCACATGCGTGTCAGCTTCGATCTCGAAAGTGAAAACGGAATCCGCAAGTATTCAGAGTTCATAGGGCGTGCGGCAGATCTGGTGGTTGGCTATGGTGGTTCGCTCTCGGGCGAGCATGGTGATGGACAATCGCGGGCCGCGTTGCTTCCGAAGATGTTTGGGTCCGAGCTGATAAAGGCCTTCGGCGAATTCAAAGCAGTTTGGGATCCGGAAAATAAGCTGAACCCGCACAAGGTTGTTGATGCTTACTTGCCCACGGAGAACTTGCGGCTAGGCGCAGACTATAAACCACTGGAACCCGAGACTCATTTCAAATTCCCTGATGATAATGGTTCTTTTGCGAAGGCCAGCTTGCGATGCATTGGACTCGGGGCGTGTCGGAAGAGTGATGGCGGCACAATGTGCCCGAGTTATATGGTGACGCTTGAAGAAGAACACAGCACGCGGGGGCGCGCTCACATGCTTTTTGAGCTTCTCCAAGGCGAGGTGGTACGCGCCGGCTGGAGAGACGAACACGTTAAGGACGCACTGGAATTGTGTCTTTCGTGCAAGGCCTGCAAGTCAGAATGCCCGGCGAATGTCGATATTGCCACCTACAAAGCGGAATTTCTGTCGCACTATTACGAAAAGAGGCGACGGCCGCTGAAAGCGTTTGCCTTTGGCCTGATCGAACGGTGGGCAAGGCTTGGGTCGCGAATTCACGGAATTGCTAACTTTCTCAGCCAGGCACCGGGACCTCGTCACCTGCTGCAAAGGGTCTTAGGGCTGGCGCCGCAGCGACAATTGCCGCGCCTGGCACCAGTCACTTTTTGGCAATGGGCGCAAGTGCATCGGAATTCCATTTTCCGAGATGAAGACAGATTGAATTCAGTGCCGCTGCCTAAGGGGCGACAAGTGGTTCTGTGGGTGGACACGTTCAATAATTACTTCCATCCAGAGACGTGCCGAGCCGCTCTGGGAGTGTTGGAGGAGGCGGGATTCACAGTGACGTGTTCCCGAAGACCTCTGTGCTGTGGGCGGCCGCTTTATGACTTCGGCATGCTTGAGAGAGCCAAAAACTGCTTAAGCCAGATCTTGAGTGCTCTCGGTCCGCAGATTGACGCAGGGCTGCCGATTGTCGTCTTGGAGCCAAGCTGTGCTTCTGTGTTTCGCGACGAGCTGCACAATCTATTTCCCACCAACGAGCGCGCCACCAGGCTTCGAAACCAAACATTCCTTCTCAGTGAGTTCCTGCAAAATCACGCCCCGGACTATCTTCCTCCTTCCCTCTCACGAAAAGTGATTCTTCATGGCCACTGCCACCACAAGGCGCTCATGAAAATCAATGATGAGGAATCTTTGCTCCAGAAGATGGGAGTGGAACTGCAATCCTTGGACTCCGGATGCTGCGGAATGGCCGGGCCGTTCGGGTTTCAGAAAGATAAGTTCGAGATATCGCAGGCCATAGCAGAGCGAGTTCTGCTGCCGACGGTGCGACGCGCGGCGTCAGACACGCTGATTGTCGCGGATGGCTTCAGCTGTCGCGAACAAATACTTCAGGGTACTGGCAGGTCTGCGATGCACCTGGCCGAGGTCTTGAAGATGGCGTTGGATCGCCAAAATTCTTCCGCGGACGGCTAACCTGGCCGGGTAAGCCTAAGTTCGCTTCACAATCAAACGAGAGTGTTCTACTTTCTCCCGGGCGATGGCACCGATCGCTGCAATTGGCTGAAATCCAAGCCGGGCAAGAGGGGAGTATTCTCAATTCTTACGGCGTCCAAGGTAAACGGATTCAGTCCCAACGCTTTGAGGATGCTAGGGGCGATTTGTGACGTTTGTACCGGAAACTTGATTTCTTGACGGCCGAACCTGGGGTGATAAATGAGAAGCGGTACACTCCGATCCGTGTTCGCGCTGCCACCATGCTCGGCGATGAACGTGCTACCGCTATCTACGTAGATTTGGCCTGGAGTCGGCTGAATAATGACATCTGGCACGCGAGGGTCACTCTTGGGGTCATTGAATAGGAGCTTCAATGATTCACCGGAGTAAATTTCCTGAATGCCCGCCTCTTCCTGGATTTTTCGCAGCGCATTGACGACATCAGCGGTGCGGTCCTGATCCGACAGCCACAGTAAGGCGACACTTCCGTCCTGCTCCAAACCGGCCAACAACCCTTCGTGGACGGAAGCCACGGTTTTTGGAATGAGTTCCAAATTGGCATGCTTGAGCTTCGCAGGATCAATCGGGGAGTCCCCATGCTTTGCGGTGATGATAACGAGCGTTGAGTCAAGCAAGTTTCGCTCTCGGAGCTTGGACATAATCTTCTCGAGGGACTCGTCCGTGTGAACCAAGGCGCCTTCTAGTGACGCGCTCATACGCCCGCTTCCATCGACGTAACCGCCACCAGCGGTCTTTTGCGCCACGCTGATCGCCTGGAAATTCATTCCAAAAATTGTCGGTACCCCCACTTCACGCGTTCCGGTGTGGTCCCTGCCGTTGATCTCATTCAGGATCGCTGCTACCTTGAGGTCATCGTACAATTCAGTGTTTTTCAGGCCGCGGAAGGAACGGACTTCAGGTGTGAATAGGTCGTCCACTCCGGTGCCCGAAGGACCATTCACGAAGTCGTACGCGGGATGCTTGTCCGACCATGCGGTACGACCGCCACTTCGCCTTATCACTTCGAAAATCGTGTTGACACGGATAAAGTTGTGAGGAAAAACAGGTGTGCAGCCTTTCTTGGGATCTTTCGGTAGTTTATCGGGATCAATACCTCCGCCGCCATCGACCGCATCGCGATTCTTGTCAATCGAGGAATCGAAGATCACAGTCGTTCCGATCTTGGAACAATCGGAGGCGGGTGCCGACAAGCTGCGGTCAAAGGAGTTCTCGAAAATCACTCCCGTTACATTGGGAGATCCTCCCGTCACCATGGAAAGCAGGCCGGGCCATGAATTGGAGGGGAAGGACGTCGAAGCATTGCTGTAAGTGACGGCGTGCAGGCTCAATTTCGCAAGCGCCGAATCGGGTCTGTCTTTGACCAAATTGGCGAGATCGATGCTATGCATCCCGTCGATGCTAAGGAGCAGGACATGTTGCACAGCATCTCGCCGTGGCGCTGGGCGATTCTGACCAGGAAGTTGCGCCTTTGCTCTGATCGGCGCCAGCAGCGATATCACGCACGCCAAGACTGCGCTCAAGCGAGCTGCCGACGTCAATTGAGCGTCCCTACGCTCTGTTCTCAATTGTTTTCTCCTCGATCTGGCAATAATCTTCCAATCCAATGGTGTCCTCCAATTCCTTGCGAACTTTCGTGAAAACGGCCTGGTCCATTCCCGTACTGCCTGTTTCACTGTTGTATCGTTCCAGCGAACGCGATGGGTGCAAGTACTCCGCCTGCACCAGCCCCGGCTAGCAGCAAGCTACTGCCAATACCCCGTTGCCCCGCGGCCATCCAATTACCGATGATTTTGTTCGCATTGGGGTAACTCGCGGCCTCGCCTGCCCCCGTTAAGAACCGAACCGCCACAAAGGCCCACACGAGACGCCGCCAGGAGCTATTGCCAACTGCCAGTGGAACCAGGGTCACCAGAATCGTCAGCGTGGACCAGAACAAAATCGCCAGAGTAAGCGCTCCATGGGGGTCATAGCGATCACCTGCCCATCCAGAGGGTATTTTAAAAAATGCATATCCAAATGCAAAAGCCCCGAGCATCCATCCCGTCACCTCATTCGTGAAATGAAACTCTTCCTGGAGAAACTTTCCTGCGATGGCAAGATTCAGCCGGCCAAAGGCAGTGACCAACAAGATGAGAATGAGAATTGCAAGAATGTGCCATCGAACGTGCGTTGGATGCTGATCCGTCAATTCATTTCGCTTTCTCAATGCGATCTCATTTGTCCACTGGAAAATCGAAGCGAAGAAACCGCTAATGAAACTGAAAAATCTGCGAGCGATTCTGGTGAATGCTACGTCACTGTTCAACGTGAGTCAACGGCTCGTATCGCGCCTTGTCGAGCTTCGTATCGAGCTGACCCAGAGCGTGAAGGAAAATACAGACCATACAAATCGTGCCAATGCCTCTGTTTTCAGGTCGAATCTCCTTCCCGATCGTTTAGGAGTTAAACGGAAATTAATCTTGTTTTAAGTCTGCATTGCAACTAATGCTTTATGCTCTGTCGTGCTGTCCTTTAGCACAGGTTGAGTCGCGCTGTCGCGGCCTCTCATTGCCTGACTGATTTGGCGGGGGAAATCTGGGCCCACGCTGCAGTACTTCGAAGGTGCCGGTTAGCCTTGGCGTGAAATCATCGTGGAATGACACCGCAAGGGGCAAGATAGTCCGGCGCACGGACTAGCTCGGGGCTGAATGGAGCTGCCGCCGGCAATTCAGTTTCACGTAAGAAGCATTCCATCTTAGGGAGAGAAAATGAAGAAACGATCCTTAGTCCTTGTCGCGGCTCTCATGGTATTCGGAGTCCAAGCCCGCTGCCAAGGGGCTGCACCAATCAAGCTGATCCAAACTTTGGAGCTGCCTGCGGAGGTTAAAGGGAACTTCGACCATTTTGGAATCGACCTGAAAGGCGGGCGGCTGTTTGCGACTCCGGAAGGCTACCACGCTGTAGTCGTGTTTGATTTGAAGACCGGCAAACTGGTTCACAAAATAGATGGAATTGGCAAGCCACACGCCGTGCTCTATCGGGAGGATCTGAACCGCATTTACGTTACCGACGGAGATGCGGGAGACTTGAAGATCTTCGACGGCACAACGTACGGTCTCGTGTCCAGCGTGAAACTCTTAGAGGATGCCGATTCCATTGGATACGATCCGGCCACCAAGTACCTTTATATCGACAACGGCGGCGGGGACGTTCATCAGAGGTACTCGATGCTAAGCGTCATTGATACGACCGCAGGAGAGAAATTAGCCGACCTCAAGATTGAAGGAGAAACTCTCGAGGCCATGGCGTTGGAGAAGTCCACATCGAAAATGTATGTAAATAACAGAGCTAGGAACCAGGTTTCTGTTGTGGACCGGGAGAAGCGCGAACTCGTAGCGAGTTGGCCCGTAACGCAATGCAAGCCCAACGTGGCCATGGCCCTCGACGAAGCGAACCATCTCTTGTTCGTCGCTTGTCGCAGTGGCGTGATTTCGGTGCTGGATACCCAAACGGGCAATGAAGTTACGTCTTTCCCCATCACCAAGGGCGTTGACGATATTACTTACGATCCGGCCAGCAAGCGTGTCTATGCCGCCTGTGATGGTGCGATTGATATCTATGAACAATCCGGCCGTGATAGTTACAAGTTGCTTGGGAAGGTCTCTACAGGCCCCATGGGGAGGACCGCGCGCCTTGTGCCGGAGTTGAAGCGCTACTTTGTTGCCGTTCCGCAGCACGGCGCTACAAGCGCTAGGGTCCTCGTATTTGAAGTTCTGTAATGAAGCGCGTGCCTCATAATCGAAACCGGAATCTGCACTGAGATTGAGTCAGCGCAGGCTACCACGCGCCTCGTTATGAGAGAATATTGAGCGGAGCTATGCGGATCCTCTTGGTCGAAGACGAACGGAAGGTCGCCAGCTTTATCGCCCGCGCCTTGAAGGAAAACACCTACGCAGTAGATGTTGCGGAAACGGGTCAGAAGGCACTCGAATTAGGTACCGACGTCACTTACGACGCCATTCTTCTCGATGTTCGTTTGCCCGACCTCAGCGGAATCGAAGTCTGCCGCGAGTTTCGCCAGCGAGGAATAGAAGCGCCTGTCCTGATGTTGACGGCGCGAGGTTTGGTCGAGCAGCGAGTCGAAGGGTTGGATGCGGGTGCCGACGACTACCTCACGAAACCCTTTGTCTTGGCAGAACTTCTCGCGCGCGTGCGGGCACTCGTTCGGCGGGGCTTCCATAGCAGCAACGCAAAACTCAGCTACGCGGACTTAATGCTGGACCGGCATCGCCGCCGCGCAACGCGGGACAAAGAGACAATTCCTCTCACGTCCAGGGAATTCGCACTTCTCGAACTGCTCTTGCTTCGCGCTCCTGAGCTTATTACCAGGAGTGAAATCGTGGAACATGTTTGGGATTGCCATTTTGACAGCGAAACAAATCTCGTCGAGGTTTACATCAATCGGCTCCGCCGGAAGATTGATCAAGACCGCTCCGTGAAGCTGATCCATACCGTCCGTGGGGTGGGATACCGCATGGGGACACCGGGGTCATGAAGGTCAGAACACTCCGTCTCCGGATGATGTTGCTTTTCTGCACCGTCGTCGGAGTACTTCTAGCTGGGTCGTACCTGGCGTTTTGGGGCCTGTTGGCGCATGCGGTCCATACGCAACTCAATCGTCAGCTGCTTGAGACCGCACGCCCCATCATTTCTGATATGGTCTCCGAGCCCGACGCGAAAGACGTAGACCGGCTGGACCTTCCGGGCGAGTTTTTTGAGCTCCTGGAACAAAATGGCCACGTTCTCCAGCAGTCCAAGAATCTCGTGGCGCCAATGAAGCTAAATGGGCTAGACCTTTCCGATTCACGGCCGACTTTCGGGATAGCTGCCCTGGAGAATGGAGAAACCGTGCGCGTGGCGCTCATTCCTTTTCAGCAGGGAAATCAGGCGCTCATTTTTGCCGTAGCCATCCCTACCTTTGGGACTAACCGAGTGCTCGACAGCTTTGGAGGCGTGGCCTTGCTGCTTTTCCCTCTAAGCCTCGTACTGACTGCCGGAATATCGGCACTGTACGTCGGGAGAAGCCTTGCGCCCATCAAGGAGTTGACTAGGCACGCTGCCCTGATGGCCAAACGTGTCACCAACCGACAAGGATTTTGGACACCTCTGCCGGTGTGTTCTCCTCATGATGAGCTTGGGCGATTGGCGCAAACGTTTAATCATCTATTGAAGAGCGTTGATTCGGCCGTTCTCCAGTTACGCCAATTTGTGACAGACGCCTCGCACGAGTTGCGCACTCCACTCGCAGTTCTTCACGGCGAGACAGAGCTGCTGCTCTCTAAACCACGAAGCACGGAGGAATATCGCCAGACACTTTGTGTATTCGACGATGAGTTCAAGAAACTGACGCGGATCGTGGAAGGTCTGTTCACTCTCTCGATGGCTGACGCGGGGCAATTGCATTTGGTCCGGGAACCGCTTTACATCAACGAGGTACTGGAAGAAGCTTGCGGCCTGGCCACCTCGCGAGCGCGCATGAAGAATATCTCCATCGTACGGGATTTGAACCAGGAACTATCCTGCACTGGAGATGAGGCCTTCCTGCGCGAACTGTTTTTGATTTTTCTCGACAATGCTGTCAAGTATTCTTGCGAAGGTACGCGCATCCACGTGACGCTGGGGATTCGTGACGGCGCCATTCAGACCCGTTTTCAAGATGAAGGCATCGGGATCTCACCGGAGCACTTGCCATTCATTTTTGATCGGTTTTACAGGGCGGCGCCTCCGACCAGCGGTGAGGCCCAGAGCGGAGGGCTTGGTTTGGCTATTGCACAGGCCATTGCCATCGCCGAGGGCGGCATCATTGAGTGTGAGAGCACAGTAGGAGTCGGTTCAACTTTCACAGTAACATTGCCCATTGCACATCCCTACGAAACGGCTCTTGTACCTAAACAGAAATTAATCCTCCGTTAAGGCATAATCCTGCCTGCTGCAATAGGCTCAACTGCAAAGTGGAGGTGTTCCAGTGTCCTCTCGAAGAATTGCTCTGAACTATCTGCGCGAACGCGTGTCAGCTATTTTCTTGATAGCGGGAATTTGTTTTTCCGTTCCGGCTTACGCGCAGGTCGCCGGAGGAAACCTCTCCGGGACGATTACTGATCCATCCGGCAGGATAGTTCCTCAGGCCATGGTTTCCATCGAGAATGTCTCGACAGGAATTACCACTGCCGTCACAACGAACTCGGACGGCTATTATACGGCCGCGAACTTGCTCCCTGGAGAATATCAAGTCACTGTTTCCGCAAAGGGATTCGCGACTGAGGTAAGAAAAGGCATCTCCCTTACCGTGGGAGCGCGGCAGATCATTGATCTGACTCTGCAAGTAGGGTCGGCAGCGAAAACGGTCGTGGAGGTGACCACGGAAGCTCCTGCCGTGCAACTCGCCAGTTCTGATATCAGCGCAGTTGTGAATGCGACCACAGTCCGTGAACTGCCTCTCAACGGCCGGAGTTGGACGGATTTGGCGGCCCTGCAGCCGGGAGTCGATACAATCCAGACTCAACCGACCTTCGCAGTAGGCGCGGATCGTGGCAATCGGGGCTTCGGGCAGCAGTTGACCATCTCTGGCGCACGGCCACAGCAGAATAACTATCGCCTGGACGGCGTCAGTCTCAACGACTACGCCAACGGGGCCCCCGGTAGCGTCCTCGGCGGAAACTTGGGCGTGGACGCCATTCAGGAATTCTCGGTTCTGACCAGCAATTACTCGGCAGAGTACGGCAAAACCTCCGGAGGAGTGGTCAACGCAATCACCCGTTCGGGTACCAATGCTTTTCATGGCAGCGCCTACGAATTCCTCCGCAACAGCGCACTGGACGCGCGGAACTTCTTTGAGGATCCCACCGCTCCGAAGGCACCGTTCAAACGGAATCAGTTCGGCGGCGCGGTTGGCGGACCAATCATCAAGAACCGGACATTCTTCTTCGCCGACTTCGAAGCTATCCGGCAGTCCAAGGGCATCGCCGTAGTTGACACTGTGCCTTCCAATGCTGCACGGGCAGGGCTGCTCTGCTCGAACCCCGCAGGAGCGGATCCTTCGAAACCATGCAGTACAACACAGCTTCCGGCCGGAGCGAACACAGATGCCAATGGCGTGGACCTAAAGGCGAAGGCGTATCTCCCCCTCTACCCTGTCCCTAACGGAGCCATCCTCGGGAACGGCGACACCGCCCTGTTCACTTTCTCTGGTCAGCAGGTTGTGAACGAAAACTTTGTTACCACTCGGGCCGACCATAAGTTCTCGGAAAAAGACAGCCTGTATGGAACTTACCTGTTTGATAGAACCCCTTACTCGGCTCCAGACGGTATGAATAACGTCAAACTTGGCAGCCTCAGCTCTCGACAGTTCCTGGCGGCCGAAGAAACCCACAGCTTCACCCCTACCTTTGTCAATGCCGTCCGATTCGGGTTTAACCACGAAGCCGTGAATAACAACCAGAGCACAGGAGCAATTAATGCTGTGGCAGCCGATGGAAGTCTGGGTTCCTTCGCAGGTCGGAATGCCGCCCAGGTCCAGATTGGCGGCGCCTCTCTTTTGCCCGGCGGTGTCGGGGGACTGCCAACTTATTTGTACCGTTGGAATTCCTTCCAGGTGTACGACGACGCGTTCCTCAATCGAGGCAAGCACGCTGTCAAGTTTGGGGTGGCGGTTGAGCGAATGCTGATGCAAGCCACGGCGCTTACCGATCCAAGCGGCATTTGGCAATTCGCTGATGTAGGCAGTTTTCTGACGAATATTCCATCGAGATTCCAGGGAGGAATTGTCAGCACACTTTCCCCCCGAGATGTTCGCCAGACCCTCTTTGGCGCCTACATGCAGGACGATTGGCGCTGGCTCCCGAATCTCACATTGAATCTCGGTCTGCGTTATGAGATGGCCACTGTGCCCACGGAAATTCATGGCAAGCTTGCCAACTTGAGAAACCTTACTGACGCCAACCCTCATCTCGGCGACCCATTTTTCGTCAGCAACCCCACCACGAAGAATTTCGAGCCGCGGATAGGCTTTGCCTGGGATCCGCTCCGCAACGGAAAGATGGCCGTACGGGGCGGCGCTGGACTCTTTGATGTCCTTCCGCTGCCGTATCAGTTCATCCTTCTCGTGACCCAGGCCGCTCCTTTTTTCGAATACACTTCCATCAAGAATCCAGGACCCACGACATGCAACTGCGCAACAACAAAGGCATTTTTTGACGGCGTTTTGCCACCTTTCCCGGCGAACAAATTGCGCCAGACGTACACGGACCCCAGCCCCAAGCGCAACTACGTGACGCAGTGGAATCTGAACGTCCAATACCAGCTCACCCCGAGCTTGGCTGCCATGGTTGCTTACGTTGGATCGCGCGGCCTGCACCAGCCCTTTCGCGTGGATGACGCCGACATGGCTCTTCCAACCGTTACCTCAGCAGGGTATTTGTGGGACCCCAACGCGAGTCGGCTCAACGATCACTACGGCTCTATTCGAGGTATGTTCTACCAGGGACGGTCTTACTTCAACGCGCTGGAGCTACAGTTGGCGAAGCGGATGAGCCACGGCTTTCAGCTGCAGGGGACTTTCACTTGGGGCAAGAGCATCGATACTAGTTCCGCCACGGTGGCAGGTGACGCATTTGGTAACTCGATTTCGAGCCTCAATTGGTTCGATATGAGATTGGATCGTGGGCTCTCCGATTTCAACGTTGGGCGCACTCTCGTTGTGAACGGCACGTGGGACATTCCCACCGCCAAGTCATTCTCCGGACCGGCGAGGTGGATCGCTGATGGTTGGGAACTCGGTCTGATCCTCACAGTTAGTGACGGGGTGCCTTTTACCCCCACATGGGGTACCGGCGATGACCCGGCTCTTACCCAGAACAATGACGATTGGGCGTTCCCGAACAGGCTTGGCGGGCCCGGATGCAAAACCCTCACAAATCCCGGAAACCCGAACAACTATGTCAAGACCCAATGCTTCGCTATCCCCACTGCGCCCGACGCTGCGTTCTTTACTGCAAATAATTGCCAGGGTGGGGATCTGACCAACCTTCAGTGCTTCAACCTCCGAGGTAACGCCGGCCGGAACATCTTAATCGGTCCGGGCATCACAAACTTGGACTTCTCCATTTTCAAGAACAATCGCATCAAGCGAATCTCGGAAAATTTTAACGTGCAGTTCCGCGCCGAGATCTTTAACATTATGAATCATCCCAACTTCGCGCCGCCCACAGTCCCCGACAACAGTGACATCTTTTTGTCAGATGGGACGCTGAGTGGGGGGGCAGGGTTGCTGACAAGGACGACGATCCCGGAACGGCAGATCCAGTTCGCTATCAAGTTCATTTTCTAATTGTAAAGGAGGCAGCGATGGGCGCGTTCCTGAGCCGTTTGGCGGTGAACGCGCCCGGCTGACTGCCAGGCAGCAATCCCGAATCAAGTCCAAGTTATCTGCAGCACGTAAGATCTGCCCAAGTGGGCTGCGGCTCGCGAGGTTTGAAGAGCTGGCCTGGCGCGTTGTACAAAGGTTGGGCCAGGCTGCCGGCGAGCGAAGTCAGGGACTTTCATCTTAAGGAGGAGAGGACGTGAAAAAGGTGCTCGTAGTGATCTTGTGGCTGATGCCCGCGATTGGTGTGATTGCGCTGTCAACCGGCGCGCAAGTGAAGCAGCCGCTAAAGTTAGTGGCCACGACCCCATTGCCGGGGTTTTCGGGCGACTTCGACCATTTCGCATTGGATCTCAAGGGCCAGCGGCTGTTTCTCACCGCTGAGGACCATAAGACCGTTGAGGTGTTCGATCTCGATGGCAAGCACCTCCACAGCGTCACCGGGTTCGGCCAACCACATGCGGCGCTCTTCCTCCCGGAATCCAATAAGCTGATCGTCACGGACGGCGACGATGATTTCGGCCGCGTCGAGATGGTGAGCGGAGCGGATTACAAGATCCTCAGCACGATCAAACTCCCAAATGGTGTGGATAGCGCGGTATTTGACCCCACGAGCCACTATTATTATGTCGCCAGCGGCGGCGCAGAGTCTGCGAGGACTCACGTGGTCAGCATCATTGACACCAAGACGTTTAAACTGGTCGGGGAAATTACGCTTCCCGGAAACGAATCTGAAGCGATGGCGATCGACAAAGAAGGAAAGAAGATGTACGTAAGTCTTCGTGCCACCAACGAGGTCGGCGTCGTCGATCTGGGGACGCGCAAAGGTGTTGCGCGCTGGCCCATTCCAGGAGCAAGTACCGCAAACTCACTTGTTCTTGACGAAGCCAACCATCGAGTATTCATCGCCACGAGAAAGCCGCCTAAATTCTTTGTGTTCGACACTGACACGGGAAAAGTTGTGACCTCGCTCCCCTGTGCACCGCTGCACGACGATATGTGGTTCGATCGCGCTAGCAAGCGAATCTATGTGACCGGAAGTGAAACCACGACCGTTCTGGAGCAAAAGGATGCGGACCATTACACGCATCTGGCAGATGATCCGACCGGGTTTCGCGCCAAGACTTCCATTCTGGTGCCTGAACTGAATCGGATTTATATAGCCGTCTCAGGCAAGGGCAAGGCGGATGCAAAGCTCGCGCTCCAAGTCTACGAACTGCAGCCCTAATTCAGTCCGGCAATCGATTGCAGAAATTCGCCGCCCGCGATCTACGGGTGCATTACCGGGTTGAAAGATCGGCGGTGTTGCCGCCCCGTGTTAGAGCCCGTCAAAAGTTCCCATTCAGAATTCTGCGGGGGTTTCCACATGAAATATTTTGGATTGAGCGGCCCGGGAATATGCGGTGCTGTCCTGCTGCTCGGTGCATTTGCAATCGCACGTACCCCGGAGGGCGGTTATCACTTGCTGAAGAAATACGAACTGGGCCCAGCACCCGGCGGCAAAGAATACTGGGACTACATCACATTCGACGCTTCCACGCGTCGCCTCTACATCTCGCACAACTCGGAAGTGAAGGTCGTGGATGCTGACAGCGGCGCGATCCTCGGCAGTATTGCTGATTTGAAAAGAGTCCATGGTATCGCCCTCGTCTCTGATCTTGGCCGTGGCTTCATCAGCGACGGTGGCGCCGACGAAGCCGTTGTTTTCGACCTCAAAATCTTAAAGGTTACGGGACACATCAAGACAGGGGGCAATCCGGATTGCATCCTTTACGAGCCGGCTTCCAAACACATCTTCACGATGAATGGTAAAAGCAGTGACGCCACTGTGATAGACCCGGCCACGGAGACCGTTGTAGCAACAATCCCCATGGGCGGCCGCCCCGAGTATGCCGTCGCTGATGGCAAGGGGATGATCTACGACAATATCGAAGATAAAGACGAGGTCGTCACCCTGGATTCTCGCACCAATACCGTCAAGGCCCGTTGGCCCATCGCCCCCTCCGGAGGGGCCACCGCCATGGATATGGACTTCCAGCATCGCCGTCTCTTCATCGGCGGGCGCAACAAGGTGCTTGCCATCATGGATGCCGACAGCGGCAAGGTTCTCCAGACGTTTCCCATCGGTGATGGAGTGGACACGAACATTTATGAGCCTGAAACAGGTTTGCTTTTCATCGCCACGCGCGAAGGCACGTTGCACATCTTCCATGAAGACACTCCTGACAAATTCAGCGTAGTTGAGACCGTCAAGACTGAATTTGGGGCCCGCAACATGGCGCTCGATCACAAGACGCACAGACTTTTCATTGACACCGGGGATTTTGCCCCCGCTGCTGCACCGACTGCGGAGCAACCCAAACCGCAACCAACCCCTGTTTCGGGGACGTTTCGATTGTTAGTCTACGGTCGCTGAGCCGGTGCCGGCTCGGCTTTGCTGGATCAAGAATGTGACATCGCAAAATAGACGCATACGAAGCCTGGTTGTATTCGCCGCTCTCGGTATTTCTGCGCTGCATGCCGGCGCCAAGGATCCGGCCGCATTGTATTCGCTCGCACATCCAGGGCCCGCTCAAGAGTCGCAGTCGAATTCAGAACATTCGACGGCAGGCGCGCAAACGCAATCTTCTCTCAACTTCGAGGAGTACCGCACTCGCGTCGAGCCGGTTTTTCTCAAGAAGCGCGAAAGCGGAGTGCGATGCTACGACTGTCATTCCACGCTCACCACTCACCTTCGACTGCAACCCTTCCTGCCGGGCGATTCTTCTTGGACGGAAGAACAGTCGCGGCAAAATTTTTCATTCGTTTCCCAATTGGTTGCTCCGGGAGATCCTCTAAAAAGCCTCCTTCTCCTCCACCCTCTGTCTCAAGAAGCGGGCGGCGATCCGGCTCACGCAGGCGGCAAATTTTGGAAATCGCAGGCCGACCCGGAATGGCAAATGCTCGCTGCCTGGGTCCGCCACTCTTCTTCTGGCAGGCCGGCAGCGCAACCAGCTTCTCCGGCGACAGCGAATGCTTTCCAAACGTTCAGATCGAGTATCGAGCCGATCTTCCTCAAGGAAAGGCCAGGACACGCCCGCTGCTACGGTTGTCATTCGGAATACAACAGAAGCTTTCATCTCGAGAAATTGCCGCTTGGAGCCGCGAATTGGGCAGAGGACCAATCTCGGCGCAATTTTCAAAACATTCTCCAGCACGTTGCTCCCGGAGATCCCGGTTCAAGCGGGTTGTTAATCCATCCGCTTGCGCCCGAAGCGGGTGGTGATCCGTTCCATTCCGGCGGCCACCAGTTTCAGTCCCAGAATGACCCGGACTGGCTAGCGATGGCTGACTGGGTACGGAGCCTGCAGCCGAAGCCGAGAGTCGATTCCGAGTCTTTGCCAAAGCCTCTTGCACTTATCTATGTCACCAACAGCGCGGGAAACACAATCGATGTCGTCGATCCCACGGCCAACACAGTCGTGCAGGTGATCCATGGCATTGAGCTGCCGCATGGAATCACCTTCTCTCCCGATGGCGCGCGAGTCTACGTCAGCAACGAATCAGACAGCGTGCTCGATGTCTTGGATCGGAAGAGCGGTGAGATGCTGCGGAAAGTGCCTCTGAGCGGCCGGCCGAACAATATTGCCATCACCAAAGATGGCCGCCGCATTCTCGTGGGGATCCGCGCGCCGCAGGGCGAGCTCGATGTGATCGAGACAGTCTCACTGAACCGCGTCAAAAGCATTCAGGTCGATAGCGTCCATAATGTCTATGTCACGCCTGACGGCAGCTATGCGGTCAGCGGTTCCCTGGAAGGTATGTCGGCCACAGTGATTGATCTTCGGACCGATCAAATCGCGTGGAAACTGAATTTCGATCACCCAGTGCGCCCCATGGCTTTCGAGGCCAACCCTGACGGGTCCACGCACCGTATTTTCGTCGAGCTTTCCAACTTCAACGGATTCGCCGTCGTAGATTTTGCGAAGCGCAGCGAGGTAGCCAGGATCACGCTGCCGGACGCGCCCGGCGGATTCGGGATTGCCGAGGGACGCGTGAACACTCCTGCCCATGGCATCGGGGTCGCGCCGGATGGCAAGTCATTGTGGGTGAACAGCACTCTTGCGAACGCCGTTTTCGAATACTCACTGCCGGATCTGCAGTTGGTTGGCCACACCGAACTGCCACTCGTTCATCCGCTGGGACGCGCACCCACTAGTTCCGTTCCCGAGTGGATCACCTTCACGCCAGACAGTAAGCATGTCTACGTCTCGAACTCCGGTGATCGCTCGGTGTCCGCCATCGACATGAAAACTTTGAAGTTAGTGGCGGTGATCCCGGTAGGGGAAGTCCCTAAGCGGATCAACACCTTGGTCGTTCACTGAACTTGGCGGTCCCCAGATTCTTCTCAACTCCATCTGAGTTCACCATACTAGAAATGGGCCAGCCAGAAGTGTGAGCAAGAAGGCGATCGCTGGATAGTTTCTCGGTTCTGTCCCCATTCCTGTAGAAAAGTAGAAGGCGTATTCTCCTGAGAAGTCATTGAAGGAGAAAGCCCGGAATCTCCACGAGAGGTTCAGGGCATCAGGAGGAATACGCCATGGCGAAGACTAGC
>Ga0193733_1000178_pt1 | contig 22716 bp, 22 predicted proteins | sample U1s2metaG_FD_145076 | JGI IMG/M metagenome (GOLD analysis project Ga0193733, IMG submission 145076) | Soil microbial communities from a riparian zone of the East river system, Colorado, United States - U1s2 | ecosystem: Environmental > Terrestrial > Soil > Riparian zone | place: USA: East River...
GATCCTGCAACCGAGCGTACCCGGGTTCGCGTTGGTGCCGATCTGCCCGCATACGCTGTCCAATCGGCCGATCATGGTCAGCGACCGCACCTTGATCGAAATCTCCCTGAAGCGCTCGATCGACGCGCGGCTTCATTTCGACGGGCAACTGCAATGCGACCTTCAGGAGGGCGATCGCGTCCTTGTCCGGCGCGCGGAGCATACCGTCAAGTTTGTCCACCCTCCGGGTTACAGCTACTTCGCGATGCTGCGGCAGAAGCTGCACTGGAGCGAAGTGCTCTAGCTGCGAATGCTTTTGCATCTGTCCATTCGGGACTTCGCGATCGTCGATCGCCTGGAACTCGAGTTTCGGCCGGGTTTTACGGCCCTGACAGGCGAAACTGGCGCGGGAAAATCAATCCTGATCGACGCGTTGTCGATGACGCTCGGCGATCGCGCGGGAGGCGAGCAGGTGCGTTCCGGGGCCGAACGTGCCGACGTGACTGCCGAATTCGCCATTGATTCGCTGCCCGGAATCGGGGACTGGTTGCACGAGCACGCGCTCGAGGGCGATCCGAACCGGTTGCTGTTGCGCCGCGTGGTGGACGCGAACGGCCGCTCGCGCGCATTCATCAACGGCCACTCCGCGACGATCAACCAGATGCGTGAGGCGGGAGATCGGCTCGTCGACATCCACGGCCAGCATGCGCACCAGTCGCTTCTCAGGCCTGAGGCCCAGCGCATGGTGCTCGACGCGCACGCCGGGCTTGCTTCGCTTGCTCAAGAAACGGGTGGCGCTCACCGCGAATGGTTAAGACTTCGCCGTGCGAGACTCGACCACGAGAACAATGCGGCGGCACGCGATGCGGAACGGGAGCAGCTCAGTTGGCAGCTCGAAGAGCTGTCGCGGCTTGCGCTTGCGCCCGGCGAATGGGAGACGATCCAGTCGGAGCACGGACGGCTTGCCCACGCAGCGACCCTCATGGAGGGCGTTCGGGACGCGATCGACTCGCTTTCCGAGTCTGAGAACGCCGCGCTCGGTTCGCTGTCTGGAGTACTTTCACGGCTGCGCCCGCTCACCGAATTCGATGGATTGCTGCGCGATACCATTGCCGTGCTCGAATCAGGGGAAGCACAGTTGCGCGAAGCCGCTTATGCGCTGAGACACTACGCCGATCGCATCGAGCTCGATCCGAAGCGCCTCCACGAGGTCGAGCAGCGCCTCGAGGCGGTGCACAACGCGGCGCGCAAGTTTCGCGCACGTCCGGAGGCGCTGCCCGAGGTTCTGGCTTCACTCCGGGTGCGGCTGAAGGATCTGGAAATGACAGCGGATCTCGAAGCCCTCGCCCTGCAGGAGCAGGCTGCGCGCTCGCGCTACGACGGGCTTGCGACACGGCTTTCGGCCGAGCGCAATAAGGCCGCGACGAAACTCGGCCGCGAGGTGAACGCCGCAATGAAGGAACTCGCGATGTCCGGCGGGCGGTTCGAGGTGGAGCTGCGCTCGCTTTTGCCTGACGGCAGCGTCGCGGGAAACGAACAGGTCGAGTTTCTGGTGACGACCAATCCGGGCACCGAGCCGCGCCCTCTCTCCAAGGTGATCTCCGGAGGAGAACTGTCCCGAATCAGCCTTGCGATCCAGGTGATCACGAGCCGGGCGGCCGCGGTGCCTACGTTGATTTTCGACGAGGTCGACGCGGGGATCGGCGGAGCCGTGGCCGAAATCGTGGGCAAAAAGCTGAGAACCTTGGGTGGGGAACGTCAAGTGTTGTGCGTCACGCATCTTCCGCAGGTGGCTGCCCAAGCCCGCGAGCAGTGGTCGGTGTCGAAGGGCACCGAAAGCGGCAGTGCGCGGAGCCGGGTCGCCGTACTCGATCCGAAATCACGCATCGAGGAAATCGCGCGCATGCTGGGCGGGGTCGCGATCACTGCGACGACGCGCAAGCACGCGGCGGAGATGCTCGGCATGCGGTAATATCTGCGGGTCAGTTGACGTCAGTCGGTCTAGGAGGACAGGGGATGAACGCGGCTAATCGTCAGGCGGGCGTAAACCAAATCGTTCTGCTCGTCGTGATTGCGGTCGCTCTCGCGGCGGCGTATGTTGCAATCGATCTCTACACCGGGGGCGAGAAAGACATGCTGACCGTCGAGTCCCGCGGCGTGGGGATGATCTCCGCGCTTTCGGCGTACAAGCGCGCGAGCGGCGCCTATCCAGAGGCTCTCGACAAGCTCGTACCCAAGTACGTCCCGGCAGTGAGCAAATGCCCGGGCGGTGTGCCTATGGGCTACCTTGTTTCGAGCGGTGAGTACGTCATTTCCTGTCCGAACGTGGTCTTCAAATCCATGCCGTACAGCTACGATTCGCGATCGAAGCGTTGGCGCGGTTGATTTTCACCCGGTATTGCTTCGTGGGTTTGTGCGGGTGGGACCGTTCGGCTAGAATCCGGCACTTCCCAGGCGCGTAGCTCAGTTGGCTAGAGCGCATCCTTGACATGGATGAGGTCGTTGGTTCGATTCCAATCGCGCCTACCAACTGTTAAGCCGGACGCCAAGCGCCGGCTTAACTCCGCGCGTTGGAACGCAAGTCAGGCTGCGTTCAACGCGCGGTTTTGTTTCTAGAATGTGCTGATGCCGAACGTCCGTCTTCCCGATGGCTCCGTGAAGAGCTTTCCCGGTTCCGTTACCGTGGTGGAGGTGGCTCAGGCGATCGGCCCCGGTCTGGCGCGCGCGGCGCTTGCCGGGAGAGTGAACGGAAAACTGGTCGATACCTCGCATCGTATCGAGAGCGATAGCGAGCTCGCCATCATCACTGAACGCGACCGGGAGGGAGTCGAGATCCTGCGGCACTCCACTGCGCACCTGCTCGCCTACGCCGTCAAGGACCTGTTTCCCGAAGCGCAAGTTACCATCGGGCCGGTGGTAGAAAACGGCTTCTACTACGATTTTGCGTTCAAGAGGCCGTTCACGCCGGAAGATCTCGACGCCATCGAGAGGCGCATGGCGGAACTGGCGAAAAAGGATTTCCCGGTGACACGCGAGGTCTGGCCGCGCGACAAGGCGGTTCAGTACTTCAAATCCATCGGCGAGCGCTACAAGGCCGAGATCGTCGCCTCGATTCCGGCGAACGAAGAAGTCTCGCTGTACCGGGAAGGGGATTTCGTCGATTTGTGCCGCGGTCCGCACGTACCCTCCACTGGCAAGCTCAAGGTATTCAAGCTGATGAAGGTCGCCGGCGCCTACTGGCGCGGAGATTCCAAGAACGAGATGCTGCAGCGGATCTACGGGACCGCCTGGGCCAAAAAGGAGGAGCAGGAAGCGTACTTGCGCATGATCGAGGAGGCCGAGAAGCGCGATCACCGGCGGCTGGGCACGCAGCTGGATCTTTTCCACCTTCAGGAGGAAGCCCCGGGCATGGTGTTCTGGCATCCGAAGGGCTGGGCGATCTGGCAGCAGGTCGAGCAGTACATGCGTCGTGTCTACCGGGACAACGGCTATCTCGAAGTGCGCTGCCCTCAGATCCTCGACCGCAGCCTGTGGGAGAAATCCGGTCATTGGGAAAATTACAAGGAGCTGATGTTCACCACCGAGTCGGAGAAGCGCGGCTACGCGATCAAGCCGATGAACTGTCCCGGCCACGTGCTGATCTACAACAAAGGCCTGCGCAGCTATCGCGAGCTGCCGCTGCGCTACGGCGAGTTCGGCGTGTGCACGCGCAACGAACCCTCGGGCGCTCTGCACGGCATCATGCGCGTCCGCGCTTTCACCCAGGACGACGGCCACATATTTTGCACAGAGGAACAGATCCAGCCGGAGGTCACGGAGTTTACAAGGTTGCTGCAACAAGTCTACGCAGACTTCGGCTTCACAGAAGTCGTCCACAAACTCGCTACGCGCCCCCCGAAAAGGGTCGGCGGCGACGAGCTTTGGGACAAAGCCGAACGTGCGCTTCGGGCATCCCTCGATTCGAGCGGTCTCGCTTACGACGTGCTTCCGGGAGAGGGCGCATTCTACGGCCCCAAGATCGAATACCATCTGAAAGACAGCATCGGTCGCTCTTGGCAATGCGGCACTATGCAGGTCGATTTCTCCATGCCCGGACTGCTCGGTGCGGAGTACGTGGCGGAAGACAATTCGCGCAAGGTGCCGGTCATGCTGCACCGGGCCGTCGTCGGATCCATGGAGCGATTCATCGGGATTCTCATCGAGCACTACGCGGGCGCCATGCCGCTGTGGCTTGCGCCGGTGCAGGTGATGGTACTCAATATCTCGGAGGGGCAGGCCGATTACGCCACGCGGGTCGCGGCTGCCCTGAAGCAGGCCGGCTACCGTTGCGAAGTCGACTTGAGGAACGAGAAAATAACCTATAAAATTCGGGAACATAGCTTGCAGAAGCTGCCTTACCAGCTGATCGTCGGCGAAAAAGAGAAGGCAGCCGAAAAGGTGGCCGTGCGTACCCGCAGTGGTGAAGACCTCGGGCAGAAGTCCCTGCCGGACTTCATCGCCCGCCTCCGCAGTGAGGCCAAAGCGGGGAGTACGGCTTAGTTTTTAATTTTCTGGAGGATGCAACATCGCCACAGAGAGAACGCAGCGCATCAACGTCGAGATCAATGCGCCCGAAGTGCGCTTGATCGGAGCCGCCGGCGAGCAAGTCGGTATCGTGCCGATCGCCCAGGCCCTGAAAATGGCCGAGGAAGCCGAAGTCGATCTGGTGGAAATCGCTCCGCTTGCCAAGCCGCCCGTCTGCAAGTTGATGGACTACGGCAAGTTCAAGTACCGCGAGGCGAAAAAAGCTCACGAAGCCAAGCTCAAGCAGAAGCAGATCCACGTCAAAGAGGTAAAGTTCCGTCCCGGAACCGACGAAGGCGACTACAAGATCAAGCTGCGCAACTTGATCAAGTTCCTCGATGAAGGCGACAAGACCAAGGTCACTTTGCGCTACCGCGGCCGGGAGATGGCGCATCAGGAATTTGGCGTGCGGTTGATCGAACGGGTGAAGCAGGATCTCGAGCCGCATGCGGTCGTGGAGCAGTATCCGAAGATGGAAGGGCGGCAATTGATCATGGTGTTGGCCCCGAAGAAGGGCAAGAAAGAAATCAAGAAGCCGGTGAAAAAGGAAGCCAAGAAGGAACCCAGGAAAGAACCGAAACCTGAGGTTTCGCCCTAACGCAACGGCAGGTTTTAGAAGAAGTGGTGCCGAGGTCGGAAAGCGCTCCGCTGGGGCCACCCGCCGCCATGCCAAAACAGGAGTAGTGCAATGCCCAAAATGAAGACCAAGCGCAGCGCCGCCAAGCGCTTCAAGATCCGCTCCGGTGGGAGTATCAAGCGCTCGCAAGCGTTCAAGCGCCATATCCTCACCAAGAAAACCACCAAGAACAAACGCCATTTGCGCGGAACTGCGGAAGTGCACGCTACGGACAAGCAGCATGTCCGCGCGATGCTCCCGTACGCGTAAAGGAGAGCCGCCATGCCACGAGTCAAACGCGGCGTAACCGCGCACGCCAAGCACAAGAAGGTCATCGCCCAAGCCAAGGGATTCCGCGGCCGCCGCGGCAATGTTTTCAACATTGCCAAAGAAGCGGTAATGAAGGCGGGGCAGTATGCCTACCGTGACCGCAAGCAACGCAAGCGCCAGTTTCGCGTCCTCTGGATCGCACGCATCAACGCGGCTGTGCGCGAGCACGGCATGACCTACTCGGCCTTCATGCACGGGCTGAAGAAGGCTTCGATCGAGGTCGATCGCAAGGTGCTCGCGGACCTGGCCGTGGCCGACAAAGCCGCTTTCGCGCAGCTCGCGAGCCAAGCGAAAGCGAAACTCGGCGCCTAGAGTCAAGCAACGAGGCTCGGGATCACGGACTAGGACGGCGCGCCGTTCGGTACGTCGCAGGCAGGTTCCCTTGCGGGTCCGTGATCTAGAGATGAGTTTTTTTGCCCCTTCACCCTAGTTCCCGTCCGCTAGCCCCCGTCGTGCAAGATCTCGATACTGTAGTTTCCGAAGCGATCGCTCGGTTCAACGGCACTGAGGACGTCGCCGAGCTCGAGCGGATCAAGGCGCGTTACCTCGGAAAATCGGGAGCACTCGCCGGGGCGATGAAGGACCTCGCCAAGCTTGCACCCGAGGCCCGCCGCGAAGTCGGGGCTCGCATCAATGCCGCCAAGGACAGGATCGAGGCGGCGCTCGTCGCCCGCCGCGAGGTGCTGGCCGCCGCCGAGCTCGATTCGCGGCTCGCCGAAGAGGCACTGGACGTGACTCTGCCGGGGCGCGGCCTTGCCCGCGGCGGCCTGCATCCGGCGACGCGCACGCTCGAGCGAATCGAGCAGCTTTTTCGCTCGATCGGGTTCGACGTCGCGGACGGCCCCGAGATCGAGACCGACTTCCACAACTTCACTGCGCTCAATCAGCCGCAGGACCACCCCGCGCGGTCGATGCACGACACGTTTTACCTGAAGGGCGCTGGCCAAAACCTGCTCCTGCGCACGCACACCTCGCCGATCCAGGTGCGCTACATGCAACATCACGAGCCTCCGTTCAAGATCATCGCGCCCGGCCGGGTGTACCGCGTCGATTCGGACGCGACGCACACGCCGATGTTCCACCAGGTGGAGGGCCTCTGGATAGACGAGGCGGTGAGCTTCGCCGATCTGAAAGGCGTTCTCACCGATTTTCTGCGCAAGTTCTTCGAAGACGAGAAGTTGCGAACGCGCTTTCGGCCGTCTTTTTTCCCTTTCACCGAACCCTCGGCCGAGGTCGACATGAGCTGCGTATTTTGCGGCGGCGCGGGCTGCCGGGTATGCGGGCAAACCGGCTGGCTCGAGGTAGCCGGCAGCGGTCAGGTGCATCCCAACGTCCTCAAGGCCTGCGGCGTGGACCACGAGAAGTACATGGGATTCGCTTTCGGCATGGGTCCCGATCGGTTGACGATGCTGCGTTACGGGATAGACGACTTGCGACTTTTCTACGAGGGCGATCTGCGCTTTCTCGCCCAGTTCACGTGAAATTTCCAGAAAACTGGTTGCGCTCCTTCGTCGATCCGAAAATACCGACGCAGGAGCTCGCGCGCGTGCTTACCATGGGCGGGCTCGACGTCGAATCGGTCGAGCCTGTCGCACCCGCTTTCGACAAGGTCGTGGTCGGGCAAGTCCTCGAGGTCGCAAAGCACCCCAACGCCGACCGACTTACGCTCTGCAAGGTCGACGTCGGCGGTGGTACGACGCTTGCGATAGTCTGTGGAGCTCCAAACGTCGTCGCCGGAATGAAAGCGCCGGTAGCGATGGTGGGGGCGCGGCTCCCGGACATGGAGATCAAGCAGGCGAAGGTCCGCGGCGTCGAGTCGAGCGGCATGCTGTGCTCGGCGAAAGACCTGGGTCTTTCGCAAGATCATTCCGGGCTGCTTGCCTTGCCCGCCGAGGCGCAGCTTGGGGCGGACGTGCGCAGGGTGCTCGATCTGGATGATCAGCTCATCACGCTCAAGATCACGCCGAACCGCGGAGACTGCCTGAGCCTGCGGGGCATCGCGCGCGAAGTCTCGATCCTGACCGGTTCACCGCTTGCTGTGCCCGCCGTGGCCCCGGCGAAGGCCGCGCTGGACGAAAAGCGCGGGATCCTGCTCCAGGATACGGAAGCGTGCCCGCGCTACTGCGGCCGCGTCATACGCGGCGTTGATGCAAAAGCGCGAACGCCCGACTGGATGGTTCGCCGGTTGGAGCGTTGCGGGCTGCGCTCGATTTCCGCTATCGTCGACATCACCAACTTCGTGATGCTCGAGCTGGGGCAGCCCCTGCACGCTTTCGACAACCGCGCGATCGAAGGCGAAGTGATCGTGCGGCGTGCCCGCAAGGGCGAGCGCCTTAAGCTGATCAACGGACAGGAGGTCGAATTAACCCCTGACGTGCTGCTGATCGCCGACCGGAAGAAGTCGCTTGCGCTTGGTGGGGTCATGGGCGGGGAGGCAAGCGCGGTGTCCGGTTCGACCGTCGACGTGTTTCTTGAAGCGGCGTGGTTCAATCCCTCCGCCGTCGCGGGCCTTACTCGACGCTTCGCGCTGTCCAGCGACGCGGCTTTCCGCTTCGAGCGCGGTGTGGATTTTACCGCCACCCCAGAGGCAATCGAGCGCGCCACGCAGCTGATATTTGACGTGTGTGGCGGCGCGGCAGGACCGATAAGCGAAGCTGCTGCAACGCTGCCGCAGCGCAAGCCGGTCCGACTGCGCTCGAGCCGCGCGAGCAAGATCATCGGCGTGCAGTTCTCGGATGAGCAGATCGCGGGCTTGCTCAAGCGCCTGCAGCTGCCGCATGCGCGCTCAGGCGGTGAATTCACGGTAACCCCACCTTCGTACCGTTTCGACCTCGAGATCGAAGAGGACATGGTCGAAGAAATCGCGCGGCTGCATGGCTACGACAACATTCCTTCGCGGCCCCCGCAGGCTACGCTCACCATGCTCCCCGCTCCCGAGGGCCGCAGGACCCTCTCCGAGCTCAAGCGGATTCTGGTGGACCGCGAGTACTTCGAGGTCGTGAATTTGAGCTTCGTGGAGGCGCAGTGGGAGAGCGATTTCTGCGGCAACGTCGAGCCGATCGCACTGGAAAATCCGATCGCGGCCCAGCTCGACGTGATGCGCTCGAGTCTCATGGGAAGCCTGGTGGCGAACCTACGGTTCAACCTGGCGCGCAAGCTTGACCGCGTGCGCGTTTTTGAGACTGCCCGCTGCTTTTTGCGCTCCTCCGGCGGAGAGGATCCTCGCGATCCGGCGAAAGCGCTCGCCGGCTACCACCAGCCCCTCCGCATCGGCGGTCTTGCCTACGGGCCGGCTGCAGCCGAGCAATGGGGTATTCCCATGCGCCCGGTCGATTTTTACGACGTGAAGGGCGACGTCGAGGCACTCCTCTTTCCGCGCGAGGCGCGCTTCGCCCCCCTCGCTCATCCGGGGCTGCACCCGGGCCGCGCGGCCAGCGTCAGCTTGGGCGGCGCTGCTATCGGCTGGCTGGGCGAGTTGCATCCGCGCTGGCAGCGGAAATACGACCTGCCTCAAGCTCCGGTCCTGTTTGAACTGGATGTCACCGGGCTGGCCGCGGTGGACATGCCGCAATACCGGGAAATCTCCAAATTTCCCCCCGTGATCCGGGATCGTTCCATGGAATTTGATGAGGCGATATCGGTCTCGGGCATCCTGGAGGAACTTGCCCGGAATCGCCCCCCCTTGGTTCAGGATATCCGGCTGTTTGACTTCTACCGGGGGAAAGGTGTAGAAAGAGGTAGAAAAAGCCTTGCGTTTCGGGTAGTTATGCAAGATACTGCAAGGACGTTGACCGATGCGGAAGCGGACGCCGCAATGGCGCAACTGACTGAGCTTCTCGCCGCAAAATTCGGTGCTAAATTACGTACTTAAGTAATGAAGTGGAGAGGGATTCTGCCTCTCCAAGGGAGCGCAAATGACACTTACAAAAGCCGAGCTGGCGGACATGCTTTTTGAGAAAGTGGGGCTGAACAAGCGCGAGGCGAAGGACATGGTGGAAACGTTCTTCGAGGAAATCCGCCTGGCGCTCGAAAACGGGGAGAGCGTCAAGCTATCCGGGTTCGGCAACTTTCAGCTGCGCAACAAACCGCAGCGTCCCGGGCGCAACCCCAAGACCGGCGAAGAAATTCCCATCACGGCGCGCCGCGTGGTCACGTTCCACGCAAGCCAGAAGCTCAAGGCGCTGGTCGAGCAGACCCATGGAAAGCAAGGCGACCAAGGATAGCCTGCCGCCGATCCCGGCGAAGCGCTACTTCACCATTGGCGAGGTGAGCGAGTTATGCGGGGTCAAGCCGCACGTTTTGCGCTACTGGGAACAGGAATTCACCCAGCTTCGTCCGGTCAAGCGCCGCGGCAACCGTCGCTACTACCAGCACCACGAGGTGCTGCTGATCCGCCGTATCCGCGAGCTTCTCTACGAGCAGGGTTTCACCATCAGCGGGGCGCGCAACCGCCTGGATGAAAGCCTGAGCGCGGCCTCAGCGCGCTCCGCGACCTCGTCGGCCTCTGCACCGCGCGGGCACGAGACGCGGAGCGTCAATCTCTCAGTACTTAAGCAGGAGCTGAAGAACGTCATCGAACTGCTGAGCTGAAACGAGGCGAATTGTCTCACCTGCTCTGGTATACTTTTCACGCGTCGGGGCGTAGCGCAGCCTGGTAGCGTACCTGCATGGGGTGCAGGTGGTCGCGAGTTCGAATCTCGCCGCCCCGACCAATATTTCAAGCACTTATGCCCGGGTGAGACGACTCCATCGTGTGTTGCAATGCCTATGCGCTGCCGGGGCTGCGGCCGCGTCCAGCGCTTTAGCGCAAGGCTATCCGGCGCACCCTGTGAAGATCGTCGTGCCGTTTGCAGCGGGTGGGGTGGCTGACATCACGGCCCGGGTCCTTTCGCAGAAAATGGGCGAATCGATGGGACAGCAAGTGATCGTCGAGAACCGCCCGAGCGCTGGGGGAATTGTCGCGTCCGAAGCCGTTGCCAAAGCCGAGCCGGATGGTTACACCCTTCTCTTCATTACCAACGGCAACGCGGTGAGCGCGTCTCTGTTCAAGTCTCTGCCCTACGATACCGTCACGGATTTTGCGCCGGTCTCGACAGTGGGGTTTTTCGATTTGGTCCTGGTTGTGGACTCGGCTTCCAAGATCGGGTCGGTGCGCGAGCTGATCGCGTATGCCGGATCAAATCCAAACAAACTCAATATCGGCACCATCAATATCGGAAGTACCCAGAACCTGGCGGCGGAACTTTTCAAATCACTGTCGGGAATCGACGCACAGGTGGTTCCGTTCAAGGCGACGCCGGCAGTGATCGCCGCGCTGAAAGGTGGCGATATTCAGGCCGCGTTCGAAATCCTTGCCCCAGTGATGGCGCAGATCAAGGGCGGGGGACTGAAGCCGCTGGCCGTGACCTCCGAGAAACGCTTTCCCGGTCTGCCGGAAGTGCCTACCGTCGCCGAGAGCGGCGTGCGCGACTACCAGGCAGCCTCTTGGAACGGTGTTGCGGCGCCTGCGAGAACGCCGAAGGCGCTGATCGACCGCCTCAATCGCGAAGTCAATGCCGCCACGGGTTCGCCCGAAGTTCGCAAGCGCCTCCAGGACCTGGGTGTGGAGGCGCGCGGCGGGACACCGGAGGCATTGCGCGATCTGCTGGTCTCCGAAATTGCAAAGTGGAAGGCCGTAATCGAGCGGGCGAAAATCGAGAAACAGTAGGACGGACGATGACCTCGCCGATCAGCGGCCCGGATCCGAATCCGATCAAGCCGGCGTACGCCCCGCCCCCAGGCGCATGCGATGCCCACTGCCACATCTTCGGTCCGGCCGCGAAGTTTCCGTACGCACCTGGGCGCCGCTACACGCCGCCCGATTCCCCGAGGGAGAAGCTGCGCGCATTGCACGAGCATCTGGGTCTCGCGCGCGCGGTGCTGGTCCAGGCAAGCTGCCACGGCACGGATAACCGCGCGATGCTCGATGCGATCGCCTGGTCCCGGAAGTTCGAGCCGGGCGGCGCCTGGCGCGGAGTGGCGATGGTCGGGGAAGAAGCGACCGAGCGCGGGCTCGAGGCGCTGCATGCAGGCGGGGTGCGCGGCGTGCGCTTCAATTTCGTGCGGCACCTGGGAGGCGCGCCGGATCCGCGCGTGTTCGAGCGCACGCTCGCGATGATCGAGCCGCTCGCCTGGCACGTGGTGCTGCATTTGGACGCCGAAGACATCGAGGCTCATGAAGGAATGTTCCGCCGCTTGCGCGTGCCGTTCGTGATCGACCACATGGGGCGCGCTCGGGCGCAGCACGGAATCGATCAGAAGCCTTTTCGAATGCTGCTCGATTTGATGAATAACGAGCTTGCCTGGGTGAAATTGAGCGGACCGGAGCGCGTGTCGTCGGCCGGAAAGCCGTTTCACGACGCGATGCCGTTCGCGGCGGCGCTGGTCGAGTCGGCCCCGGAGCGCGTGCTGTGGGGAACCGACTTTCCCCACCCCAACGTGAAGGCCGTGCCGAACGACGGTGAGCTGGTCGACTTCTTCGCGAAAGTCGTCCCGGACGAGAAGCTCAGAAAGCGGATTCTGGTGGACAACCCCGCGCGGCTTTATTGGGCGGGTTCCGGCCGCACCTGATCAGCGCGCCTGCAGGGTTCACTCAGTCGGAAACAGGCCGCCGATTCGGATCGCCGCACGGTCGCACATCGGGCGCGTCAGCGCCTTCAGCTACAAACCCGCAGCGATCAGCCTGAGCGAGAAGGCCTTCGTGACAGCGTGGCGGGAGTTGGCGGCGCCGAGCTTGCGCCTCACGTTTGAGAGGTGGAACGCGACGGTGCGCTCGGAAATCTGCAGCGCCTGGCCGATTTCAGAAGTCGTCTTACCGCCTGCCGAATGGATCAAACATTGGCTCTCGCGGTCGCTGAGAAGCCTGCTAGGAGCGCCGTCGAGGCGGCGCAGCGGCCCAAGCCTGTCGGCACCGCGCCGGGCAATGCGCGCCGCGGCGTAGTGAATGGCGCACGCGACGAGCTGGCAATCCGGCAGGGTCGCGAGGATGCGGCGCTCCGCTGCGGAACCGCCACGGCCCAACGCAAAGCTGGTGAGGCTCCACTGCCCGCGAGGCCCGTGAACGGAGCAAGAAACCCCCGTCGCGAGTCCGAATTCGCTTGCCTTGGCGAGGGCCCTGCTGTGCCGCGCCGCGATTTTTTTCCAGGGCAAAGGAGTGACCTCCTGCAAGGCGAGACGGCGCAGCGGACCGGGCAGGATATCCCTGTCCCGATCGGCGCAGTATCGGTGCCAGTGAACTGGAAAATTATCGAACCGGACTTCATGCGTCGCGCCGCGCGGCTGGGAAAAACGGCCGCAGAACATGAAGTACCGGAAACCGAGCTGTTCGGTGATGAGGAGCACCGCTTCCTCGAGGGCCGTCTTCGAGCGGTTGGCAAGAATCTGCGCAAGGCGCACGGCCCCCTTGTGGCCCATGTGGTCCCCTCTCCAGTGGGGTCAGTCCCCTTATTCTGGTTGATACTTTACGCTTTCGCCTGGGCAGCGTATCAGCAGAGATTCGGCATCGACACCTCCTGTTTCCCGTCCCCCCTTTTCCACGCGGCTGGGTGCCAGTGCTGATTTCGGAGTCTGGACAGGCGGTTAGCTCACTATCGGCGTACTTCCTTGACTTCGCCCATTGTGCGGTGCAATATCCCGTCGCCTTCTCAAATATTTCAGGGTTTTAGCTGCGTGGCGGTCCCCATTCCCTCTCCGGAGCAATTCACGCTCGCTGCCCAGGCGCTCCTGCAGAATTTCCTCGGTTCGCTGGGTGTCCCGCCCGATTCCGAATTCGCCCGCTCGCTGCAGTCAGTAGGCGTTGACTCCGCCAAGTTCGCGGCACTTCGAGCGCGCTACTTCCAGCTGCACGCGGCGCTGTGGCAGTCGGCACTTACCCGCGATACCGGACACGACGCTCCGCCCATCGCACCGCCCGATCGTGGCGACCGCCGCTTTTCCTCGGCGGAATGGCAGCGGATTCCCTGGTTCGATTACCTGCGCCAGAGCTACCTCATCAATTCGCGCTTTCTATCGGATTGGATCGAAGCGCTCGAAGCCGATCCGCGCGCAAAAGAGCGCCTGCGCTTTATCGCGCGCCAGTTTTCGGACGCAATGAGCCCGGCAAATTTCGCCGCGACCAATCCGGAGGCGCTCAAGCTCGCGCTCGAGACCAAGGGCGAGAGCCTCACCCAGGGAATTCGCCAGCTCATCGAGGACCTGCACAAGGGGCGCATTTCGACCACGGACGAGTCCGTGTTCGAGGTCGGCAAGAATCTCGCGGTCAGCGAGGGCGCGGTGGTTTTCGAGAATGAGCTGATCCAACTCATCCAGTACAAGCCGGTCACGCCGACCGTATTCAAGCGGCCGCTCGTGATGTTCCCGCCCTGCATCAACAAGTATTACATCCTGGATCTTCAGCCCGAAAATTCCCTGGTGCGCTATGCGGTGGAGCAGGGCCATCCCGTGTTCATGGTGTCCTGGCGCAACATCACCGAGGAACTCGGCCATCTTACCTGGGACGATTACATCGAAAGAGGCGTGCTCAAAGCGCTCGAAGTGGCGCGCGTGATCTGCGCCGCTGAAAAGGTCAACGCGCTCGGCTTTTGCGTCGGTGGCACGATGCTCGGCGCCGGGCTCGCGGTCATGGCCGCGAGGGGCGACAATCGCGTAGAGAGCGCGACTTTCCTCGCCTCGATGCTCGATTTCGCCGACACGGGCGACATCGGGCTTTTCATCGACGAGTCGAGCGTGGCCGTGCGCGAGGCGGCGATCGGCAAGGGCGGCATCATGCCCGGCCGCGATCTCGCGCTCGTGTTCTCGGCGCTTCGCGCGAACGACCTCGTTTGGTCATACGTGATCAACAACTATCTGAAGGGCAAATCGCCCGAAGCTTTCGACCTGCTCTACTGGAACGCGGATTCGACCAACCTTCCCGGGCCGATGTACTGCTGGTACATCCGCAACACCTATCTCGAGAACCGCCTGCGCGAGCCAGGAAAGACGGTGGTTCTGGGAGTGCCGGTGGATCTCGGGAAGGTCACCGTTCCCGCCTATGTGCTCGCCACGCGCGAGGACCACATTGTGCCTTGGCGCACAGCCTTTCGCACGACCCAGCTGCTTGGCGGCGAGATGCGCTTTGTGCTCGGAGCGAGCGGGCACGTCGCCGGGATCATCAATCCCGCCTCAAAAAACAAGCGCAGCCACTGGTTAGGCGCAAAGCTGGCTGCGGACCCCGAGGAGTGGCTCGCCGGAGGAACGGAAAAGCCGGGAAGCTGGTGGACCGACTGGAGCACTTGGATCGATGGTTACGGCGGTGAGCGAGTCACAGCACGCACGTGGGTGGGCAATACGAAGTTCAAACCCATAGAGCCCGCGCCCGGGCGCTATGTCAAGCACCGGATCGTATGAGCAGCGCGAAAGGACACGATTTTTCAGGGAGAGATCGAACCATGACGACGGCGGCAGCAGAGAAACGCGCAGTCACGAACACCGGCACGGAGCCGGTGCGGGAAGCCGTGCTTCCCCTCAAGCAGCGCATCGCGTTCGTGAGCGGCGGCATGGGCGGGATCGGCTCCGCGGTGTGCCGGCGCCTGGCGCGAAGCGGCGCGAGAGTCGTGGCGGGTTGTTTGCCCAGCTATGAAAAGAAGGACGAGTGGCTCGCGAAGATGCGCAGCGAGGGCCTGCAGGTCTACGCCGCCGAAGGCGACGTCGACGACTACGAATCCTGCGCCGACATGTTCTACCAGATCGGCTCGGTCATCGGCCCGGTGGACATCCTCGTCAACAATGCCGGCATCACGCGCGACGGCGTTTTCAAGCGTATGTCGCCCGCCGACTGGTACGCGGTGATCAATACCAATCTCAACAGCGTCTTCAACGTCACGCGTCAGGTGATCGAGGGCATGATGGAACGCGGCTGGGGTCGCATCGTCAACATTTCATCGGTGAACGCGCTCAAGGGCCAATTCGGCCAGACCAACTATTCGGCCGCGAAGGCAGGTATGCACGGATTCTCCAAGGCGCTCGCGCAAGAGGTCGTGAAAAAAGGTGTCACCGTGAACACGGTGTCGCCCGGCTACGTCGAGACGGACATGGTGCGGGCGATGAAGCCGGAGATCCTGCAATCGATCGTCGAGCAAATTCCCATGGGGCGCCTCGCGCAGCCCGAGGAGATCGCGAGCCTCGTCGCCTACCTCGCCTCCGAAGAGGCGGGTTACATCACAGGCGCGAACATCTCGATCAACGGCGGCCTGCACATGGTTTGATCTCCGAGGCGGGCAGGTTTGGTGCAATAATCCAGAAGAATAATCGAGGCACCAGAGCGGGGACCAAGGAGGAGTCATGGCGACGCGGCTTGCACTGATCACGGGAGGCATGGGCGGGCTGGGGGAGACGATCAGCACGAAGATGGCGGATGCCGGGTACCGCGTAGCCGTGACCTATTCTTCTTCGAACAAGACGGTCAGCCAGTGGATCGCCGAGATGAAGGTGCGCGGTTACGATTTCCGCGCCTATGCCTGCAACGTCGCGGACTTCGAGTCGTGCAAGGCGTGCGCAGAGGGCGTGACCAGGGACCTCGGCCCGGTGGACATCCTCGTCAACAACGCCGGAATTACGCGCGATATGACCTTCAGGAAGATGACCAAAGGCGACTGGGACGCGGTCTTACACACCAATCTCGATTCAGTCTTCAACATGACCAAGCAGGTCTGCGACGGAATGGTGGACCGCGGCTGGGGCCGCGTGATCAACGTGTCCTCGGTGAATGGCTCGAAGGGCGCGTTCGGTCAGACCAACTACGCTGCGGCGAAGGCCGGTATGCACGGCTTCACCAAGTCGCTCGCGCTGGAAGTGGCGAAGAAGGGCGTGACCGTCAATACCATTTCGCCGGGCTACATCGGGACGAAGATGGTGACTTCGATTCCGAAGGAGATTCTCGACTCGAAAATCCTGCCGCAAATTCCGACCGGACGGCTCGGAAAGCCCGAAGAAATCGCCGGGCTGATCATCTACCTCTGCTCGGAGGAGGCCGCGTTCGTCAACGGCGCGAACATCGCCATCAACGGCGGGCAGCACATGGCGTAGGCGAGCTGGCGGGCCGACCGGATGGAACCGAGCGGCAATCTCCAGTATCATGTGGCACCGCAACACCCGTGCGACACGATGAGGCAAGGGTCCCCATGTCTGAACCCGCCCGACTGATCAAGAAGTACCCCAACCGCCGGCTCTACGATACCAAGACCAGCGTGTACATCACGCTCGCCGACGTGAAGAAGCTCGTGATGGGGGGCGAGGAATTCCAGGTGGTGGATGCGAAGACCGGAGAAGACCTGACGCGATCCATCCTGCTCCAGATCATAATGGAGGAAGAAGCCGCCGGCGCGCCGATGTTCTCCTCGGACGTTCTCACGCAGTTCATTCGCTCCTACGGGAACGCGATGCAGGGGATGCTCGGTGCGTACCTCGGGCGCAACATGCAGTTGTTCGGCGAGATCCAGAAGAGCATGCAGGAGCAATCGCAAAAGCTCTATGGAGAACCCACCAAGTTCAACGAGGAGCTTTGGAAGCAGTTCATGAGTTTCCAGGGCCCGGCGATGCAGAGCCTGATCTCGGCGTACATGGACCAGAGCCGCAACGTGTTCCAGCAGATGCAGGAACAGCTACAGAACCAGACGCGCAACATGTTCTCCGGCTTCCCTTTCCCGGGATTTCCCGGAGTCCCGGGATTCGGCGCGCAATCCGGCGTGCAGCCGTCGCCGGGCGACAATAAGACGCCCGGTGAGGAGAAAAAGTCCTGAAATCTTTCACACCGTGGTGCAAGGTTTAATCTAAAGCATGGCCGCGGCACCGAAGGTCGGATTCATCTCGCTCGGTTGTCCCAAAGCTCTGGTCGATTCCGAAGGCATCCTCACGCGGCTGCGCGCGGAGGGCTACGCGATTTCGCCTTCGTACGACGGGGCCGATCTCGTGGTCGTCAACACCTGCGGGTTCATCGAGTCGGCGGTGCAGGAGTCGCTCGGCGCCATAGGTGAAGCCCTCGCCGAGAACGGCCGGGTGATCGTCACGGGTTGCCTCGGTGCAAAGGGCGACGTGGTCCGCGAGACCCATCCGAAAGTCCTCGCCGTCACGGGGCCGCACGCGCTGGAAGAAGTGATGACTGCGGTGCACGAGCACCTCCCGAAGCCTCACGATCCCTTCACCGACCTGGTGCCTCCCCAGGGCATCAAGCTCACTCCGCGGCACTACGCCTATCTAAAGATCTCCGAAGGCTGCAATCACCGCTGCACGTTCTGCATCATCCCGTCCCTGCGAGGCGATCTGGTGAGCCGGCCGATCGGGGAAGTGATGCGGGAGGCGGAAAACCTGGTGAAAGCGGGCGTAAAGGAGCTGCTGGTGATTTCGCAGGACACGAGCGCCTACGGCGTCGACCTCAAGTACCGCACCGGTTTCTGGGGCGGGCGGCCGCTCAAGGCGCGCATGGGCGACCTGGCGGCGGCCCTCGGAGAATTGGGTGTGTGGGTGCGGCTCCACTACGTCTATCCCTATCCCCACGTGGACGAGGTGATCCCGCTCATGGCCGAAGGCAAGGTCCTTCCCTACATCGACGTTCCGTTTCAGCACGCGAGCCGGCGGATCCTGAAACTCATGAAGCGTCCTGCAAGCGGGGAGGACAATCTCGAGCGCATCCGCGCCTGGCGCAGGATCTGCCCGGATATCACGATCCGCAGCACCTTCATCGCCGGCTTTCCAGGCGAGACCGAAGACGAGTTCCGGGAGCTGCTCGACTTTCTCGAGGGAGCCGAGCTCGACCGCGTCGGCTGCTTTGCGTATTCGCCGGTGCAAGGCGCGAAAGCGAACGAACTGCCCGGCGCGCTTTCGAACGAAGTGCGCGAAGAACGCCGTGAGCGACTCATGCACCTGCAGGAGAAAATCAGCGCGAAGCGCCTCAAGCGCAAGCTCGGAAAGACCATCAAGGTATTGGTGGACGAAGTGAAGGCGGAGCGAGCGGTGGGGCGCTCAGCCGCCGACGCCCCGGAAATCGACGGCGTGGTGCACATCGAGGACGGCTCGAAGCTCAAGCCGGGCGATTGGGCGAAAGTGAAAGTGCTGCGCTCCGATGCGCACGATCTTTGGGCGAGCGGTGCCGCAGTCCGGCGCCGCGCCGCATGAGATAGAGAGGTTTTCATGGCACAACGTGAAGTCGTGGTGACGGGCGGTGTGCGCACCGCGATCGGCGGCTACGGCGGCTCGCTCAAGGACATTCCGCCGACGAAGCTCGGAGCGATCGCGATCAAGGAAGCGGTGGCGCGGGCGAAGATCGACCCGGCGACGGTCGGGCACGTCGTACTCGGCAGCGTGATCCACGGCGACGCGCGCGACATGTACATCTCGCGCGTCGCAGCGATCGAGGGCGGGCTGCCGGTCGGCACGCCCTGCCTGACGGTCAATCGCCTGTGCGGCAGCGGGCTGCAGGCGGTCGTCTCGGCGGCTCAGCACATCCTGCTCGGCGATACCGACGTCGCGCTCGGCGCGGGCGCCGAGAGCATGAGCCGTGCGGCGTACTTTATGCCCGCCGCGCGCTGGGGTCAGCGCATGGGCGACTCCTCGCTGATCGACGCGATGTCCGCCGCACTGAACGATCCTTTCGGTCACGGCCATATGGGAGTGACCGCGGAGAACATAGCGGCGAAATACGGCATCACCCGCGAGGAGCAGGACGCGTTTGCCCTCGAGAGTCACAGGCGGGCGGCGAAAGCCATCGATGCCGGGCACTTCAGAAGCCAGATCGTCCCGGTCGAAGTGAAATCGAAGAAAGGTCCCGCTCAGTTCGACGTCGATGAGCACGTTCGCAAGGACGCTACGCCTGCGGACCTGCAGAAGCTGAAGACGGTGTTCAAGAAGGACGGCACCGTTACCGCGGGCAACGCCTCAGGCATCAACGACGCCGCGGCCGCCGTCGTACTCATGGAAAAATCCGCGGCGCAAAAGCAGGGTTCCAAGCCGCTTGCGCGCCTGGTTGCCTACGCGCACGCGGGTGTCGAGCCTCAGCTGATGGGCCTCGGACCGATCCCCGCGGTGAAGCGCGTCTTCGAAAAAGCAGGTCTCAAGCCCGCCGACATGGACGTGATCGAGTCGAACGAGGCCTTCGCGGTCCAGGCGATGGCGGTGACGCGCGATCTCGGGCTCGATCCGGCGAAGGTCAATCCCAACGGCGGGGCGGTCGCGCTTGGCCACCCCATCGGTGCAACCGGCTGCATCCTCACCGTGAAGGCGATTTACGAGCTGCACCGCACGGGCAAGCGCTATGCCCTGGTCACGATGTGCATCGGCGGGGGGCAGGGGATCGCGGCGATTTTCGAGCGAATGTGATGCGATTCACGGCCCGCGGGTAGGCATCCGAGCTAATTCCAATGGCGCGTCGGCCCAAAATAGGATTCGTTCTGGGCGCGGGCTCGGCGCGCGGCTGGGCGCATATCGGCGTGCTGCGCGCGCTCTCGGAAGCGGGCATCAAGCCCGACCTCATCGCCGGTTGCTCGGTCGGCGCGCTCGTGGGAGCCGCGTTTGCCGCGGGCCGGCTCGATCAGCTGGAGGCATGGGCGCTCGCACTGGACTGGAAGCGCATGCTCAAGCTGATGGATTTCGGCCTGCGCGGCGGGCTCATCAAGGGCAAGCGCGTCAGAGAAGTTTTTCGCGAGCAGTTCGTGGAGCGCGAGTTTTCCGAGCTGCAGGTGCCATTTGCCGCGGTCGCGACCGACCTCCATTCCGGTCAGGAAATCTGGCTGCGCGAGGGCAGGGTATCGACCGCGATCGGCGCTTCCATCGCCGTGCCGGGCCTATTTCAGCCGGTACCGTACGAGGGTCGCTACCTCGTCGACGGAAGCGTCGTCAATCCAATTCCGGTCTCATTGTGCCGTGCGATGGGCGCGGACATCGTATTGGCGGTCGACCTCGGTTCGGATCTGGTCGGGCGCTACGCGCGCGACGACGATCGAGCGCCCACACAGACCACCCCGCGCGGCTTCATGAGCAGGTTTCTGCCGAGGTACAACAACAGGGCGAGCGAACCGCAGGCGGAGCCCGAGTCCGCGCCGCCGTCCTTGCTGGAAACGCTGATGGGCTCGATCAACATCATGCAGTTGCGGATCGCGCGCAGCCGCCTAGCCGGCGAGCCGCCCGACGCGCTGCTCACGCCGCGGCTCGGTCATCTCGGTCTGCTCGATTACCACCGAGCCGAATTCGCCATCGCGGAGGGGCGCGAAACCGTCACACGCATGCTGCCCGCCATCCGCAACGCGATTCCTGCGTGAGCCGAAGGACCGGTCCTAGCCGGATTGAAGGTGACGAACGAAACCCTCGATCCCGCGCAATAACATCTCGACCGCGATCGCCGTCAACAGCAGTCCCATCAGCCGCTCGAAGGCGGCGAGCACCCCTTCGCCCACCCACCTGCTGATGCGCTCGGCGAACACCAGAACCACCAGACACACCGCTATCGCCACGGTCACTGCGAGAAGCCACTCGGGCAGGCGCTGCGGCTCGCGCGACACGAGCAGCAACACGGTGGCGATTGCCGCGGGCCCGGCTATGGAGGGAATCGCAAGCGGCACGATGAACGGCTCGCCGTAAGCCGTTTCGCCGAAAATCCCCTCGGGGCCGTGAAAGATCATGCGCAACGCGATCAGGAACAGGATGACGCCCCCGGCGAGGTTGAGCGAGCTCTCCGACAGGCCGAAGAGCTCGAGGAGGGAACTGCCGAAGGGCACGCATATCAGCAGCACGGCAAGCGCGATCGCGCACTCGCGCACGATCACCCGGACGCGGCGGTCCGGATCGACGTCTCGCAGCAGAGAGACGAACAACGGGATGTTGCCGATCGGATCGGTGACCAGCAGCAGGATCACGACGGCGGAGGCGAAGGAGTCTTCCATGGCGCGAGCTTACTCTAACCGATCGCGAGCGCGGCCACTCCCAAGGCCATCGCCGCCGCCGCTGCGAGTCGACGCGGGACATCGCCCTCCTGCAGCCAATGCGCTCCCATCAGCGCGGCGAACAGGATGCTGATCTCGCGCGCCGGCGCGACGTAGCTGACCGGCGTGAACACCATGGCGGTCAATACCATGATGTAGGAGAGCGGGCAGAGCAGGGCAATCAGGATCACGGCCCTTCTCTGCCGAGCCCAGGCGGCCTTCACCTCTCCGCGGCGCCTGAGCGCGAGCGGAGCCATCACGATCACCCGTCCGAGATTGGCGCCCCAGTCCTGGAGGATGGGGGGAATCAGAGCGGCGCTCACGGCCTGTTTGTCGACGACTGTATACGACGCGATCATGCAGCCCGTGAGCAGCGCGAACGCCACCCCGCGTGCCGCGCCCGCCTCGCGCAGCTTGGCGGGGTTTGCCGCGAGAAAGAAAGCTCCCCCGACCACGAGCGCCGCGCCGCACATCGCGACAACGCCCGGCCGCTCGCCGAGCACCGCGACAGCGACGAGCACGGTGAGGAGGGGGCCGGTGGCCCGCGCGAGCGGGTAGACGACCGAGAGGTCGCCGTACCGGTAGCCTCGGTCGAGCAGAAGATAATAAGCCGTATGGAGCACCGCGCTGGCGACGATGAAGGCGAGCACGGTCGCCGAAAAGTGGAAATGCTGAAGGTACACGACCGTCGCTGCAAGAGGGGCGTAGAAAAGGGCCGACAGCGCCGCAAATGCCCAGACGAAGCCGATGCCCCCGCCGCTTTTCTTGAGAAGATAGTTCCAGCCCGCGTGGATGAGCGCGGCGCCAAGCACCAGGGCGATGGCGAGTCCCGTCATGCCGAGATTCTATTCCGCGGCCCGCCCTTTCGCGGAACGCTCTCTCCAAAAAAAACGCGGGCAATCGCCCGCGTTTTTCTCGGCTGAGGCTTCGTTCAGCTGCGTGCCTGGATCACGCCGTTGATGACTCTGACTTTGTCGCCGCTGCGCCAGCTCGGGGGCGTGGCCTGGGTGAACAGGCCCTTGGTGCCGTCCTCGTAACGGACGATGATCTGGTACTCGACGGTCTTTTTCGCGTTCTTCTCGATCGCGTTTCCGGCAAGACCGCCGCCCAAGACGCCAAGGACGGTCGCAACGTCCTTGCCCCGGCCGCCGCCCATCTGGTGGCCGATGACACCGCCGACGACCGCGCCGCCGACGGCCCCGGCGCCCGAGGCCTGGCCTGCTTTCTCGACCTCGCGGACTTCCT
>Ga0193733_1000179_pt1 | contig 22661 bp, 18 predicted proteins | sample U1s2metaG_FD_145076 | JGI IMG/M metagenome (GOLD analysis project Ga0193733, IMG submission 145076) | Soil microbial communities from a riparian zone of the East river system, Colorado, United States - U1s2 | ecosystem: Environmental > Terrestrial > Soil > Riparian zone | place: USA: East River...
TTCTGGCATTCGGTCGGAAACCGCATGCTCACTTTGCTCTCGAACTGCCTCACCAACATCAACCTGAGCGACATGGAGACCTGCTACAAAATGTTCCGTCGCGAAATTCTTCAGGCGATTCCCATCGAGGAGAACCGCTTTGGCTTTGAGCCCGAGATCACGGTCAAGCTAGCTAAGCGTCGCCTGCGGATTTACGAGGTCGGTATCAGCTACTCGGGCCGCACCTACGAAGAAGGCAAGAAAATCGGATGGAGGGACGGGTTTCGCGCCCTGTGGTGCCTGCTGAAGTACTCGATCACGGAGCCCGCGGTCGTTCGCCAGACGTCGGCGACTGAGGAGCCAACCTTAGAAAAAGTGCAACCGAAACAGCCTTCCCACATCCACTAGTGCAGGATTTGCACGCCTGCCTTGACGTCACACAGATACTGACGCAAGATTCTCACCAATTTTCAGGAGGCCACAGGGCTTGACCACTTCGAGCAGTCACCTTACCCCACCACACGGTGGAGAACTAGTCGACCTCATCACCCAACCGGAAGCTGCCCAGGAGCTAAAAACCCACTCCCGCGAGTGGCCTTCATGGGACCTCAGCGCCCGGCAGCTTTGCGATCTTGAGTTGCTGGCAAGCGGCGGCTTTTCACCGCTGCGCGGATTCATGACGCGCGCCGATTACGAAGGCGTCTGCCACAACATGCGCCTGGCCAGCGGGCTTCTCTGGCCCATGCCCATCACACTGGACGTGACCGAAGACTTCGCCCGGCCCCTGCAACCAGGCAGCAGCAAGATCGCGTTGCGCGATCCTGAGGGGGTCATGCTGGCCGTGTTGCACGTCGAGGACGTCTGGCAGCCCGACCGCAAGGCCGAAGCCCAGGCCGTCTTCAACAGCACCAGCAAAGCTCATCCCGGTGCAGACTACGCCACAAACAAGGCCAACCCCTGGTACGTTGGCGGCCGCATCGCGGCTCTCCAGATGCCGTCGCATTACGACTTTCGTGCGCTGCGCCTGACCCCGGTTGAACTCCGCGCCGAATTCGCGCGCCTGGGCTGGCGCCGGATCGTTGCCTTCCAGACTCGCAACCCCATGCATCGCGCCCATCAGGAACTGAGCTTCCGCGCCGCCAAGCAGGTGGAAGCAAATCTTCTGATCCATCCCGTCGTGGGCATGACCAAGCCGGGTGACGTGGATTATTTCACCCGGGTGCGTTGCTATCAGTTGCTGACCTCCAAATACCCTCCGGGCACGGTGAAACTTTCCCTGCTGCCTCTGGCCATGCGCATGGGAGGGCCGCGCGAAGCGATTTGGCACGCCCTGATTCGCAAAAACCACGGTTGTACCCACTTCATCGTCGGCCGCGATCATGCTGGCCCAGGCATTGACACGGACGGCAAACCTTTCTATGGCCCCTATGAGGCCCAGGAAGTTTTCAAGAAGCATCAGGCGGCTATCGGCGTCACCATGGTGCCCTTCAACATGATGGTTTATCTGGAAGATGAAGATAAGTACTATCCCGACGACGAGGTACCCAAGGGGGCTCGCGTGCTGAACATTTCCGGTACGGAGCTGCGCCAACGGCTGAATGAAGGCCGCGATATTCCCAGTTGGTTTACCTATCCGGAAGTGGTGCAGGAGTTGAGGCGCAGTTATCCGCCACGCCACAAGCAAGGTGTAACGATCTTCTTTACCGGGCTCTCCGGTTCGGGAAAATCGACCATCGCCAACGTCTTGATGACCAAGTTTCTGGAGATGGGCGGGCGTCCGGTCACGCTGTTGGACGGAGACCTGGTGCGCAAACACCTCTCGTCCGAGCTGGGCTTCTCAAAAGAGCATCGCGACATCAACATCCGCCGCATCGGCTACGTGGCTTCGGAAATCACCAAGAATGGCGGCATCGCTGTTTGCGCCCCCATCGCGCCCTACGATGCAACCCGCAAGCATGTACGCGGCCTGATCGAACCGCTGGGTGGGTTCATCCTGGTACATCTCTCCACACCTCTGATGGATTGCGAACAGCGCGACCGCAAGGGTCTCTACGCCAAGGCGCGGGCCGGCGTTCTGAAAGAGTTCACCGGAATTTCAGATCCCTACGAGGAACCCAAGGACGCCGAGGTCGTCATCAACACGGCGGAGTTAACTCCGGAGGAGGCCGCCCAGGAGATCATTCTGCACCTGGAGCGGGAAGGCTTCGTCGGCGCCATTGGGGAGCCAGCGTAGTGCGTCGCGAAGACAGTCCACGGACCACGCCGGAACAGCCGCTCTCGGGGTCCCCGAGCCCGGCCACCCCAATCACACAAGGCTAAGGGATGATAGAAACCATCAATGACCAATCACGCTGACCCCGAAACTCTCGAAAGAATCGAGTCGGCGCTGGATGCGGCCCGCCAGGTTTTCACCGGTTTTACTCTTGGCGCAATCGAAGCCGAATACAAAGCTGGCCACGATCCGGTTACCGAAGCCGACAAGGCGGTCGACGCCGTGCTGCGCCAGGAATTACTTCGCGAAGGCGAAGGCTGGCTTTCCGAAGAAAGCGTGGACGACCTGTCACGCCTTGAGAAAAAGCGCGTCTGGGTCGTGGACCCGCTTGATGGTACGCGAGAATTTGTTGCCGGCATTCCCGAGTTCTGCATTTCGGTTGGCCTGGTAGAAGGTGGAATTCCGGTAGCAGGAGGCATCTGTAATCCCGCGACCCACGAGATTTTTCTGGGCTCTCTGGCTTCGGGCGTGACCTACAACGGAAAGCCGGCCCGCGCCAGCCGGCGCACCAGTCTTGAGGGCGCTCTCGTTCTTGCCAGCCGGAGCGAGAGCAAGCGTGGGGACTGGGAGCGGTTTCAGAAAAACACGCTTAACATCCGTCCCCTCGGGTCTGTCGCCTACAAACTTGCCCTGGTCGCCGCTGGCCTGGCGGACGCCACCTTCACACTCACGCCAAAACATGAATGGGACATCGCCGCCGGTGCGGCGTTGGTGGCCAGCGCCGGCGGCTTCGTCAGCACTCTGCAGAATTCTGCTGTGCGGTGTAACCACAAGTCGCCCCTGCTCTCCGGTCTTCTGGCCTGCGGTCCTGCTTTGCGCGATCAACTGCTGGCCTTGGTAAATGAGCACCTGGCGGCGAATTCTGGCCGGGCATAGCCTGGGGTTCATCGCATCGCGCACCCGAGAGTCCTGGCCCGAGGAGCACTCGACGACCTAAAATCATGGTCTGCCGACAATTCAGACAGCCAACTCCCTCGAGCCACCTGCTGCTTCACGGTTCCGCAAAGCGCCGGAAGAAGCTGTCCGCCTTCCACTGCGGCCGCTGCGCATCGTCTGCGACTTTGATCATCAGCTGCCGGATGATCTCTTCATACTTTCCGGCCGCCACCAGGTCAACCGGCTGATCGAGATCGTCCGAAGGCGCATGATAGCGCCGCGTCAGCCAGTCCTTGTAGATCTGCTTCTGCTCCGGGGTGGTGGGGGCAATATCCATGGCCAGCGCGGGAATGCCGTGGCGAATGAAATTGTACTGGTCACTCCGTACAAAGACGTTCCTTAAGGGCTGCGGATCAGGCTGGACGGAGACTCCAGCGGCCTCCGCCACCTGCCGTGCCGCATCGCCCAGATCCGATTCCGCCAATCCCAAAACCGTGAGCATCTTGAGCGGCACCAGGGGCAAGAACATGTCAATGTTGATGTCGGCCACCATGGATTTCGACTCCACCGTCGGATGCGCCGCAAAGTATTTCGACCCGAGTAACCCTTTTTCTTCCCCCGTGACAAATACGAACAGGAGCGAACGTTTCAGGTTCTCGGGATGCTTTTTGAGAAAAGTCGCCACGTCGAGCAGCACGCCGGTGCCAGCAGCGTTGTCCATCGCCCCGTTGTAAATGCGGTCACCGTCGATCGGTTCGCCGATGCCCACGTGATCAATGTGCGCCGACAGGACCACGTATTCATTCTTTAATTGCGGATCGCTTCCCGGCAACGCGGCCACAAGATTTGCCGACTCTACCGCCTTGGTTTTTACCTTGGCTTTGGTGGTGATGACGGCGGTTAATGGAAAATGCGGCAACGGCTGGCGATCTTTCGCCAGATCCGCAAGTTCCTGGAAGGTGTGGCCCGACCCATCGAACAATTTGTCCGCGTGTGCCGGGTTAAAAGTAAGCGCCAGCTTCTCCTTCTGGGTTTCGTCAAATTCCGGGCCGGCCAGACCCATGCTGGGGTGCAGTCGATTCAATGCGATGCGGGACCAGGGCACATCCATGGAGGCGGGATTCGGGATGGTGATGATGCCGACCGCTCCCGCCTGCTGGAAGGGCTTCCAGCGCTCCGCCGCCGTTTGATGATGCGAAGCCAGCGCCGAGCCGATCTGTTCTGGAGACCCGGTGATCAGAACCGCGACTTTGCCCTTGAGATCAAGCCCGGTAAGATCGTCGAAGTTGCTTTCGGGAATGCTCAGGCCGTAACCGACGAACACCAATGGAGCTTCCACTGCGGGAGCCAGGTCGACGCGGGTGCTGAAGATCACATCCTCGCCCAAGCTCAGCGGCTCAGCCTTGCCTTTACGAACCAGAGCGGCGCTCGACTCTTTTTCCCGCAGTTGCCGCGCCTCGAATTTCACCGGCTGATAAAAGCCCTTTACCCCGGCCGGCTGAAGTCCCGCGGCCTGCAATTGACGGACCGCGTAGGCTTCCGCCCTTCGGAGACCGGGGCTTCCGGTATCACGACCTTCCATGTTGTCGGCCGCGAGCACTTTTACATGGTCCCACCACGTTTTCCCGTCGAAGGACGGCTGATTTTCCTGCTGCGCGAGTGCGGGAACTAGAAAGATAGCTATCAATATCAATAACCAAGACTTTCTCCGCATCATTCCTCCTGTAACGATTTGCTACGCCAAAGCAGCGAATCGCTGCCTGACAGCTGATCTTTTTCTGTGCTTGGCGGCGCGACTGGGAGGTCGTGCCCTCCCCCGGTTCATCCGGATCGGCATTTTTCCGCCCCCCGCCTAAACATATCCCAATCCGGCCAATCGGTCGTGAACGATTCTTTCCGATTCTCCGTCTGAGCCCCCACCCGACGCTTTTTTTTTCCTCCCCGCCACAAGCGAACGCCCTTGCATCGCGTTCGGGATTTCGTATCCTGCCAGGTCCAACAAAGTAGGAGCAATGTCCAGCAGGCGCGCTCCTTCATATTCGCCGTTTAACGGACAATTGGGAGCGGTGAGAATAAACATCCCATGCTGCGCATGGTTGCAGCCATCTCGGCCGGTATCGTTTTCCTGGACGTGGAGCTTTGGATGACCGACCGCGCCGATCGACCGCCAATAAAGCTCACCCACATGGACGATCAGATCCGGAGCCACATTGCGCACATCGCGATAGATTTCCTTAGGCTTGAAGACTAGTGATTTTAGGGGCTGACCCTCTTCCCCTGGCAGCCCTTCCAGACGGGCTTTCATTTCGTTCTGAAAGGACTCGTACTCCGCCCCGGGAACCACACCCTGCAGTTCCCGGCCCTGCAGGTTGAAGAACACACGAGCGGAATAGCCGCTTTCGCTCCACACCTTGGTTTTGCTCCAGTTTACGTTCAGTTTTTCAAATGCTGTCAAGCTGTTCGGATATTCGTTCAGCACCAGAAGACCTTCGCGAATCAGCCATTCATTGATGGCAAACCCTCCATCCAGCCGTTGCGCGCCATGGTCGGAAACGACTAGCACCAGAGTGTCGTTGTCCAAGAGTTCGAGAACGCTGCCAATCTGCTCGTCGAGCCAGCGGTAGTATTCCGGAATCGCATCCCGATAAGGATTGCCGGCCTCAAACTCGACGTGCTTCGGATCAAAATAGTTCCAGAAGCCGTGGTGCATGCGGTCAAGCCCCATATCTACGAAATGAAAGTAGTCCCACTCCTGCTGGCCGAGGAGCCAGCGCACAACCTGCCACTGCTTGCGGCTCATGTTGAAGATTTCTTCCTTGAGCCGCTCTTTCTTATCCGTGCGGAAGTGCTTTACGTCCACGGGATATTCGCCGACCAATTCCGTAATTCTGGCTTTGAGTGCAGGGGGATAGGTAAAGTCGCTCTTGACCGGATCCGGCGTAAGAAGGCAGCCAATGCTGATGCCATTCACTCGCCGCGGAGGATAATTCGGCGGGACGCCGACGATGATTGCCTTCTTCCCTGCCCCAGCCAAATGGTCCCAGATCGCCAGTGCCTTGATGGCATCCGAGGTCACAAACTCCAGCTTGTCGTAGGAATGGTCAGAACGGTTGCGGAACCCGTAGACGCCGAGCGAACCTGGATCCTGGCTAGTGCTCATGCACATCCAGGCCGGAACCGTGCTCGACGGAATCACGCTCTCCAGCCGGCCGTACACACCCAAATCCATCAGGCGGCGCAGGTTCACCAGCCGTTCGTCGCCGAAGATTACTTCCGGCGCGGCGCAATCCAGTCCGAGCACGCAGATTTTCATTTCGTCAGAGTGGTTTTCAGAGTAACGACGCACCTTCCATGGATTCCGGCACGGCAACACCGAGGTAGTGCAAGATGGTCGGCGCCAGGTCGATAATTCGCGCCTGATCCTGCCTCTGATGGGGCTGCGGCGCGCGATTCATGAACAGAATGCCTGGGACCGATTCCGGGTCCACGATGTGGTCTCCACTCCATCGGCGCATGTTGTCTTCGAGCATGCAGTGCGAAAAGCCGCCCACCGCAGACTGCCAGGAAACGCGAAATCCACGATGAAAATTAACCAGCAGATCGGGCGAATTCGCCACAAACGCACCCGAGTATAACTCTTCCCGCCGCGACACGCTGCGGATCACAGGCCGCTGCGTCTGGAGGTCGGGAAAGTCAGCCAGGCCAGTCTGGATTGCACGACGCACCCGTTCGGCTTCCGTTCCCTCCTCCAGAATGCCGCCACTCTCCCGGCGTTCGAAGTTCAGGTAAATGCCTCCCAAGCCCACCGCATAGGCATAGGTTTTCGACCAATCCACCCCGGCAAACCCCTCTCCCGGGGTGACGCCGGGCTTGCAGCCGTCTTTGAGCGCAAGCAATTGGTTTTTCCACAACCAGGTATTGGTATCGAAGGCGCGGCGAAAAGTTCCGAAGCCGTGATCGGACAGCACGATCAACAGTGTCGTCTCGTCAACTTTTTCGAGCACAGGGCTGAGCAGCGCATCACAGCGGCGATAGTGTTCTTCGATCCGGGTGGCCAGCTCGGGAGAAAGATCCGGCTCGAAACCGGGATGTTGACGGTCGCGGAACCGCCACAGCATGTGCTGCACCCGATCGGGCGTATCGAACAGCATAAAAAACAGGCCTTCGCTGAAACGGTCAAGTTCAAACCGCATCGTGCGCTCACGCTCACCCAGCACCAGATCGCAATGCTGAAGATAAGCAGATTCGTCCAGCCGTCCGTTGTTCAACCCGTTGTGATCTTCCGCCATGCCGAGGGTGGAAAACGGACCGATCTTGTCCGACAACTCTTTTGCATAATCCGGGGGCGCGGAAACGGGAAACATGGGCGCCGCCGGATCGAAGTTCACCGCAGACACGTAGAATTCCAGATGCGGCTCAATCTGGCGCACATAGAACCGTGCGATTCCAGTTATCGATTGCAGCAGGGAGAACTTGAACTTGAACCGTACCCATTCGCTCCAGCCTTTTTCCGGAACTTCGATCCTCGAAGGCGAGCCCCCGGTGTGAATCACCAGTTTGCCTGCCGCTTGGTCCACCTGCACGCGCACCTCGCAAAACGTGTCCACCGCCGGCGACGTCCTCGGGTTACGAGGGCCGACGACACGGGTAGTCAGTTCTGACCCGGTTCCCGAATCAAGAAAGACCAGCTGCTCGCCGTCCTCAGCCGCCACCGTCCGGTCCTGGGTGTAGAACGTGCCCTTGCTCTGGCTGCCGCGCAGGTCGGGAACGCCGACCCCGGCCAGCATTCTCCCCAGCAGTTCCTCAGGAGGAAAGGTACAGGGACAGCGCAAAATCGTGCTGGGAATGCCTGCCTTCGACAGCGGCTGCCACAGCGGCACGCCCTGTCGCCGGTTTACCACGCGGGCTTGCGCCAGCAGGCTCTTCGGCCGCTCAAACCGGGTCAAGGCCACATCGGGCAGGTAGGTCACAGGATCGCGGCTGATGAAGTCAAAAATTCCGTGGCCCCCGGGATTGGTTCCCGTCACAAATGACGACCAAGCAACCGGAGTTTGGGCTGGATAGGTCGTTTTCAGGCGAGTATAGCTGCCGCTCCCTCGAATTTTTGCGAGATGGGGGAGTTCTCCGCGTCCGAGCATCGCTTCTACAATGCTGGGCTCGAGCCCGTCCAATCCGATGACGATGACTTTTCTGCGCAAGGAGCGGACCCGAGACTACAGATTTTTTTTTGGAGCGTCTTTTGAGGTTTTCGGGGTGGCGGGCGCGTCGGAGCGGCGGAACATTCGTACCATCTTGAAGAAAATTCCCACCACCTTGTTCCAGAAAAGCAGCAAGAGGCCCAGCACGCTGGCCAGCCCGGAGGTCACCGTCATTACCTGGTCGGGGCCACCATAAAGTGCCAGCAGTTCAAATCTCATGGACGCTCCTCTGATTTCCCTAGGTTCGGGCCGTTTTGTTTCAGGCCGAACTCTCATGATTTTAGCACCGTTGACCTCCGAGCCACCGCAAATCAGGCCAGCTGCCTTTGTCAGCCAGGTTCGGGATGGGCTCCAATTTTTACGGCCCCATCCCTTCCGTGTGGCACACTGTGTTCAGGAAGGGGCGCGGAGCGATGCACAGCGGAACCATGACCGTTTGGGAGTTAACCGTCCTGCTGTGGATCGGATCCGCCATCGCCGGTCTCCTTGGTTCGCTTACTGGGCTGGGCGGGGGCGTGGTCCTGGTTCCGCTGCTGACGCTGTTCTTCAACGTAGACATACGCTATGCCATCGGAGCTTCGCTGGTTTCGGTCATTGCCACGTCTTCGGGTGCGGCAGCCGCCTACGTGAAAGAGGGGATCTCCAATATCCGCATCGGAATGTTTCTTGAAATCGCGACCACGTTGGGCGCCCTTCTGGGAGCGTTCCTGGCCGCCAGGGTCCCAACTTCCGCCATTGCCATCATCTTCGGCGCAGTCCTGCTGTATTCCGCGTATCTGTCGGCAAGAGTCCGGGTCAAATTGCAAAGCGATGAGATACCCGACCCTCTGGCCACGCGGCTGCGGCTGAACGGCAGCTTCCCCACTCCTGACGGCATTCGACACTATTTCGTTCGCCGCGTGCCCGCCGGATTCAGCCTCATGTTCGGCGCGGGTGCCCTTTCCGGGCTGCTCGGCATCGGTTCGGGAGCGGTGAAAGTGCTGGCCCTGGACCAGGCGATGCGAATTCCCTTCAAAGTTTCGACTACGACCAGCAACTTCATGATTGGAGTGACAGCGGCAGCCAGCGCCGGGGTCTATCTCAGCCGGGGTTACATCGATCCCGGACTTTCCATGCCAGTAATGTTAGGAGTTGTGGCCGGATCGCTCGCAGGCACACGCATTCTGGTGCAAGCCGAGACCAAGCGGCTACGGCTGGTTTTCAGCATTGTCATACTGTTGCTGGGAGCACAGATGATCTACAACGGCGCGGCTGGGAAAATATGAAAATGCCTGACCTGCCAGTCTGGACTGACCGCCAGGTCGAGGATCTTGTCGGAAACCTGCTGCGCGCGGGTGTGTCTCTCGCCACCGTAATCGTGTTCTGCGGGGCGGTGGTTTACCTCGCCAGGCACGGCGGAGAGCCTGCCGACTATCGCGTATTCCACGGAGAGCCGAATCCGCTTCGCACCATCCCCGGCGTCTTGCGGGAAGCGTTGGCGTTGCAAGGGCGGGGCATCATCCAGCTTGGGCTGCTCTGGCTGATCGCGACTCCGGTGGCCCGAGTGGTGCTATCCATCGTGGGGTTTGCGGCCGAGCGTGACCGGATGTATGTGGGCTTTGCCAGCATCGTGCTGGTGATTTTGCTCTATAGCCTTTTCGGATCGACTTAGCTGCCGGCGGAACTAGGGCAACTCAGAACGAAAGAAGTGGCGCCGCTCAAAAAGGCTCATCGGCAGCTCGAAGACCTTGGTCTCGCCGACGGCGAACGAAAATTGCTTGCCGCATTCTGGCGCAGGACAGGTAGTACTGATCTTGTCCTTGTTTATTTCCCGGCTTACTTCGCGTTCGACTACGACCCAGGTTCCACACTTGGGACAAGTTACGCACGAGCTCACGATGTGATCAGGCATGCCACTTCAGTGTAAATGATTCCGCAACCAGGAAAGCCCCGATGAGCCATTCAGCCGGCTGGCCGCTTTGCCGACTGCAGTTCCCATAAAATCTGGCGCAGAATGCCGAGCCAGGCCTCAGCATCCCGGGCCGACAGCCGGAGGCGGCGGACCATGCGGCGTACCCTTTCCTCGGTGGCGGGAGCCCGGTCGGGGCTCATATAAGTGCTGGCACCCAGCACCCGCAACAGCGTCGCAGTAATGAGTTCCACCTCGCCTGAGGTTGCCAGCGCCTGTTTCTCGGCTGTGCCGGCCGCTCTGGCATTGCGAACCAATTCGTAGAGGCACACGGCCACCGCCTGCCCCAGGTTCATCGAGATGTGCTGATCGCTGGTGGGAATGCGAAGCAGCCAGTGGCAATGGCTCAGGTCCAGATTGGAGAGACCGAATCTCTCCGAGCCGAACAACAGCGCAACCCCGCCCGGACCCGAGTGCCGACGGATGAGCCGAGCGGCCAGTTCGAGGCGTCGGATCGGGTGCTGCAAATCGCGGTGGCGCACCGCCGTCGTGCCTACCACCAGCGTGCAGTCCGCCACGGCTTCCCCCACGTCCTTGTACTCTTGCGCGCCGGCAAGCACTCCTGCTGCGGCGCCAACCGCAGAACGAGCTTCACGAAATGCCCGCTCATAGGGGTTCACCACACGCAGGCGGGAAAAGCCGAAGTTGCTCATGGCTCGAGCCGCTGCGCCAATATTGAGAGGGTTGCGCGCGGACACCAGCACCACGCGCAGGCGGTCGGATTCAAAGGAAACTGGCAAGAAGGTTTATTTTAGAACAACCTGGAGAAGGGCGGCCGCCTGGCGGCTAGCCAGCGATTCAGTTGGCTGCTGCTGGGGAACCTTTGTGGACCGACTCGGCTATGCGAATCAAAGCCGGGAGCACCTCGCCCAGGCCCTTCTTTTGAGGATCGCCGAAAGCGAAATAAAGCTGGCTGTACAGAGGGTAGATCTCTTCGTAGACACCCTGCTCGAACTTGTCCGGCTGGTAAATGCGGTGGGCCGGGCAAATCCTCTCCTGCGCCTCCTCGATGGTCTGGAAGGTTCCCGCCGCAAGAAATGCAAAAATTGCTGAACCCAGGCTGGTGACACTTTTGCTCGGAACCAGCACCGGCCGTCCCAGCACATTCGCGTAGACGCGGTTCAGAACATCATTCTTCTGCGGAATTCCGCCCGCATTGATCACCCGCTTGATGTGCACGCCATGCCTTGCCATGCGGTCCAAGATCACCCGAGTGTGGAACGCGGTGCCTTCGATGGCGGCAAACAACTCATCTTGGGCAGTACTCTGCAGATTCCAGCCCAGCGTGATACCGCGCAAGTTCGGATTGACCAGCACGGTTCGGTCGCCATTGTCCCAGGTCATGCGCAGCAGCCCGGTTTGTCCCGCGCGATAGGCTTCGAGCCCTTGACTTAAGCTCTTGACATCCGTTCCGGCCCGGGTCGCAATGGCGTTGAAAATGTCTCCCACCGCAGACAGCCCCGCTTCAATTCCGGTTCGGAGCGGGTGCACGCTTCCCTGCACCACACCACACACCCCGGGAACAAGATTCACCGAGGGCGTGATCCCGATGATGCAAGTCGAGGTTCCAACGACGTTCACCATATCGTCGGTGCCGCAACCGGCTCCGATCGCGTCCCAATGAGCATCAAATGCGCCCACTGGAATCGGAATGCCGGCTTTCAGGCCAAGCTGCTCGGCCCAATACTTTGAAAGTGATCCCGCCATCTGGTCAGAAGCCGCATAGTCGCCATCCAATTTCCCGCGCACGCCCGCCAGAAGTGGATCGACTTTGACCAGAAACTCTTCGGGGGGCAGACCTCCCAAGGCTCGGTTCCAGAGCCATTTGTGGCCCATGGCGCAAACGCTGCGCTTCACTTTTTTGGGATCGGTGATTCCACAGAGCGTCGCCGCCACCATGTCACAGTGCTCAAAGGCGGAGACCAATTCCGAACGCTGGGACGGGTGATGGCGAAGCCAGTGCAGGAGTTTGGAAAATCCCCACTCCGACGAATACACTCCACCACACCAGTTGATCGCTTCCAATCCCTCGCGATGCGCGGCCGCCGTGATCTCCGCGGCCTCGCGCTTGGCGCGATGATCGCACCACAAGTAGTATTCGCCGAGCGGCTGCAGATCTTTGCCCACGGGAATGACCGAGGAGCCCGTGGTATCAAGAGCAATCGCCCGCACCTGATCGCCCGAGATACCGGCTTTCTGCAATGCCTCGCGGGTGGCCGCGGCCAGAGCACGCATGTGGTCTTCGTGCGATTGGGTGGCGTATTCCGGGTCTTCGCGCTTGCGGTGCAGGGGATATTCGGCGACGGCGGAGTCCAGCAGCCCGCGCTCGCTGTCCACGATGGAGACGCGCACGCTCAGGGTTCCAAAATCGACTCCAGCCACGATCGCCATCAGCAAGCCTTGTTATCGTTTGCGTGCCAGTACATATCCCAGTCCAAATACCGGGTGGTGGCTTCGTGGACCGCAGGTGCCACGCTGGACAGATTGGCGGCGACGTGATGCTCGAAACCGTTTTCGCAGATGTAGTGCAGTAGGGTCTGCATTTCGGGAATTTCGACCACGCCTGCGCCACCAAAGGTATTCAGCGGGTCGTCGGTAAACTTTCCTTCGCCCACGTAACCGCGCATCTTGCCCACCGTGTCGTCGGTGGAGAAGCGGGCAAAGCTCATTTTTTCCGGTTTGATCAACCCCACGCAGGTGCCGAAGGTGTTCTCCTTGCCTACGGTTCCGGCGATGATTTCCTGGAAATCCATTTTCACCGAACGAAAGAAATGCTTGGGCAGGTTGGAGCAATGAAAGCAGACCGCCTTGTTGGGGTCGCTCCCGTAGTTATTATTCCAGTCGAGCAGCGCCGAGGGTGTTTCTGACGCCAAACGCAACGCGTGCATCCCGAGCACGCCGCAAATGTCCACCTCGCAGGCGCTCGAAAGCAAACTATCGCTCATCATGCTCATGACCGTGCAGGGCACAACGCCGAGATTTTCCTCGATCGAAGTCCAGCATTGCACCGCGCTGACGGCCACTTCGGTGGATGCCATCCAATGGTCGACCACGGCGCCGAGCTTGGCCATCTTCATCAAAGCCGCCTCGGGTACGCCACTCGAATCCACATATTTTTTGATTGAGGCCAGCTTAGCCTGGGCGCCATCATCGTTGTCCTTCATCCGCCCGATGCGGCCCAGCACTTCGGAGAGATCGAGAGTCTCGATCGAGATGCCTTGGGCTTCAAGAATCTTCTCGCTGTAGCGGACAGTGTTGAACGCGGTTGGACGCGCGCCAATCGCTCCCACGCGCAGGTTGCGGAAGCCGTTGACAATGCGGCAGACCGCGGCGAACCACTGCAGGTCTTTGGCGAACTCAGGCGAGTCCGGGCTTTCGGTGTGCAGAGTCGTGATCGAGTAGGCAATGCCGTACTGTCTCAAATTGTTACAGGCCGACATCTTGCCGCAGAAGCTGTCCCGGCGGAATGCGATCGTCATCTTTTTGGGATCATCGGGCGTGGCCTGGATCAGCACCGGCACTCCCAGGTCCGCTAGGCGCAAAGTATCGGCAATGGCGCGTTCTTCCCCAAAGTTGGGCAGGGTCACGATGATGCCGTCGATGCGATCGCGATGGCGCTTGAAGAGATCGGCACAACGCCTGGACTCTTCCCGGGTCTCCACCGCACCATACTTGCTCTCCTCGGGGGTGAGCGCCACCACATCCATCCCGGCAGCGGTCAACACACGCAGCATTTCCTCGCGGCCGCTCTTGGCCAGATGATCAGGAAAGAAGCCGCGGTTGCCCACGATCAGGCCCATCGTCATTTTTTTTGTCGACATACTTTTCGCCCTTATCGATTGCGGCTGTCAGGCCTGGCGTCGGGGAGCAAACTTCATGCAATAGACCAACCCCAGCACCAAAAGCACAGCGCCCCACCACACGTTAGCGTGCAAGTTGAATAGCACTACGCCCGGATCAGCGGGAGGATTTACAAGCTGGTAAATTCCTGCAACCAAAATCAAGGCGCCATTGACGGCGAGCGAGATGCCGATGAAGAACCAGATAGAAATCATGCTGCGCACCTCGGTCTACCAGAAAATAATGTTCAGTACGAAGAAAACGACGGTCACCACGCCAGCCCAGAAAAGGGGTTTCTCGTATAGAGGAACGTCCCCCACCGAGGGAATTTCCGTCAAGCCGTATACCAAGCCGGTCAATTCGCTGTCAGCCATGGGTTTCGTCGCCAGGCTCACTACCACGGTCACGACCACACAAACCACAAAAGACCAAAGCGCCTGATACATATCCTGGGCGAGAGCTTTGGCGTGGGGCGAGAGCGCCACGTAACGCAGCGCGCTGGGATCAACCTTGACCCAAGCCCACATACTGACCGAGGAAAGCGTTCCGCACAAAAGTCCCCAAAAGCCGCCAGCGCCCGTCGCCCGTTTCCAGAGCATTCCGAGGACGACAGTGCCAAATAAGGGAGCGATGAAGAAGCTGAACAAGGCCTGCACGTAGTCCATGATGCTGGCGAACTGCATGACCAAGTATGCCGTTCCTACGCTAATCAGCACGCCGATGACCGTGGTCCAACGTCCCATGTTCACATAATGATGGTCGCTGCCCTCGCTATTGATAAGCGGCCGGTAGATGTCGTAGGTCCAGACCGTCGTGAATTTCCCGCCATTCCCGACATGAAACCCGCAATCAGCGCCGTAATGCCCAAGCCGAGCAGCCCGGGACCGCAATAGCGGGCAAGCATGAGAGGGAGCACGTCATTGTAGCTGTGGCCCCCGGTTACCGCAGCCACCGATTCCGGAACCAGTTTCACCGGCAGCACGGCCAGGCCCAACAGTCCGGGCAGGATCACGATGATCGGAACCAGCATCTTGAATCCCGCTCCGATAATAGGCGCCATTTCCGCGCTGCGCATGTCTTTTGCAGCCAGGATGCGCTGCACCACCAGGAAGTCGGTGGTCCAGTAGCCCATCGAGATAATTGCCCCCAGTCCGAACACGATGCCGGTCCAATGGATTCCCATGGGGTTGGAGGTGAATGAACCCAAACCAGCCCAAAGATGGACGTACTGTTCCGATGTTCGCTGCGCAATTTGCAGCTTGAGGTTGGTCCACCCCCCGGCTTCGTACAATCCGAGAATCGGAATCAGCAGGGCGCCCGCCCAGATGAGGAAGAACTGCAGTACTTCGTTAAAGATTGCCGAGCGGAGCCCGCCCAGTGTCACATAAATGGCAACCGTCAGGGACGAGACCCAGATGCTGAAATTAATGTCCCATCCCAGCACGATTTGCATGACCTTGGCCATGGCAAACATGTTGACCCCACTCATGAGCACGGTCATGAACCCGAAGGAAACCGCGGACAAGGCGCGGCTGGGTTCGCCAAAACGCAGCTTCAAATATCCCGGAACCGAGTGGGTTTTCGAAATGTAGTAGAACGGCATCATGACCAGGGCCAGGAACAGCATCGCTGGAATGGCGCCGATCCAATACCAATGGGTCGCCAGAATGCCATATTGATAGGCAGAGCCGGCCCAGCCCATCAATTCGAGCGCACCCAGATTGGCCGACAGAAAGCTGAGACCGGCCACCCACGCCGTCATCTCGCGTCCTGCCATAAAGAAATCTTCTCCGGTATTGGCTCGCCCGCGCAGGTAGAATCCAATCGCCAGAACCAGAACAAAATAGAACGCGATGATCACCACATCCACTGCCGCCAAATGCACAAGACGCGCTTCCGCAAACATCGCAATCGCTGGCATCATTTCTTTTCCTTTGCCTGCCCGTAGTACGCTTTCGATCCGTGCTTTCTGAGGTAGTGCTTGTCGTGCAAGCCGCTGCCGACTGGCTCCGCGCCCGGATTGATGGTAATTGTGAAATAAGCCATCCGCGCCACCGCTTCCACAATCGCCGCATTGTGCGCCGCCGCCGCCGGATCCGGACCCCAGGCAAAAGGAGCATGATTGGCCACCAGCACGGCTGGAACCGCAGCATAGTCCATTTTCTCGAAGGCCCGGACAATCGCATGGCCCGTGTTTTTCTCATACTCGGAGGCAATTTCGCTCTCGTTCATGACTCCGGTCACGGGAACCGGACCGTAGAAATAGTCGGCATGGGTGGTGCCAAAGCAAGGAATCGGCTGCCGTGCCTGCGCCCACGATGTCGCATACTCGGAATGGGTATGGGCCACACCGCCAATTCCGGGAAAAGCCTGATAAAGCACAAGATGCGTGGGCAGATCGGAGGAAGGTTTCAAATCGCCCTCGACGATCTTGCCCTGCAGATCGGTGACCACCAAATGCTCCGGTTTCATTTTCTCGTACGGAACGCCGCTGGGCTTGATCACAACCAGTTTCTGCTCGCGGGAAATGCCGCTGGCATTGCCGAAGGTATAAAGCACCAATCCCCTTCGCACTAATTCCAGGTTCGCTTCCAACACCTCTTCCCTTAGCTGCGGCAGAAGCATATCAGGTTGTTCCCGCAAGCCCGGCCCGAGGGCAGTAACAGTAATCGTTTACCAAGGACAAACAAGAAAAGGTAGAGCAGGTCATAGTTTTTGTCAATCAAGGAATTTTTGTCCCCGCTTTATTGCACTCCGTTAACGTCGACGCTCGACAAAGGGCACCCCGTGCTCGTCCTTGGTAATCGTTTTCTCAATCTGCTTCCTGGGCTGGCTCCGCGGCTACCTGGTCAACCGCCGGATTAGAGTGACTTCCTGGATGTCGTAAGGACTTCCGTCCCGGCGGAAGATATCATGAAACCAGACCGGGGGCTCGCCGGTATAAGTTTTCTCCCAAGAATCCCAGGGATAGATGGTTTGCGATTTTCCGTTGGCAAAACCCCAGTTGTAGGCCCCGACCCTTTCTTGCTTCAGCAGGGGCAGGATCGCAGCGAATGTGCTTCCCCGCGGCCGGGCCATATATTCCGTACACACAATGGGCCGGCCGAAGCGCCGCAGCGCTGCCACGCTCCGCTTCATCTCATCCGGCGGCTCGTAGCTGTGGTAGGTGATCACGTCGGAGTTTTGCAGTTGCAGGCTGGCCATTTCGCTCAGCTTGTCATCGCTCGACCAATCGCCTTTCCACACGCCGCTGCTCAGAGGCTGCGACGGCATGGCACTGCGCGCCCATTTCCATTCCTCCCTGAGCAATCGCAGCGCCACCTCGGCCTTGTTGGCAAGCTCCTGCGCCTTGTAGGAGCCGTTTTCATTGTCCGGCTCATTCATCAGGTCCCACAGCAGCACTCGCCGGTCATTCCGAAAACGGCCGATCACCCCCACCACATAGGGCTTCAGTTCCCGGTCCCAACGGGTCTCGTCTTTCAGAATCTCCGCCCCGGGAGCCTGTACCCAACCTGAGTTATGAACGTGGGGCTTGGGGTCGCGCTGCTTGCCAAGCTTGGGGTAAGGATCCCAGACCGAGTCCAGCAGAACGAACATGATTCGAATGTGGTGCTTGTCCGCAACTTGAAGAAACTGGTCCATCCTGCGAAGGAACCCGGCGGAGTCCCGTTGCCACAGGAGGTTGTGCAGGAAAACACGCATGGTGTTCATGCCCAGCTCTTGCGCCCAACCCAATTCGCGGTCGATGGTGGGCAGGTCAAAGGTGTCCGCCTGCCACATCTCCAGCTCATTGATGGCGGTGCTCGGAATGAAATTGCTTCCTACCAGCCAGGGCTGATGGGAATACCAGTCGTTGGCCTGCTTCGCCGTCCAGGGGGGCTCCGGGGCGGCAGTCGCGGTCGAACAAACTCCAAGCAGCAAGATCAGGAATACGATGATTTTCTGGCGCATAACGCTGGGTGGGCAATCTCCCAAACTGCACCACAATATCACTTTTTTGCATTCGGCTGCACCACCCGGGACGGGCGGGCCGATCTGCTTCCCGGACGTCAGGATAACGTTTGCCATGCTAAAATCCGGAATTCATTCCGATCGAGTGAAACAGAACTCTATGGACATCCGGGAGATCGCAAAACGGGCGAGGGTTTCAACCGCCACCGTATCCCGCACCATCAACCAGGTGCCCACCGTCAATGCGCAGCTGGCCAAGCGGGTTTGGAGCGTAATCGAAGAGCTTGGCTACTATCCGAACACGCAAGCGCGGGCGCTGGTTTCCGGGCGTAGCCGCATTTTCGGACTCATCGTCTCCGAAATGACCAACCCATTCTTTCCGGAGATCATGCAAGTCTTTGAAACCATAGCCGTTCAACACCGTTATGAGATCCTCCTGACCTCCACCGGAAATGATCCCAAGCGCATGGAAAGCTCGGTTCGCCGCATGATCGAGCGCCGCGTCGAAGGTGTCGCCATCATGACCTTCGGCATGGAGGAACTGCTGCTAGAGGATTTGAAATTAAGGAAGGTGCCGCTGGTCTTCGTGGATGTCGGGCCGCCACGCCCCCGGGTCAGCAATATTCGGATCGATTATCTCCATGGAATCCGCCAGGCGGTACAGCATCTAGCCGCTCTGCGTCACGAAAAAATCGCATTTATCACGGGGCCCTTGCGCTTGAAATCGGCGGTGGCCCGGCGGCAGGCCTTCCTGCGCTCGATGCAGGAGATCGGCCTCGAATCGGACCCGGCCTTAATCGTCGAAGGCGACCATACCATGGAAGGCGGTATGGCGGCCTTCAGCCGTTTGCTCGCCGGGCCGGTCCGGCCGACCGCGGTTCTTTGTTCGAATGACATGACCGCAATCGGCGTGATGCGGGAGAGTCATGACGCGGGAATCTCGATTCCGGGTGATCTCTCGCTGGTTGGATTCGACGACATCCGCCTGGCTCAGTTCGTGTTGCCCCCGCTTACCACGGTGCAGATGTCGCAATCCGAGCTGGCTCGATTGGCTTTTAATGCACTCATGGCCGAAGTGGAACGAGAAATCCCCTCGCCCAACGGGACCGAGTATGTGCTAAAGACAAGCCTGGTGCTGCGCGAGTCCACAAGCCTGCTTTCGGGGACTGCGAAAACCGAAGAAAAACGGTCGCGGACCTTGCCCGGTCAACGCCGATAACCCGGGCAACGGGGATACCACGGGCTAGGCCAGCGTCAAAGCCAGCTTGGTCACCGATGCAGGCGGGAAAGTATAGGTAATAACTCCTCGCTTGCCATCCACCGCGCTCGTCTTCGGACGGACCACATCTCGTTCAAGGAGGGAATTGTGCGCGTGAATGTCGGTATGAGTGAGACTGGTTGCCGTACCAGATTTCAGACTCCCGCTTCGAATCCCAATCTCCGCTTCTCGGGCTTCACTAACATGGGGATTCACCACGGTCAGCACCAACTCCTTGTCCTGAATTGACGCCGACCCTTTCAATCCCCAAAATGAAGCGGGCTTGCCATCGCGGTCATAACTTACCGAGGGCGAAGAGAAAATCGTCCGCAAGGCCTGCCCGCCCTGGTGGGCGGCATACATCGCGAATACGTAGCCAACCGGGGTCACGCAAAACTTGTCCTCGTGCGCCAGATACAGGCTGTTCAAGCAATTGATCAACTGGGCACAGTTGGCCATGGCCACTTTTTCCGGATGACGGTTAAAAGTGTCCAGAGTCATGCCGCTGAAGACAGCGTCTCGCAGAGTCGGAGTCTGTTCGAGAATGTCGCCCGGCGTCGCTTCACTGCCCGGCCGGTACCAGGGTCCCCACTCGTCTATCACGAGCTTCACCGCATGGTTCTTGTCGAATTCTCCCATTATCTGCCAGTGCCCGTTGATCAGGGACTCCATGACATCGCCCTGCCGCATCAGCTCATACCAGTCCAGCGCGTCAAACCTGAGCGCGTCGCCCTTACCTTCGTTCCAGTCTCGGGTACGGCCGCGGCTCAGGTTCCAGGCATAGTAGTGGAGCGCCAGACCGAAGATGGAACGCAGCTCGCCGGGACCCTTGCGAACGATCTCTTCGAGAAACCCACGCGTCCAATCCCAGCCTTCATCACTCGGACCGGACGCAATGAACGACAGCTTCTCTCCATACTGCGGCACCCAAGCCGTGTATCTGCGGAACTCCACGGCGTACTCCTGCGCCGTGAAATTTCCCCCGCAACCCCACGACTCGTTTCCCACCCCCCAGAACCGAACTCCAAAAGGATCGGCGTATCCCGCGGCCGCGCGGGCATCGGCCAAAGTGGTGCTGCCGGCCGGGGCGTTGCAGTATTCCACCCACTGAGAAAAGGCCGCAGCGGGGAGACTGCGCACGTTGGCGGCAAGGTAGGGCTGGCTGCCAATCAGTTTGCAGAAGTGAATAAACTCATTCGTTCCAAACTGATTGGGGTCGTACTTATGATTGGCCGGACCAGCCGCGCTCTCTTCATGGGCCCAGAAGTTGGTTCGCCGCGGACGCCTGTCGGACGGACCGATGCCGTCGCGCCAGTCATAGCTGTCGGCAAAACATCCGCCCGGATAACGAACCACCGGCGCCTTGATCTTCCGCATCTCTTCCACCAGCTCTTTGCGGATACCATTCAGGTTGGGAACTTTTGAATTCTCCCCCACCCAGATGCCGTCGTAGATCACCCCACCGACATTCTCTGCAAAGTGACCGTAGATGTCCGGCGAGATTGTGCCCAACGGTTCCCCCAGAACAATCTCGATCCGGGAGTCGGCTCCGGTTGGGCTCGCCGCCGCGAACGGCCCGGTTCGGCTCAAGCAGAAGCATCCCGCTCCCACCACACTGCTGCGGATAAATTCCCTGCGTCCGATCAAATCATGCTCCTCAATCACGCTCCCCACTGAATTACGCTGTAAGAGCGGGCGGGCACTTCAAAGCTCGAGCGGCCTCCCGCGATCGAAGGCTTATCCAGGCTTCGTGGAACCACTCGTTGCGGCGCCTCGAAACTGTTCGAGGCTTTGAGATCATCTCCGGTCAGCAGCAACGAGGACAGCACACGCGCCGGCGCCTTGTCCTGCCAGTTCAGCTCGACCGTATGCGCCTTGGACAAATCACGATTGAGAACGAAAACGGAAACCTTTCCGGTTCCCGGGTCCATCGTGCCGGCAACGTCAAGATAAGGGACTTGGCCCATTCCCGAAACTTCATAGGTCGGGGACTCTACCAGAACACTGAGCACCGAGCCGCGGGCAAACTGAAGCGCCCAACTGTACGGGTAATAGATGGTATGCAGGAACAGACCATTCGCATTGGTCGTGATGGGTGCAATTACGTTAATGAGCTGAGCCAGGCAGGCCAGCTTCACCCGGTCCGCATTGCGAATCAGGGTGTTGAGGAACCCGCCCACCAGCAGAGCGTCTTCCAGGTTGTATACCTCTTCCAGCAAGTGCGGAGCCTCTTGCCCATGGCCATTCACCGCGTCCCCGCTGCGGGCTCGATACCAGACATTCCACTCATCAAAAGAAAGCCAGAGCTTTTTCGGCGACCGCTTATGTCCCCGCACCATATCGCAGACCGCCACGGTTTCCGTGATTTGCCGTTCCATGCTCAGATTCATGGCCAGAAACTTCGCGCTGTCGCTGCCGGTTTCCTCAGCCGTACTACCCACGTAGCGATGCAAGGAGAGACCATCCACATAGTCGTAGCACTGCTCCAGAACCTCGCGATCCCATTCCAGGTAGGTCGGCATGAGAGGTCCGCTCGATCCGCAGGCAATGAGTTGCAGGGAAGGATCGACATAATGCATCTGCCGGGCCGCGTCCTGGGCTTTCAGTCCGTATTCGGTCGCTGTCATGTGTCCGATTTGCCAGGGGCCATCCATCTCGTTGCCCAGGCACCAGTGCCTTACTTTGTAGGGTTCCGCAAATCCGTGCTTGCGGCGCAGATCGCTCCATTTCGTGCCTTTCTCGACGTTGCAATATTCCACCAGAGCCGCGGCGTCCTCAGACGTTCCGGTGCCCAGATTCAAACCTATCAGGGGCAGGGTGCCGGTCGCCTTGCACCATGCCATGAATTCATTGGTGCCAAACTGGTTTGTGTTGAGCGAATTCCACGCCTTGTCCAGGACGCGGGGACGGTCCTGCTTCGGCCCCACGCCGTCCAGCCAGTTATAGCCGGACACAAAATTTCCTCCGGGATAGCGAACAATCGGCACTCCCAACCGGCGCACTTCGTCCATCACGTCTTTGCGAAAACCGCTGGCGTCCGACAAGCGCGAGCCCGGATCGTAGATTCCCTCGTAAATCGCGCGCCCCAGATGTTCTAGAAACGAGCCAAACAGATTGCGGTCGAGCGGCGCCAGCGTCCGTCGAGAGTCCAGGTAAACACGAACGGTCTCGCTGCGATTCGGGGTCTGGGTCTGCCCCGGCAAAAATCTGCCAAACGCCAGATTGGTGGAGCATGCGATTCCCGCCGCAGCAGCTTGACCCAAGAAACGACGTCGATTGCCTGAGAACATGTTTGTGATCTCCTGGTGAATTCTGCGAACCAGAGAACTCTGAACGCGA
>Ga0193733_1000180_pt1 | contig 22612 bp, 16 predicted proteins | sample U1s2metaG_FD_145076 | JGI IMG/M metagenome (GOLD analysis project Ga0193733, IMG submission 145076) | Soil microbial communities from a riparian zone of the East river system, Colorado, United States - U1s2 | ecosystem: Environmental > Terrestrial > Soil > Riparian zone | place: USA: East River...
GCATCAACCGGAGAACAGAGCCGTGTGAGTTCGGTAACTTCCTCCCACCTGTTTACTATCGGGGCCCTTGCCGACAGAGATGCCTTGGGGAATGCGGGAAAGGCGATTGCACATCGTCGCCCGCGCGGTTCGAGGCCCGGTGGCGGGGAGTCGATCCTCTGATTCGCTAGCATTGAAAGAGATTCAAAGGCGACCGCTGTCCAACTTTCCACTTTTACGTCCAGAACCGCCGACCGAAACAGACTCGACCTCTTATATTTCTACTTTCTTCCCACCTGTTTACTATCGAGATGCTTGCTGGAGAATATTCGCAGCCGCTAAAAGAAAAAAGGGCGGCCGAGTTCTGGCCGCCTCAGTTGGAAAGTTGGCTTGAGATGAGAGATCGCGGGCGAGGCGCAGGAGACCACACGCGCGGGCCGCTATTTGCCGGCTGCCTTGGCCGCCACCTGCTGCGGGTACATGGATGCGATCTTTTCGAGGAGCGCATTCATGCTGCGCCCGGTTTCCAGAGTGGCATCGACCGCGTGATGACCCTCGCCGTCGGTGTGCGTCACCAGCACTGCCGTCTCCAGGTTCGTCTTCTTTACCATGTAGGGTAGATGGTGCCGGTCGTTCTTGGTCAATGTGGCTCCCAGGATGACCAGATCGAAGGGCTCCCGCCGCAAGGCTTCCTGTACCTGCTGGCGGCCTTCCGCCTGGGTCACATCGTATCCCGCTTGCTGGATCGTAACCGCCTGTGCGGCAAGGACTTCTGAATCGCCTTCACCATAAAGAATCTTCAGTTTTGACGAGGATTTCGAGGTGTTTGCCATGATGGAATGAGGGCCGGCCTTTCTCTATCCCGGCTGGCCTCAAACCTAGCAACCTCCGGTTGGTTTGAGAACGTCACCGAAGACCAATGAAAGCTTCACCGAAGACCAAGCCCAACCGGGGGACAGAACCTCCGCAAAACGAGAGCGGTCCGGGTTGTGGCCCCAACCCTTGGAGCCGTTCCCTGACGCGATATGAATATGAAGTGGTTTGGAGCCGGACTTTATGGATCGGAGGTGGTCACAAGCCTCCCCGGCTGCCCCCCCCGGCTTTTTTACTTGGCAGCAATGCAGGCAGAGAGTTTCGGGCAGCGCGGAGATCTCAATTGAGTCCTTCCACCATATAAAGGTCGGCCAGCGTCCGGTGGAAGCCGTACACGAACGTTTTCCCATCGGGGGTGACCAGAATGGGACCGATGGTGGCAACTCCAGCTGGATCGCCCGGCACGAGCTGCTTCCACAGAGCTCTTTTTCCGGTCGCCAAATCCACGCGGTAGACTTTGGCGGGAACTTCTCCTGTCTGGTAGACAAAAAGAGACTGGCCGTCCTGGCTCCAGCTCGTCGGCAGATCGCCCGGATCGAGTCCTGGAATCAGTCGAGGCTCACCGCGGGCTGAACTGGGGTAGAGATATCCTTTCAGGTCAGGGCCTATGGCCGCCACCATCTGTCCGTCGGGCGAAACGGCAAACGCGGTTCCGTTCACACCTTCGGGCGCAATCGCTACCGGCTGGCTTCCACCTACATCCTGCACATACAGCCGTACGCCGCGCCCCGGTTCGTTTCCTGAAAACACAACTTTCTTGCCATCGGGCAACCAGCGGGCACCGTTATGGTTGATCGAATCATTGGTCAAACTCTGGGCTTCCCCCGCTTTCGTGGGCAGCAGCCGGAATTGTGCCGGCGAACCTGGAATCTGCGAGATTACCCATTTTTGGTCGGGCGACAGCGCCTCTGCGGTCCCCTCGCCCAGACGCACCGCGGCGGAACCATCCGTGTTGCGGATGTAGACGGCATAGGTCAGCTCTTGCGTCTTGCCGTAGCGCGCTCCGCCACCTACGCCTTCCTCGTCAAACAATACGGTTTTGCCATCGGCGGAAAGATCTGCCGGGTAGGAGTAATCGAGCCAGGAGAGATCCCGGTCCTTGCCACCCTGGGCCGAGGTGCCCATCAGTTCCCGCCGCCAGCTGGCCCGTCCCAGCAGAATGCGCCCGTCGCGGAAGATATCGAAAAGCATGAGCGTACCCGGCATGCGTGCCACCAGACGCTTTTGTCCCGTAAGGCTCACCGCCGACAAATCGCGATCCAAACCGGTTTCTGTCGCGGTGAACCAAACTTCGCGCCCATCCGCCGACCAGGCCAAACCCTGGATGCTGTACCAATCTCCGGAAAGCTTCTTCTTGGTGGCCGAGAGGTCAACGATCGCAACCGAGCCGGTGTCATCTCCCTGCAGCGGGTGGTCGAGAAAAGCGACCATGTCGCCTTTGGGGGAAACCCGCGGATGGCTGATCCAACCGCCGGTTTCGTAGAGTACTTTGCCCACGGGATATTCCAGCCGGTTCCGGCCTCCCACGTCGCGCACCACGGCCAGGTTGCTCCCGTCCGGCGACCAGTCCGCCCATTGCACGTTCTCGAGTACCTCGCGGGGCGCCCCTCCCGCCAGTGGGGCGCTGGCCAGCGTACCCACATTGATCCAGGTGCCGGTGCGATGGCTGTTAAGGGCGACAGCCATTTCGCCGGTGGGTGAGACCGCCAGCAACTGGCTGTGCTCCAGTCCAAGAGACCGCGATTCAGCAGCCCCGGGACGGGCGCTGAAAATTTCGACTGGATTCCCCTGCCATGCGGCACTGTACAAGATGGTCTGCCCGTCCGAAGCAAATCGAGCGGAGCGGATGTCGCCGCGCCGGAAGGTGATCTCGTGATATCGCGGGTTGGGCGTGGCATTCCGCCATAATGATTTTCCAGCGATCAGCCCGGCTCCTGCTCCGAGCAGAAGAGCAAGACCGGCCAGGGCGGCAGTGAATTTAGTCGTCCGCCGCTTGGACGTCGCGGCTGCGCGACCTTCGGCCGCGACAGGCGGCTGGGAGGCGGCACTGATCCCGGCGCGGGCCGAATCCGTGTCGCGTTTCAAACGTCGCAGATCAGCTCGAAGTTCGCCGGCGGTCTGGCAGCGCAACTCGCGGTCCTTCTCCAATGTCTTGTTGAGGACGAACTCCAGTTGCACCGGCAACCCTGGGTTCAGCCGGACCGGCGACGTGGGTACTTTATTCAGGATCGCTTCAAAGATCACCGCCGACGTGGTCCCCGAAAAAGGCTGCCGGCCAGTCGCCATCTCATAAAGCACCACTCCGAACGAGAACAGGTCGGTGCGGTGATCCAACGTCTCACCTCGCGCCTGTTCCGGCGACATATAGGCCACGGTTCCCATGGCGGTGCCGGGGTTGGTCAGCTGATAGTCCGAAGGTACTGCCGTGGCCGCGGTTGCCTCCTCGGGATGGCGGGTTTGGGGCGTCAGTTTCGCCAGGCCGAAATCAAGGATTTTGGCCTGCCCGCGCTGCGTGATGAAGATATTCGCGGGCTTGATGTCGCGATGCACGATTCCGCTCGCATGCGCCGCGTCCAGTCCGTCCGAGATCTGGATTGCGATGTCCAACAGATGGTCGACCTTGAACGGACGCCCCTCGACCCGGTGTTTGAGAGTCTCCCCTTCGAGCAGCTCCATGGCGATGAAAGGAATGCCGTCGTGGGTATCGATCTCGTAAATCGTGCAAATGTGGGGGTGGTTCAATGCGGAGGCCGCTCGGGCCTCGCGCTCAAACCGCTCAATCGCTTGTGGGTCGCGGGAGAAACCTTCGGGAAGGAACTTCAGCGCTACGTAACGGCCCAGCTTGGTATCTTGGGCCTTGTACACAACACCCATGCCCCCGCCGCCGAGCTGTTCGAGAACGCGGTAGTGAGAGATGGTGCGGCCGATCAAGTTAGACGGTCTCCCGAGCGCCGATATTAGTTTCCCCGCGCCGCGAAGTCAAAGAGATAGAGGCAAGAGGCGTTGCTTGCTATCGAGGGATCGCGGGGCGGCGCATCTACTGTCTGAGTCCCATCCAGCGTTCTGAAAGAACGATGGAATTTCCTGGGTTTTGCGGATCGAAACGCACCGAGGTGGGGAGTCCAAGGCGGCAGGAGTGAAGATTGATGAGCTGGCGGAGATAGGTTACATCCTGGGAGGCTTCGTACGATACGCCCGCAACGTCGTAGTGGTAAATCAGAAAAGTCGCGGGCCGGTCGGTGGTGCCAGGCATTTCCTGGACATCAATTACGGTCCCGTCGGTAATACGACCGATGCGGTCGAGCCATTCCCGCCGCTCCCGCTCCAGGTCGTCGGGTGTCTTCGGCTTCTTACGCAGCAGGAAATAGGCGACGATCAGAACGGCGGCAACCGCCAGAATCAAAATATAGAGACGAAGTGGAATCATGATCTATGCGATAGGAAACGGCCGCGGCGCACCACGCTTCCAGGAACAGAATAAGGCCTGAGGCAGAATCGGGGAAGTCTCGATGTAGGCGCGAGCGGGCCACGCCTCCCCGGTTGCTGCATTCGCAGTCTTCCGGAGGCCAGGTTTTTCATGACGCAAGGATCGGGGTCCGGTCCGAGCTCGGAGGCTCCCGGCAGCATCAAGACACCCGATTTCTGAGCGACCCCACTCCTTCCACGATCACTTCCATCACTTCTCCGGCGACCACCGGACCGACGCCTTTGGGCGTCCCGGTCGAAATCAAGTCCCCCGGCATGAGGGTCATGACTTGGGAAATGTATCGAATAATGACCTCCAGCGGGAAGATGAAATCCTTCGTGTTGCCCTGCTGGCGAACTGCGCCGTCGATTCTGGTTTCCACGCCAATGCCCGCCCACGGGTCGATTTCGTCGGTAACCAGCGGGCCCACGGGGCAGAAGGTGTCGAAACCCTTGGCGCGAGTCCACTGGCCGTCTTTACTTTGCAGATCGCGGGCGGTGACGTCATTCACGGCGGTGTAGCCAAGGATGTAGGGGCGGACGTCTTGCTCCGGGCCCAGCTGGTAGCAGGTTTTAGCGACCACCACCCCGAGTTCGCCTTCGTAGTCCACGCGCCCGGAGATCTGGGGCCGTCGGACCTCTTCGCCCGGCGCCAGCAAGGAAGAGGGTGGTTTGAAAAAAATCAGCGGCTCGGCGGGAACCTCATTGCCCAGTTCGGCGGCATGGTCGCGGTAATTGCGTCCGACGCAAACGATTTGAGGGACGGGGACGGGCGCGAGCAGCACGGCGTCGGCCAGCGAAAGATGATCCATCCGCCTGGTGGGCACGTCTTCCAAGCTTTCGCCGGCCTCCTCCGGCGGGCTGAGCAACAGACGGGTAATTTGTTCCACGCCCGCAACGGATTCCACCAGACCGTAGTGCGTCTGGTGATGGAGTTGGAAACGGCAATATTTCATAGGACCTCGGAAATCAGGCAATCAGGGTTCAGCCAAGGACGCGCCGGGAGAGTTTTGCCGCAAAGGCTTCGCCTAAACGGCGGAATGCTGATGGCTTTCTATGGTACCTGCTCGCTGGCCTCCTCCGATCGCGAACTTTCGTTGTTGCGTTCATCGACCGCGGACACCGAATAGAAATATTTCCTGCCCGACTGCACCTTCGTATCGCGGTAGGCGGGCGTCTTCACCGGTTCGGAATTAAGCTTCGCGGGCCGGGCCCCTTCTTCGTGGCGGAAGATGTTGTATCCGGCGAGGTCGGCGTCGCTGTCGGGAGACCAGATCAGATCGACGAATGGGGCTTGACCCACGCTGGAGAAAACCGCCTGCACGCCGCTGGGTACCGCCGGCGGGAAAATATCGTGCGTAAAGAGCGGGGCGATGGGCGTGTCGTTGCCTTCCACCTCACCTTCCGGCTGGCCTGGAGTGGAAACCACCGTGACTACGGTGGCGAAGTAATCGTAGTGCTTTTCCCATTCGAAGCTCTGGTCGAGAAACTGGGGTGAATGACAGTCCTTGAAGTCTACATCGCTGATCTTGGCATCGATTTTGGCAGGAGTTCGCTGGGCGGCCGTCTGCTCTCCCGGCTGGCGGCGGTAAATTCGCAATCGGTATCCGAGGTGCGGATCGGTTTCGCCCGTGGCCGGGGGACACACCCAGGAAAGCAGCACGCCGTCGCTTCTGAGTTCCGTGTGGAAAGGCTGCGGCGGGGGCAAGGTTGGAGCGGCGGGAACCTGCACCAGATTGGAGAGGCCGGCGCTTCGTCCGCTTTCGTTCAGTACCGAAACCGCGTATGTGATCACGGCCGTGGGATGTTGTGTCTGCCACTGCTGGGGCAGAGTGTCGGTATAGCTGGCCGGAATTTTGGGGGCGGGCGCGCCCTTCTTCGAATCGAACCGGGGCACGGGAAACTGTGCCGCCGGAATTTCCGCGGCGGGCGTCTTACAATCGCTGATTTCGACCGCCAGGCTGCGGCAAATCCGTGTCGGGCCGGGATGAAGCACGGTCTGGTGGTCAGTGGTCTGGGCCGGCACCGTCCAGGCAAGATAGACGTTGTCGCCTTTGCGGGCGGCGCGCAGATCGCTGACCGGCCTGGCCAACTCCAACGAGGGAGGCATGGGCGCGCCTGGAGTGCCGCAGCCGGCCAGTGCGGCGCAACCCAGCATGCCTAGCAGGAAATTACAGTCGGAGCGCTTCATCGCGGAAACTAGAAGGGTAACAGAAGGGACTAGCCCACTAATTCCTTTAAGGCGTCGCGAAAGACGCGAGTGTGCTGGTCAACATCGTCCGGATCGGTCTGCGGCGACATCAGTGCCATGTTGTGAAACGGAGTCAGCAGGATGCCACGGTTCATGGCCTGGAGATGCATGAAGCGTTCCAGTTCGAAATCCATGGCATCGTGGGCTTCGGCGCCGTTGCGGGGCGGCGTAGGAGAGAACTGATATTCGGCGCGGCATCCCAGGCGGGTGACGTGCCAGGGCAAGCCAAATTCGGCAATTGCTTTTTCCACTCCCGCCGTCCAGCGTTCCGCTGCCGGGATCATGCGCTGAAAGGCCTCCGGGGTGAGCACTTTGGTCAAGCTCGCGCGCATGGCGGCGAGCGAAAGGGCGTTGCCCGCCAGGGTTCCGCCAATGCCGCCGGTATCGCAGTCTTCCAGGCTCTGGCTCTGGGCGATGGCTTTGGCCACCTCGGCGGTGAAACCGTAGGCCGCGCCGGGAACTCCACCGGCGATGGCTTTGCCAAAAATGAAGAAATCGGGATCGAGATTCTGCGCCCGGGTGTAGCCGCCGGGCCCGGCGCAAATGGTGTGGGTCTCGTCAAGGATGAGCAGCGTGCCGAATTGTTCGGTCAGTTCCCGCAGAGCCTGGTGGTAGCCGGGCTGGGGATGCACGATGCCCACGTTGGTCATAACCGGCTCGGCGAGCACGCAGGCCACGTCACCGGGAGCCAAGGCTTGTTCGAGCGAGGCGACATCGTTGAACTCGACCACCTTGGTGGTGACCGACGGATCCACCGGCGGACCGATGTTGCCGCGACGGGGTTGCGCCAGGCCGTCTTTCAGGGTGATGAAGCTTTCGTCTACCGTGCCGTGATAGCACCAGTTGAAAACCAAAATCTTAGGGCGCTGGGTGATGTGCCGGGCCAGGCGTATGGCAAAACGGTTGGCGTCAGTCGCGGTAAGGGCGAATTGCCAAAAAGGCAGAGCGAAGCGCTGCTGTAATTCTTCGGCCACGAAAATCGCGTCCTCGGAAGGCAGCATCAGGGTGATTCCGCGCTTGGATTGTTCCTCCACCGCCTTCACCGTGGCGAAAGGAGAATGTCCGGTCATGGCGCCGGTGTCCCCCAGGCAGAAGTCAATGTAACGAAGGCCATCCACATCATAGAAGTGCGCCCCCTGGGCCTCGCGCACAAAAGGGGGAAATGCGCCGGCCCATTTGACCATCCAGTTCATGGGAACGCCCGCCAGCAATGATTTACCCGCGCGTTCGAACAGAGCTTTCGATTTGGGACGCTCGTTTACGAAGCGCTGCTGCTCGCGCTGCATGAGGGACTTCAGGCGCTGGCGGTCGATGGATTTCATGTTTCGACAATCTTAGCCAGAGAACCGCAAGGGCATAGAGAAAAAATCTTGTAGGTTCCTCTCGGTTCTTGGCGTCCTCTGGGGTCGAAGCCTTACAGAATGTAGCGGGACAAATCCTGGTCTTTCACAATGTCGGCCAGCATTTTGCGCACGTAGTCAGCGTCCACTTTTATATGCTCGCCCTTCTTGTCGGGCGCGTCAAAGCTGATTTCATCGAGCACCCGTTCCATGATGGTGTGCAGGCGTCGGGCGCCGATATTTTCCGTACCTTCATTGACCCGGAAGGCGTAGCGCGCAATTTCTTCCTGGGCCTCGCGGCTGAATTCCAGCTTCACGCCCTCGGTTTCGAGCAAAGCCACGTACTGCTTCACCAGGGAAGACTTGGGTTCGGTCAAAATACGGATGAAGTCTTCCATGGTGAGCGATTGCAGCTCGACCCGGATCGGGAAGCGGCCCTGCAGCTCAGGGATCAGATCGCTGGGCTTGGAAACGTGGAACGCGCCCGCGGCGATGAACAGGATGTGGTCGGTGCGCACCATGCCGTAGCGCGTATTCACGGTAGTGCCTTCGACGATGGGCAGGATGTCGCGCTGCACCCCTTCGCGGGAAACGTCGGGGCCGTGGCCACTCTCGCGTCCGGCGATCTTGTCGATCTCGTCCAGGAAGATAATGCCAGAGTCTTCTACCCGATCGATGGCCATGCGGGTGACCTGGTCCATATCAATCAGGCGTTGCTCCTCTTCCTGGATCAGGTACTCGAAAGCTTCGTTGACCTTCATCTTTCGCTTCTTGGTACGCTGGCCGAAGAGGTTGGGCAACATGTCCTTGATATTGACGTCCATCTCCTCGACCCCCTGATTGGAGATGATCTCGAAGGACGGAAAATTGCGTTCGCGTACATCAATTTCCACGCTGCGCTCGTCGAGCTTGCCTTCGCGCAACTGCTGGCGCAGTTTCTCCCGGGTGCGGCTTTGCGATTCTCCCCCGGAATTGGTGGCGGCTTCGAGCGCCAGGCCAGCCGTGGAGGCGTCGGCCGGACGGGACGTTGCCGGCGGGAGAAGAATATCCAGCAGGCGCTCTTCGGCATTGAGCTCAGCTTTGTCGGAAACGTCTTCGAGCTTCTCTTCGCGCACCATCTCGATGGCGATTTCGACCAGATCGCGAATCATAGATTCAACATCGCGTCCCACATAGCCGACCTCGGTAAACTTGGAAGCTTCGACTTTCAGAAACGGCGAGTTGGCGAGCTTGGCCAGGCGGCGCGCGATTTCGGTTTTGCCCACGCCGGTGGGACCGATCATGATGATGTTTTTGGGAATCACCTCTTCGGCCAGGTCGGGCGTCAGCTTCTGACGGCGCATGCGATTGCGCAGGGCAATGGCGACCGCGCGCTTGGCGTCTTTCTGGCCGACGACATGCTTGTCCAGTTCTGCGACAATTTCACGCGGCGTGAGTTCGTCGAGAGCGATGTGTTCTTCTTCAGCGGTAGCGGGTAGATAGATGGCCATAAAAGTCGGACTTCAGACCGCAGACGGGGAAGCAGCTTGCCGGCCCCCGCGTCTACAGTTCTTCAATAGTTACCTTGTCATTGGTATAGATGCACATTTTGCCTGCAATCTTCATGGCTTCTTCGGCGATCTGGCGGGCAGACAGCTGGGTGTGCTCGGCCAGGGCTTGGGCGGCGGCCTGGGCATACGAGCCGCCGCTGCCGATGGCGGCGATGCCGCCGTCCGGTTCGATCACGTCGCCCTGGCCGCTCAGCAGAAATGTCTGGTCCTTGTCAGAAACCAGCAACAGGGCTTCGAGATGGCGCAGAAATTTGTCCGTACGCCAGTCCTTGGCCAACTCGACCGCGCCCCGGCCCAGGTTGCCGTGATACTGCTCGAGCTTCGATTCAAAGCGGCTGAAAAGGGTGAAGGCATCGGCCGTCGAGCCGGCAAATCCAGCCAGGATTTTGTCCTGGTACAGGCGGCGAATCTTCTTGGCGGTGTGTTTGATGACGGCTTCCCCGAGAGTGACCTGGCCGTCTCCGGACATAACAACCGCGCCGTTGCGGCGAACGCAAAGAACTGTGGTGGAGCGAATCAGACGCTTCGTAGGCATGAGTGCAATTCTTGATTATAACAGCGTGGCGGACGGGGCGCTGCCGGGGCGGCTGCGGGCTCGTGTTCTGAGGCTTTGCTTTGAACCGGCCCCTGCTACTGCAGGGCAATCAAGGGCACGGCCAGCAGCGCGGCAAAGATGCCGACCGTCTTCCAACGCGTGAAATGTTCGTGCAGCACCAGCCGCGCCAACAGAACCGTGATCACGGGATAGAGCGAACTGAGCACCACGGCGGAATCCAGACGCCCGGTTTGTTCGGCGCGGATGAACAGCGCCGTGCCGGTAACGTCCAAGCATCCGGCGAACAGCGCGAGCCGGGCGTCTTCCGGCAGCACCCGGCCCCGGCCCCGCCGAAAGAAAACCATAGCCCCCACCATCGCCAGGGAGGCGACGCGCGAATGCACCGCCGACCACAAGGCGGAACTGTCGCCGGTGCGATCGATGCAGAGGAAGAATCCGGCAAAGCCGATCCCGGCCAGAGCCGCCATGGAAATTCCCGCGTATTGATTGGCGGAGCCATCGGGACGGGAGATCAGCCAGATACCGACCCCAGCCAGCAAGAAGCCGGCCACCGACCGAGTCCCGGGCAGGCCTTGGGTGATCATGACCAACGCGGCCGGAATGGCCGCGCCGAGAACGGCTGCCACCGGTGCTGTGATCCCCATGTCTCCGCTGGCCAGCGCGCGATAAAAAATAGCCAGCGCCGCTCCGCCCAGCCCGCCCGCCAGCAACGCCCAGTTGCGGCTCAAAGGCGACGGGTAGGGTGCATGAGTGAGCCACGCCAGTGCCAGCATGAGCACGAAGCCGCTGGCGTGCGACAGCAAGGTGACCTGGAAGGCATCGGAACGTCTCGAAGCGTAGCCGCCGCTGAAATCGCTGGACCCCCAGCACAACACGGCAGCCAGGCTGAAACCGGCGGGCACCAGTTGTGCGCTTAACGCCAATCAATTTCTCCCGGAGCACGAGAGTAGCACGCGATAAGATGTCCCGCGTCGACTTCGATCCGGGTTGCCTTCGCTTAAGACAAGTGAGACAACCATTGAAGCCAGGGTTCCCGTCGAAGCATGGCATAAGAATCTCCGCTCGCGCTAATTCTCCCGCCCCCTTGTGTCGCCGGCTTCTGCAACCGTTCAGTTTTTGCGGCCGCAATCGATGCCGCCCCCGCCCGAGCGGGGGAGGTGTGCGGCCAGCTTACGCAGTCGTTAAATTGACTTGCCAAAGGCCCGCGGCCTACCATGGCCGCGAAGTCAATCTCCTATGATCGGGCAAACCATCTCGCACTACCGCATTTTGCAGAAGCTGGGCGGAGGCGGTATGGGTGTGGTGTACGAAGCGGAAGACCTTCGCCTGGGCCGGCGGGTGGCGTTGAAATTCCTGCCTGAGGAACTGGCCCAGGATCCCCAGGCTCTCGAGCGCTTCCGGCGTGAAGCGCGGGCTGCGTCCGCCCTCAATCATCCCAACATTTGCACCATCTACGACATCGGCGAGGACGAGAACCGTCAATACATCGTGATGGAATATCTCGATGGCACGACTTTGAAGTACCGCATCGAAGGCAAGCCGCTGTCGGTCGAACATCTGGTTGACTTCAGCGCCCAGATTGCCGATGCGCTCGATGTGGCACACACCGCCGGTATCGTGCATCGCGACCTGAAGCCGGCGAACCTGTTTCTCACCAAGCGCGGACAGGCCAAGATCCTCGATTTCGGCCTGGCCAAAGTGGCGGGGCGGCCCATGCCGGAACTGGAACCGGTGGGGGCATCGTTCGCGACGGCGGCGGTCGACGCGGCCCACCTTACCAGCCCGGGCAGTACTGTGGGCACGGTCGCCTACATGTCTCCCGAACAGGCGCGGGGTGAGGAAATTGATGCCCGCACCGATCTATTCTCCTTCGGCGCTGTGCTGTATGAGATGGCCACCGGGCGCCAGCCCTTCACCGGCAATACTTCTGCGGTGATCTTTGACGCCATCCTGAACCGCGCGCCCACCGCGCCGGTGCGGCTGAATCCCAATGTACCGGCCGAGCTCGAACGCATCATCAACAAAGCCCTCGAGAAGGACCGTGAGTTGCGCTACCAGGTAGCGTCGGAGATGCGCGGGGACCTGAAGCGGTTGAAACGCGAGATCGACTCGGGCAGAAGTTCGTCGGTGAGCGTGGCAAGTGCGGCAGGCTCGACCCCTTCCGGGCCCTCTGCGGTGGCGGCGCCGTGGGCGTCAGAAATGCAGCCGGCGGTAAGCGCGCCGGGTTCAGCTCCGTCCGCCCCGGTTGCGGCGGCAACCGGCCGAAAGCGCTGGTACATCGCGGCCGTGGCTGCGGTCATCGTGGCGGCAGCAGCGGGCGGGTTTATCTACCGGAACAGGTCGCGTTCCCTGACCGAAAAGGATTCCATCCTGTTGAGCGATTTCGTCAACACCACGGGCGATGCGGTTTTTGACGGTACTCTGAAACAAGCCCTGGCCGTGCAACTGGAGCAGTCGCCTTACCTGAATGTGTTTCCCCAGGATCGGGTGCGGAATACGCTGCGCTTCATGGGGCGTTCGGCGGACGAACGGCTAACCCCCGACCTGGCGCGAGATGTCTGCCAGCGCGAAGCCATCAAAGCCGTCCTGAATGGAGCCATCAGCAATATCGGGACCCAGTACGTGGTGGATGTGAACGCGGTGAACTGCCAGACCGGCGATAGCCTGGCGCGCGAGCAGGTGCAGGCGGACAAGAAAGAGCAGGTGCTCGCCGCGGTGGGGAAAGCGGCCTCGAATTTGCGTGGCAAGCTAGGCGAGTCGCTGGCTTCGCTCGAGAAATTTGATGCACCCATCGAGGAAGCGACCACCTCCTCGCTGGAGGCGCTGAAGGCCTTCAGTTTGGGCGAAGTGGAAAGGGCCAAGGGCAGCGAATTTGGTGCCATCCCGTTTTATAAACGCGCCATCGAAACCGATCCCAACTTTGCCATTGCCTATGCGCGCCTGGGCCAGTGCTATGCCAATACCGGACAGGTCGTGCCGGCCATCGAAAACGCGAAACAGGCATTCGAACGGCGGGAGCGCACCAGCGAAGTGGAGAAGCTTTACATTTCCACGCACTACTACGACATCGTCACCGGAGAAGCGGACAAAGCGACTGAGGCCTATCAGCTATGGAAGCGAACTTATCCCCGAGACTCGATTCCCTCCAATAATCTTGCTTCAGACTATCGTGCCGTGGGCAAGCTGGATCAAGCTTTGGCCGAAGCCCAGGAAACCGTACGCCTTGCCCCTGACCAAGCCCTCGGCTATCAGAACTTAGGCGCAGACTACCTGGGATTGAACCGCCTCGCCGAAGCCAAGGCGGTGCGCGAAAAACAGATCGCCGCGAACCTGGATGGCGTTATCGACCATGCTGATTTGTACAGCATCGCCTTTCTCGAAGGCGACACCCTAGCGATGCAGCGGGAAGCGGCGTGGGCCAAGGGCAAACCGGACGAATTCGATATGCTGCAAGTGGTCGCCGAGGCGGCCGTCGCGCAGGGAAAACTTCACACCGCAAGAGAGGTCTACGGTCAAGCGGTGGAGGCGGCGCGTCGGGGAAAATTTGAAGGAATCGTTGCCCGGGTCATGGCCACCCATGCCGGAGACGAAGCCTTGGTGGGAAATGCGGCGCAAGCGCGTGAGCAGGCGGCGGCCGCCCTGGGGGTGACGCGCGGCCGCCCCATCCTGGTCCTCTGTGCCACTGCACTGGCCGAGGCGGGAGACTCTACGAAAGCGACGGCGCTTGCGGATGAAGTGATCCGGCTTTTTCCCTTGCACTTTTACGTCAATGCCATTTGGGGGCCAAGCATACGGGCGCAGGTCGAATTGCAGCGGGGCCAACCCGCCAAAGCGATCGAACTGCTGCGGGCGGTGTCGCCTTACGAATTCGGTTGGGTGGCGCGAGTGATGCCGAATTACGTTCGCGGCCTCGCCTACCTGAAGATGCGTCAAGGGCCGGAAGCGGCGGCCGAGTTCCAAAAAATACTGGATCACCGCGGAGTCTGCACGACTGCGCCCGAGTGTTCGCTCGCTCACCTGCAGTTGGGGCGCGCCCGGGTCATCTCCGGCGACACTGCCGGGGCGCGCACCGCTTACCAGGATTTCTTCGCGCTGTGGAAAGATGCCGACCCGGATGTCCCCATCCTCGAAGCAGCCAAGACCGAGTACCAGGCACTGCTGCAGAAATAGAAGTGCCCTTGGTTTCCCGCAGGCCGAAGACGGTTGGGGAAAGCCCGAACCGCAGTCCTCGCCCGGTCAGGCGGCGATTTCGAAAATGCGCCAGCGAGAACGCCCGCGCCAGCCTTCTCCACCGGCTTACATACTCACGTCTTTAATGTGGGTGGCAATGTACCACTGGTTGCCGAACGGGTCCCTCACGCCTCCGCTGCGGTCGCCGTAAGGCTGATCCTGGGGCGCGGAAATTGAGGTTGCGCCCGCACCGAGAGCGCGCTGGTACAGGGCGTCACAGTCTGCGACGTACAGATAGAACATGGTCGGCATGGGCTGGTACGGGCCGTGGGCTTCGCCCATTTCCATCAGGGCATTGCCGATTTTTACCGTGCTGTGATGGATCACGCCATCGGGGGTCGCGTGCCGGCCAAGTTCCTGAGCTCCGAAAGCGCGTTTCATGAAGTTCAGCACCGGCTCGGCGCGCCGCGGATGCAAGTACGGCTGCAGCGTGGGAGCTCCCGGCCACTTGTAGCTTTCTCCCTTGTAGGTAGCGATGTACCAGGTGTTTCCGGCGGCGTCCTTCACCGTGGCTGAGCGCTCGCCATAGAACTGATCGGCCGGCTCATCGACCGAAGCGCCCCCCGCTTCGAGGGCGCGGCCATACGTTGCATCGCAATCGGGAACGTAGATGTGAAATGCGCTGGGCAAGGGAGTACCGCGCCAGTTCATTCCCGCGGCGCCACCCCCGACCATGAGCATGGAATCGCCAATCCGCACTTCGCAATGCAGGCCGCCTTCCGAGCCCGGGCCGTTGCGGAACAGTTCCTCGGCAGCAAACGCCTTCTTCATGAAATCAAGCAGGCCGTCCACGTCTTGTGCCACAAGGTAAGTGGTGAGCGTGGAGTAGCCCTTGGGAACGGGGTCGACCGCCGGCTTGTTGGTCGGTTGCGCTTTCGACATGTCGGTAAAACGTTTCTGGATCTCTTCGAACGGCAGCGTTTGTTTGTGGGTGGCGACGATCCAGGTGTATCCGAAGGGGTCGGCCAGTTGTCCGGAGCGGTCGCCGTAGAACTGGTCCTCCACCGGCCTTACCAGCTTCGCTCCGGCAGACACGGCTCGCTCGGCGAACCCGTCCACATCGTCCACGTAGAGATGCATCTTCACCGGCGAGCCGCCCAGCGTGGCCGGGCTGATCGCGCCGTAATCGGGGAATTCGTCGGCCAGCATGATGGTGGAGCCGCCAATCGTGATTTCAGCATGGCCAATTTTTCCGCTGGTGTCGGCCAGCCTTCCCTTCTCGACCGCTCCAAACGCTTTCTTGTAGAAGTCAATGGCGCTCGCGGCGTCTCTGACGGTCAAGTACGGTGTGGCGGCTTGACGAATCGCGGCTACAGGTTCAGCGACAGTTGCCATGGATGATTTCCTTTCCAGATCAGATTTGAGACGGGCTTTGAAATTCTCGCGCGGAAGCTCGCGCAACCCGGCGGCGATGCGCAGCAACGCCAGCAACTCCAGGTTTTCCGACTGGGGCTTCGCTCCCGGAGTGGCCAGAAGCTCGCTGACCGCCTGGTCGAGTTGATCCATCAGAGAGCGCTTAGGCATGGGCACCCTCCATCTGGGCACGCAGGTTCTGCAGCGCGCGGAACTGCAACTGCTTTACCGCGCCCTCGCTGCGGCCGAGCTCCATCGCGATCTCACGGATACTTTTCTCCTCGGCAAAGCGCATCCCGATTACCCGCTGTTGATCTGCCGGCAACTGTTCCACCAGGCGAAACAGGCGCCCGCTGTAGTCGATTTCTTCGAGATTGAGCTGGGTGCGGGCCTCGCTGCTCGGCTCGGGAAGATTGTCCTGGCCGGAAACTTCTCTGCCGGAGCGTTTTGAGCGGTCCACAATCATATTGGCGGCAATCCGCAGCAACCAGCCGGCAAAGGGCACACCCCGCCACTCGAAACTCTGAATGCTGGCCAGCGCTTTGTGGAAGACGTCGGAGGTCAAGTCCTGAGCCACATCCCGATCGCCAACCCGGCGCGCGATATAGGCATACACCCGGGCGAAATTGAGTTCGTACAGGTCGGCAAACCGGCTGGGATCTTTTTTCGCGGCTTCTACCAGCACACGCTCGTCTCCCGGTAAACCGGATGCTTCGTTCCGGGAGCCTTTCGCTGGTCGCCTGACGGCCATCGTGCCTCTAACTATATAAACTTCCGAGACGCGAAAAGGTTACGGGTGAAAATTTCCGAGCGGTCCAGGTCGAAACCTAAAATTGCACTCGCCCAGGGGCCTCTTGCAGGCCGGGGTGCGGGGCGCGGCGCGTGGTAGAATTTGCTGACTTACGCGTTACGGCGAGGCCCAGGTTTGATCGAACTCGCACCCTCGATTTTAGCGGCTGACTTCGCCCATCTGGCGAATCAGGTGCGTGATGCTGCTGCGGGTGGCGGCACGGTGGTTCATGTGGACATCATGGACGGCCACTTCGTCCCTAACCTGACCATGGGGCCGCCGCTGGTAAAGTCGTTGCGCAAGGCCACCGAGTTGCCCATCGATTGTCATTTGATGATCGAGAACCCGGACCTGTTCATCTCCGAGTTCGCTTCGGCAGGCGCCAGCTGGATTTCGGTGCATTGGGAAGCTTGCGTGCACCTGAACCGCACTCTGCATCTGATCAAGAGTCACGACTGCCTGGCCGGCGTGGTGATCAATCCGGCCACTCCGGTAGATAGTTTGGACGAGGTGCTCGACATCGCAGACTATATACTGGTGATGTCGGTCAACCCCGGTTTTGGAGCGCAGAAGTTCATCCCCGGGGCGGTGCATAAAATTCGTCGCCTGGCCGACCTCAGGGCGCAGCGCGGACTCGGCTATCGTATAGAAGTAGATGGTGGAATTGACCTTACGACGGTAGCCGACGTGGTTCGGGCGGGAGCCGAAATTCTGGTAGCAGGCAACGCCGTGTTCGGTAAAGGCGATCCAAAGGTTAATGCGGAGAAGCTATTGAAGTCTGCGGTGGAGGCTACACTGCAGAAAGTTTAGGCCGCCAAGTTCCCGGGTGTTCCACAGTCCCTAGCCGATTCTAAGGGGTTCTCATGTCACGTCGTATTCCGCTCATTGTTCTGCTGGGCGTGCTGGTTTTTACCGGCGCTTGCACCAACAAGAAGGTCAACAATCCGCTGGCCAACGTCGGTTCGAAGCAACCCGACAAAGTGTTGTTCGACCGGGCCATGGATGCGATGAAACATAACCGCTTCGATGTTGCGCGGATCACGCTGCAGACTCTGATCAACACCTATCCGGATTCGGAGTTCATCGCCCGCGCCAAACTGGCGGTAGCAGACTCCTGGTATGCCGAGGGCGGAGGACCATCGCTGGCGCAGGCCGAAATCGAGTACAAGGACTTCGAGACTTTCTTCCCCAACATGCCGGAAGCGGCCGAAGCGCAGCTGAAAATTGCCAACATCCACTATCAGCAGATGGAAAAGCCGGACCGCGACTATACCCACGCGATGCGCGCGGAAGAGGAATACCGCCAGCTGATGCTGCAATATCCGGATAACAAGAAGGTGGTGGCGGAAGGCAAGCAACGTCTGCTAGAAGTGCAGGAAGTAGTTGCCGAACGCGAATTCCGGGTGGGGCGTTTTTATTTCCTGCGCCAGTCCTATCCCGCTTCCATCGCCCGGTTGCGGTCTCTGTTGGATAAATATCCTCTGTTTAGCAAAGCCGATGAGTCCCTGTACCTGTTAGGCCAGGCCTATGAAGGTGAGATCGCCATGGTGCGGTCGCGACCGGGCAACGAGACCGCCAAAGCGCGCATGATCGAGGAATTTACCAAGGACGCGGCCGCTGCCTATTCCCGGATATTGACCCGATATCCCCTCATGGAGCGGACCGAGGATGCCAAGGCCCGGCTGGAGGCTCTGCATCAACCCGTCCCCAGGCCGACCAAGGCCGCAATTGCGCTCAATAAAGCCGAACAGGACAGCCGGCGCGAATCGGGCACAGTCTCAAAGCTGATGCGGAACTTCCAGAAGCATCCCGATGTGGCCCCGGCGGCCCGGGTGGGAGATCCCACGCTGGTCGATCCGCAACTGGTGAGCGCTACCTCGGTCGTACAGGATGCCACCCGCGCCATGATGGGAGCGGCCGCGGGAGATAAGAATTCCGTGTCCATCGAAACGGTCGGCAAAGGACCCCTGGCCCCAGACCAGCCCGCGCCGCGTTCCGACCAACCGGAGACAAGCGCGCCGCAGACCGATAACCCACCAGCCTCAGCTCCGGCTGCCGTAGAGCTGGGCGTGACAAGCTCAGGCGGGACAGGCGCAATTAGCCCCGCCGCCGACCCGAACGAACTGAAGCCGAACGTCGCGGCCGATCCCAATGAACTTAAGCCCAATGTTGACAGTGGCCAGACCGCCGCGCCTCCCACCCAAGTCAATGAGATCCAGCCAGGTGCCGACGCTCCGGCTGCGACGGGGCCCGCTGCGCCTGGAGTCTCAAGCACTGCCGACGACAAGGAAATCGACGATGCCATGTCTTCCAGCAAGCGCAAGAAAAAGAAGGGCCTGCGGAAAGTTGTTCCATTCTGAATCCGGGCTGGCGAAGGTGGGCTTGAGGTGGTCCGGGTGGAATCCCGGTTAAGCAAGCCAAGGGCCGTTTTCACCCACTCGTCACTGACCACTGGTAACGTGTTTACTGTATTCTTCTCATTGACTTACGGTCCGACACCAATTACTTTCAGGCTGTCTCCCCCTCACCAAAGGAAAGCGTTTGGCGCGAAGAATACTGCTTGCTGACGACAGCGTGACTGCCCAGAACATGGGCCGGCGTATCCTTACGGACGCCGGCTATGAGGTCGTCACGGTCAATAACGGCTCGGCGGCTCTGAAGAAAATTGCAGAAAATAAGCCTGACCTGATCGTGCTCGACGTGTACATGCCAGGGTACGGCGGCCTCGAAGTGTGCCAGCGGGTCAAGGAATCCCCGGAGACGAGGCAGATTCCGGTCTTGCTGACAGTAGGCAAACTGGAGCCCTTCAAGGCAGAGGAAGCACGGCGTGTAGGCGCTGATAGCTTCATTATCAAACCGTTCGAAGCCACCGAACTACTCACCGTACTGACCAAGCTCGAAGACAAAATCGTCGCTCAGCCGCAGCCTCAAAAATCCGGCCGCTTCGCCAAGGCACTGGCAGCGGTGGAACAGTCCGATACGCGAGAACGATTCGGCGACAAGGAAACCGGCTGGAAAAATCGTCTCACCATTCCCAGCCCCCAGGCCAAGACCAAACCGGAAGAGGAAGCTTCAGAAACCATGGCAGCGACCTCACCCGGGTCGGAGTCACGGCGTCCCGAGCAACTCGAAGCGGCCAAGTCGGTAACCGAGGCACAGGGATTTGAACGCCCCATTCCTGCCGGCCTGCCAGCAGACATCACCCCGGAGGAAATTGCCGCAATTACCGCGGCCGCGGCCTCGTTCGACGGCAAGACGGAACCGCCGTCTGCGATGGAGGGAACCTTCGCAGCGGAGGCGGCGTCGAGCCCGGAAGTGGCATCTCCGGAGGCAGCTGCCTTCCAGCCGAGCTCCGCCGAGGCGCCTGCGGCAACTCAGGCCGCCGCTACAGAAGCGAGCCAGGAAATTCAAGCGGAATTGCCGCCCGAAATCATATCTGAAGCCGTTGTCGGCGCCGCAGCGGAGAAGGCCGCAGATTACCAGACAGAAGATCGTCCGAGCGATGAGCGCGCCGCCGGGAGCGACTTGCTTCCAGCCGCGGCGATTGCAGAAATAACCGCTAGCCCCGAAGCACAAACTTCCGAGCCCGCCCAGTCCACTGCAGGCGATGCCGAAGTCATGGCCGCGATCGCTTCTTTGGCGCCAACGAACGGCCATTCCACCGAAAACATTCGGCCCGGAGCTTACGGTTCTAGCCAAACGGGTCATGAACTCAAGGCCTCGGGCTTTGTCGAAGCGGCGAGCGGCCCGCGCTGGATCGCGGAGTCGGTAGAAGTTGGGTTGGAGGAATCGAAGGTCGCCTTAGAGCAGGAGATGGAGCAGGTGCATGCGGCCCGAGCCTTGGTCGAAGCTGCAAACCTCTCGGTCGCGACCGAAGCCATAGCCGCAAGCCTGGTGGCAATGGCTGAGCCGGTGGAATCGGCGATCGCCGGCGAGGCAAGCGTTGCGGAATCCGCCGCGGTGACAGAATCACTCCCCGCCGTTGCCGAGACGAGCGTTATTGAATCCGGCGTTGTTGAATCGAGCGTTGTTGAATCGAGCGTTGTCGATTCCAGCGTTGTCGATTCTATGCCTGCTGAATCTGGGATCGTCGAAGCTTCGACGGTCGAAAGCCAGGTGCCCGCAGTGGTTGCCGAACAATCCGCCTATGCGGCGGCTGCATCGGCGGGCCCTGGTGCAGAACACACAACTTCGGTGGAAGCCGTATCGGCCACGAACTCAGCGCCACAGAACCATTCCACTTCCCAGGGCGAAACTGCGCCGCAGCGCGAAGCCGGGCTGGCGGCCGCCTGGCAGAACTGGAAGCAGATCCGCGAATCGCTCGTCGACGCTCCGCCACCGCCGGCAGCAGACGCTTCAGCCGGACTAAATTCTAGCCGCGAAGAGCCGGCGCTGCCCGTTCAGCCCGCGTCCGCGGACCTTGCCGAACCTGCTGAGGTCGAAGCCGCCGCCGAGGATACTCCCGAAGAATCCACCGCCATCGCCAGCATCGTCGATACCATGTTGGCCGAATTGCGGCCCAAGCTGGTGGAAGAAATTGCCAAGAAGATGAATTCGGAAAAAAAAGAAAAAGACAAAAAGAAGAAGAAGTAGCTCCCGCCGCCGCTCCTCGTCGTTTGACGTGGTTATATGCACTGAAGGGATTCTGCTACAGCCTGCCGGAAGCTACGCCGCGAACTGCGTGGTGACGGCCTCTCCCGCGGGTTCGGCGGAACAAGGCTCTGCCATTTTCGCTCTCGGCAAAAGACGCCGCCAATCGCTCGACTGGTACCGGTATGGATCAAGGAAGGCTGGCAATGGATTCTGGACCGCGCGCTCGGGCTGCCAAGCGAGAAACCCGACTGGTTCGGTCTTCCAGTAATGAGACGCATTGCCATCACCACACCCAACGTGATGGCGGCCCTCCGGCGGCTGAACCGCGATCAAGCGCGACCGTACAACTTCGCGTTATCACCGGTAATCGTAAATATTTCCGGCACTCCAGTCACGCTGCTTGGCCCGTTCGAGAAGAACTCCGCGCGTTGGCGAAAGATGCCGTACATCAACATCCATGACGGAAACACACACACCCTGAAGCCGCCGACGATACCGGTGATAGTGCAAACATTTGAGACTGTCTTCTCGCAGTACGTCCGACATCCCGAATACAAAAGCGTCGCGCCTGATGGCACTCCTTGTAAGGCTGACAGCCACGGGCTGCTGCCACGATATCCAGTCACGGCTACGGAATTTCACCTGATCGGCAAGGAAACTGAGCGCGGCTGGGAGCAGGCTGAGGACATCAGTACGTTGCTGCCGTCATTGAAGCGATACGACCGGAATTCTGGCACAGTGAACGATTCCTTACGGCAACGTTTGCAGAAGGTGTCTCTCAAGGCCTTGCAGAAGGAAACCGGCTTGAGCAGGCACACAATCCTGCGAGCGCGGCAGGGAAAGAGTGTACATCCACGGTGTCTGAAGATTCTTCAGATTTCCGTAACTCCTTCCCGAACATTCCCACCCTTGCAAAAAGCGCAAGAGTGGGGCCGCCTCAGTGTAAGGATTACGAAGGGTGGGCCAGCCCGCCTTACCAGTCTTCCCCGTCCTCGTCATTCGCCTCATTGGGTCGCGCACCCCAGGCAATGAAACCGGGCCTGAAATCCGAAAGTGGAAGGATCGCCTTAAGACCACGCCCATCGGGATGGATCTTGTAAAGACCAACAAGGCCATGATCGATGAGTCGAAAAGTTATCCAGCGGCCATCGGGAGAATAGGAACCCACGACGGCGCTGACATCTCCACCTTCATAGTTCGTTACGAAATGAAGTTGCGTTCCGTTGGGACGGATGGTGACGATGTTTTTCGAGACCCCGGGGATCGTGACATCTCCATAGATAGTAAAAACGAGGTGCTTGCCGTCTGGCGCCCAATCCTGCTTAACCGCGACATCGAAGCTGAAGGGGGTGAGTTGGAACAGGTTGCTACCATCAATATTGGACGTGAAGAGCGCCGATGCGTCCGGGTTTCCGTTGGGGCAACAAAGGAAACTGATCTTTTTGCCGTCGGGAGAAACGTTCGGATCAGAACCGGTTTGGCCAATGCGTTGCCGGTTATTGCCGTTGAGATCCATGCTCCAAAAGGCGTCGTCGTTGGTGGCGGGATCGAAACGATGGAATATGATCCGTGTCCCGTCAGGTGTGAAAGAGGGATCGTCCTCACAAACACCCGGAGCTGGAAACTCAATCA
>Ga0193733_1000182_pt1 | contig 22565 bp, 18 predicted proteins | sample U1s2metaG_FD_145076 | JGI IMG/M metagenome (GOLD analysis project Ga0193733, IMG submission 145076) | Soil microbial communities from a riparian zone of the East river system, Colorado, United States - U1s2 | ecosystem: Environmental > Terrestrial > Soil > Riparian zone | place: USA: East River...
AAGGCGCGGTCTTGACGCTGAGCGCAAACTACATTCCCGAAATGAAGAATATTGTGGGTAGCGACCCATTCTTGATTCAGCAAGGTCTCGACCCAGCGTTCCCGAATCAGGACGCTTTGCCTACGGTGGGGGACTATATCACTGTCGATGGTCGCCTGGCTTACACGTTCCATCGGGCTGCACCTGAGGCCGCTGTCGCTGCTCCCGAACCCAAGGATACCAAGGATGGCAAGACGGCCATGGGAGGAAAGGCTGTCGCGGGGGTTGAAACCACCTCTTGCTGGTCGGTCGATCATTGGCTCGATGGTTTGACTGTGGCGGTGGGCTGCAACAATATGTTTGACGAAGATCCGCGCATCGTCGCGGGTGGGAACAGTTCTACTAACCTGTCTATCTACGATCCACTTGGTCGCTTCGTTTACGTCGAGGTCAGCAAGAAGTTCTAACAGGCAGTTTCCAAACGATTGGCAGTGGCCAAGCCGAAAGGCTTGGCCACTGTTGTTTTTTCTCGACCCCGCGTATGGTCTGGAAATGAAGAAGGTAGCTCTCGCTCTACTGTCACTTTTTCTCGCCCGTTTAATCTTCGCGCAGACCGAAGGGTTTAGTGGACTGGAGAAAACGATGGATGCTGAGACGTACGAAAAGGCTGGTCTTGGCAAACTCTCCAGCGAGGAGCGCGCCGCATTGGATCATTTTGTTCGCGATTACATGGCGGCCAAACAAAAAGCCGCGGCCGACATAGATTCGGCGGTAGAACGTGTCATAAAAGAGCGGAAATTGCGCGGCCCCGAGTTGGTCAAGACCAAAATGGTTGGCAGCTTTAAAGGCTACGGACCAAAGACATTTTTCCGGCTAGAAAACGGAGAATTGTGGCGGCCGGCAAATGATGACGTAGTTGCCCATTCATCCATCGAAAGTCCAAACGTGGTTATTTATCGGGATCCATTTGGATATAAGATGTTCGTCGAAGGCGCCGGGACCATTCGCGTAAAGCGCGTGAAGTGAAATTCACCCTCGCTAGTTAAGTAGCCGTTCCTGCTGGCGCGCGTACCTGAAACCCCTTGCGGCACGCACCTTGGAAAGGGCTTGCTAGAAGATTTCTTTGGTAGTAATTTTGCTCCATATGAAACTTAAATCAATCGTTTGGAGGTCTCTCGTCGGGGTCGCCTGCATGAGTTTCATGCTCGGCACGGCCACGGCAGCAGAGAAGAAGATGTCGAAGGTTAAACCCGGAGTAAAGGTGTGGAGGAATCAGATTGTCTTGGTCGAATTGACCGGCAGTCGAATTCCGGAGCACGTTATCCTCAAGGGACAGAATGCAAACAGCGCGTCGCCAGTTTACATTGTCCAGAATGACGAGCTTCATCGGACAGGTGCTATATCGATCGCCGGGATGCTCTCGCTTGACCCGAGCATCATCAGCAGGCGGACACACTAAGTTCTTGAGTCGAATAGTCGGTTGAAAACTGACGAACGGTCTCGTTCGGCATCACGAACTTTTTTTGTCACGAAGCCTTCTTTCATAATTCGAGGACGCTGAACCTCCTCTGTTGATTTGTTTCATTGGTCTGCTTGTTCTTCGCCCAATTCGGTAACAGCACCTACATTGCCTTTACGCTTGCCTTTACGCCTACGCTGAAAATTGAAAGTATTCGCGCCGCATCGGCCACACTTTCTGCGCAGAATTAGGCCGTATCTTTTCCCATCGGGCCTGTCGTGCTCCGAGCCTGCCTCAAGACAATTGCTGGTGCCACTTTGGCCATGGGTTGCCGGCCAATTTGGCTTTGCCGCCGACGATAGGCTGGCGGAAAAGTTTCCCGGTTGCCCAGGATTTGTGTTGCCAATCCTCCGGCGTCCCGCTATTATCGTTTTTGTGGTTATGGTAATTATGAGAGCACCCCGCCTTCGTTTCGACAGAGTTTTTGGTCTTGGTTGCTTGATCGTTTTCGGCGTTTCCCAGCTTAGCGCCTCGGATTTGGTCCTTCAAAAAGTGCCGCCGCTTACAATTGAGCAAGCGCCCGCCTATCCACAGAACCTCGCGCGTCATCGTTTGGGCGCGCAAGTGGAACTCACGTCGCAGAACAATTCCGCCAGCATTCTGCAGGTTGACGCGAAGTTGAGGGACCGCAACGCGCTCGAAGCTGCACTGCTCGGTGATGATCCAACCGTCGGTTATGCGATGCCGATCGGTCGCACGACACTGCTTGTGTCGCTCTCGGCTATTGAGAATGTCGATAATATTTCATTCTTGAATGACGGCGCGAGAGGCGATGTGACGGTCGCGTCGACCAGCGCCAAGCTTCCGCCCGAGAGTCCACAATGGCACAAAGTTTCGCAGCAGGAACTGACGTCTGGAACAGTGAAGGCGAAAATCGGACCCGCCGAAGCGAAGTATGTACGACTCACTTTTAATGTAACGGAACCGGGTCGCGTGGCCGGCCTCGGCCTTTATCCTACCGCCGCGGTCTCGGATTTTACGATGCCGCGGTCGAGCAAGGCTGCGTTGGAAAACCAGTCGAAGAGTTTTGGGCTGATCAGTTACAACGTGACTGACCTGCATGCTAAGACGCGCGCTCTTTACGTCAGTTCGGGCGAAAATCTAAAACAGGCGAACAACATGATCGACGATCAGGTCTCCACGAGTTTCAGCTTCGCCGCTAATGATGTCGCCCCCACTGCTGTGATCGATCTCGGCTCGCCTACTTCCTTGCGGCGTATTTCCGCAATCTATTCGTCGCGACGGGGGCCGATTAATTTTTACGTCCTTCAAACCCTTCCCGGGATTTCCGGTGCGAGTTCTTCGGTGGCGGAAAATCCGCCGCCAACTTTGCGGATGAGCGATACGGTTCAGAACAATTTGCAACCCGTCGCATCCATCACAGACGATGGCTCTGGACGCGCCGCTGTTGACTTTCCCGCCACTACCGGCCGTTATGTCATGGTTAAATGGGGCGCCACGGGGCCGCAGGATGCCCCTTTCTCGGTCGCTGAGATTGCTGCGTTTGGCAGTGGTCAGTCAGCCAGCTTAATGGCCACTTATGCAAGTGGAGCAGGCCCTGGACGCTTGTCCTCCGACGGGAAGACGATGCTGGACACCAAAGATGCAAAGGGCATACCGGGAGAAGGTCCGGAACCGCCCGCCGAAGCGCCTCCTCCCGCGCTCCCTCAGCCGCCACCTTTTGTATTTGTTCCGGAGATAATCCCGACTAGTCCCGACTAGCGAAATAGGATTTGAGTTTGCTAGGAAGCCCGCCGTTCGGCAAAAGCTGAACGACGGGTTTTTTCCTCTGGCGAAACATCCCGAATCATCAAACGGGCAACGGAACTAGAGTTCGTCGCGGAGGATTTTAAAAATCGTGGTGTTGTCCGTCGACCCCCGCAGAGCTTCTGTCCCCGGTCCGCCACCAAAGCCAACGGTATCATCCACTGTGTTGAGAGCAGGTTTGGCGTAGAAGGCGGCTGGCTCGAGATTTCTTGCGTCCGTCATGGGTTGTTCAACATTGGGGGGCGACTCGATTTTTGCAGCACCGTAGGATCGCGCGCCTTTCGGACCGCTCGCCCAAGTAATCCACGGTTCTCCGGCCGAGTTCAGGCCAAGCGTCGCGATGCCGCTATCTTTGCGAAATGGAAATCCGTTCAAGTTCAAACCACCGATTCCCACGTCTCCGCAAACGATAATTGTCGATCTTTGCCCGGAATACCGTTGCGCGACTGAGACCGCGCGATCCAACTCTCCGGTCTCGTTCAGGGTCCGTTCCGCATTGTTATCTTGGGCCGCTTTCCGCATTAACCCTGCGTCGACCACGAGCAAATAGCCGCGCCGATTATATTGCAGCAACTCAATCGCGCGCCGGACCATATCGGAAAGGCTCGGTTGTTGGCTTCGTTCCTCGATCTGATCCGCGAATGCGATCTCCTCTTGGGAGAAAAGTGCAATCAGTTTCGGCCGACGCCACGTCGGAATCGCTTCCAGTTCTGCTCTGGTGCGAACAACATCAAAACCATTGTGCTGCATTTCGAGGAGGAGATCCCGACCGTCCGATCGGCGGCCGCCATTGGTTTCCGGCATGAATTCCGCGCCGCCGCCGCCCATGGCGATGTCGATCTTCCCGCCCGTAACTAATTCCAGCGCGATTGTATCGCTATCCGTGGGATCGGACGGGTGCGAATAAAACGCCGCGCTGGTTGGGTCGGTTAGTTTCGCATCAGTCACGATGCCTGTTGAACGTCCATGTTCGCGCGCCAATTCGATAATGCTGGTTAGCGGCTTGCCTTTAACATCCACCGCGATTGTCCTATTGTTAACCTTCTTCCCGGTCGCAATCGCGGTCGCCGCCGCTGCTTGGTCGGGCGTCGCGAAGTCGTTGGAATAATTAGTGAGCAAAGCAAAATGCGGCAGCGAATCGATGGCGAGACGTGAATCTGCGCCTCCCACGTAAACGCGAGTGGCCGCTAATCGGCCCGGCGTTAAACCTTCGCCGATGAATAGAATGATGCCGAACGGCTTTTGTATGACCCAATGTTGGAAATAAAGAATGCCCAGGGCGGCGAAAGCCGTGAGGCAAAGCAATGCCAAAACGCGATTGCGCCACTTCATGAGGGCGATGTAGCGGCGAGGGGATTGCGTTGTCAACGAAAGAACCGCTTGTCGATCTTGTGAATCGTCGGCACAGTGCGCGCGATATGGCGAAACCCGTCATGCTTGTTGTGCGCGACGGCTGGGGCATTAACCCCGGCGGCCCCGGGAAGCGTGAAGAGAACGGAGACGCCACGCTCCTCGCGCGCACACCGTTTCACGACAAGCTTTACCGGGAATATCCGTGGGGAAAACTCAGCGCCAGCGGTTCGGATGTCGGTTTGCCCGACGGGCAAATGGGCAACTCCGAAGTCGGCCATCTCAATTTGGGCGCGGGAAGAATCGTCTATCAGGATTTAACCCGAATTAACAAAGCAATCACCGACGGCGAGCTCACGCGGAATCGTGTTCTGCAAGACACTCTCTCTTTCGCGCGCGGACATCGTCTTCATTTTCTTGGGCTCGTATCCGATGGCGGCGTCCACAGTCATTATTCACATCTGATCGCTCTCGCGAACGCAGCCAAAGCCGCAGGGGTAACTGAGATTTTCGTGCATGCCTTCACCGACGGGCGGGATTCGTCGCCAACCGGCGGGCGCGAGTATTTGAAGATTTGCGAAAAGGAGCTGCAGCCGAGCGGCGCGCAGATTGTGACGGTCGTCGGCCGATATTTCGCGATGGATCGGGATCGGCGTTGGGACCGAACGAAAAAAGCATGGGATGCGGTCGTTCTCGGTCGCGGTGAAATTTGTGATGGTTCGCCGTCAGCCGCCGTAGAACGGCAATATAAACTGGGCAAGACCGACGAATTCATGCCGGCCCTGATTTTCAAGCGCGCGAACGAACAGCGTATTCGTGACGGCGATACAGTTTTGTTTTTCAATTTTCGCGCCGATCGCGCGCGCCAACTATCGCAGGCGTTTCTTTTCAAAGATTTCGATGGCTTCGAGCGTGAAGTGTATCCGCAAGTTCGTTTTGTCACGCTCACGCAATATGATGTTACCTATCCTTCGCCCTACATCTTCGCTCCTGAAAACCTGGCGCACATCCTCGGCGAATTAGTAAGCGCCGCCGGCAAATCACAGCTGCGCATTGCTGAAACCGAGAAATATCCGCACGTCACTTATTTTTTTAACGGCGGAATCGAGCGCGCTTTTGCCAAGGAAGATCGCAAGATTGTGCCTTCGCCAAAGGTGGCCACTTACGATTTACAACCGGAGATGAGTGCGAGGGCCGTCACTGGTGACGTGCTCGATCGGATGGCCAATTACGATTTGATTATCCTTAATTTTGCTAACCCCGACATGGTCGGACACACCGGAGTTTTGGAAGCTGGGATCAAGGCCGTCGAAACGGTCGATGAATGTGTTGGGCGAATCATTCCGGCGCTTCTCGATCTTGGTGGGAAATGCATCCTCACCGCCGACCATGGCAATTGCGAGCAGATGCGCAATCCCGATGGCTCCCCCAACACCGCGCATACCACTAATCTTGTTCACTGCATTTATGTGGCCGAGGACGCCGCGCGATCTCGCGTCCAGGACGGCATTCTCGCCGACGTCGCCCCGACGTTGCTGTCTCTTTTGGAAATCCCAAGCCGGCCGAAATGACCGGGCGCAATTTGCTCACTCCGATTTCAGTCGGCCAGTGAGGGCCTAGCAAGATCGACATCGTAGCGAGATCACATCCTCGAATGTGATCTCGATTTCTCGGTTCAATGCGCGTGTCCCGGCGCGAGCGACCAGTTCCAATAATCCAAGCCGACTTTCCGGTGTGTTTTCGCACCGGACCGGTTTGCGCATAAGTGAAAGAGTTCCATCGGATTCGACCAAGGCGCCCCATCCCGCTGGAATTTCCGCTTTGTCATAGAGCTCGTCCGTGACGACGAGGAAAAACAAATTGGCGCAGCGATAGCGCAGCAAAGTTTCGAATTTTGTGGAGTTGTAGAGTCGCTTGTGCAGAGCGGCCAACTCGCGCAAGACTCGCGTATAACCGCGGTGTCCGATCGCCGCGAAATCGTGCGAATCGAATTCAGGAAATAGTGTATCGGCGATGCGCAAGCTCGGATAATGGACGCGTAAATGTTTTTCCAGGGTTTGGCGGCGCCGATAGACAATCTCCAGGCGCGCGCGAGTTGGCGAAGCGCAACAGTTATCTCGTCGCAAATCCGATAGCGCTTGTTTGCACTCAAATATCGCGGTCGATCCAATTCCATTTGGCCCCGGCCGATACGCGGCGATATCCGCGCGATACCGGCAGCGGGGCAAACTGACTTCGAGTGCGCAAGCCGTGTAACCTTGTGCTTGCGCCCACAGGACCGCAGCACGCTTGAGGCGCGCGTGTACCGCAGTTTCTCCTTTTTTCAATCCCGCACCCATCCAGCCAGCTCCCGAGCCCAGTAGGTAATGATGATATCTGCCCCCGCCCGTTTAAGCGAGGTCATGATCTCGAGAACGGCGGCGCGTTCGTCCAGGAAACCTTTCTCCGCGGCGGCTTTAACCATCGCATATTCGCCGCTCACATGATAAACCGCTGTCGGTTTACCAAACCGTTCGTGCACGCGCCACAGGATGTCGATGTATGGCAGGGCCGGTTTTACCATCACGATGTCGGCGCCTTCCTCAATATCCAACGCCGTTTCACGCAACGCTTCATCTGCGTTCGCGCAATCCATTTGATAAGAACGCCGGTCGCCAAACTGCGGCGGACTTTCCGCCGCCTCGCGAAATGGCCCGTAGAAAACTGACGCAAACTTGGCCGCGTAACTGATGATTCCGGTTTGTTGAAACCCATTTGCATCGAAAGCTTCCCGAATCGCGCCGATGCGACCATCCATCATGTCGCTTGGCGCCACCATATCGGCCCCGGCTTGCGCATGCGACAGCGCGGTTTTGACTAAAAGATCGACAGTCTCATCGTTCAAAACGTGGAAATGATCGCCGTCCACACGCGTCACGCCGCAATGCCCGTGACTCATGTATTCGCACAAGCAAACATCTGTGATCACGACGAGCTCCGGGCATTTTTTCTTGATCGCGCGCAATGCTTTTTGGACGACACCGTCTCTGGCGTAAGCGCCGGTCGCCTGCTCGTCTTTTTTGGCCGGAATTCCAAACAGCAAAATTGCTTGCAGGCCTGAATCCTGGGCGCGCTGCGCCTCACCGGCAACTTCCTTCAAACAAAATTGGAAGACGCCGGGCATGCTTTCGATCGGGCGTTGCTTGTCGATCTTTTCACTGACGAATACGGGCAGAACGAAATCGTGCGCGCTCAATTTGGTTTCGCGAACGAGATTGCGCATGGCGGGAGAACTGCGCAATCGACGCGGTCGATGGACCAATTTTCTCATAGGTCGAGGCTACGCGTTGGCTTTATGCGTCGCAAGTTCGGTCGCCGCGGCGACACGAATCCGTCCGACTGGCGGACTCGCCGCCGGACTTGACGGCGCAGGGGCTTCACGGTACCGCCTGCTTGGCCTGCGCCTTTCTTTGGAATGACCCGCGCGACAACCTATCTTTTGATCGACATCAGTAATTCGTTCACGAAAGTAGCCTTGGCTTCGCGAAAACGAATTGCGCGGCCCAGTCGAATTGCCACGAATAAACTTACGGCCGCGTATCTCCGCGGGTTCATAAAGCGCCGGAAGGTCGACATGTTCGTTGTCTGTTCGGTCGTGCCAAAGAAGAACCGCGAGGTGAAGTCGGCGGCGAGAAAGACCCAAATCTTATGGCTGGGCCCCAATGTGAAACTTGGGGTGGGAATTAGGTATCCGTCGCCAAAGACCATCGGCGCTGATCGTCTGGCCAATGCCGCGGCCGTCGCCGCGCTCTACGGCGCGCCCGCGATTGTTGTCGATTTCGGCACGGCGGTGACTTTCGACATTGTTTCCGCAGAAAAAAAATACATCGGCGGGGTGATTGCCCCGGGACTGGAAGCAATGACAAATTTTCTTTATCAACGCACGGCGTTGTTGCCTAAACTTGCGCTGCGCGAACCACGCAGCGCGATCGGAAGATCGACCATCGAGGCCATGAGGGCTGGCGCCGTTTTCGGTTATCGCGGTTTGGTAAAGGAACTTATTGCCCGCATCAAAGCGGAGGCCTTCCCGGGCAGCAGCAGGGTTAGGATCGTCGCCACGGGTGGTTATGCCGACCTAATCGCGGCCAAGCTCCCGGAGATCGAGGCGGTCCATCCTCATCTAACCCTGGAGGGCCTGCGAATCGCGGCCAATATCAATTCATAGAGGCCGGGAAAAACGCAACGGGACGATGTCGAACTTGGCCGGGATCCAAAATGACAGGGTTGCGAAGCTGGCGAGGGGAGTGCGATTTCGACAGTTCTCGAGGGAAAAAATCGCTTTCTTTGCCCAATTTTAGGCTTGTCATCAAGGGCGAGCAAAGGTTGTATGCAGGCAGGCATGAAGATTCGGAAGATCGGCGTTATTGCAATTCTGGTATTCAGTTCTTTTGCGGCGAGTAACGTTGCTCCTTCAAAATCGGAGCTCGAGGCGATGTATGACAAAGCCTTTCGTGAGTTTGATGCCAATAATTTTTCGGAAGCGTTGAAGGACCTCGATGCGATTGATGCCCGCCAACCGGATCTGGCGGAATCGCAAAATTTACGCGGCGTCATTTTGATGCGCCAGGGTATTTACGACAAGGCGGAGACGGCGCTGATGGAGGCGCTTCGAATCGATCCGAAGTTTTGGAATGCCCGTTTCAATTTGGCCGAGATTCCTTTTCTTAAGAAAGACTGGGCGGAAGCGCGCAAGCGTTTCCAAGATCTTCTTTCGAGCAATGCCGCCGAACTGCAAGGCGACGCGTCACAACTGATTCAATACAAAATCCTGTTGACGTACTTGCTCGAGGACAAGGAGAACATGGTCGACTCCATTTTGGCCAAGTTCGAGTTGTCCCCTGACACGCCGGCGGTGCATTACGCCAACGCGGCCATTGCGCTCCAACATAAAAACACAAAAGAAGCGAAGGATTGGATGGTCGCAGCGGAGAAGAATTTTTCTCCACAGTTAAATAAGTTGTTTGTTGAATCTTTGTATGAAGTGGGCTGGCTGGAAAAGCCGGCTGGTCAAGCGCGCCCCGCCCTCGAACTGACGAGCGCAGCAGAGCGGACGGCGAAGTCCAAAGCCTTCGCACGCTCCAGATTTGAAGAAGCGCAAAAAGCGTTGCAACAAAGGGACCTGACGGCGGCGCGCAAGTTCATTGATGATGCCGACGCCGCGGATCCGAATCAGCCTGTCATTCTTAATATGCGGGGCGAAGTTTTGATGGAACAAAAAGAGTTCGATCAGGCCGAAGCCGCCTTCAAAGCCGCAGTCAAAGCGGATCCGAAATTCCGCGAGGCGCAATACAATCTCGCGCAGGTTCCATTTAAGAAAAAAGACTACACCCAGGCGCGGAGCCGTTTCGAAGCGCTCTTTAGCCAAACACCGGGCGGCGATAAGAACCAGGCGGCGCAGCTCATCAAGTTCAAGATTTTCATGACGCTGTTGCTCGAAGACAAAGAGAGTCGCGCGCAAAAAATGATGGAGCAATTCCAGTTCACTGGTGATACGCCCGCGCTCTATTACGCCCAGGCCGCGTGGGAATTTGCGCACAACAATCCCACGAAAGGAACGGACTGGATTGCTTCGGCCAGGAAAATCTATTCACCCGCGCTCAACGTCGTGTTCGCAGACACCTTTTATGACCTTGGCTGGCTCGAAAGTCGCGCGACCACGGCGACATCGGCGACAGAAACCGCTGCTGTAATGTCGTCCGGGCAAGCAGAGTCGTCGAGTCCGGCGATTGAGCCCAGCCCAATTCCTGCGGTGGCGGCGGCGAAGGGCAAGCTGGCGAAGGAGTCGAGCAGCGAACCTTCTTTGTCTTTGCCTGTAGCAACTCCTGCGATTGCCGCTATCGAAACAACGAGCCCCGCGCGCGCTGCTGGAAGTCCGGCGCGACCCGGAGATGTTCCCGCGGCTCCAGCGCCGACGTTCGCGCCAACGGTCGAGACGCCGGTTGCCGAAGACACTTCGCCCGCGTCTGCCGCGATTGCTTCTGTGCAACAGAGCCCGATCGTCGAAACGACCCCGCCCAGTTCGCCGGTGGTTTCGTCTGCGCGCACGGCGGCTTCAGCCACTCCGGCAACCGCCATCGCTCCATCGCGCGTTCGCGAATGGTCGCAGCCTACCCTTGGCGAAAGGCTCGATCGCCTGGCTGACCCGCGGACGTTGCTTGTGGGTACATTGCTCATCGCGGGCGTAGTTCTTTTGGCCTCGGTGGTCGTGCCGGAAGTTCGTCGGCGAATTGCTCAAGTCGCTTTGCTCCGTCGTCCAACTCCGGTGACGGGCCCGCACATCGACGAAGTCGCGTCGACATCTACCGAAGAACCGTTGAGCTTAGGCAACCGGCTGGTTGGAGGTCCGCGCCAGGTATCCTTGAAATTGAAAGCGTCCGAGCCTTCACTGCGCTACGCCGTGCTGCCAACAGGCAAATTGGCGCGACCGATCGGTGAAGCCGCGCCTATGGAAGATTGGGCGACAAACATCGAGCCCGAAATCGCCAGTGCGCCGGCTGGGGAACCTGCTTTGGAATCTGTTGGCCCGATCATCGAACAGGACTACATGCCGCCAACACCGGAGGAGACGTTCAGCCCGGCGCCCGAACCTATGGCTACTCCGATGCCAGTCGCGACGGAGCCTGCCCCTCTCGATGTTGTGCAACCGGTCTACGCGCAAAGGTCGCCTGAGGCTGAAGGGGAACCGGTCGGACAAGGCCAGCCAGTTCCTCACCAAACAACTGTTTTCCCAGAGCCACCGGTTGAAATTACTAGACCCCAGCCGCAACCGCAGCCAATCTTCGTCCCGCGTCCGACCATTTCGCAACCAACCACCACTGCAACCATGCCTGAACCGATCCAAATTCCAACTGCTCCTGCTCCGTTAGTCCGAACGCCCACCACCAGTGGGACGCAACCTGCCGGCGCCATGCAAACGGCCGTCCAGCTCACCTTCTCTTTCGAGATCGCTTCCATGCAGCTGACGCCTGCCTTCAAGATGGGTGCGTTGCAATTACGCCCAACTTCTAAAGTGGTCACGATGCGCCTTGCGCCATCGCAATCGCCGCAGCCAGCCATGAATCTGCAGGTCAACTTCGAGATTTCGAAGATCCAGCCCTCGGGAGGAGGCCTCGGCAGCGTTCGATTGACTCCCTCACAACAACAGAGACCGGCGGTCGTCGGCTCGCCTTCCTTCAACGTCGCGGGCCTCCAGCTCGTTTCGAACTTCGAAGCAGCGCCGCTTCAAATCACGCCGGCGCAAACAGGGCAGGCGGGCGTTTTGGTTACGAGTTCGTTCCAGATCGCGACGGTGGAATTTTCGCCCTCATTTGAGATTGCTTCCATTGTCCTGAACTCGATCTCGAAAAATATCTCCGTTCAATTGCCCGGCGCCCCTTCGCCCGACGCGCCGACGTTTGAGATTGCCAATCTCCAGATTGCCGGCACTGGCGAGCTTGGCTTGATGCAAGTGCATGCGATCGGCCAGGGGCCAAGACGGACATAAAGCAAAGCTACAATCGACAATTATTCTGAGCGCGAACGGGGAACCGTTCGCGTCGTCGTTTATAGTTCGATCAGGCGCGGCGGTTGCGTTTGATAAAGGAACCGCGATTGAGCGGCCGAAGTTGTTTCGGGAGAAATTCGCCGTCGCGCCGAATCAACTTCCCGTCAAAGTAGATTTCGCCGCCGCCGTAATCCGGTCGCTGAATGCTGACCATGTCCCAGTGCACCTGGCTTCGGTTCCCGTTATCGGCTTCCTCGTAAGCTTGCCCGGGAGTGAAATGAAACGAGCCGGCGATTTTCTCGTCGAACAAAATGTCGCGCATCGGCTCCAGGATGTGAGGGTTGAAGGCGAGCGAAAATTCACCGATGTAACGGGCCCCCGGGTCGGAATTGAGAATCTTATTCAGCTTTTCCGTTTGGTTGCTCTTGGCGTCGACGATCTTGCCATCGCGAAATTCGAGGCGAATTCCGTCGAAGCCAACGCTCTGATAAATTGTCGGCGCGTTAAAAGTGATGTGGCCTTGAACCGAATCCTTGACCGGCGCGGTGAAGACTTCGCCATCCGGTATATTGCGATCGCCTCCACAGATCACCGCTGCAATTCCCCTGATGCTAAAGCGCAGGTCCGTCCCGGGCGCCTTTATTTCCACGCGGCCTGTTTTCTCCATTAGCGTTTTCAGCGCCTTCATGCCCGGTTGAAGCTTCTGGTAGTCAAGCGTGCAAACATCGAAGTAAAAGTTCTCAAACGCTTCCGTGCTCATGGAAGCGAGCTGCGCCATTGATGGCGTGGGCCACCGCAACACTACCCATTTCGTTTTTTTGACCCTTTGATCCGTCACGGGACGCATCTTCTTGGCGATGAGCTGCATCTTATCCACCGGGACATCGGACAACTCGGTAATATTGTTGCTGCCGCGCAGCGCGATGTACGCGTCCATCTTCTTCATTCGCGCTAACTCGTGCCGCGCCGCAAGACTCAACTGTCGGTCCAGTGCTTTCAGCGCTATCTCTCGATTAACCTGTGCGCGCTGAATCTGCACGAATGGCATTGCTCCGACTTTCCGGGCCGCCCGGATCAGGGCGATTGTCATTTCGTCGGGAACGTCGAATGCTTCGATCAACACCTTCTCGTTCCGTTTGAGTCGGGTTGAGTATTCCACGAGAAGCTTCGCAAGTTTGTCGAAACGGGCGTCGTGCATAGACCGCTATGATTCCATTAGGAGCACGGGATGCAACCGGTTCTCGCGATCAGCCAAGTCGAACAAATTTTGCCACGAAAGCGCCGTCAAAATGGTCGCGAAACGGCAGAACGTTCTCTTGGTGCACGAGCGATAAATTCAAAACGTCTTGCCTCATCAGCGCAACGATCTCTTCGTTCTCCTCCAGTTCGAGACTGCACGTGCTGTAAACCAGAACGCCGTCTCGCTTTATGAGTGGCGCAACATTGCGCAAGATCGACATCTGCTGCCTGGCCATGCGTCTGAAATCGTCTGGCCTCAGCCGCCACCGAACGTCGACCCGTCGGCGCATCACTCCAGTGTTACTGCACGGGGCATCGAGCAGAATCCGATCGAACGGCGCCAAAGATGCTATTTCGTTCGGCGCCTTCTCGCGAGCCCAGTCGCAACGAAGAGCACGCACGATTTGCGCGCCCAGTTGGGAAAGGTTCTTATCGAGCAGGCCAATCCGTTTCAGGTCGCGGTCGCAGGCGACAATGAGCCCTTGGTTTTGCATGAGCTCCGCCAAGTAACCGGTCTTGCCGCCCGGTGCGGCGCATGCGTCCAGAATCTTTTCTCCCGGTTTCGGATCGACCATCCGGCACGCCAGCACTGTGCTTGGGTCCTGGACGTAACAATGGCCGCGCGCGAGCGCGTTCCATTCAAATGACCGGAACTCTACGAAGTCGGGATCGTATGATATCGGGCGCGACTTCGGGTAAGTTTGAAGAAATGCGTCCCTGTCGATCTTCAATCGATTAACGCGGGCATAGATCGGCGGCGGTTGGTTGTTCCAGAAACACAGGCTCTGTGCGTTTTCCTTGCCGAAATTCTTCTCCCAGCGTTCTACCAGGAATTCTGGATGTGACCTCCAAACATGAAGCGGCTGCGCCTTCGCCTTTTCCAACAACTCCTCTCGTTGTCGTAAGGCGCTGCGCAGAATACCATTGATCACTCCGCGTCGCGTTTTCGGCGCCAGCTCGACCGTTTCGTAAACGGCGGCGTGTTCCGAGGTATCATTGAGCAGAAGCTGGTAAAGACCGAGCCGGAGGATGTCGCGAAGATCGACTTCTACACGTGAAGATCGGAGCGCAGCGATCCAGAAGTCGAGTAAGGTTAGATTGCGCAAGACGCCATAAAACAATTCCAAGGCGAAGGCACGATCCGAATCGGCCAGCCGCGTCTCGTCCAGGAGCTGCCCGATAATTGAATCGGCAAACTCTTTTCTTGTTCGCCAGCTTCGCAATGCCAGGAGCGCGACCTGACGAGCATTGAACAACGCCACGGGAAAATGGCGGCTTAGCGCGGTGCGACCATCGCGCGGCCGATGGAATGATAGCGGAACCCAAGCTGACGCATTGTTTCAGGATCAAACATGTTCCGGCCATCGAAAATAATCGGCGTAGTCATTTTTGCCTTTACTATGGCAAGATCGACATTGGCGAAGTCGCTCCATTCGGTCGCGATGACGAGGGCTTCCGCCCCCTCGACCGCCTCCAGGGCGGATGACGCGAACTTTATTTGAGCGATTGCTTTCACTTCACGCGCCTTCTCCATTCCTTTGGGATCGTAGGCTGTGACATGTGCCCCTTCGCGTAACATGTCGGCCGCGAGATCGATCGCGACCGAAGAACGTATGTCGTCCGTATCGGGTTTGAAGGTGAGGCCCCAGATTGCGACCTTCTTTTCACGCAATACCCAAAGCGTCTCGCGAATGGTTTTCAAAAAACGTTCCTTTTGCAGCCCATTTATCCGTTGCACTTCCTTCAGCAGATTGAAGGGAACGCCCAGCTGTTCGCTGATCGTGATGAAAGCGGCAATGTCCTTTGGAAAACACGAGCCGCCGTAGCCGATGCCGGCATTGAGGAAATTGCGCCCAATTCGACGATCCATCCCAATTCCGTCAGCCACTTTCTCGACATCGGCACCGCTGGCTTCGCAGATGGCGGAGACCGCGTTGATATAGGAAATCTTCAGAGCGAGAAACGAATTCGCGGCGTGTTTTATCAGCTCCGCGCTATTGATATCGGTGACGAGAATGGGCGCCATGAACGGTTCGTAGACTTTTTTCATGAGATCAATGGCGCGCTCGCTCTGCGCGCCAATCACGATGCGATCGGGATGCATCAAATCCCCAACGGCACAACCCTCGCGCAGGAATTCCGGGTTGCTCACGACATCGAACTTCGCGCCGTGACGATTGTATCGCTTGATCGATTCCGCGACTTTTTCCCCGGTTTTTACGGGCACGGTGCTCTTGTCCACGATGACGCGATAATCAGCCAGCACGCTGGCGATTTCGCGAGCGACTTTCTCGATAAAGCTAAGATCGACGTCTCCACTCGCCTGTTGCGGAGTGGGGACAGCGATAAAAACGATTTGCGAATTATCGACCGCCTCTTGAATGCTGCCGCTGAATCGCAGGCGATGCGCGGAAACATTGCGATGGATTACTTCCTCCAGCCCCGGTTCGTAGATCGGGATTTTACCGGCCTGCAATGACTCGATCTTGCGGGCGTCGTTGTCGACGCAGATCACGTTGTGGCCGACGTCGGCAAAGCAGGCGCCCGTCACAAGACCAACATATCCGGAGCCAATAATCGAGAGGTCCATCGCGAAGAAGGAGAAGCCGCCGCCTTAGTGGCAGAGAAGCAGCCGACGAGCCACTAGGATGGGAGGTGAGTCGCAGCGCGAAAGCGTAATCATGGAGTTTCGCCCGCCCCGGCGGGGTCAAAATTCAGGTCCAAGCCAAATTTTGGAAACGCCTTTAGTGTAAAGGTCATAAGGACGCCATATTCTTTCACGCCGCCGTTGTCGCGAATGACCGCGCCGACAGAAGCCACCCAACTGGTCAGGTCGCGGTAAAGTGAGTAACGCTGCTGCTCGAGGGTGTGGGTGGTCGCTTCGTACTGCTCCTGGACGCCCACGCCCCAGTTGTCGTCAAGGCGGTAATAGCCGCCGACCACGACCAGGCTGCTGTTATCAAAGAATGGGTTGTCGTTCAGATAGCGATGTCCGAAATTCAATTGCAGGTTGGCGATTGGTTGGAAAATGACGCTCGTGTTCACTTCTGTGAACCCCCTATCAAAGGCCGGCACTTGTGAGTTGATCACCAATGTCGCCCAAGGTACCGGCGTGAAGCGCAGATTATTGAAAAGGTTCGAGTACTGGGTTCGATCAAACGGGTTATCGAAGTTAACATCGACATAAGTTTCCAACTCCAGCCAGCTGACCGTCAGATCGTCACGCCGCGTCTGGAGACGATTGCGAACGCCGACGCGCCAAATAGTCCAACGGTCGATTGAGTCGATGGAAGTGAATTGTGGGAAATCGATCGGCCGAAGTTGCGTGGAAGGTTCGAATCGATCGAACTGGAGAACGGCGGCGGGATTTACCCCGCTATTCCACACGTACGAAAAATTCGTAAATGGCTGGATGATGTGACGAATCCCATCAAGGCCGAAGGCGCGGCTTTGCACGTCCTCCCATTCGCGGGACATCTTAAACGAAGCTTCCACACCGGCATTGAGGATCGTGCGGAACTTGTCGCCGCCATCCACTATCGGGTTGGTCGGAGTTGGATCCGGAAGCAAAAAGTCAGGAACCAGCGGGTTGTCATTAGGCGTAAAAATGGTTTTTCCGAGATCTCGCGTTTCGCCGTAGTAAGTTTCGCGAAAACCAACGCGCGGAACGATCGAGAGCCAGCCAAAATAGGTATTGGGGTAAAGCAGCTGATGGAAAGTGTCGATCCGGGTCGTGCCATAATCCTCAAAGCCGGAGCCGCTCGCGAAATTTCGCCGCAAATCCGCGACCCCAGTTTCGCCCTCGTAAAAGATCGGGGTTCCAAAAAGCGCATGGCGTTTGACGTCTAAAACTACTTCAGGCAGCCGCTCGGTTTGCTCAAAAAAACTGTTGGCTTGGAACCGGACAATGCCAGTGAGCGTATAGAACGGATCTGTCTTCGTCAGAGCCACCACACTGTCGGGGACAGGATTGATCCGGAACTCACTTTGATAAAAATCCTGCATGACAAAGGCATCACTGAGTTTGGTAATGTCGACAATCCCGTAAATGTCGCTGGTGAATTGGGTGCGATCTTCCAAACTGACCCGGTACCGGCCAGTCGGAACGGAGCCGCGCGGCAACGACGTGCGGTTGATTAAAGGATTCTGATCCTGGATGTAATACGTCTTCAGCTTGGCCCAGCTGCTATCGTCCTTTCCGTAATCGATGTCGGATTCAAAACCGAGCGCCACCCCGCGCCGCACCCGATAGTCGAGCCGGACGCGCCCCTTGATCTTTTCGCCGATTGGGAAAGTTACCTGACTAAGCAGAGATGGTCCCCACGAGCTGAGATAGGCCGGGGAAATTGAAAAGCTAAACGCGTCGTCGAGAGATTGATAAAGATAAGGCCACCAAAAAATTGGAACATTACCGGCGTAGAACGTGACGTTCTGAAAGATGACATGATCTTTCTCGTAGACCCGAATGGTCCGTGCGCGAAAATAAAAATCGGGCTTCGAAGAATCGTGGGTTGTGAACATGCCGTTGTTAATGAGGTAACCATTCTCTGAGATTGTGTCGACGGTTTCGCCCGCCACGAAATAGGGATTGTATTCCGTCCGCGTTTCGGCGCCTCGGATCTCTTTCGTCTCAGTATTGTAAACGCCGTGGTCGGCCAGGTAGAGCTTGATGTCACGATAGATGCGCACATGACCTTCGAGCGATATCTCGTGCGTGCGTGAATCGTAGCGCGCGAAATCGGCATAAATGTCCGTGTCGCCGACGTGGATGGCCACGTTGTCCCGCGCGGTGGCGATTCCGTTCTCGTAATTTGTTTGGCCACTCGATGTGATTTCGACCGGGAGATGGTCGGGAGAGGTCGGCGCTGCTGCCTTGGCCAACCCGATTACCAGGAATATGCTAATAATCGTGATGGCCGGCTTTCGCATGGGCGGACGCCGAAGGTACCGAATAAGGGGCATCTTGCAAAGCCCGAAGTGCCCGGCCTTAATAAGTTTGATGGGAGAGGCGAACTTTCTCAGTTGTTCGCGGACAAACGCAATCCCGCGATCTGCTGGTTCAGGCCACAATCCAAAACAACTGCGTCCGGCTTGTCGATTTTCGTCCCCGCAGCGGAAAGCCGCAGACCCGTGTTCGGGCGGGCGTGCAAGACGGCTGGGAGTCGTCTCGTGCGCGCGGCCAGGGCTCCGATGATTACCTGCCATATTCCATTCGCCCCCACGCTTTCTCCAAGAGCCGGTTTGGGCGTGTAGACACTCGCATCGGGCGCGCTCTGCAAGAGAGCCGCGCGCTCCGCGTCGTCGATGAAAGTGCCGTTGGCACTGCTGATGATCGCGCTTGCACTATTACTTGTCAGTTCAGAAAGAATTTTTGTTGCCCACCGGCTGGCCTCATCGCGTACAGCAAAATTGCCGCCGGGATGGATCTTTTCGATTACGATCGAACCCTGGCGTGCCAATAAAACTGCGCCGCCTCCTTCGCTGAGAATGGTCCCGCGACTGCGCTTTCCGAATGGTTCGATCGGCGGCTCAGCGCGAGTAAGTCGCCATTTGTGATATCCGTCGCAAAGCACCCAGTCGACTTCTTCCGCACCAACTACGAGGCAATGATCAATCGCTTCGCCCGCCATCAAATCCTCCGCCATTTGGATCGCGAGAATTCCGACAGACCCATCACCGACCAGCGTGTAACTGGCGCCGGTCAATCCGAGAACCGCCGCGAGATGACTGGCCGGCGCGTTGAAGACCGTCTCCGGAAAAAGCAGGGGACTCGCCGAACCGGCTCCACTCTTAACAATGTCGTGATAAAAGCGTTTCGTGTAAGACACCCCGCCATTTGAAATTGCCAGGACAAGCGCTGTCCGGTCGATGAACTCGCGGTTGATTGTCGATCTTGCATCGGCCAATGCCGCCATTCCCGCGGCTACCGCGAATCGCGAAATAGAGTCGGCCCGACGAAGGCGCGGGTGTGCTGGCAAACCAGCGAGGGCTTCGGCTGGGACGCGAAAAGCACTATAGCTTTTGTTTTCGAACGGGCCCGCTATTGCGCAGGCGCTCGCTTCCTCGCCGCGTAGCAATCTCTCCCATACCGCTTCGATTCCGCTGCCGAGCGGAGTGACCCATCCCATCCCGGCAATGTGCAACCTCATGCAGCGCTCTTTCGCATCACAATCGACGCATTGGTTCCACCAAAGCCAAACGAGTTCGATAGTGCGGTTTTTAGCGAAGCGGCGCGCGATTCATTCGCCACGATGTTAAGATCGATATCTTCATCCGGCGCGCGAAAGTTGATGTTGGCGGGAAGGAATTGGTGCTGCAACGCCAGCAGACACACGATTGCCTCGATAGCGCCGGCCGCGCCGAGGGAATGTCCCATCATGCTTTTGGTCGAGCTTACCGGAACGTTCTTGAATAACTCGCCGATCGCTTTCCCCTCAGCTGCGTCATTGAACGGCGTGGCCGTGCCATGCGCATTGATGTAATCGACTTCTTGTGCGCTAATCGCTGCGCTTTGCAGAGCCTCTTCCATGGCACGACGCGGCCCGATTCCGGATGGATCGGGCTGAGTAAGGTGGTGATTGTCGGTGGAGAGTCCGTACCCAATGATCTCTCCCAAAATTCTAGCGCCTCGCGCCTGCGCGCTTTCCCAATTCTCCAGCAAAAGGACCGCGGCCCCTTCACCAAGCACCATCCCCGTTCGCTCGCGATCAAAAGGCCGGCATTTCTCGGGCGTCGATGCTTGCAGGGAATCGAAACCGACGAAGACGAGTTCCGATATTGCGTCGAATCCGCCGGTGAGCACTCGTTGATATTTTCCCGATTGAATGCACGTGAAAGCGTGGCCGATGGCATTTGTTCCGGACGCGCAGGCGTTTGCGATTACTTGCGCAGGCGCAAAAATTCCAAAAGCCTCCTGTGCGTCGATCACGGCTTTTTGCGGCGGATAGTTCGCCAGCCAGGTGGGCGAATGCCGCGAGGTACCATGTTGATCTAACGAACGGTAGTAATCTTCGCCATACGACATTCCGCCGCTGGTCGTTCCAATTACCGTCAATTCAGGCATGAATTCCGGGCTCTGCGCGAGCGCTTCTTCCAAAGCGCAAATCATCATGTGTGAGGCGCGATGCAAACGGGCTATGCGTCGTCCCTTTTTTTGAATTGGCTGGAACTGCTCGTCCGGGATTTGGCCGGCCGTTTTGCATCGACATTGATCGACGTTGAATTTCGTAACCGGTGTAATGCAATCCTGGGCCGTTTGCAGTGAACTGAGCGTTTCCGCGAGGCCAGATCCGAGGGGGCTGATGATGCCTGCGGCCACGATCGCCGCGCGAGCGCGCCCTATTTTTCCGTTGGAAGCGTTAAATGTCAAAACTGTAACCCCCTGATTTTCGCGATTCCAGTTGCTTTCTCAAGCGAAGCACTCTAAAAAGATGCCCAAACGGAAACCGAAGCTTGGAAGTTGGTGGATTGTCAGTTGAGTTTGTTCAGTGGCGATTTGAAATCCGATGAGCGGGAACAGTGACCTAGCGGCGTTTCCAGAATAAACTCAATGGGAAATAAATTATACGTAGGGAATCTTCCCTTCAATACGACCGAAAACGAACTGCAGGAGCTTTTTGCCCAAGCTGGAGCCGTGCAGGAAGTAATGCTCATGCAGGACAAATTTACAGGCAAGTCGCGCGGCTTTGCCTTCGTCACCATGGGTTCCGACCAGGATGCGCAGAACGCGATCTCAAAATTCAATGGTCATACCCTCGAAAATCGTGCCCTCACGGTGAATGAAGCACGTCCTCGCGAATCGCGGCCGTCGGGCGGCGAGCGCGGCGGTTACGGTGGCGGCGGGGGCGGCGGTTACGGTGGTGGTCGCCGCGAAGGTGGCCAGCGACGGGACCGGTAAACTTAGCTTTCTTCATTTTAAAGGCGCCTGATCATCAAATCAGGCGCCTTTTTATTTTCGGCAATGGCCACGTCTACCGAGACCTCGGAATGCGAAGTAGATGGTACTCAGAACCTCAACCGAACCCTCAAGGAGTTTAAAGTTATGGCCAATCAAGAGAATCAATCATCCGAGGAGATTCAAATCCCTCCAATCCCGAAGGAAACCGCTGGCGCGGTCACGGGCGCTGCCATCGGCAGCGTAATCGGCCCCGTTGGCGCGGTGGTAGGTGGAGTCGTCGGCGCCCTGGCGGGAAAAGCAGCAGCGAGCGGTCGACCTATCGTCCCGGCCGCTCGGAAAACGGTTAGGCGTACTGTTAAAAAGGCAAAAGCCGTGGCGAAAACCGCCAAAAGAAAGAAAACCGCGAAATCCCGCCGCAGGACCAGGAAGCCTGTTCGGGGTCGCTCGGCCAAGGCCGCGAAACGCAAAGCCAACCGCGGAAAGAGCACGAAACGCGCAAAAACGTCGGGGTCGAAAGGCCGGGCTCGCCGCCGGCGCCGTTAAAATCGACATTGTTCGTGCCGGCAAAAGAAAAAGTGGGCAGGGCTGGATTCGAACCAGCGAAGGCGTAAGCCAGCGGATTTACAGTCCGCCCCGTTTGGCCACTTCGGTACCTACCCGCCAGGTTGAGCGTTTACTCGCGAAAACTTTCGGAGTTGATATAGGCTTACGGTATCACCCTCGCAAGTGATTTGCCCGGCTTTGTGGATGCAAAAATCGCACGGAATGCGATTGTCGATCTTAGCTGAAGAATTCAGCAATCGCTCCGACCACATAACGTTGGGCCTCGCGAGAAATCTCCGGATAAATCGGCAAGGCAAGTGTTTCGCGTGTGGCTCGCTCCGCCTCGGGGAAATCGCCTTCATTATAGCCGAGATAGGCGAAACATTTCTGTAAATGCAATCCCACCGGATAATAAATCTCCGTTCCGATCTCTTTTTTAGTGAGATGTTCGCGCACCGCGTCGCGTTGAGACGTGCGAATGACGTATTGATGATAGATATGATGATTCATCAGGCCGCGTTCGCGATATGGCTCAAGAGGAAGCGTGACACGATCAGTTAATTCTGCCCGCGTGAACTCATCGCGATAGAAATCGGCCGCCGCACGTCGCCCCGCCGACCAGTCTTCCAAATACGGAAGTTTGACGTCGAGGATAGCCGCTTGAATTTCATCGAGTCGAAAATTGCCGCCGATGATTTGATGATGATAACGCGGTTCCATTCCATGCTGGCGAATGACGCGTAATCGTT
>Ga0193733_1000183_pt1 | contig 22481 bp, 17 predicted proteins | sample U1s2metaG_FD_145076 | JGI IMG/M metagenome (GOLD analysis project Ga0193733, IMG submission 145076) | Soil microbial communities from a riparian zone of the East river system, Colorado, United States - U1s2 | ecosystem: Environmental > Terrestrial > Soil > Riparian zone | place: USA: East River...
CTTCATTCAGGGAACTACGTCCGATCCGAGATTTATGCCGGATGTGAAAGGCATGGTGGGCAGCCAGCTGAAAGGTGGGTTGGGCGGAGCTCTGGGTGGGCTGACGGGAAAGAATCCTTCAAGCAACTCTCCGGCAGACGCGCTCGGCGGGTTGTTTGGGAAAAAGAAAAAGCAATAGGAAGTCAGCCTTCGCGTCAGACCTTAGACTTCGCGAAGATCGGGACCAGTGTAACGCCGGCATCTCTTCAAACGCGCGCAGGGCAGGACGCGACGTCCCCACGACAGCCGCCGGACCCGGGGCACCACGCATCTCGGACTTCGGGACGCCGTCTTGGGTAGGGCAATCGTGCGCGAATCGTGCAAGGAGCGGAGCATGGCCGAAAGAGTTCCTCAGAATTTCTCCAATCACTCCCGACTTGACCCGCCATTTCACTTTTTTATATTGCCGGCCTTTTCGATTACCTTCGGCATCGCAATCGTGCATCTGGCGATGCATCCAGGACTGCACTCGGCATGGCTGGTGGTTTTCATGCTCGCAGCCCTCGCCGCCGTTTTCAAGATACGGCTCTACGCTCTTAAGGTGCAGGATCGGGTGATTCGGCTCGAGGAACGGCTGCGACTTGCCATTCTGCTGGACAAGCCTCTGCGTTCTCGCATCGGTCAACTCTCGGAATCACAACTGGTGGCGCTGCGCTTTGCCCCCGACGCCGAGCTACCGGCATTGGTGGAGAGAGCTTTGTCGCAAAAACTGTCAAAGGCGGATATCAAGAAGGCGATTAGCCAGTGGAAGCCGGACTACTGGAGAGTGTAGCGATACATCGTCGAGAAACCGCGGGGCAGCCGCTTTCGCTTGTCCATGGTTTTTGCTGATATCACGGCGGCTTTCGTCCCGCCTACTCTTTCCCTTCGTGCAACTGCTGGGACAGATAGTTCTCCAAACCGATCTCGCCGATTGCGTGCAGCTGCCCTTCCAGCCAGTCAATATGCACTTCTTCGTCGGTGAGGATTCCCCCAAGTAGATCACGCGAACCGTTATCTCCAGCTTTGACACAGGTTTCGATACCCACATTCAGACGTTTCACCGCCTCATACTCGACCTGGAGATCGAACTCCAGTTGCGCTTTCACGTTCTGTCCGATATTAATCTTGAAATAGTCACTCATGTTCGGAGTGCCATCCAGATACAGAATGTGCTCGATCAGCTTTTCCGCATGCTGCATCTCCTCGATAGATTCGGCTCGAGTATGCTTGGCCAGCCGTTCATAGCCCCAGTTTTCGCACATTTCCGCGTGCAGAAAATATTGGTTGACCGCCGTCAATTCCGCCTTGAGCACTTCGCTTAGTACCGCGATGACCTTGGGATCACCTTTCACGGTTCGCCTCGCTGGATGGAAAATGCAAAGCCTGGCAGCAGGCACTCGGACTCAGGCCATCAAAGACCGGTGAAACCAACTGGGGATGGGCAGCGGAAGAGTTCGAAAATGCCTTGATTGCCTTAATCAAGGGAAAACTATAGCACTGGAAAAGGGTGTGAATGGGATATTCTGGCGCTCCGATCGATCTTGGATTCGCGTCGCGAGACGCCTCAGCGAGCGGGCCGACCGGGATGGTTGAGATTTCCTCGCGCTGCAATCAGGATTAAGAAACAATTTCTAGCAGAGAGACTGTCCCTGCGGCTGCCCTGGGGCAGGCTTGCGCCTGTCCGGGAGCACGGCGGCACGCCGCGCCTACCTTGAATCGGCTTCAGTCGGCGGCTGCGTCCTGGGTAGGCAGTGCTTCCGAGCGGCGGCGGGCGGAACGGTTGGGCGGCAGGCCGGCGTCGCGAATCTTGTAGAGCAGCGCGCGGTAGCTAATGCTCAGCGCTCGGGCCGCCTTCTTGCGATTCCAGTGGTGCGCTTGCAGAACCTTCAGGATCACCTTGCGTTCCAGTTCCCGCGTGGCCTGGCGCGTGATTGTCTTCAGAGCGATTGGCCCATCGTAGTTGATATCGGGCATGGCAAATTCCTGCTGGTGCGCAACCAGATCGCTGCTGATCACCTCTTCGTTGCCCAGAATCACATAGCGCTTGACTAGGTTCTCCAGCTCACGGATATTGCCCGGCCAGTGGTACTTCTGCAGGGAGGACATCAAATCTCCCGAAAGAGTGCGGGCGTGGCAGTTGTATTTACGGTTGTAGTACTCGAGGAAGTAGGCAACCAGGTCAGGAATATCTCCGCGCCGCTCGCGTAGGGGCGGCATTTGCAGGTTCACCACGTTGATGCGGTAGAACAAGTCCTGACGGAAGGTTCCGCTTTCGATCTCCGCTTCCAGAACTCGGTTGGTGGCGCATACCACGCGCACTTCGACTTTCTTGTCTTCCTGGGCGCCAATGCGGCAGAACTGCCCGTCCTGCAGTAGCTGCAGCAACTTGGACTGCAAACCGAGGTCGAGTTCTGAAATCTCGTCGAGGAAAAGCGTGCCGCGATGGGCCAGTTCCACGCGCCCCGGTTTCGCTCCGTAGGCTCCCGTGAAAGCGCCTTTCTCGTAGCCAAAAAGTTCGCTCTCGAGGAGCGTGCCCGGAATGGCCGGACAGTTGACCTTGACGAACGGACCATTCCGCCAGGGAGAAAGCCCGTGAATCATACGCGCAATGATGTCCTTGCCGGTACCGCTCTCGCCCTGAATCAAGACGGGGACGTTGGCGCTGGCGACCTTGTCCATGCGGTTGCGCAAAGACTGCATAACCTCAGAATGGCCGAAAGTTATGGCCTCGGGAGGAAACTCTCCCAGTGAAGTAGCCAGCGAAGTAACGGAAGGTATGGTTGTCATGTTTATCGTGGCCCAGGGCCCGGTGTTACCGAACCATACTGTGCACCCCGAGAGCCAAACCCCGGGAATCCCCGAAATCGAGCTCGATGTAGTGCTTAAGTCTTTTGTCTTTATAGGTTTGCATCACTATTTCCAAGCGCGGCGGCAAACCTGCCAGGCACACCGCAGGGGCGCACGGGCAGGTGGAGGCGTGGGAAAAACTTTTCACAGAACAGAAGCAACTTTCCTTGGGCGGGAACGACTTCGGGTCGTTTGGGCGACCAGCGGGTGGGAGAATTTAAGCCCTATCAAATGGTAACCATCTGCGTGCGTCACCCAGAGAGTTCGGGCCCGCAGGTTGCGGGCCGCCTTGGGCAAGGAGTTTGCCACGGCCAGGGGCGCGCTCGGGATTTCGAGCAAAACCTGCGCGGAAAGCGGCAAAGAGCGGCGAACCGCGACCATTGCCCCGCCGGCGGAGACGTTCAGCGCGGTGGCAAACTCCAGTAGATCTTTGCCTTTTTCGTCGCGGCTACGAACGAAAACTGGAATAGCGATGGGGAGACGCGGCCACTGGCGGCGCTGTACTGGGGGGTTCGCTGGACGCTTCAAACTGACCTCTTCGGACGCGAGATAACCCTGTCCCGCACCTTGGGGGCCAAACCAGCAGGGTCACAATTGTAATTTTCGGTAACAAACCGGCAAGACTACAGGCGATTCACGGTAAATCCCCGTTTGAGTAGTATCAGAGCTCGATTGTTTTCTCCTTATATTCGCCCTACTGGAACCCTTTAACCCCGAACTTTGAAGCGCTTAGAACCGCAAGGTTTTTCCCTTTCGTTACCGCCGGCTTGCATTTTCCGTTGACACTGGAAAAGCCGTGTCATACGATTTCGAGTGTACAGAATTCATACGCTCGGCGACTTTTGCCCCCTCCCCAGTAAGCCAACCAGTGAGTTTTTCAGCTATGGCTGTTGTTCCAGAAAATACGTGTCTTTCTCAGCAAGCAGGGGCTGAAGCGGCTACCTCGGAGCCAGCCCAAGGCAGGCGTAAGTCAGCCGATCCCCTGAGTTACGACGAGCTCCTGCAGGAGTACAACCAGGTGCGGGAGCGTTCCTCGCGGACCACGAACGCCCTCGGCTCGGCAGCCCACGACCTAAAGACGCCGCTCTCGATTCTGAACGGCTACATCGAACTGCTGCAGAATGAAAAGCTAGGTCCGCTCAATGAGCGGCAGCGGGAAATTCTCGGAGACATGCGAGCTAGCGGGCAGCGCTTACAGCATTTTATCCAGGATTTTCTCAGCTACACGGTACTCGAAACCGGCGAGATGAAGATGCACTTCGAGACCGGTAATCTGAACCCTTGCCTGTCCGAGGTCTGCCGACTCTGGGCAAACCGCTTTCAAGAACGAGGCCTAGCACTGTACTTTCTGGCCAACGAGAAACTGCTGGAGTTCACCTTTGACTCGGCCAAGCTGCAGCGGGTGATCTCCAATCTTCTGGAGAATGCCTCCAAGTTCACGCCCAGTGGGGGCACGGTTTGGCTGCACGCCGAACCTTACATGTGGGAGCGTCGTAACCCCAACAGTTCGGCGATGACGGGCGAGCGGCGGCGGCAGAATACTCCCTTGCCGAATTCGGTGAAGATCAGCGTTTCCGATACCGGGCCGGGAATTCCGGCGGAGTATCACATCGAGGTTTTCGACGACTTTTTTCGGCTGCCTGGAAATGAAGCGCAAACCGAAGGCATGGGACTGGGACTGGCCATCGCGCGACGCCTGATGAGCGCTATGGGGGGCAAGATTTGGGTGGAAAGCGAACTGGGGTCGGGCGCTAAATTCTCGTTTATCGTTCCCCTCAAGCCGCCCGCCAGCGCCCCCAGTAAAGGGAAAAACAAATGACCGAAGCGGTCAAGATCTTGTTGGTGGATGACGAACCGGGAATGCTGCGCTACATACGCACCCTGCTCGAAGTGGATGAGTACAAGGTCGAGACGGCTTCGACCGGAGAAGAGGCGCTGCAGCGCGTGGAAAAAGGGCTACGGCCCGATCTAGTGCTGCTGGACCTGCTCATGCCGGGAATCGACGGTCTGCAGACGCTCGAACAGTTGCGGAAGATTGTACCCGGGCTGAAGGTAGTCATGCTTTCGTGCGTCAGCGATACCCGCAAAGTGGTACAGGCCATCCGCCTGGGCGCTCACGATTACCTGACCAAGCCTTTCCAGAAGGCAGAACTGGACGCCGTCCTTGACCAGTGCCTGGGGAAGAACCGGGAGAACTACTCCAGCGAGGTGGAAGAGCTCGCCGACGAAGTATTTTTCGTAGCCGCCAGTCCGGCAATGCGTAAAATTCGCTCACAAGCCGCGCTGGTCGCCAATGTGGATATTCCCGTCCTGATGCTGGGGGAAAGCGGCACCGGCAAGGAAGTGGTGGCGCGTCTCATACACAAACTTTCTCCGCGCGCCCATCGCACTTTCCTGAAGGTGAATTGCGCCGCCGTGCCGGCCGATCTGCTGGAAAGCGAGTTGTTCGGATACGAAGCGGGGGCGTTCACCGGCGCCAACCACGCCAAACCGGGGAAATTCGAGCTGTGCAACAAGGGCACGATCCTGCTCGACGAAATTGGCGAGATGCCTCCCCTGTTGCAAGCCAAGCTGCTTCACGTATTGCAGGACCAACAGTTTTCCCGGCTAGGCAGCCGTTCGGTTATCAAGGTGGATGTCCGTATCCTGGCCGCGACCAACATCAATATTCCGGAAGCGCTCGCGAGCAAGCGTCTGCGCGAAGATCTCTACTACCGCCTGAACGCTTTCACCCTGCAACTGCCTCCGCTGCGCGAACGGAAAGAAGAAATTCCCATTTTGCTCAAGCATTTCATGGCGCGCATGTCGGAGCAGTATGCTCGGCCTCCGCTGCCGCTCTCACCGAATATGCTGCAGGCGTGCCAGGAATATTCCTGGCCCGGCAACCTGCGCGAGCTGAATAACTTCATCAAGCGATACCTGGTCCTGGGCGACGAAAAGCTGGCGATACAAGAATTGCAGCCTCGCGACCACGCCACAAAGGCTGAGGCGCCTCACAATCCCGGCGAACCAAGTGGCGGGCTAAAGTCCGTGGCGCGCGGCGCCAAGGACGAGGCGGAAGCCGAAGCCATCCGGCAAGCGCTCGATCAGACTAACTGGAATCGCAAACAGGCGGCAGCGCTGTTGCAGATCAGCTATAAGGCGCTGCTCTACAAGATCCGCCAGTATGGAATTGCGCAGACGAAGAGTCACAAGCTGACGGCCGGGGCCTAGCTGACGGAAGCCCTTTGGGTCTTGCACCCTTAGGTCGCATTCTAGGGAGAGGCCGCAAACCGGCCACTAACCGCTGTTTTTCGCACTCTTGCCTTCGAGCATCGCGTAAATCGCAGGATTGGAGCACACCTCGTGGTACCACTGGTCAGTCCAGTGCTGCAGCGAAAATTTCTGGGGATCGATTTGCGGAATGCGGCTGGAGCGCACCAGGATTTTCTTGAAAATGTCGTTGCCTACAGGAACCAGGCCGCGCTTCAAGTGGAAGGCTTCGGTGCCCCACAGCGACGGCAAGTCAAGCTGGCAAGGCTCAAGGGAGATCTCCTGCTGGAGCCGGACAAACGCCGCCTGGCTGATGCGAATTCCGTTTAGATTGTATTTGAAGATAAAATCGTCCGGACTATCTGCCGCGTCGGCATCATTGAGCGTCTGAAAGGCATACACATTGAAGGGACTCTCCACGCCTGTGATGGCCTTGCGCACACGCTTGCTGCATGAGGACAACCGGTCGCTCTCATTCAGTGCCTCGGAAATCATGATCTGCTGTTCTCCATCCATCAGGTACATGGGCGCCGAGTCCTGAAACGAGATTCCCGTCCCCAGCTCCAGCCCCGGTAGCCCGGCGCGCTCCAGCAACTGGTTGTAGCCCCGCACAATCTCGATCATCTCCCGTGCCAGAACGCAAGCCCGACTCACTGCCATCGGCGGGTCGCCTTCGCGCTCCAGCAGCGCCACGATGATGGCGTCGCCTTCGACGAATACTTTGCGCGCACCGTACTTGGCCAATAGCTTGTTGACAGGACCGTAGAAATTCAGGCTGAAGTAGGAAGCCGGGTTCATGCCTTTTTCCAGGAGCGATCGGGTGAGCCGTGACGAGTCCCGGATATCCGCCTTCAGAATGACGTGGCGCAGCACTTTGTCTTCGGAGGGCTTCTGTTCCTCCGGCAACAGAAACTCGTAGAGCGTGCTGTTCATCGCCGACAGTTCCAGCATCTTCGAGTTCCCGATCAGGTTGCCGCTGTCCAGGGCTGAATTCAGCGCTTCCAGTCGCCGCAGATCGCGGTGATAACGCAGAAAGTCGCGCAGAAAGCGCGCCGCCATTTTCGCCCTTTCGGGGCCGCGGCACGCGGCAAAGCGCGCCATGGCGGAGTGCAAGCTCTCGGCAGAAAGCTTGCCGTGTTCCTCGATCAGCTTCTCCACCCGCTCGCGCTCTTCTCGTGAGAGCAGGCTATGCTTTAATTGTTGCGCATTGATGCGCGGGGAATATTCCGCCAAAAGCGGCACCACCTCGTAGGAGGCGATTACCGATTCCATGAGTCTCTCGCGCTCCAGCAGCTCCACCCAGGACTCCAGCCTGCCTTTTTGGGCTCGGCCTAGTGGCGTGGTCTCGTCAGCTTGCCCCGTACCCACCAGTTCCTGGGCGTTTTCCGGAACATTCAGCCAGCCGTCAACCGTGTTGTCGTCCTCGGCTTCGTGCCCCAGATTCAGCGAAACCAGAAACCCATGGACCACTCTCCGCACATTGGAAAACCGGTCTGGGTCACGATCAAAATTGCCCAGCATCACGTAATGCTCGGCCTTCAGGTACGCGTCAGATCCGTCCTCGGTGAAGAGCAGTGGATTCAGGAAGAGGGTGTATTCCTCCTCGCAGCGGTTGCCAAACAGCGAACGTCGCGTCCTCGCCAGCGTTTCCTTCTCAATCTCGCGCAGGATGCGGAACAGTTCCTGCCCCGTCTTGCGCAAGATGATTCTTTTTGCCACCTGGAAGGTGGCCACCCGCTCGCGATACTCCAGCGCCTTCTGCTGGCGCACGCCTTCGTAATTTTTAAGCATCATGCGCCCACGTTCGAGCAGTTGAGCAAATTGTGCGTTTAACTCGACGCGCAGGAATTTGACGATGGCCACTCGTGCCAGTACATCGATGGAAAGATTTTCCGCGGCCTTGGCACGATTCAGTGCCGACACATGCAGGTCGGCGAGAAGAGACTTGAGTTCCGACGGGTTTACCTTGCGCGGTTGAAGCCTCGCCATCGATCCTACGAAGTTGTTGCCGACCGACGGCTCCGCCGTCTCGGCCGCCAGTAGCTCGTCCATGTCACCGTGACGGACGATCAACCGAGCAATCTGGAGCCGCGCCTGCTCCACGAATCGGGGACTCAGATGCACGTCGTGCCGGAGGTTATCCACGCCCAGCTGAAGTTCGTCCAGGGTCAGCCTGGGCGTGTAACTACTCAGGCGAGGAGGCTGGATCCGCTCCGGGGTGCGTCCGAGTTTAAAGATCGGGATGCGTGGCATCGTTGGCGGTCTCGTTTGGCTACGCTGCCGCGCTGACCTGATCAAATAGCGCGGCAGCGAGGGATCGCTGAATTCTGCTTCACCGCGGCTGCGTCGAAGGCGAGTCGGCGCCTAACCTAGCCGTTAAGCTTTCCCGCAACCGGCTGATTTTCCTGCCTATGTGCGAGCGTAGCACTTGTGCGAATCCCCGGCCAACGTTACCCAAGTTACGTGACCGAATCGTAGGGTTGCATCAGTTTGGTTTGGCGATAAGACACTGTGCAGCTCGATGGTGGGTTCGACTGAGAGCTGCGGCTGGTCAGGGACGCGTCTCCAGCGGATGGGCGGCCTTCTCGAAGAATTCGTCCTGCAGCTTTAGGCTTTCCCCGTCGGCTTTGACGGCACGGATAGACTTAACGATCCCATCGATCCAGCCGTTCATTTTGTATTGACCCATCTCGGGGTTGGCCACAGACCCGTCGCCGGAATAGTGATTCGGGAAGCGCGCGTACCACCAGATTCCGGTGTAGAGGTCGGCAGGCAGCTTCTGCCGGCCAAGATCCGCCCCTGATTCGCTCCGGGCGCGATCCAGGTGCACCAGTTCGGGATGCGAAACCATTGTCGTCGACGTTTCCACTTCACCCGCGTGCCAGTCGGGACCTGTACTCCTTCGGGGCGGGCCGCCAGCGGGTGGCTCCGCCAGTCCCAGCACGTAAACCACGTAGTCATGCCGCCTTTCCAACTGGGTCTGAGCAAAGAACGGGAGCAAATTCTCATTTCCACCATGACCATTCACGATGATGACTTTCTTACACCCGTTCCGCGCCATCTCGTCGGTGGTTTCCTGCAACAGGTCCAGCTGGATTTGCCGGCTGTAGGCAATCGTGCCGGGTTCGTGGCGGGCTTCAAGGATCTGGCCAAAGTAGTATTCAGGAAAAACCACAGCATACTCCTGATCGGCGGCGTGCAGAGCGGCGTAGCGAACATTCAGAAGATCTGTTCCCAACGGCAGATGAGGGCCATGTTTTTCCAGAATGCCGAAGGGCAACAGACATGTGCCTTGCGACTGCTGGATGGCCGAACGAAAATCGCCTGCGGTGAGCTCTTCCCAACGGGTTGAGGGTCGAGTTTGTGACCATCCCAACAAATTGCAGAAACAAAGCAGTTCAAACGCGATCACGGCTGTGCGCATGGCGTTTTCCTCCCGAGCGTGGGCATTCTAGCACTGCTCAGGGGGCTTCACGAAGGTTCGCCGGCCGGGTTGCGAAAAATCTCTTTCCGGAGAATATTCCGCGATTTTTTTACTAACCTACGACCATGGCACCGGAATCTTGGTTACTTCAGTCACCGTGCCTGGGAATCCATGCCCATGTATGATTTTGGCACCGTGAACTCCATGAAGAAGTTAAGGTTTCTGGTTTCGCTCACCACTAACGACAACGACTACCAGATCGAACAAGCGGCGGACGCCGAGGCGGCCGCGAAGCGTCTCGGTGTAGAAGTACAGATCGTGTACGCCGATAACGATTCCATTACCCAGAGTCAGCAAATCCTCAACGCCATTCAATCGCGCACCGAATCCCTGCCTGATGGAATCGTCTTCGAACCCGTGGGCGGAACCGCACTACCGCAGGTGGCTCGTGCTGCGGCGGCCGTAGGTATCGGCTGGGTGGTCCTGAACCGCAATGTCGAATACGTTGCCGAGATCCGCAAAACCTGTCGCGTTCCAGTCTTCGGCGTCAGCTCCGACCACGAGGAGATCGGCCGCATACAGGGACACCAGTTTGCCGCACTTCTTCCGAAGGGCGGGTCGGGCCTGTACGTTCAAGGCCCCTCAGAAAGCCTGGCCGCGAAACAGCGCACCAGCGGAATGTACGAGACCAAGCCGGCTGACGTGCAGGTAAAGGTCATGAGGGCACAGTGGACGGAAGCCAGTTCCTATCGGGCCGTCAGCTCCTGGCTGCGGTTGTCCACTTCTCACCAGAACCGTATTGACCTGATCGCGGCCCAGGATGACGGCATGGCATTGGGCGCAAGAAAGGCCTTTCAGGAACTGCCCGACTCTGCAGCCCGACAGCGCTGGCTGAGCTTGCCGTTTATCGGATGTGATGGCTTGCCAAAAACCGGGCAGGCCTGGGTCAAGCGGGGGCTACTGACCGCGACAATCTTCGCCGGTCCGAATACGGGTCAAGCGTTGGAAATGCTGGTGAAGGCCTTCCAAAGCGGCACCATGCCTCCGGAACGAACCTTAACCGCTCCGGCATCCATTCCGGCGCTCGACGCGCTGGCAGCCGTCCAAGTCGAAAAAGCGCGCCTGCTACCCGTTTAAAACTCACCCCCTTTCCGCGTGCTAAGTTATGGGTTTCATAAGCGGCAGAAGCGCACCTGCTCGCGCTTTCGAACCTCTGGCTTACTTGGTAAATTTGGATGGCTTCACCATGAGGAGAAATCATGCCCACTCTGGTCGCTGAGCCCACCCGCATCCGTGCCGCGGGCACAAAGCCGAAACTGATCGACGAATTTATTGGCCGTGTCAACACCAAGACGTCGGGAGTGAGCGTGGCTTACATGCACAGTCCCCGGGGATGGGAAGAGCCCGGACAAACGCCCGAGTTCGATGAGTTCACCTTGGTTCTTAAAGGAGTTCTACACGTGAAGCATGAAGGCGGTGAGTTGGATGTCGCCGCAGGGCAGGCGGTGATCGCCTACAGCGGCGAGTGGGTGCAATATTCGACGCCCGCCGAAGGCGAAACCGAATACGTTGCCATCTGCCTGCCAGCCTTCTCGATGGAGACCGTGCACCGCGATGAGTGAGCCGGCGACGCTCGCAGTCCCCCCATGTTTGGTGCTCCGCAAGGTCAAGTAAGGATTCCCAGTAGACAAGGACTAATGAAGCCTGGGTGTTCTGTGCGGGCGCCTATTCGGATTTTGCATCCTAGTGGCGCCCTGGGATGGGTAATAATGTCTGCGCTCTAAGTTGTGCTCTTTTCGCTGGCTGCTGGAAACGCCGCGCATGTTGATTCGCCTAGAATATGACATTCAATTCGAGATTCCGGCTGCAGTGGCCATGGTCGGGATGTTGCACGTGCATCCTTCTCGCGCCCAGGATCTGCGCGAGCCGGACGAACGGAGCATTGGGCCAGAAGTAAAAGTGGAGCGCTACCTTGACAGCTATGGCAACCGCTGTGCCGGGTGGTTCGCGCCGGCGGGACCGTTGCGACTGAGCAGCTCTACTTTGATTGAAGATCCGGGAACGCCAGACGCTGCGGACCCCGATGCGCAGGAGCATCGGGTGAATGAATTGCCATCGGAAACGCTTCGCTATCTGTTGAACAGCCGCTACTGCGAGGGGGACCGGCTGTCGAATATTGCAGTGGAATTGTTCGGCCACCTGAAACCCGGATGGAGCCGGGTGCAATCGATCTGCGGCTGGGTCAACTGGAAAGTGGCTTTCGGATACCATCACGCGCGCTCTTCAAAAACCGCTTTGGATGTGTTTAGGGAGCGGACGGGAGTCTGCCGCGATTTCCAGCACTTAGCCGTAACCTTCTGCCGGGCGCTGAACATTCCCGCCCGCTATGCGACGGGGTACCTGGGTGACATCGGCGTGCAGGAACCCACCCCGATGGATTTTAGCGCGTGGTTCGAAGTCTATCTGCAGAACCGCTGGTGAACTTTTGATGCACGCCATAACCAACCGCGGATTGGCCGCGTCTTGATGGCGACCGGCCGCGATGCTTCCGACGTTGCCATTACGACCCCGTTCGGCATTGCGAATCTGACGGGCTTTACGGTGCTGACGCAAGAGGTCTCGGGTGAGTGATGCCGGCCCCCGGGACTCTCTGCTGTTTCTTTTGTTTCTTTCGCCTTGCCCTCTCACAGTCGGGGCGGATCATGAAACCGCTGTCCCCTAACCCGAAAACTTTGCGGGCTTGCCACGCTGAATCCGCTTGTGTCTTGCCGCCAAAGAAATCTCTTTCCCCGAGTGAACCGACGGGACGGGAAAACGAATGCGTATGGCCTCAATGGACAGGACCAAAGGTGGTTTGCGAGGGCCCGATACAATTACCGAATTTACGCATGGTGCAAACGGGCCCTGAGGTGCATCCCCGGACCCTGGTGCCCTGCCAGCCTCACCCTTGCTGAGTCAGAGCATAATCACGGGTTGCCTCCCATAATCTTGCTTTCTACGTGGGTGTGCTCGAACGCCCTGTTTTCCATCGAGATTGACATGTTACGTTTTAAAAAGAAGAGAATGTGAATACGGAATTCGCTTCCCAGGCTCGTGGGGAACCAAACACCATCTTGCTGCCTTCGATAGCGCACTGCAAAGCCTATGCCGGGCAGGTCGGTCCCCAGCATGGTGCGGACCCCGAACGGCATGCGTCGCGATAGCTTGGTGAACACATACACCGGCTGGAATTCGCCTTCATCAATGAACGCCTCGCCCGCCCAGGCAATATCCTCTGTGTCCTTGGGTGCGAAACCGATGTGGTAGGTTTTGCGACCTTCGAAAGTTTCTTCGCCGATGAGACGGAACTGGTAGGTCTGCTGTTCCTCCGTCGTCAGCGGAAACAGACCGCGCGCGAGCCCGTCCTTAGAGTTGTCATTCGTCAGATCTTCGCAAAAGCTGTGAATTAGCTCTCCGTCCATACTGTCAGCAGCGGGTACCGGATCACCCGCAAAGTCCATATATTTGCCATTGTGCCAGTAACGGCCGGTCAATTGTTGAACCGTTCTATCCGTGCCGGCGGGCTTAGGGACCACATGGTAGTCGGCAGTTTCTTCACGGAGGATTTTGCCGTTGATCTTTCTGGAAATGACATGGATGTGCTGTTGGTAGACATATTGACTGCGCAGCTTTTCGCTACGGTCTTGGTTGGCCGCCACGCGAGCCATGACGTATTCGGCGGTTAAGGACTGTTGGGCGGAAGCCTGGCGAACGGAAATGCCGGCGAGAACAAGAATTCCGATCAAGCGAACGGTCGCCATAAAGGTCCTCCCAGGATTATCTACGCAGATCTCATATCGCGAGTTCAATCTGGTTTGGAAGAAACAAATGGGAAGGGACCCACTTTTTGCAAGAAGCGTCGAAAATGTTGCCCCGGGCTGAACCCAGGGCGTACACCACACTGATTGGCAGGACTTTCCTAGGACGAGGTGGTAAGGTGCTTCCGTCTCGAATCCACGGAACATCGCGACTGGCTTTTCGTACCTCATGATAGGGACGAACTGGATGATAGGCACGACCCGGAGGTGACTTAGTGCCGAGGAATCGTGGTAGCTCCCTTGTGGGGGCGTTTCTGCTCGTCGCCCTGGGACTGCTGTTCCTTTACAGCAACTTCCGGCCGGGATTGGACCCTTGGCCTTTGCTGTCTCGGTATTGGCCACTGCTCCTTGTGTTTTTGGGGTTGGGGAAGCTGTGGGACCAGTTCAGCCCTGATGACAGCGCCCGGAGGGCTTGGCTTAGCGGCCGCGAGATTGCCGTGATCCTGCTGCTCTTGATCTTCGGAGTTGCTCTCAGCTTCAGCACTGCCTCCCGGCCCGTGCACGATGTCGAAACTGTGGACCGGCAAGGCTCGGAACCTGTCCGCGTGCATGTCCAAATGCCGGCCGGCGATCTGAGGCTCTCTGGGGGAGCAAGCAAGTTGCTCGAGGCCGACTTCAGGTATGCGGAGCGGGAAGGAAAGCCGAAGATTTCCTACCAGGGATCTGCTATGGGAGGGCAACTGGAGATTAGCCAGGCGGGGAAAAAGTTCAATTTTGGCCGTACTGAAAATCACTGGAATCTTCGCTTCGGAAACAACATCCCTATGGAACTCAGCGTCGATATGGGTGCCGGCCAGAGTGAGCTGAAAGTCGGCGAACTTTCGCTGACTAGGCTTGAAATAAAGTTGGGGGCGGGCGAAATCATTGCCGACCTCACCGGGAATTGGAAAAAGGATCTCGACGCCGACATACGGGGCGGTGTCGGGCATGCGGTGATCCTGCTGCCGGAGGGTGTGGGCGTGCGGGTCCATGCGACGGGCGGAATTGGTTCGATTATGGCAGACAAACTCAGGCGCGAGGGCGACGAATACTCTAACGACCTGTATGGCAAGTCACCGGTCACTCTGCGGCTGGATGTCTCGGGCGGGGTGGGGAATATTGAATTGCGGCCCACGCCGAGAGGCGCTGCGGGTGGGAACGGTGGGTGAGTCCAAACGAGAAGATTGCTTCGCGCCTCGCAATTGCTCTCAATGCATTCAAGGTTGAGATTGGGTGGGTGGGTTATGAATCCGTTCTGGCCAGCGTAATGGGCTCAAGACGCTGCCCTGTCGGTTTGGCGGACAGGCTGTCTGCCACTAGGATTTATCGAGATCAGGAAACCCCTGCCTCGAGGAGCAGCTCATGGGGCGAGCCAGATCGCCGGCAAGATGAAGCTGGCCGTGCTGAAAGGCGGACTTGAGAGCGGCGACGAACTTGCCGCGAAGCAAGAAGCAGGCACGAAGGTCACGTGTGTATGTGGGATTGCGGAATCCACCCACGTTCACCTTGAGCGTTCCTGACCAATAGCCAACCGTGGCAGACTTTTTCGACCTCCACCTCGTCGCCGGGGAACACGGCTAACTCTTTCGCCGAGTAGTCTTCCCGCATGACCGCCCGGGCTCCCTGCCCGGAAAGCAATTCGACGGGTACCCATCCTTCGCGGCAATCCGTGGCACGACACCAGAGCCAACCCGGGTCGTCGTTATCCGCACGTTCCACTTCGACGCTCTCGCCTGCCTTCACTTGGATCGGATCCCGATACTGAGCTTCATATTTCCGTTGAACGCGCACCTTTGCGTTAGGGTTTGGCATGGTGACAATTCTGACTCATTTCACTTCCGAGTCGCCGCTAGCTTTGATCGGAAACGCCTCGGGGGCACAGTTTTAGGGGCGGAGCAGAATCTCGATCCGGGGCGTTTTCGATATGAATCGACTTTGGGGTGGAAGTCGTTGTATTGAGAGGAGTTACTTGAGGAGTCTGTTATTGATGCTCATCGATATACTGCTTACGTCACTATCCATGTTCACATCATCGTCCCGCCACGGTCAGTCCTTCAAGGCTCACCGGCGTTTCAGACTTGTACACGCAAAGCGTCCGCCGCGCCGGCGGCTTCGTTCTTGCCGACCATCCGTCCGGAATCGGACCAATGGAATACGCCGCAGGTAAGGAGACCACTTCGCCGCGTTGCCTCACTCTCCCTTGCTTGAAAGAACTGCAGCTTCAGATGCTGCGCAAGTGGAGTTATGCTCGGCAAGAGTAGTGTGGTGCGCCCTGTCAACTTTTTGCAATTGTGCCCGGGCGACCAGCAATCCTTCCATAATCCGGTAGGGGGAAGGTTGGCGGTGCCAACCCGTGCCGTTCCCTCGTTCTTCGACCACCAGCCTCACACATTGAGCCGATTGGAGCAAGCAACTCGACCGTACCATAGGCCCGAATCCTTTATCGTGCGCTTCTGGTTGCGAAAGTCCGTATAGATCAACCCATAGCGCTCGGTATAACCCTCCGCCCATTGGAAGTTGTCGAGAAGGGTCCAGGCATGAAAGGCGCGAACCCGAGCTCCATCGGCGATCGCGCGCGCCAGTTCAGCGAGCACTTCGCGGTACCACTGTATTCGGCGCCCATCCGGTATGCGACCATGTTCTTCTTCATCGGGGGCATCGAGATAACCGCAGCCGCTCTCGGTGATTTCGATGATCGGGTGGTTATACTCCCTTGAGATCTGAGTGACTAGGTCGTACATGCCACGCGGCCATACTTCCAATCCGGCGTCGGTAAGCGGACACTCTGTGGGCATCGCGGCGCGGAAGCGCGTGTAAGGATCACGCCCGCCCGGTGCGTTGCTCTCAATCTCCGTGCCACTGAAATTGCCTCCGCCCAGAAATCGATCCTTACTCGCATCCGAGACGATGCGGCGCGTGTAGTAGTGAAAGCCCACCCAGTCTAATGGCGCATAGAGGAGTTTTTCGTCGCCCGCCTTAAAGCCCATCAGCTCGTAGGGCGGTTCTCCAACGAAAGCCTTCGGGTAACGGCCATGCATGGCCGCCTCCAGAAAGAAGACATTGTTCATGGCATGGTATCGAGCGGCGGCTGCGCGATCGTCGTCTGAGTCAGTCCTCGGGTATGCGGGGGCCATCTCATAAGCGCTCCCCACCGTCGCCTGAGGAGATGCTGCTTTGACTGCTCGCAGCGCCTCCGCCTGAGCAAGAGCCAGAGTGTGCGCTGCTTTCAGAAAATCGCTGAAGCTGGTTCGGCAAGGCGGAAAGGCGCCCGCCGCATAGCCCATGAAAGCTATGGCCCACGGCATGTTAAAGGGTGCCCAGACCGTGATTCGATCACCGAGATGCTTGGCGAGGATGCCGGCATAGTCTGCGAAGTAGTTGGCTAGATCCCGGTTTGGCCAGCCGCCCCGATCCTCGAGCGCCTGTGGAAGATCCCAGTGGTACATGGTGCACCAAGGCCGGATGCCAGCTTCATGAAGAGCATCGAGGAGGCGGCTATAGTGATCGATCCCCTTCATGTTCGTGGTGCCGGTTCCAGCAGGCTGAATGCGCGGCCAGGAAATGGAAAAACGGTAGCTCTTCTGGTTGAGGCGTTTGGCCAATGCGATGTCGTGCGGGTAGAGGTGGTACTGATCGCAGGCCACGTCACCTGTCACGTCACCCCTTACTTTCCCGGGTGTATGAGTGAACCTGTCCCATATAGATTCACCCTTGCTGTCCTCATTCCATGCGCCTTCTACCTGGTAGGAGGCTGTGGCGGTGCCCCAAAGAAAGCCTTCGGGGAAACGCGCCTTCTGTATTAAAGAATCGGGCACCGACCCGGGCATTTGTTCTGCGGAGAGTGGCGTAGCGGCGTAGCTAGAGTGGCGATGCAGCAGCACAGCGCCTGCTGCGGCAGCTAGGGAACGAGTTACAAATTGGCGACGGTCCATACTTACTGAGCCCTTCTTCGTTAGAGGTTATCGCAGAATCTGTGCGTTACTCTTGACAATTCAGTTTCAGCCGCGTGACTTGCCAGATCGGTAGCGCGAAGTCGGCTCCTGAGGAACTAATTGTCATTCTCCTATTGCCGGGATGGGCAGGAGTTGGAAGCCGAGCTGAGCTGCCTGTTTGCGGAGGCGCATTTCGGCTCGCCGGTGTGCCTGTTCATCGCAACGGTGGAAGACGGTTTCTGCGTACGGTTCCTTGGTCAATAAGACGTGATAGAGAATCCGTGCGATCTTATGGGCCGTGGCGGTGATCGCCTGGGCCGTGCCGAGCTTGGCCCGCATGCGCCGAAAGAACTCGCCGAAGTAACCCTTCGCGCGGCACAGGGAGTTGGCGCCCATCCTGAGCGCAGTAGCGGCGCGATGCTTTACTTTGCGTGTTTTACAGGACAGCATTTTGCCGCCGCTGACTCGTTTTTCCGGGCAGAGTCCGAGCCATGAGGCGAAGGCAGAGGCGTTGCGGAACCGACCCACATCGATGCCGACCTCGGTAAGGATGACTTGCGCGGTGGCTGCGCTAACGCCGGGGATGTCGGTGAGATCGACGCCGGCAATGCGGTACAACTCACTCCGCAGATCAAACTGAGGATCGTTGCCTTTCCGGTGATAGGCCGTAGCCTTGGTACGGGGCGGCATAGGATCTTCGGTGGCGCTGGGAAGAGCCTGCATCAGACGTGCCGTCTCCTGATCCAACTCCAGGATTAGCTTCTGGTAGTAGCGATATCCCGCCAGCGACTGCTTCAGGGTGAACAGATGCTCCGACCGGTAGTCTCCAACCAGCGCCTGAGCCACTGTCTCCCGTGGGCTTTTCACCCGACAATGACAGAGTTGCGCCAGTGCAACGGGATCGCGCTGGCCCGCGAGGATTGCATCGAGAATCGCTTGGCCACTGGTTCCGGTGATGTCGCTGAGCACATGATGGAGTTGTAGGTTCATCTGACTGAGCGCCTTCTGCATGTGCAGGATATGCTCGGCGGCCATCTCCAGCAGGCTGCCACGGTGCCGCCACAGGGTACGAAGGGCACAGATCGCTTCGGGTGGCCGGAAGCTGGCCCGCAGCAACCCGACCGAGTGCAGATATTGAATCCACTCGCAGTCGGATACGTCGCTCTTGCGTCCCGGCACGCTCTTCAGATAATGAGCATTGACTAAATAGACTTTGAACCCACGCTCCTCCAGGATCTGAAACAGCGGGATCCAGTACACTCCTGTCGATTCCATCGCCACGCTCTGAATCCGGCACCGGCCGAGCCAATCGGCAAGGGCATGCAGCTCGCCGGTGAAGCTGCTGAACCGGCGCGTTGATTCCTCATCCCGATCCGGTGGCACCGCGACGTAAATCTCCTCTGCGCCAATGTCGATGCCGGCCGCATCCGGCTCTAATACCACTGATCTGCGCTCCCTCTTCTCTCCTCGCTTTGCCATGATTTTCTCCTTGTCGCCGGAGAACGCGGCCCGAGGCGCGAATCCTAGCAGTCTCCTGATCGAGATCGCTGCACTGCTCCGCAGTCGTCATCACTAACCTATCCGCAGCCTCAGACCCATGCTTCGAGACGGGCTCATCAAGCACCAATGCCGACTTCGGGCCGTAGCTTGCCGCAGTCTCCAGCACTTGTATCATCGCTCACCCCATGTTCCTTCTGTTCCTATCTGAACAAAGTTCAGTCCATTGCTTCGAGGAAATCCCAACCCCCCTCCGCCAAGCGCGTTTCCGGATAATTTTCGGTTGGCCGTCCATTCACTCTCGATTCCAACCTGTGAACACCCATCTTTGCGCGTTACAGGTTTGCTGTCCGGTTTTGGACGGTGCCAGCCGATATTGAACAATTGCGATGTTTTAGCGGGCTCTTAACTACAACAAAAATATAATGATTGCCTGAGGACAAGATTGGAAAGCAACATGCAAACGTTTTTCAAATCGGAAAGAACGGATTAGCAGCGGAGCACTAGTCTGCATCGAGATTTCCCCTGAAGGAACAGCACCCTCTCGAAGAGGAGGTTGCGTGATTGAGGACAAATGATAGCTGCAGTGGGTCAAGATTTTCGCTACGCACTGCGGCAGTTGCGCAAGAGCCCTGGGTTCACCGCGGTGGCCGTTGTCACGTTAGCCCTCGGCATTGGGGCGAATACGGCAATCTTCAGCGTCGTTGAAGGCGTTGTGCTCGCGCCGCTGCACTATTTCGAACCGGATCGCTTAGTTATGGTTTGGGAAAACAATCCGCGCTTTCCCCGCGTTTGGAATTCGTACCCGAACTTTGAGGATTGGCAACGTACTGCTCAGTCATTTCAGCAGATGGCGGCTTTTAGGCAGCAAGGCGTTGACCTCACATTTCCCGGTGCACCTTCTCACCTTAAGGCGAGCCAAATCTCCTTGGGTTTTTTTAGCACGCTGGGTGCAGAGTTAGCCCTAGGGCGGGAATTTACTGCGCAAGAAAGTCAACCCGGCGGCGCACCGGCCGCCGTCATCAGCAATCACTTGTGGAGGGAGCGGTTCGGCGGCCGCCCCGAAGCATTGGGCAAGAGCGTAACCGTGGATGGCGTGAATTATTCGATTGTAGGAGTTGCTCCGCCTGGATTTCGTCTCAATATTGATGCCGATGTCTATACCCCGCTCAGCCAACTCGACCCGTTGATCCTGAACAATCGAGGAAGTCACGATGGCATCTTCACGTTCGCGCGCCTGAAACCGGGAGCGAGCATATCTCAAAGTCAGGCGGAGATGAGCACGATCCAGAATCGTCTTAATCGTCTGTATCCCAACGATAACCGAGACGTGGGAATTTATGTTGAACCCCTAAAGCAGGCAATCGTTGGCGACGCCGGTCAAACACTCGCGTTGCTATCGGGCGCAGTTGGACTGGTGCTGTTGATCACCTGCGCGAATGTTGCCAATCTTCTCCTCGCGCGTTCAGTGGGGCGCAGCCGAGAGTTTGCCATTCGTTCGGCGCTCGGCGCGAATCGCGGGCGACTGGCACGGCAACTATTGACGGAGAGTTTGATTCTTTCGCTCACCGGAGCGTGTTTGGGGAGCTTGATTGCTTTCTTGGGAAACAAGTCCGTCTTAGCGGCGATGCCCGGAATCTTGCCACGCACCGAGGACGTCAGCGTAAACGCTCCGGTCCTGCTTTACACATTGATAGTCTCGCTCGTGGTTGGAATTGTGTTTGGCCTCGCGCCGGCCTTGAAGAGTTGGAGCGCCGATCCGCAAATATCCCTCAAGGAGGGTGGCCGCGGTTCAACCGTCGTCCATCGTCGTACTCAGAGCAGTTTCGTAGTTGTGCAAGTGGCGTCAACGCTCGTTCTGCTGGTGGGCGCTGGCCTCCTGCTGCGCACAATTCTTCACCTATGGAACGTTAATCCCGGCTTCGATACCAAGAACATCATCGCTCTCAAGGTCGGGGTTTCACATTCGCTGACAAAAACGCCTTCGAGCACTCGCGTCGCTTACGAACAGTTGATCGAACGCATTCGCCAAATTCCCGGAGTGGAGGCGGCGGATTTTAGTACCGCCATTCCGTTAACCGGGCAAGGCGGGTACTTGCCATTCTGGCTTGACTCGCACAAGCCCGAATCCTTGCAGGGCGCACCACGGCTGCAGTGGTCACTCACCGGGCCAGATTACCTTGGCACCATGGGAATCCAACTCCTACAAGGGCGCTTTCTCCGTGAGGATGACACCGCAAAAACGCCATGTGTAGCTGTGATCGACAGGGATTTCGCTCACAAGTTTTTCCCCGATGGGAACCCGATAGGGCACACGATCACTGCTGGATTCGCAGCGTTCGGCCCTTGCGCGATTGTCGGTGTCGTAAATCACGTGAAGGAGGCCTGCCTGAATGATGCCGGTCTAGGCAATCAATATCAGGCGTACTATTCGCTTCACCAAGTTCCGGACCAGTGGGTGCCTGTTAATTATCCGGACGCAAGCATAGTCGTTCGCACGCCGCTCGACGCTGCAACGCTAATTCCCGTGATCAAGGCAGTGGTGTCCCAAGCGAGCAGTGACCAGCCAATATACAACCTACAAACGATGCAGCAGATTATTTCGGATTCCATGTCTGAACAGCGCTTTCCGATGATTCTGCTCGGTGCGTTTGCGGGGCTAGCGTTGCTGCTGGCGTCTGTGGGAGTCTACGGCATGATTTCCTATTCCGTTACACAGCGCGTGCAGGAAATCGGAATTCGCATGGCACTCGGGGCGGACAAAGGGAAAGTTCTTCGCCTGTTTATTGGCCAAGAGTTGAAATTGGTGCTCGGTGGCATCGCGGTTGGGGCCGTAGGCGCGCTAATACTCACCCGAACTCTCTCCAGTCTGTCGCACCTGCTCTACGGAGTTGGATCGGGGGACCCGCTGACCTTTGGTACCGCCTCGATCGTACTGATTGCCGTAGCTGCTTTGGCTGGCTACATACCCGCGCGCCGCGCTACGAAGGTCGATCCCATAGTGGCGCTGCGGTGCGAGTAGCAGGCAATCAGGTCCCAATACGCGCTTCCTTGCTGGTCGGAATTCCAATCCGGTGCCCGAATGTGTACGTAAACAGAAGGCGCCCCCAATGAATTGTTCGCGAGTCACGCTAGTGCTTTTTCGGAGGCGCGCCCTGGTGAGCTGAGTGGAGCAGAGCAGAGGATGGGGGCGCGCGTTCGAAAAAGCCATCAGAAGGAAGCCGCTGGCGCGGGGGACGCGGGCCTTATGCAAATTCATGGAGCGAGGGAGAGGTTTTGAAGTTGAGGGGAGTCGGCACGGGAAGTGGAGGAGGAGGTACACGAGCCCGAGGGGGCGAGAATCGACGGTTGAAAACGGTGTGACAGAGGACGCGCAGTGGGGTCGGGTCAGGAGCAGGGCGGACGGGGACGGCGCGCGGTGAACCGTGCAGAGGTTTCGAGTTGTGGGCCAGTCGTTTCATGCGGCAGTAGTGACCAACGGTGGAGAGCGGAGTTGGAGTTGAGCAGCGGTAAGTCGTTCGATGACCACCATCGGTCCGCCGCACCTGGGGCAAAGCCAAAGAGGGTGCGATTCATGGGTGGGGGAGGTTTCTGCTTCGATCTGCGATGGAACTGTGCCCAGTGCTGCGAAGCAAAGCGGCAGTAGTCTGGAGCGCCGGCGATTGGCAAGGA